>Ga0181538_10000485_pt1 | contig 47098 bp, 34 predicted proteins | sample PEATcosm2014_Bin_40_FD_119773 | JGI IMG/M metagenome (GOLD analysis project Ga0181538, IMG submission 119773) | Peatland microbial communities from MTU Mesocosm Facility, Houghton, MI, USA - PEATcosm2014_Bin23_30_metaG | ecosystem: Environmental > Terrestrial > Soil > Wetlands > Peat | place...
CGGCATAGGCGGCATAAGCGTATAACGCCAGCATCCAGAAGAACGCGCTCAACACGTCTTTCCGCTCGGCAATCCACGCCACGCTTTCGACGTGCAGGGGATGGAGCGCGAACAGAGCCGCCACAAACGCGCTCGGCCAGCAAGCTTCGGTGATGCGTCTGAGGACGGCGAACAAGAGCAGCGTCGCCGCGGTATGGATGGCGAGATTGGTGAAGTGGTGCGCGCCCGCGTCCAGCCCGAAGAACTGGCAATCGAGCATGTGCGAGATCCACGTGAGCGGATACCAGTTTCCGGCGAAGGAATGCGTGAACGCCCAGACCACACCGCTCCACGTGACGCCGTCTCGCACGTAAGGGTTATTGGCGATATAGACGGGATCGTCGTAATTCACGAACCCGAAGCGCAGCACCGCGCCATAAGCTGCGAAAATTCCCACGGCGAGGAGCGCGTAGATCCAGAGATCTCTCGGCTCTTTGATCTGCGGCGCGGATTTTTTCATGGCCGGGCGCAATAGTCGAACAGCAATTGCCACTCGGCGCGCTGCACTTCACGCGCCTGCCGCTCGAACTCCGAGCCGGGACTCTGGCTCGCGCGTTCGCAGATTTCGATAAACGCCCGCGGGTTCCAGCGCGGCCCGACAGCCATGCCGATTGCGGCGGCGGCATCGCGCAGCGCCGGGAATATCGGGTGCGATCCGGCCTGCCGGAACCAGTAGCCCGAATTCCAGGCATCCGGCTCCTGGCGATGGACGACGCCGTGCCAGTAGCTTCCCTCGGGAGTGGCGATATCCTGAGCGGCTTCGTGCGCTTCGGTCCAGCAGTCGAAATAAAGATAGAGTCCGGCGAGGGCGGCTTCCGGCGCTCGCGAACGCGGGAACAATTGGCGTGCGCCGGCCTCGCGGATCATCCGGACCGCTTCGCCGGCGCCGGCGCGCGTGGAAACCAGAGGCATGAGCCGCTGCCCATCGCCATCGAGGTGAAGAATGGCGGCGACTCGCTCGCCGTACGATGACGGATCGAACTCCATGCCCCTATCTTCGCGCGCTTTGTGGGGCAGGGCAGGCTACTTGGAGGGACTTGCAAAATTTGGCCGTTGCGTATGAAAAAGCACCGCTCCCTCGCGGTCGCGGCTCAGTAATGGTCGCGGCTCAGTAATGGTCGCGGCTCAGTAATGGTCGCGGCTCAGTAATGGCTGCGGCTCAGTAATGGCTCCCGGTCCAACGCGGGCCCAGAGGGCACCCCGCAAGCAGGCTGTTTGCGGCTAATTCTGCAAGCGCCTCTACTTGGCGCCGATGATCGAGTCGCAGAGATCATCTCTTTTTTGTCCTTGTCCTTGGCGGCCGGGATCATGTCGTAGTATGCGACCCCCATTTTCTTAGCCGCCTCCGCCATTTTCTTCAGCTTCTCCTTGTCCTGGGGGCTCTTAGCGGCTTTGAACTGCTTTTCGAGCTTCTTCGCCTCATCGAAACACTTTTCACACGCCTTCAGCGTCTCGCTCAAATGCGACATTGCATCCCCTCCGTGGGCTTCGCGCATTATATAACAGGGGCGGTTCTCGCTACATCGGAGTGCAGCCCCTGCCGGACGCCGCGTTGGCGACAATCTGAATGTCGGCAACTGTCACCGCGCCATCGCCGGTAAGGTCGTGGGTGAACGAAGCGATGCCCAGGGCTTCCTGAATCATGCGCCGCACATCGGCCATACTCGCCTGGGAATCCTGTGTCACGAGGCAGGCGGCGCTGGCGGAGACTGTCCCGAACGACTGTACTGCGGAACTGGCCATGTGCTGGCCGTTGTTGGCCTGAACCTGCCAGTAATAAGTAGTGCCCGGCTGAAGGCCGGTCACGGTGTACGAAGTGGCGGTCGTGTTACCCACCATCGTCAGCGGCCATGTCGTCCCGAAGTAGAGGTTGTAGGACGTCACTCCACCGAGCGTTCCCACACCAGCGTTCCACGACAGCGTGACGGAGAGCGAGTCTTGGGTGGTACCCGCCGCCGGCCCTGCCGGCGCTGGTTGTGTCGGCACGGCGCCGGCTATGAGGGTGAGGTCCTCGGCGCCGGTCGTGAAACCTACCTCCCTGGCGACGGTTACCTGGTTGGTCGCCTCGATCGGCGCGGGGGCGGCGACGCTCACGGTCACCGAGATCGCGTCATAACTGTGCCCGGACGCCAAAGAATCGGAGCGCGTGCAGGTGTTCTTCCCGCAGGTCCAGTTGGGACCGCTCATGCCGGTAATCGTAAGGCTCGGCGGCACGATGTCGGTCACCGTGACCGGAAGGTTCGTGGCGCTCGCCAGGGCGGCGTTGCTGACCGTCAAGGTATATTGGCCGCTCGATCCGGGCGTAAAACTTCCCGTGTGAGTGCTGGAAACGGACAAGACGGACGCTGTGCCGACAGGCGACAGGACGCGCAGCACGAGGTTGCCAAAGTCGGTGAAGAACACGTTGCCGGAACTGTCGACCGTCACGCCAGCGGGATACCCGAGGGCGGCGCTGGTAGCCGGACCGCCGTCGCCCGAGTAAGCGGAGCCGCCGCTGGTATTGGGGACGCCGCCGATGGTAGAAATAATCCCGTTCGATGCGACTACACGGATCAACCCGTTCGTCGTGTCAGCGATATACAGGTTGCCCAGCCCGTCCACCGCGACATCTGTCGGCATCCCCAGTTCGGCGCTGGTGGCGGGACCGTTATCGCCGGAGTAGCCACTGGTTCCATTGCCCGCGACGGTGCTGATGGTTCCGCTGCTCGAAACTTTGCGAATCAGGCTGCCGGAGACGATATAGAGATCGCCGGCGCCATCCACCGCGAGACCTGCCGGCGCGTGCAGTTCGGCGCTGGTGGCGGGGCCGTTGTCGCCGCCGTTGCCGAAAGCGCCATTGCCCGCCACCGTGGTGATGATGCCGGCGGTCGAGATCATACGGATTCGGTTGTTACCGCGGTCGGCTACGTAGAGATTTCCCTGCGTGTCTATGGCAATCCCTTGCGGATTGTTCAATGTCGCGCTGGTAGCGGGGCCGTTGTCGCCGAAGAAGCCCGAGGCGCCGTTTCCGGCCACCGTGGTGATGGCGCCATTGATGGCGATTTTGCGCACGCGGTTATTGCCGCTGTCGGCGACATATAGATTACCGGAATCATCCGCGGCCACGCTAACGGGAGCATTGAGCTGGGCGCTGGTGGCCGGTCCATTGTCACCGGAAAAACCAACGACGCCGGTGCCGGCAACCGTGGTAATGATATCTCCGAAAAAGATTTTGCGGACGCGATTGGCGAACTGGTCCGCGACGTAGAGATTACCGTTGCTCGCCACCCCCCCATAGGAACTGTTCAGGCCGGAGAACGGCGCCAGACCGGAGAACGGCGCCAGACCGGTATCTCCCACTTCGCCGCCGGCCACGGTGGAAATGGTTCCGGCCGCGACTTTACGAATCCTCGCGTTAAAGCAGTCGGCGATGAACAGGTTGCCGTTAGCATCCACCGCCACGCCGATGGGAAACGAAAGAGAACTGCTGATGGCGGGGCCTCCGTCGCCGGAATATCCGGATACGCCATTGCCCGCCACGGTCGCGATAATTCCACTGGAGTTGACTACGCGTATGCGCGAGTTGCCCCAATCGGCAATGTAGAGGTTGCCGGCAGCGTCCACCGCGACGTCCTGGAGATCGTTAAACTCCGCGCTGGTGGCGGGGCCATTGTCACCCGAGAAGCCGCTAGCATCGTTGGCGCCGTTTCCCGCAACTGTGGTCACCACTCCACCCGACACTTCGCGGACGCAGCCATTGCCGCTATCGGCGATGAACAGGTTGCCATGCACGTCCACTTTGACCGCACTGGGATTGGAGAATTCGGCGCTGGCAGCCGCGCCGTTGTCGCCGGCAAACCCGTTGGTGCCGTTTCCGGCGACCGTAGCGATGACGCCGCCCACGACTTCGCGAATCCGATTGTTGCCGGTGTCCGCGATGTACAAATTCCCGAAGGTGTCGACGGCGACACCTGTGGGATTGGAGAGCTGGGCGCTGGTGGCGGGGCCGTTATCGCCGGAAAAGCCCTGCGCGCCGGTGCCGGCCACGGTGGTGATCGTGCCATCCCTCGCGACCATGCGGATGCGGTTGTTGCCGGAGTCGGCCACATACACGTTGCCTGACGCGTCTACCGCTACGCCCCAAGGATTGTACAACTGGGCGCTCACACCCGGACCGTTGTCGCCGGAAAAGCCGGGATATCTGGTCCCGGCCATCAGGGTCACCACGCCGGCGGTATCCATGCGGAACAACGCGCTGGGCGCGCCGCTCGTGAAGTATATGTTTCCGGCCGTGTCCGCCGCGACGCCATCCGGAGTTCCGATGGAGGCCGAAGGCCCCGGAATCGCCACGGGCGGCGGCTGTCCGCCGGCGATCGTCTCGACCAGATACGCTCCGAGCTGCGACACCGCAAACGGCTGTCCGCCGATCGTGAGCGTCGCACTGCGCGGCCCACCGGTATCGGCGGCAACGGTATAGCTCACCGTGGTATTGCCGGCGCCCGAAGATCCCGACGTCACGTTCAGCCAGTTCTGACTGCTCGAGGCCGACCATGGGCAGCCTGCGGGGGCCGTCACGGCGACCGATCCTGTTCCGCCTGCCGGCACAAACGTGGCGGAGGCCGCACTGAGCTTAACTGGCAGCGCATAGGTGCAAATGTCGGCTTCCGAAATCGTAATATTCTGGTTGCCAACCTGAACTGTTGAACTGACCTGCGATACGCTTGGGTTCGGCGAAACCGAAAGAGTGACGGTCCCGTTTCCCGAGCCCGAGCCGCCGCCAGTCACCGTGACACCCGGACCTTGCGTAATGACGTCCCACGGGCAACCTGTGGGAGCAGTCACATCAATCACCACCGTGCCGCCGGTATCGGGTACGGTTGCCGGAGTAGTGGCCGAGTAGGTGCAGCTTGCATCCGCCTGCGTGATCGCGAAAGTCTGGCCATTCACACTGACACTTCCCGTGCGCGTCGCCCCGGTATTATTGGCGGCCAGAGTAACTGACACGACCCCCGAAGCAGTCCCGGATCCGCTGGAGACCGTGATCCAGGAATTGTCGGATGGGGTTGCGGTCCATGCGCAACCGCTGGGAGCGGTAACCGCGAAAGTCACAGTCTGAGTGCCGTAAGAGGTGAGCGAGGGCGGGTTCAGAAAATAGGAACAGGGCGAGGTGGTGTCGGAAATCCGCGCCAAAAACCCGTCCGGAGTTGAGCTGTTGTAGACATTGCTGTAGGCATTGGCTGTGAGGGGCAAGTCGGCGGAGCTGGCGGTGCCCGCGATCCAAACGTCGCCCGACGCGAGCGATGCAAGCGCATTGGGATAGCTTCCATTGCTGCCGGTGTAGAATGTCGACCACAGCACCCTCGTCCCGGTGGTGTTGAGCTTGGCCACAAAACCCTCGGAAAGTAAGGTGCCGCCCGCGTATACCGTAGTGGGATCCGAAATATTCACGGCGATGGCGTTGGGAGGGAAGGGGAGGCTGGCCGTCTGGGTCCAGGAACTTGCCCCGTTGGTGGACACAAAAACGCCCGCGTTATTGAGCGCATACAACACACTCGGATTCGAAGGGGCTACCACCAGCGAAGCGATGGTTCCTCCGCCAGGCGCCGCTCCGGCGCTCCACGACTTTCCGGCGTCGGGGCTCGCGTATACATTGCCCGCCCAGTCCGCGGCATACAATACCGATGGGTTGCTGCCGCTGACTACAACGGGGCCGGGAGCGAAGCTCGAGGTGCCTGCCAGTTGAGACCAGGTAGAGCCGCCGTCAGTGCTCTTGCAAACGCCCCCGTATGTGCCGATATAGATGGAGCCGTCGGGACTGCCGGTCACTGCCCCCTCCCAGGCGCTTGTGCAGGGCCAGGTCGACAGTGTTGGCAACGCGCTCAAGGTCGCGCCGCCATCGGTGGACTGGTATACCGCTCCGCTGTAGTAGATCTCGATGAATGTGCCGGGACTCGCGGCGCTGAGCGCGATCCCCTGAAGCCAATCGGAGGAAGCGACTGGCGGGTTGGCGAGGCGAGTCCACGTGATTCCGTCATCAATGGAGCGATAAACGAAATCATTCGGTGGGGGACCGATGGTGAAAGGCAGATAAGCATAAATCACCGACGGATAGGCCGGGCTGCGGGCGAATTGCGATGGCGCCAGCCAAGACCAGAACGGCGTATCCAGGCGCGACGCGGCCCAGGAAGCCCCGCCGTTCGTGGTTCGAAAGACGCTGAACGGATTACTGGAAATCGCCAGAAGTGTGCTGGCGCCGGCAGGGTCGCTGGTCAACGCGAGGATTTGCGCCGGCAAGCCGCTGTCGTCCGCCGTCCAACTGACACCGGAGTTACTGCTTGCAAACATCGAAACGCCGTTTCCCACAAATGCGGGCTGAATGGCATTGCTGGTCGCATAGCCGGATGACGTCCAGGAGCCGGCCACCGCGAGTTGGCCGGTTGGCGTCAGCGTGAGGGCATTAATTGAATCGACCTTTTGGCCGCCCAGATATGTGACAAAGCCAAACGACATACCGTCCGGGTTCACGGACGCGACGAAGCCCTGTCCGAGGCCGTTGGCAGTAGGCTGAACGACGCCCGCTGTGGTGGGGAGATTGGCCGAGGTCGTGGACCCGGCGATATACAAGATGCCGGTAGTGGCGTCTCGTGCGATCTGGGGCGAGGTCTCGTCTCCGCTTCCGCCAAAGAATGTCAGCCAGGGCAGGGATGAGCCGTCCGCCGAGATTTCGGCGACAAACGCGTCGTAACCGCCGGCATTGGTGGTTTGCGCTCCTGGCGGATTTTTCGGAAACGAGACGGTGTCGGTGTAACCCGCTACGTAGGCGTTGCCGTTCGAATCGATGGCGATGGAAGTAATCTGGTCATACCCAGGTCCCCCCAGCAGCGTGAAATAGATCAGCGCGCCCGCCGGAGCGAGCTTGGCAACAAAGCCATCGTTAAATCCGCCGCCGTAAACGGTTTGGTATGCGCCGGGAGTCGCGACGGTGGTGGCAAATGCATTGCCGCAGATGTAAGCATTTCCCGGCCCATCCATGACAACGGCGTAGGCGAATTCGCTCGACAGGTAAGTGGAATAGACAAATGAGCTCCCATCGGCGCTGAGTTTGACCGCGACTGCGCTTTGATTATAGGCGGTGTCAAACGTCGTCCAGGCCGCGTTGGACAAAGGGAAATCGGTCGCCGATGTGGAACCGGCGCCTCCCAGTTCGCCGTTGGAATCGACGGCGACGCCATTGATTAGAGAAAAACTGTTGTAACTCGTTCCGCCGATATATGTCGCATACAATACCGCGCTCCCGGCCGGGTTGAGCTTCATGACGAAAGCGCCGGAATTGGTCCCCCTGTCGGCGGCCTCAAGGGGATTTACCATCACCATACCGGCACTCGCCGAGCCGCCCAGGTAAATGTTGCCGTTGGCATCGGTGGCGATCGAGTTTATGTTGAATCCGGCCAGGAACGACCCGTACACCAGCGAGGGATCGATTACCAGAGGCCGCGTCTTATCGTACGCGGCCAACTGAAACCGCACCACGTTCCCGGCTTCGAGAACATAGCTGCCCGCCACCGGGTGGCGGACGCCGGCGGCATCCTGGTAAATGCGAGGGGCCTGCAATTTCATCGGCCCGAACGGCGTTTCCAGTTCCAAACCGCCGTCGGAGGCCATCGCCAGTTTGTGCGCGCCTTCGATGCGCATGCGGATGCGGCTCGGATCGGCCGCCGGGCGAACCATGAAATCGTACTCGATCTGCTGCTGCGCACCATGCCAATCGACATCGATTCCGTCGTAGACGTCGCGGAATTCGATCCGGCCGTAGGTTGGCAAGTTTCGTATCCAGCGCCCGGCGTCTCTTCCAACCAGGTAATTCGTCTTCCCCGGCAGTGGCTCCGATGGCGTGCTATCCGATTTCGGCCGGGCGTTCACAAACTCGATCCGAACGGCGCCCGAACGGCCCGTCTCGGATGGGGCGATGGTTGCGCCAGCGGCATTTACCTCCACTCGATAGCCGTATCCACGTCCAACCCAGGCAGCGGACTGATCCGCTTGGCCTGTGTTCCTTTCAAAACTGAGGGGGAGCCGATAGAGAGATTTGGAAATATCGGCACGCTCGGGAAGGCCTCCGGCGAGCAGGCTACTCGCACCGGCCAAAGCGGTTAGAGCGAAGATTTTTCGCATTTTTGCATGGACCTGTAGTATCCGTTTGGTCAATTATGAGGCCGCTAAGGGTTGGCGTCAATGATAAATCGGAGTAGAAGCTCTTAAACTATGTAGACCTTTTCGGTCTCACCTATTCCCAGCGCAGCGCGACCATGGGATCCACCCGCAACGCGCGGCGCGCCGGGACGGCGCTGGCCAAAGCCGCGATAGCAGCCAGGAGGAGGGTGATGCCGAGGAAAGTCACCGGGTCCCACCACGGAAGGCCATAGAGGAGATCGGAAGAGCCGGGGAATGACAGCGTCGAATGTAGAACCGCCGAGAGTGCGCCCGCTCCCGCGAATCCGAGCACACTGCCGACGATGACCGGCCGGAGACCTTGCAGGATCACGGTGCGGAGCACGTCGCCGGCGTCGGCGCCCAGCGCCATGAGAACGCCGATCTCCTTCACGCGACGGCTCACCAGGTACGCCATCACTCCGTAAATCCCGATGCCGGCGAGCGTGATGGCGAGAATCGCGAGCAGCGCCGCGAACTGCGCGAACATCCGGGCGAAGACGCGCTGCATCCGCAGCGGTCCATCCTGCAAACTGCTCGCGTAGACGTTCTGGGGGCGGGTGAGCGCCGCTGTGGCGGCCTCATTGCGGATGGCGCCAAGCGCACCGGGGGAAGCTTTCACCAGGAGTGGATCAAGCCGGCTGCCATCGTAATTCAGGTACGCGTGCAAGGGATCGACCCGAGAGAGATTGGCGAAACGGACGTCAGCCGCCACTCCGATCACTGCGAACTCTTTCAGCGCGCCGTCGAAATGCAGGTCGAGCTGAAGTCGTTTGCCGATGGGGTCGCTATTGGGCCACAGAACTTCGGCGGTGCGCTTGCTGACTATCGCCAGCGGGTCGCCGCGCTGGCTTTCGAGCGCGGTGAAATCGCGGCCGCGCAGCAGGGGAATGCCGAGGGTCGAAAGATAGCCGGGCGAAGCATAGCTGGCGAGAGTGCGGGCGCTCGCGCCGCCGGCGTAAACGGGCGGAGTCCAGGTTCCCGTCATGGGAACGCCGCCGATCGCCACGCCCCGGACTTCGGGCAGGGATCGCAGCCGGTCCCGGACAAGCTGCTCAATGGCCGCACCTTTCTTCGTGTCCCTCGCGAAATCGGCGCTCAGCACGTAGACCGACGCGTCGAAGCCCGGGCGGACATCGCGCGAGCGCAGCATGCCGCGGATCAACAGCCCGGCGGTGACGAGCAGGAGCGTCGACGCGGCGACTTGCCCGGCCACCAGCAAACTGCGAAAGCGCGAGCGGCTGAGGCGCGCGCCGAACGTCGCGCCTTCCTGCTTCAAAGCGGTGGTGAGATCGGCCTTGGTGAATTGCAGGGCCGGCGAGAGTCCGAAGATCACGCCCGTGGCCAGGGCAAGCAGCAGAGTGTAGCCGAATACCCGCAAATCAGGCGCGAGAGAGATGCCCATCGCCCCGGTGGTTCGACCCAGGACAGTCTCTTCGATTTGCAACCACAGGAGCTTGGCGCACCACCCGGAGAGCAGCAGACCAGCCGTGCCGCCCAGGAGCGCGAGCACGGTGCTTTCCGTGAGCAACTGCCGGACAATTCGGCCGCGGCCGGCTCCCAGCGCAAGCCGCACCGCGATCTCCCGCTGCCGGGCGGCGGCGCGAGCCAGCAGCATGTTCGCCAGATTGGCGCAGGCAATCAGCCACACCAACCCGACGACGAGCATCAGCGCGGCTACCGCCATCAGAAAACGAATGTCTTCCGTATTCCCCAGATACGTGGGCCGCTGGAGCGTGAGCGCGATGGTCTTGTCGCTTTCCCTGTGGCTGGCGGTAAACTGCCGCATCAGGACTCCGGCTTCGGCTTGTGCACGCTTCCCATCGGCTGCCGGCGCTAGGCGCGCCAGCAGAATGAATTGCCGGTAATTCGGATCGTCGCGCCAATTGCTGCCCGGCGCGAGCTCCGTCTGCATGGCGATTGGCGCCCACATATCGATGGGCTGGGGCGTCACGGCAGTGCCGGGAGAGTTTTCCGGCGCGACGCCGATGATGGTGAACGCCGAGCCGTTCAGCATCAAAGTCCGGCCCAGCACCAGCGGATCCTGATGGTAGCGGCGTTCCCAGAATGCGTGGCTCAGGACGACGACCGGATGCGCGCCCGGCGCCGAATCCTCCTCCGGGAGGAACGTCCGGCCCAATACGGCGCGGATTCCGAGCGTCGCGAAATAGTTACCGGACACGGTTTGCGCGAGGAACTCCTCGTTCTCGCCCTGCACGCGAAGCGGCCAACTGGACGCCACTGTGCCTGCGAATGCAGCCGAGCGGTCACGGAAATACAAATATTCGGGATAGGAGAATGCGTATTGAATAGTGCCATTCATAGCCGGCTCGAACCAGCGTTCCAGCCGGACCACGTTGCCGGGATCGGCCACTGGAAGCGGCTTGAGCGCCACGGCGTTGAATGCCGAGAAAAGCGTGGTATTCACGCCGATCCCGAGGGCCAGAGTGAGCACCGCAACGAGCGTGAAGCCCGGCGCATTGCGCAAAGTGCGAAAGGCGTAGCGCACGTCGGCCCATAGGGTGTCGACCAGCGGCACACCGCGGAGTTCGCGCTGCGTCTCCTGCGCTTGCGCAATGCCGCCGAAGCTGCGGCGCGCGGCCAGACGCGCGTCTTCCGGGGACAATCCGCGGCGAACGTATTCCTCGGTGAGCAGATCGAGATGCTGGGCGATTTCGGTGTCGAACTCCTCGTCGGCGCGGCGGCGTCCGAACAAGCCCCGGACACGGGAAAGCACGGTGAAAAGCCTGTCGCGCATGCGTCTATCCCCTGCCGGCGGCCAGCAGTTTGCCCATCACGGAGGCCATGCGATCCCATTCGCGCGCTTCGCTCTCGAGGTGCTTCCGGCCGGTTGCCGTGATGGCGTAGAATTTGGCACGGCGGTTGTGTTCCGAATTGCCCCAACTGGAAGAAATCCAGTGCTTCTGCTGGAGGCGGAGGAGCGCGGCATAGATGGTGCCCTGGTTCAGGGCGATGGCATCTTCACTGACCTGCTCGATGCGGCGCGCGATGCCGTAGCCGTGGAGCGGCCCCATGGAATTCAAAGTGGTGAGGACCATCAGGTCCAGCGTTCCCTGGAGAATGGTCGATTTCGATTCTTCTGTGGCCATCGCACATGAGTATCCCACGGTTCCTGTGGAATGGCAACAGGAAAGTCGCGGCGCCGGAAATCACCCGCGGGTTTGCGCCATGCGTCCGGCGCGCATCGCCACGCCGCCATACCCTTTGCGAGCCGCTTCGTCCTGCAACTCACGCGCCAGCCGCACACTCTCGGCTTTCTGCCCCGACCGCGCGGCGTATTCCGCGGCCGCCAGCCGGATCTCCAGCTCGAGCTCGACGCAGCCCGTTTTTCGCGCCTCGCCGGCGAGCGCGGCGAAGTTTGGGGAAGCATCCTGCCCGCGGTTCACGGATACTCCCGCCGCCAGTTGCGCGAACCGGATTTCGAGGCGGGTGAGCGAATGGTCTCCGGTCTGGGGTATGGCAGCGGCGCGCTCGGCTATCGCGTGAGCCTCTTCGGAGCGGCCGAGGGCCAGGAGCGCACGGGCCAGGTAAGTGTCGGCCTCGATCTCAAACCAGCGCGCCTGGTTTCTTCGCGCATGTTCGGCCGCGGCGCGCGCGATCGATTCTGTGTCCCTATATTGCTCCGCTTCCAGCAACACTTTCGAGCGCGTGAAATCGAACATATCGAGGCTGGCGGCATCGCCGCGAACCGCGAGTTCGGATTGGCGCAAGGTATCCTGCGCGGCGGCGCTTTGACCGGCGGCGGCAAGGGACAGAGCCAGTTCGCATTCGGTCTCCGATTCCGCCAGCCGCTTGCCCGATTGCTTGGCTACCCCGGCCGCTTTCTCGGCGAGCGATACGGAGCTACGCGGATCGCCGCCCATCCGGTCCAACCGAGCCATGGCGAGCAGCGCGAACGCTTCGGACTCCACCTGGTGCGAATTCTGCGCCAAGGTGAGGGCAACTTGCGCCTGTTTGCGGGCGTCGCCAAATCGCCCGGCCGAAATCAGTACGATGGCGTAGTTGTTATGCACCGCGGCAGAATCCGTGCCGATTGCCTGGATCACGCGCGATGCTTCCTGGAAGTCGCCATCGGCGGCATCCAGGTCGGCCGCCGCGCCGTACAACACGCCGAGGCTATTCAATACGCCAAGTTGGGAGGCGAGATCGCCGCTTTGCCGGGCGATCGCGAGCGACTGGTTAAAGCTTTCCTTGGCTTGGTCGATGCGCCCCCCCACCAGGCTCGCGTTCCCGTCCGCGCGCAGTGCGCTTGCCAGGCAAACGGAGTCGCCCAACTCGCGGCACAGGTTGCGGGCTTCATCGCGCACCGTCTGTGAGCCGGGTTCGCCGGCCGACCACATGGCGCGGGCTTCGAGCAGCCGGGCACGCGCGTACAGGCTGCGCATCTGGCGCTGACGCGCTTTTTCCGCCGCCTGGCCGGCAAGCCATTCAATCCGCCGGTAGTCCGACCATGTTGCGCCGAGCGTTTGCGCTTCCAGCAAATCGATTCGGGGATCGTCGCGCAGCGGCGCTGGAAGCGCCCGTAAGCGTACTATCACGCGTTTGGCTTCATCGATCCGGCCCGCCGGCCAGTAGGCTTCGAGAAGCGCGCCGGCGTCTTCAATGCTGTCGGGAACCAGGTTCCAGATGGCACTATAGATTTCCGCGGCGCGCGCCCAGTCGTGGCTGGCCAGCCGGTACCGGCCCTCGATGGCCAGCCGGTCCAGCCGGTCGAGCGGCGGCGATAGATCGAACGCCCGCTTGGCGGCCTCCGTCGCCTTGGCCTCGTACCCCAGGCTCGACCATGCCGATGACAGCGCCGAATAGCCCAACGCGTTGAACGGATCAGCCTCCACCGCAGCCAGAAGGCGGTCTTTCGCGACGACAAAATCGGACGCGCGCAGCAGGGTGATGCCTTCGGAGTAGAGCTGCATGGCGCGCGCGGACGAGGGTATGGGCGAGTTGCCGCCGGCGGGAGCCGCGCCGGAGACGCCGAGAGCATGGCGCACCCGTTCCGCCAGAGTCCGCACCATAGCGAACGTCTGCGCTTCGGTTCCTTCCACCGATGTTGCAGCGATCACCTCGCCGCTGCGGAGATCCTGGATGTGCAGGTCGACTCGCACCGGCGTTCCCGGCTGTCCCGCCAGCACGGTTACGGCGCCCCCGAGAGCGAAATCGGCGCCGGTGTAAGCGCGGATATCGCGAAGCTGCTGTGACGCGGTACGGCTGGCAGGCAGGTCGCGCGCCATGCGGACAGCATCTTCGGGCGGAATCATGCGCAGCGGACCTGGCGCGGAGGCGCCCAGCTCGTGATAGAGCATCTCTCCGATGGCGGTGGAAAGCCAAGCCGTATCCGGGGTAGCGGGTAAGTTGGTTAACGCCAGGATTACCGCGCTTCGCCGCTTGCCATTGGCTCCCGATGCGCTTACCGGGCTATGAAAGGCGTAGATGCCGATCGCCAGTGCCAGCAAGGCGGCGACAGCCGCGAGTTTGCGCGGAAGAGGGGAAGGGGCCGCGCCGGGAATTGGCGCCACGGGCGCGATCTCTGCCTCGGCTAATGGGAAATCCCGGACTACCGGCGCCACGAAGCGATAACCGATGCCGGTCACCGTAACGATATAATCGTGCCGACCGCGCTGCTCGCCCAGGGCCTTGCGAACGGCGGAGATCGACTGGTTGAGGCTGTTTTCCTCTACCGCGGTCTGGCCCCAGGCGGCGTCCAACAGCTCGCCTTTGGTGACCGTTTCGCCATGACGCTCCACCAGGGCCACGAGAGTATCGAGCGATTTCGGCGTGAGCGCGACCCGCTCGCCATCCCGCAGCAGCATCCGCCGGTTGGGGTCCAGGCAGAAAGGGCCGAACCGGTACTGACCCTCGAAAGTGCTGTGCGAGACTCGCGATACCCCTGGTGCGGACATTTCAGAAGTCGGACGGCCTGGCCTCTCCGGACTTTATCGAGTATAACCGAGCGGGAGGCGAGCGTCGCGGAGATCGAGGTGGGATGCACACGCTGGAACAAAATGTGCCGATCGCTACGACGCTTTCGTTGAAAACAAAGGAGTTGCTAGTGCGCGAGTGGAACATCATGTTCCAGCCGCCGCCCGTCCGCTGCTATAATCGACCCAGCGCTGACCATGTGGCAGCGACTTTTTGAGGACCCGCGCCGCCCCTCCACGGGCAGCATGTAAGTCCAGGACTTGATCGATTTCGACAGGTACCGAGGCTATGCCGAGCCATGTTCGCTAGAGATTTTCTCCACTCCAAAACCGAAAACCGCAAGCTCTCGATGGTGACGTGTTACGACTACACCTTCGCGCGCCTGCTTTCCGAAACTCCCATCGACGCGATTCTGGTGGGCGATAGTGTCGCCATGGTGGTGTACGGCCATCCATCCACGCTGCCCGCCAATATCGAAATGATGCGCGCTCACACCGAGGCTGTGGCGCGCGGCGCGGGCGGCAAAATGGTGATCGCCGACATGCCGTTTCTCAGCTACCGCAAGGGCGTGGCATGCGCGCTCGATGCCGCGCAGGCGCTGATGAGCGCGGGCGCGCACGCCGTCAAGCTGGAAGGCGTGGAGGGCCACGAGGACGTGATTCAAAGGCTCGCGCAGAGCGGCGTTCCCGTGATGGGGCATCTGGGGCTCCAGCCGCAATCGGTGAACACTTACGGCGGCTACAGGATTCAGGGCCGCGGCGACGATGCCGCGCGCACCATCGTGCGCGAGGCCGTGGCGCTTCAGGAATTGGGCGCGTTCGCGATGGTGCTGGAGTGCATTCCGGCAGCGCTCGGCGCGGAAATTACGGCTGCGCTGCGCATTCCCACCATCGGGATCGGCGCGGGCGCGGCGTGCGACGGGCAGGTTCTGGTGCTCCAGGATCTGCTCGGCATGAATATCGATCACACGCCGAAATTCGTGCGCCGCTTCGCCGATGGCGCCCGCTGCGTGGCGGAGTCCATCGCGCGGTTCGATGCCGCGGTGAAGGCGGGCACGTTCCCAGCGGCCGTGGAGAGCTACCAATGATGCGCGTTTGGGATAACGTCAGCGCCTGGCAGGAGCGCCGGCGCGCCCTCGGCGATCGGGAAATTGGGTTCGTTCCGACCATGGGCGCGCTGCACTACGGGCACGCGTCGCTGGTGGAGCGGTGCCGCGCGGAAAACCCCGTCGTGGTGATCAGCATTTTCGTCAATCCCACGCAGTTCAACGATCCGCGCGATTTGGAAAAATATCCGCGCACGCTGGATCGCGATCTGGCTCTCGTGGAATCCCTCGGCGTGGACGAAGTGTTCGCGCCCGCGGCAGCGGAGTTGTATCCGCACGGGTATCGCTATCGGCTGGCGCCTGCGGCCGGGACGCCGATCATGGAGGCGGCGCACCGCTCGGGATTCATCGAGGGCGTGCTGACGGTGGTGATGAAGCTGCTGAACCTGGTGCGCGCCCGGCGGGCTTACTTCGGTGAAAAAGACTTCCAGCAACTGCGCACCGTGAAAGAAATGGTCGAAGAGTTCTTCCTCCCCACGGAAATTGTCCCCTGCCCCACGGTGCGGGCGGCATCGGGGCTGGCGGAGAGTTCGCGCAATGAGCGGCTTTCGCCGGCGGGGCGCGAAAAGGCGGCCGCGCTCTACCGCGCGCTCACGAATGGCCGCGACTCCGGCGAGGCGCGTCGCATCCTGGAAGCCGAAGGCCTGACGGTGGAGTATGTGGAGGAGCATTGGGGACGGCGGCTGGCCGCGGTATTTCTGGAGGGGGTGCGGCTCATCGACAACGTCCCGTGCCGGTAACCCCATGCTGCTTTGCATCGATGTAGGGAATTCTCAAATCTTCGGCGGCGTCTTCGAGGGCGACGACCTGCGCGCCACGTTTCGCCGTACGTCGAATGTGCGCGCGTCGTCCGACGAATTCGGCACGTTCTTCCGCACGGTGCTGCGCGAGAACGGCGTCGACCCGTCCGGGATCGACGGGGCCGCGATCTGCTCGGTGGTGCCCGACGTGGTCCACTCGCTGCGCAACGCGTTCCTCAAGTATTTTCGCCTGGAGCCTTTCGTGCTCCAGCCGGGAGTCAAGACCGGATTGAAGATTCGCTACCGCAATCCGCTCGAGGTGGGTGCCGATAAGATCGCCAATGCCATCGCCGGCGTGGCGCGCTATCCGGGACGGAATCTGCTGATCGTCGACCTCAGTACGGCCACCACGCTCTGCGCCGTCAGCAAAGACAAGGAATATCTGGGCGGGATTATCGCGCCGGGAATTCACATGTCGATGGCCGCTCTGGAATCGAATACCGCGCGGCTGCCGGTGGTGGAGATTGTGCGGCCGCCCGAGATTCTGGGCCGGTCGATCAGCGAAAGCATTCAGGCGGGATTGTATTATGGGACTCTGGCGACGATCCGGTCGTTTGTGGCGTCGGTTAGCGAGGAATATTTCGCCGATGACCGGCCGGTGACGATCGGGACGGGCGGTTTCGGAAGGCTTTTCGAGGAAGAGAAGCTGTTCGATGCGTTTATTCCGGAGCTGTCGTTGATTGGGCTTCGCCGCGCGGTGGAGTTGGCGGGTAAATGAGTAACGTGTGCGTTCCGTACGAAAAACACCGCTCCCTTGCTTTGCGGTCGCGGCTCATCATCGTCGGTTGAAACGGAATCCGTTACTGAGCCGCGACCGCAAGGGAGCGGTGCCTTTCGCGTAGCATAGAGGAATCATGAAGCCGTACCTCCTCGCGCTCGCAATTTGCGCGGCACTACCAGCCCAGCCCGTATTCACGAACATTTTGCCGCCCGAAGAATTCGCCGCGCGGCGCGCGCGCGTGATGGAGAAGATCGCCGACGGCGCGGCCATCGTGCTGGGCACAACCGAACCGCCCGGTGAGATGCCTCTGCGCCAGAACAACCAGTTCTTCTACGTGTCGGGAGTGGTGGAACCGCGCGCCATTCTGGTGATCGACGGGAAGACCAAACGCACCACGCTCTTTCTCAATCCGCGCAACGCGCAGCGCGAAAACTCGATGTATGGGCCAGGGCTCTCGCCGGGAGAAGATGCCGCCAAAGCTACCGGCATCGACGCCATGCTCCCGCGCAGCGAGTTTCAGAGTGCCTTCGACGCTTTCGCCGCGGAGGGCCGCACGATTTACACGCCGTTCCGCGCCGAAGTCCTCGGCAGCATTTCTTCGGGGGACCCCGACCACCTCTGGGCGGCCAATAAATCCGATCCCTGGGACGGCCGCACCTCGCGCGAGCAGGCTTTCGTCGCCCACCTAAAGGAAAAAGCGCCCCATTGCGAGGTCCGCGACCTCGATCCGATCCTCGACGCCATGCGCGGTATCAAGAGTCCGAATGAGATCGCGCTCATTCGCCAGGCAACCCGCATCGCCGGGTTGGGAATCATGGAAGCCATGCGCGACGCCCATCCGGGAATGTACGAATACGAACTCCAGGCCGATTCGGAATTCGTTTTCAAGAAATACGGCGCGTTCGGAGCCGCTTACTTCGCCCTGATCGCCACCGGCACGAACACTTACTACACCCACTATCACCGCAACACCGCAAAGTTAGGGGACGGCGACCTGGTGCAATTCGATTACGCGCCCGACTACAAGTATTACCAGTCGGACGTGACGCGCGTTTTCCCGGCAAACGGTAAGTTCACCCCGTGGCAGCGCGAATATTACGACATTTACCTGCGGCTCTACCGCTCGGTGATGACATCCATCAAGGTACACGAAGCGTCGCGCGACGTCATCAAGGATGCCCTGGTCAAAATGGACGGCATCCTGGCATCGTACAAGTTTACAGATGAAAAGATCCGCAACGCCGCGCAGAAGTTCGTCGAGAATTACCGCCGCCAGCAGCCACGCGCCACCAGCCTGGGACATGGGGTCGGGATGGAAGTACACGATGTGCGGATGCCCACCGACACGTTGGAGCCGGGCGAAATCTTCACCATCGAGCCCGAAATGCGCATCGAAGAAGACCACCTGGGTCTGCGCCTGGAAGACATGCTGCTGATCACCGACACGGGATACGAGAACTTATCAGCATTTGTTCCCATCGAAATCGCGGATATCGAGAAGTTAATGGCCGACTGGAAGCACGGGTTATCCGCGGCGCACGATACGTTACCGGGGAAGTAATCCCGGCTGCACGGCTCGCCAGGTTCCGCTACTTTCGCCAATGGGCCGGACGTTGCCGGCGCGCGCGGCTGTGGCTTCTTTCAAAAGGCGCAGCGCCATGTATTCGATGTCGGAAAGCGCCTGAACTTCGCAGCGCAGGCCGTCGGAGGGAAGGGCCGCCAGTTGGAGAGCCAGCTCGGCTACCTCTCGCGCCATGCTCTTCAGATTTCTGGTTTCGATCACGGACCCCTTTCGACAATCTGAGTGTACGCGTAAGGGCGGATTGCCGTCACTACATAAACAGGTAGGATTCAGAAGCTAACGGTACTACTGCGGCAGTTGCAAAATCAATCGTTCCGCACGAAAGGCACCGCTCCCTTGCGGTCGAAGTACTACTTCATTCGCTGTAATTCGACTTCGGACCCGATAAATCCCCAAGTCACCCACACGTGCCCCTTCGCGACGCGGCGGAAGTAATCCGCCGCGGCGTCCGGTTCATGATTGTAAAGGTGCCAGTTGCCGATGCCGTAGGCCACGGTGTCGAAGCGCAGTTCGGTTTCCTGATCGGCATTGCCGGCGGGCGGTTCGGGCGGGAGCGCCTGCGCTTCCGGCAGCGCGCCCTGGAAGAAGCGGACAAGGTGCAGGTAGAACAACGTGTGGTCGGCGCTGTTCTTCATTTCGGGCATGATGGCCGCGGCGGCTTTGGCGGCTTCCTCGGGCTTATTGGCGCGGCGCAGCGACGCGTACAGCCAGTTGGTGGAATTGATGCGCTCATCGTCGTTGGGCGCGAATTCCACCGCATGGCCGAAGGCGTCCGCCGCCTTGTCAAAGTCGCCCAGGAAGTAATTGGCGAGCCCAAGGTGATAATAGGCCTCCATCAGCTTGGGGTCGATCTCGACCGCGCGCGCCAGGTCGGTGCGCGCCTTGGCGAATTCGCGCAAGGGGAGCTCGCGATGGCCGCGCTCGGTGTAGAGATGGGCATTATTCGGCGAAACTTCGATGGCGCGAGTGAGCGTCGCCACCGCTTCGCGATCCTGCCAGACCGCGATTTGCGCCTGCGCGAGCTTCAGCAGCAGGTCGGGATTTTTGGGATCGGCCGCCAGCGCCTTTTCGGCTGCCGGCACCGATCCTTTTTCATCGGGCAGCGACGAGAATTTCGTGCCGTTCGGCGACGTTACCTGGTAGGTCTGCGCCTGGAGGATGGCGGCGCACGCGAGAATCCATGCGGTCTTCATGGGAAGAGATTATAACCATTCTGAAACGCGCGGGGTAGTACACTCGAAAATATGAAACGCCTGCTGAAGCTCGCCGGCTTCGCCATCGCCGCGTTGCTGGTGGCGGCGATTGCGCTCGCTTTGCTGATTGACGCCAACCGTTTCCGGCCCGAGCTGGAATCGAAATTGACGCAGGCGCTGGGACGGCAGGTGAAGGTCGGCAATCTGAAAGTGGCCATCTTTTCGGGCGGCCTGACGGCGGACGACGTGTCGATCGCGGATGACCCGGCTTTCAGCGCAACGCCTTTCATCGCGGCAAAATCGTTCCGTGTGGGCGTCGATCTCGCCGCGTATATTTTCTCGCGGCGGATCGCCGTAACCCGCATCGTCATCGACCAGCCGCAGATCCAGCTTCTGCAATCGGTTTCCGGCGAATGGAATTTCTCCAGCCTGGGCGCGAAATCGAATGCCGCGTCCGCGCCCACCCCCGCGGAGAGCGGGTCCAAGCTCGATCTCTCCGTCAAGCATGTGAAAATCGCCAAAGGCCAGTTGACCATCGGGCGCATCGGCAGCCATCTGAAGCCGGTCGAATTGCAGGACGTGAATGTCGAGTTGCGCGATTTTGCCGCCGGCAACAACTTTCCGTTCTCGGCGGACATGAAGGTGGCCGGCGGCGGCGCCATCAAACTCGACGGCAAGGCCGGTCCGATCGACACCAACGATCTCGCCATCACGCCCGCGAGCCTCAACCTGCATGTCGATAAGCTCGATCTCGCCGGCTCGCGGCTGAACGAGATCGCTCCCGAACTGGCTGGCCTGGTATCGTTCGATGGCAGCGGGCAGAGCGGCGCGAACGGCATCGAACTCAACGGCAAACTGAAAATCGACAAGTTGAAGTTGTCGGCCAGGGGCGCGCCGGCGAAGCGCCTGCTGGAAGTGGATTTTCATATCGCGCACGATCTCAAGAAACGTTCCGGCCGCGTGCACCAGGGCGATATCCATTTGGGCGCCGCAGTTACGCGCCTGATGGGAACGTACGCGCCCCGGGGCGATTCTTTTTCGGTGGACATGACCCTGGAAGGCCCGCGCATGCCGGTGGAAGAGCTGGAGGCGATGCTGCCGGCGCTGGGCGTGGTGCTGCCCAGCGGGTCGTCCCTGAAAGGCGGTACGGCGGGCGTAAAAGCCACCATTCAGGGTCCGATCGACGCGCTGGTAATCTCCGGTTCGGTAAACATGAACGGCACAAAGCTCACCGGCTTCAACCTTTCGAGCCGGATGGCGGGAATCGAAAAGCTGGCGGGCATCAAGAATGACCCGGATGCCGAGATCCAGGAGCTGAGCGGGGATGTGAGAATGGCTCCCGACGGCATCACCACCGAGAATCTCAAACTCGTGGTGCCGGCCCTTGGCGACGTGACCGGCGCCGGCGCCATCGATTCCAATAACGCTCTCAACTTCAAGATGAAGGCCGCGGTGCACACGGGCGGACTCGCGGCCGCACTCAATAACGAGCCCGTGCCGTTCACGATTGTCGGAACGTGCGCGGAACCGGTGTTTCATCCCGATGTCGCGGCGGTGGTAAAGGACGAAGTGAAAGGGATTTTCAAGGGTATTTTCGGCGGGAAGAAGAAGAAATGACATTCGTCATCTCGCCCGCCTGACATTCTCCACTGGTGGCCGGCAGCGCTTTCCCGCATGATCGGCATGGAGGCAAAAATTCATGCCAGTTGCGGAATTACGACGCGTCACCAAGCGATATGGCGAAGTGGAGGCGCTCCGCGGTATCGATCTTTCGCTCGGGCGCGGCGAACTGCTCGCGCTCCTGGGGCCGAATGGCGCGGGCAAGACGACGGCGGTGCGGATTCTCCTGGGCCTGGCCGAGCCTACTGCGGGCGACGCGACGCTATTCGGCCATCATCCCGCGAGCCCGGAAGCGAAAATGCGGCGCGGCGCGCTCCTGCAAGTGGCCAAAGTCCCCGAAACTCTCAAGGTGCGCGAGCACATCGAGTTGTTTTCGAGTTACTACCGGAATCCGCTGCCGTTCGCCGAGACCGTCGCCGCGGCCGGCCTGCGCGGCATCGAAAACCGCCTCTTCGGCGATCTCTCCGGCGGGCAAAAACAGCGCGTGCTCTTCGCGCTCGCCATCTGCGGCAATCCCGAGCTGCTGTTTCTCGACGAGCCCACGGTCGGGCTCGACGTGGAATCGCGCCGTACTTTGTGGGGGCACATTCGCGGTTTTGTGAAGCGCGGCGGCAGCGTGCTTCTGACCACGCATTATCTGGAAGAGGCAGATGCGCTGGCGCATCGCGTGGCGGTGATCGACCGCGGAAGGATCGCGGCCGAAGGGTCGCCCGCCGAAATCAAGGCACAGACCGGGACGAACGTCCTTGAAGATGCATTCCTGGCAATCGTTGAGGAGAACGCGGAGGTGATCGAATGAGCGGCGTGTATTGGATGGAAGCGAAAATGGAATTGCGGAAAATGGCGCGCCTGAAGCAGTATTCGCTCTCGGTCGTGGGCTTTCCGCTCATGTTCTACGTTTTTTTCGGGCTGGCCATGGCGTCCTCGTTCACGCAAGGGCCGATTTCGGTGAGCAAATACCTGCTGGCCACTTATGGCGCTTTCAGCGTGATGGGCGCGACGCTCTACGCGTTCGGCGCGGGCGTGGCGGTAGAGCGCGGAATGGGATGGCTGGAGGTGAAGCGCGCCAGTCCCATGCCCGCGGGCGCCTATTTGCTGGCGAAAATGGCGGTATCGGTGGTGTTCGGCGCGATGGTGGTATCGCTGCTCTTCGCGCTCGGGGCGATTTTCGGCGGCGTGCGCATGCCGGCCGGCCAATGGCTGCTGCTGTGGACCGCGCTGGTGGCCGGCGCCATTCCGTTCGGCGCCATCGGGCTCGCCATCGGCAGTTTCGCCGGCCCGAACTCCGCGCCGGGCACGGTCAACATGATCTATCTCCCGATGGCGTTCCTGGGCGGATTGTGGATGCCCATCGAGGTGATGCCCAAAATGCTGCAACACTTCGCGCCGTTGCTGCCTTCGTACCATTTCGGGCAAATCGCTCTCGCCATTCTGGGAGCGCAGACGCAAGGAGCGATCGGCGCCCACGTGGAAGTACTCGTGGGATTCGGCCTGCTGTTCGCCGGCATCGCGTGGATCGCGCAATCGCGCGAGCATGTCAAAATGTACGGGTGAGCGGCCATGAGCAACGCTAAGCGATTGCGGCTTCTGCCGGACTACATGGATTGGACAGGCTACGCGTGGCTCGTGTACCTGGCGTACTTCTTGATTATTCCGTTTCTTTTCCACACCACGGCTTGGACGCGAATCGCGACGGTGGCAGGCACGCTGGCGGCGCTGCCGCTCTACTTTCTCGGCTATTGGCTGAGCGGCTATCGCGTGCTGTGGGTGGTGGGCGGATTCCTGCTGCTGGCAGTGGTGTTCGCGCCCTTCAATCCCGGCGCCGCCACGCTGTTCGTGTTTGCCGGGACGTATCTCTCCGGAATGGCCGATCCCTCGAAGGCCTTCCCCTGGCTCGGCGTGATTCTGGCTATCGCGGCCCTGGAATCGTGGCTGTTTCATCTGCCGCCGGAGTTTTGGATTCCGACGATGTTTTTCACTTCGCTCATCAGTTCGGTGGTGATCCAGTGGGTGCATCGCGGACGCCTCACGCGGAAACTGCTGGCGGCGCAGGCAGAGAGCGAGCATCTGGCCAAGGTGGCCGAGCGGGAGCGCATCGCGCGCGATCTGCACGATCTGTTGGGCCACACGCTTTCGGTAATCGTGCTGAAATCGGAACTGGCGTCGCGCCTCGCGGAGAAAGAACCGGCGCGCGCCGCCGACGAGATCCGCGACGTGGAGCGGATTTCGCGCGAGGCGCTGGCGCAGGTGCGCGCCGCCGTTCGCGGGTACCGCTCGGCGGGATTCGATAGCGAATTAAAGGTCGCGATGGAGGCGCTGGAAGCGGCGGGAATCCAGGTGGAGAGCTCGGTGGAACCCCCGCCGCTTTCGCCCGCGCAGGAGACGGTTTTCGCCATGGCGTTGCGCGAGGCGGTCACCAACGTGGTGCGGCACGCCCACGCGACGGTATGCCGGTTGACGATGCGGAAGGTTGGACAGTTTTGCGAGATGGTGGTGTCGGATAACGGCCGCGGCGGCGTGCTCGACGAGGGCAGCGGACTGAGCGGCATGCGCGAGCGCGTGGAAGCGCTGGGCGGCGCGCTCGAGCGCGATGGCTCGCACGGCACGCAATTGCGCATTCGGGTACCGGTATGAAGATTCGGGTGACCATCGCCGAGGACCAGGGCATGGTGCGCGGCGCGCTGGCCGCGTTGCTGGCCACCGAGGGCGATTTCGAGATCGCCGGCCAGGCGCAGAACGGGCGGGAAGCGCTCGAGATGGTTCTCGCTTCTCCGCCCGACGTTTTACTCACCGATATCGAGATGCCGGAGATCACCGGGCTGGAACTGGCGGCCGAAATCAAGCGGCGCAAACTGCCGGTCAAAGTCGTCATCCTCACGACTTTCGCGCGCGCCGGATATCTCAGGCGCGCTCTCGACGCCGGAGTCTCGGGCTACCTGTTGAAAGACGCCCCGGCCTCGACCCTGGCCAACGCCATCCGCAAGATTCGCGCCGGCGGGCGCGTGGTGGACCCCGAATTGGCCGCGGAAGCGTGGTCCGAGGCCGACCCGCTCACCGACCGCGAGCGCCAGGTGCTGCGCTATGCCGGCGAAGGCGCCGCCAGCGCCGAGATCGCTGAACGGCTCGATCTTTCCGAAGGCACGGTGCGCAACTACCTCTCGGAGGCGATCAGCAAGCTGGGTGCGGCCAATCGCGTGGAGGCAGCGCGGATCGCGCGGCAGAAGGGCTGGTTGTGAGAGGCACCCCAAAAGCACCGCTCCCTCGCGGTCGCGGCTAATCATTCCCGCGAAACGAAGCCCGCGCGCACGTCTATCTACACATCTCCTGCTATAATCCGAGCAAACCCTCGTAAAAAGGACTATATGCGTCGCACTATACGATCCCTCACTGCCATCGCCGCCCTTTTGGTTGCCGCCGCGGCGTTTTCACAGAGTTTGCCGTCTGGCGTCCAGAAGATCACCTCGGTCGAGGGGATCACCGAATATTCGCTGCCCAACGGATTGCATTTCCTGCTGTTTCCCGACGATTCCAAGCCCAAAGTGACGGTGAATATCACCTACCTGGTGGGTTCGCGCTTCGAGGGGTACGGCGAAACCGGCATGGCGCACCTGCTGGAGCACCTGAATTTCATCCAGACCAAGACGCGCACCGACATCAAGAAGGAATTGACCGATCACGGCGCCGAGTTCAACGGCAACACTTCCGACGATCGCACATCTTACTTCGAAACCACCAATGCCAGCGACGACAATCTGCGCTGGGCGCTGGGGTTCGAAGCCGACCGCATGATCAATACCCGCATCGAGAAACAGTTGCTCGACAAGGAAATGACAGTGGTCCGCAACGAGTTCGAAGCCGGCGAGAATAATCCGGGAGCGATTCTCATGGAGCGGGTGCTCGAGACCGGTTATCTGTGGCACGCCTATGGCCGCCCGACGATCGGGAACAAGTCGGACATCGAAAACGTGCCCATCGACAAGCTCGCCACCTTTTACCACAAGTATTACCAGCCCGACAACGCGCTTCTCATCGTGGCCGGCAAATTCGATCCGGCAAAAGCGCTGGCCTGGATAGCCGAGTTGTTCGCTCCGATTCCGCGCCCCACGCGAGTTCTGGAAGCTCCCTACACCACCGAGCCCACGCAGGACGGCGAACGGTCCGTAATTCTGCGGCGCGTGGGCGACGTGCAGTACGTGATCGCCATGTATCATACGCCCGCCGGAATGCATCCCGACGATGCCGCGGTGCAGGTGCTGACGGGTGTGCTGGGCGATGTTCCCTCAGGCCGTCTCTATAAGGCGCTGGTGGACAACAAAAAGGCTGTGGGCGCGGGCATGGATTCGGAGGAACATCACGACCCTGGAGACATGTTTGCGTATGCGCAGTTGAGTCCCGACCAAAACCTCGAAGAAGCGAAACAGATTCTCCTGAAGACGGTGGAGGATTTCGCCAAAGAGCCCCCCTCGAAGGAGGAGGTGGACCGCGTGAAGACGCGGATCGCCAAGAATATCGAGCTGGCCTTCGCCAACTCGCAGGCGATCGCGCTCGATCTCACCGAGTACGCCGCCGAAGGCGACTGGCGCATGCTCTTCCTGGAGCGCGACCGCCTGAAGGCCGTGACTCCCGAGGACGTGGAGCGCGTCGCCAAGGCTTATTTGAAGGAATCGAACCGAACCCTGGGCGAGTTTATTCCCACCAAGACGCCCGATCGCTCCGAAATTCCGGCCACTCCCACCGATGCCGAGACATTTAAGAATTTCAAGGGCGGCGCCACGGTCACCGAGGGTGAAGTCTTCGACCCCTCGCCCAGTAACATCGAGAGCCGCATTACGCGCGCGAAGTTATCGGATGGCGTCAAAGTGGCGATGCTGCCCAAGAAGACGCGGGGCGGCACGGTGATCGCCACTTTCATCGCCCGGTTTGGCGACGAGAAGTCGCTATTCGGCAAGGTAGAGATTGGGGGACTGACCGGCGCCACGTTGATGCGCGGCACGAAGACAAAATCGCGTCAACAGATCCAGGATGAAATGGATCGCCTGAAGGCGCAGATCCAGGTGTCCGGCGGAGTGAACAACGCGACCATCCAGATTCATACCACGGAGGAAAATCTGGCAGCCGCGCTGAAACTGGCGGCCGAGGTGTTGAAGGAACCTTCCTTCCCGGAAGCCGAATTCGAGCAGGTGCGCAAACAGTCGATCGCTGGAATCGAACAGGGGAAGAGCGACCCGCAGTCGCTTGCTTTCGTGGCGCTGGGCCGAACCATGAACGGCATGTATCCACGCGGAGACGTTCGCTACTCCGGCACGCCCGACGAGGACATGCAAGACCTCCAGAAAGTCACCCTCGACGATGTGCGTAAGTTTTACCAGCAGTTTTACGGCGTCTCCGAAGGCGAATTTTCGGTCGTGGGACAGTTTGACAAAGACGCGATCCTGAAAGAGGCGGAGGAATTGTTCGGTAACTGGAAGAGTTCCATGAAATACGCGCGCATCCTGACTCCTTACCATAAGATCGCGCCTTCGAATCAGAAGATCGAGACTCCCGATAAGGAGAACGCGATGTCGATTGCCGCCGAACAGGTAAAGATGAGCGACGAGGATGCCGATTACCCGGCTCTGATCATGGCCAATTACATGCTTGGGGGCAGTCTCTCGGCGCGGTTGCCGGACCGTATCCGCAATAAGGAAGGCTTGAGCTACGGAGTCCAATCGAGGTTCAGCGCGCCTATTAAGGACGACGGCGGCGAATTCATGGCTCTTGCCATTAGTAATCCGCAAAATGCGCCTAAGGTGGAAGCCAGCATGAAAGACGAACTCGCCAAGACGGAGAAAGATGGATTCACGGCCGATGAGTTGGCGGCGGCGAAAAAGGCCTGGCTGCAGGAGCGCGTTTTGGGCCGCTCGCAGGACGGCTCGCTGGTCGGCTTACTCTCCAGTCACGAACGGTGGGGCAGAACGATGCAATTCGATCAGGAGCTTGATAATAAGGTGGGGGCTCTTACTCCCGAACAGGTTACCGCGGCGCTGCGCAAGGCGGTGGACCCCGCGGCGCTGATTTACATTAAGGCGGGCGATTTCAAGAAGGCGAACGCGTACCAGTAGAACTCCGGGCAAAAGGCACCGCTCCCTTGCGGTCGCGGCTCTTCATTGGCATGTTACTGAGCCGCGCGCGCAAGCAAGCGGTGCCTTTCGCTCATGCCCACAAAATCACGCTGCAGCAGGTAACTCCTGCCTCGGCCTTCATCAGTTCCGACACGTCCAACGGGCGCACGCGCAGGCCCTCGCGATGCAGAATCTCGGCCGTTTGTGGGAAGCAGGCCGGCACGATGACCGATCCGCCTAGCGTGAGCACGTTCGCGGCACGGTCTTCGCCTGGCGCGACATCCACGATGCGGAATTGCTCGAGCGGCGCGAGATCGAGCCACGCGCGATTCGCCAGGATGACGCCCTCGCCCAGCGGGCAGCACGCGGTCTTCAAATGCAGCGCGCCTCGCACGGGTACCGGCACGACGGAATAGCCGAAGGGGTGCAGTTCGGCCGCCAGTTGCTCGATGCCTTCGCCGTTCGTGCGATGGGACAGCCCAACGTACAGCGTGCGCCCGATGCGCATGACGTCGCCGCCTTCGAGCGTGGCGGGTTCGCGCAGCCAGCGCAGCGGCCGGTAGTCCGCGAGCGCCCGCGCCAGGCTTTCCGTTTCGCCGCGCCGCGATGCCGCGCCCATCCGCGTCAGGATGGCGATTTCGTCCACCACGACCGCCGGATCTTCGACAAAGACGGAATCGGGATATTCGGCCTCGGCGGGCAGGCAGACCACTTGCGCCCCGAGTTCCGCCAGCAGAGCCTCGTATTGGCGATGCTGTTCGTTGGCCTTGGCGAGATCGATTGCCTCGCGCTCGATAAATCCGATTTCACATTGGTTAATCGCGGGGCTGACCGCGCGCGTGATGGCCGTGAGCATGTTTGGTCTCTCAGGCTATCGCATTTTTTGTATCCTGGAAGACTATGCCCGACCAACCTGATCGACAATTGGGGTTTGCCACCCGCTCTCTTCACGCCGGACACACGCCCGACTCCGCCAGCCATGCGCGGGCCGTCCCCATTTACCAGAGCACCTCGTTCACCTTCAACGATTCCGAACACGCCGCGAATCTTTTCGCGCTGAAGGAATTCGGCAACATTTACAGCCGCATCATGAACCCCACTACCGATGTCTTCGAGCAGCGCGTGGCATCGCTCGAAGGGGGAGTCGCCGCATTGGCCACGTCCAGCGGACAGGCGGCGCAGTTCCTCGCCATCAGCGGCCTGGCGGGCGTGGGCGATGAAGTGGTTGCCGCCAGCACGCTTTACGGCGGCACGTACACACAGTTCGACGTGAGCTTCCGCCGCATCGGCATCAACGTGAAATTCGTCGAGCCGGACGATCCCGGAAATTTCCGCAAGGCCATCACGCCGAAAACGCGCGCTCTCTACGGCGAGACCATCGCCAATCCGCGCATGAACGTGCTCGACATCGAAAAGGTCGCGGCCATCGCGCATGAAGCCGGCGTGCCGCTGGTGATCGATAACACCATGGCGTCGCCCTATCTCTGCCGGCCGATCGAGCATGGCGCCGACATTGTGGTGCACTCGGCCACCAAGTTCCTGGGCGGCCACGGAACGTCCATCGGCGGCGTGATCGTCGATAGCGGCAAATTCGCGTGGACCGACAAGTTCCCGGCCATCACCAAGCCGAGCCCCGGCTATCACGGCATGGTCTTCAGCGAAGTCTTCGGCAACCTCGCGTTCATCATCAAGACGCGCGTGGAGGGCCTGCGCGATTTCGGCCCGTGCATGAGCCCCTTCAATTCCTTCCTGTTCATTCAGGGCATCGAAACCCTCGGGCTGCGCATGGAGCAGCACAGCCGCAACGCGCTCGCCGTGGCGGAATGGCTGGGGACCAATCCCGCGGTGACGTGGGTGAAATTTCCGGGGCTGAAATCGAGCCCGTATTACGCGCTCTCGCAGAAGTATCTGCCGAAGGGGCAGGGCTCGATCGTGACGTTCGGCATCAAGGGCGGCTCGGACGCGGGGCGGAAGCTCATCGACTCCGTCAAGCTCTTCTCGCACCTCGCCAACCTGGGCGACGCCAAGAGCCTGATCATTCACCCCGCGTCCACCACGCACCAGCAATTGACCGACGAGCAGCAAGTCGAGGCCGGCGTCTCGAAGGACCTGGTGCGGATCTCGGTCGGGATCGAAAACGTCGAGGACCTCACTTGGGATCTCGGCCAGGCGATCGCAGCATCGCAGGCGTAAGAACCGTTACGAAGAGCACCGCTCCCTGGCGGTCACGGCTCATTAAGCGCCGTTGTTTCAGGGCATAAACTGAAGAGCTGCGACCGCAAGCGAGCGGTACCTTTGTGATTTGCCTGAATTCTTGCAAGCCCCTCGTAACAGCCGTCACCGGGAGGTCGCCCGGCTTGCTTGCTACAATACTGACAAGAGAAACGGGTGATGGTGCGGCCGAAACTCAAAGTGCTGGCGTGCTGTCTCGTCCTGCTGGCGCCCGCGGTGCTGTGCGCACAGGTTTCCATCACCCCGCGGCCGAAACCCGCGCCCATCGAAGGCAAGACTCCGAAAGCCAATATCCGTGTCGACACCAACCTGGTGCTGGTGCCGGTGACCGTCTGCAATCCGTACAACCAGCCGGTGACCGGCCTCGAAAAAGAGCACTTCAAAATCTTCGACGATAAGGTGGAACAGACCATCACGCAATTCTCCATGGACGACGAGCCCGTGGCCGTCGGCCTGGTCTTCGACGTGAGCGGCAGCATGGGGAACAAGCTGCGCGAGTCGCGCCAGGCAGCGGCCGAATTTTTCAAGACGGCGAACAAAGACGACGAGTTTTTCCTGGTGGAATTCAGCGATACCCCAAGGCTGGTTTCCCCGATGGGCACCAGCATCGCGGACATCCAGAACGAGCTGACGTTTTCGCCGTCGAAAGGGCGCACCGCGCTGCTCGACGCCGTTTTTCTGGCGATGCACGAAATGAAGAAGTCGCAGAAAAATCGCAAAGCTCTGCTGATCATCTCCGATGGCGGCGACAACGCAAGCCGGTACACGGAAAGCGAGCTCCGCAGCCTGGTGCGCGAGAGCGACGTGATGATTTATGCCATCGGTGTGTTCGAATCGGCCGCGGTGCGCTCGCGGACACCCGAAGAGGCGATGGGCCCCAGCCTGCTGAGCGAACTTTGCGAGCAGACCGGAGGCCGTCATTTCCCCGCCGACGTCAGCGAGTTGCCGGACATTGCCGCCAAAATCGGCGTGGAATTGCGCAATCGCTACGTGCTCGGCTACATTCCGACCGATCAGCAGCACGACGGGCGCTACCACCCCGTGGTGGTCAAAGTGATTCCGCCGCACGGATTGCCCGCGCTGCACGCCTACTGGCGCCGCGGCTACTACGCGCCGTCCAACTGACGGCGCAGGCGCGCGATTCCCTGGCGGAAAATTTCAGGGGCGGTGAGCAAGCTCAGCACGAGGAACGCTTCGGAATCGAAATCGTAGAAGAATCCCGGCTGTAACAGCACGTTCTCGCGCTCCAGAAGTTGGAGCGCCCATTCTTCCTCGCTGCGCACGCGCGGCGCCTGCACGGTGATGTACCAGCCGCCTTCAACGCGCAGGATATTCGCGGGAGAGCCCGCCAACGCCTTGCGCGCGAGCGAAAGATGCGTGGCGCAGCGCTCGCGGATTTGCATTTGCACCTGCTCGCCGGCTTGCATGAGCGAGGTGGCCGCACATTGCACCGGCGTACTCACGGAGAGGTACGTGTCGGCGATCCACTCCAGCTTTTCAAATGCTTCGCGGCGCAATTTTTCCGGGCCGTTCACCACAATCCAGCCGAGTTTCATCTGCGGCAGGCCGGCGATTTTCGAAAGCCCGCTCATGGCGAACGCGAGGCAGTCTGTCACGGCGGCGATGGTGCCGGCGCGATGTGGATCGGGGGCGAAATCGTAATCCAAGAAGACCTCGTCGGAGATGAGCGCCAATTCGCGATCGCGGCACAGGCGGACAAGCGTTTCCAGTTCCGCGCGCTTCACGTACGAGCCGGTGGGATTGTTCGGGTGCACCACCACGATGGCGCGCGTGCGCTCGTCGATCGCCGTGGTGAGGCCGTCCAGGTCGATCGACCACTCTCCGTGATACACCAGCGGGTACTGCCGCACCGCGATCGATTCCATGGTGGCCAGATAGTCGAAGAGGGGATAGGATGGCCGCGGCACCAGCACGTTGTCGCCGGGGTTGGTCAACAGCTTGAACAAATACGCGTAGGCTTCGCTGGTGCTCGCCGTCAGTAGGATGCGCCCGGCGTCCACTTCCGCGCCGCCCGAACGGTACAAGGCCGCTATTGCTTCCCGTGCATCGAGCGAACCTGCCGGCGCCGGCTGGTAATCGAGCGCGCGCGCATCATCGAATGCGCGCATCAGGTCCGGGGGGTAGGTAAGCCCGGCGTGCGTCGGATTGGATTCCGTCAGATCCAGAATCGGGACGCGCGCCCGCCGCTTTTCGGCCAGCAGTTCGGTCAGGCGATTCGGATGGAAATCCCAGTGGAAGCGGGAAGAGAACATCCTGCTCAACGCCGCAGATCCTCGGCAGCGTAAAAAAGATCGCGATCAAGCACCATTTCAACCGCGGTGCCGCGCGGCAGAACGACGTCCTTATTCTTCCCCATCAGCACCGCGGCCACGCCGGCGGCGGCGCCCACCCCGAGCCCGGTGATCGGATGTCCGGCAGCGCTCCCAATCAGCACTCCGCCCATCGACCCGATTCCCACGTCGCGCCCCACTTCGCCCGGCTTGGTATTTTTCCCCGTGCCGCTGATCTTGCCCTCATCGGGGTCGACCTTGCCATTCACCGTATCGGCGGACGCGAGGCGGGCATGGAAGTCGCGCGTCACGCCATTGGGCAGAGTCAGAGAATCGAAGCGGATGTAGAGTTCGCCTTTGTTCGCCCCGCGGCCGGAGGCCTTGCTCTTGTTGACCGTTGCCCTGACGTAACTGCCCCTGGGGATCACCACGCGCCCATCCTGCGCGATCGGGATGGAGGTGGTCAGGTAGATGGGGTCGCCGTCCTTCGAATCCTTGGTGCTGATCGGATTGGTCAAACTGAGCAGGATGTGTGTCCCCTGCGCGATGGTAAATCGCGCCGGCGCCGGAGTCTCCGGCGGTTCGGGCCTGCGGGCGAGGGCGGTCGCGGGCGCGGGCTGTGTTTCGGGCGTCGCCACGCCCGTGGAACTCGGCGGCGCTCCAGGGAAGCCTTCGCGCCGGTAAATCAGATATCCTTCGTCCTCATTGGGTCCGTGCTGTACCTTGCGTTGGATATTGAGCTGCGTGCCGTCGCGCGAAATCGTCCAACGATCCATGATGGTGTAGCTGCGCGGACCGTTCACCAGCGTATTGACCAGCAGCGCCGCACCCTCCCATTTCACGGCGCTGTTCCGCGATTCGTCGCCTATCTTGTACTTGGAGTCTTCGCCGTCCAGACGGTAAGTCCACTCGAGGGATTTGCCATCGGACGTAGTTGCGGTGATGTGGATGGTGGAGTGCTGGTCGACGATAATCACGGGGTAAAAGTCGCCAGTGAGGCCGTGCATGTCGCTATGGTCGGCGTTGAACAGCCACTTGCCGGAAAAATCGCGTTCGGAATCAGCCGCCGACGCGATGGTAAGGAAGGCGATTAGGGCAAGAAATGTAGTCGTAAGACGCGCGCTTTGTAACATGGTTACGAGCCCGTTCCACTACTAACGAAATCTTACACCATTCGGAGACGGTCAGTGGGGCAGGCAATCTTGCCTGCAGCCGCCTTTCAGGCGGCTCGACCTGCTGGAAATGCAGGTCGGTAGCCAGGATTGAGGACTTTGCAAAATTCAGGCAATCCTGGCAAGGTACCGCTCCCTCGCGGTCGCGGCTCAGTAACGGCTGCCCCACGGGCGCTAGCCCGCCACAACCCGCTCGATGCTGACCCGGATCTCTTCGCCCGCGAGCGCCAGCTTCGTGCCGCCTTCGAGCGCCTTATGACGCTCGATCCTCTCCGCCAATAATTCATTGCGAAGATACGCGGCGTGCGCCTCGATCGCCTCCGCGATGCGCTCCGGTGCGGCGTACTTTAGCACGATGCGGTCGGAGATCTGCAGCCCCGACGTCTTCCGCAAGTCCTGCACGAGGCGATTGAAGTCCCGCGCCACGCCCTCCTGCGATAACTCCGGGGTGAGCGTGGTGTCGAGCGCCAGAAAAGTCCCTTCCGCCGCCGTGCACACCAGATTCGGCGGGCCTTCGTAAGTCACCACGACCTCGTCCGGCGTGATCTCGAAAGTCTGATCCGCAACTTCGACGATGTACTTTCCGTCCTTCACTTCGGCGCCTTCCAGCGCCTCGCCAATCGCCTTCAGATACCTGCCCGCGCGCGGTCCAAGCTTCTTGGCATCCGGTTTTACCCGCCGCTTCGCGAGCGAGTTCGAATCGTCGCGCAATACCAGCGTCTTCACGTTCGCTTCATCGAGAATCTGCGCGACATAGTCGACGTTCTCCAGCACTTTGCGATCGGCCGCGTCGCGCGGAACTACGTAGATCGTCCCCAGCGGCTGGCGGATTTTCACCTTGCTCGCCGTCCGCAGATTCAGCGCCAGGTTCTTGGCGCGGATTACCGCTTCGATCGCCTGCTCGAGTTGCTCGTCCACCAGCGACGCGTCCACCCGCGGATAAGCCGTCAAATGCACCGATTCCGGCGCCGATTCGTCCACCGTGCGCACCAGGTTCTGGTAAATCTCCTCGGTGAGGAACGGCAGGATCGGCGCCATCACGCGAATCACTGTGGTCAGCACCGCATAAAGCGTCTGATACGCCAGCGGATCGCTATCCCAGAAGCGCCGGCGCGAGCGGCGCAAATACCAGTTCGAAAACTGCTCGTCGAATTCCTGGAACGCCTCGATCACGCGGAAGTGTTCGTAGTTCAGAAACGCGGTGTGCGCCGCGCCCACCAGGCGCTGTAAGCGGCTCAGCACCCAGCGATCCAGTTCGTTGGTCACCGGCAGCGCGCTGCCCGGTTTCCAGCCGTCGGCCTCGGCATACATCACGAAAAAGCTGTAGCAATTCCAGAACGTCAGCAGCTTGCGGCGCGCTTCGCCGTCGATCGTGGCGCCGGCGTTGCCGGCGGGATGCAGATCGGGGAAATTGAGATGCTGGGCCGTCTTCTGCTCCACGTAAATGTAGCGCATCACCTCGGCGCCGAGCGCTTCCGCTGCTTCGTCGAACGCGATGGAGTTGCCTTTCGATTTGTGCATCTCCTCGCCGCGCGCGTCGCGCACCAGCGCATGGCCCAGCAGCGCTTTGAAGGGTGCGCGGCCGTCCATCATGGCGCTCATGGCGAGCAGCGAGTAAAACCAGTTGCGGAATTGGCCGGGGAAACTTTCGAGCACCAGGTCGGCCGGAAACCATTTCTTCCAATACTCGCGATCGGTGGAATAGCCCATGGTGCTGAACGAGACGATGCCCGCGTCGAGCCACGGATTGCCCACGTCTTCGATGCGCGAAGCAAGCGCACCGCACTTTTCGCAGCGGATCTTTACGGCGTCCACGTAGGGCCGGTGCGGGGAATTGCCGTCGAACGTCTCCCAGCCTTCCACTGCCTTCTCGCGCAACTCCTCGCGGCTGCCGATCACCATGAAGTGCTCGCACGCGCCGCACACCCAAATGGGCAGCGCCAACCCCCAGAAGCGCTTCTTGGAGATCATCCAGTCGCTCATGTTCTTGAGCCAGTCGAGCTCGCGCGCTTCGCCCTCGGGCGGAATCCACTTGATGCCCGGCACGACGTTTTGGATGCGGTCGCGCCAGTCCATACGGATGAACCACTCGTCCACCGGCCGGAACACCAGCTCCGATTTGCACCGCCAGCAGTGCGGATAAACGTGCGGATATTTCTCTCGCGCCACCAGGTGTCCGGAAGCTTTCAGCGCCGCCACGATGTTGTCCGCCACCTCGCTCGCGTTCTTTCCGGTGAACGGTCCGAAGCCGTCGATGAAGATCGCGCTCTCGTCCAGCGGGGCCAGGAACGGCAGTTCGTTATCCCTGCCCAACTCCTGGTCTTCGGCGCCACATCCCGGCGCGATGTGGACCAGCCCGGTGCCTTCTTCCTCGCTGATCGCACCCCAGGCGATGACGCGATGCGCCGCCGCGGAAGTGGCGCCGCCGCCCGTCGGTCCGTAGGGGAATACGCCGCCGGGCGTGTTCTGCGCGGGCAGTTCGTCGAAAGGCCCGTCGTAGGTGAGGCCGAGCAGGTCGCGCCCCGGCAACTCCGCAACCACTTCCACGCCGCCGCTGCCCTTCAAAATGGTGCGGATGGAGGGCAGCTTATGCGTTTCGTGCTTGCCTTCCACCTGCAGGTCCTGGACGCGATCGTGCTCGTAATTTCCCTTGGCGACGTAATACATCCAGTCGCCGTGCCGCACCTTCAGGTACGTCAGGTCGGGGTTCACCGCCACGGCGACGTTCGAAGTGAGCGTCCATGGCGTAGTGGTCCAGACCAGCAGCGCCGTCTTTTCCTGCCCGCGAACGGGAAAGCGCACGAAGACCGAAGTATGCGCGGTGATGCGCCGCCCTTCGGCCACTTCCATCTGCGAAAGCCCGGTGCCGCACCGCCCGCACCACGGCATCACATCGTGCCCGCGATAGATGAATCCCTCGCTGTGGCACTTCTTCAGAAACGCCCAGATGGTGTAGTTGTTTTCGTCGGAGAACGTGAAATAGCTGCCGCCGTATTCGAGCGAGCCCAGCTTACGGACGATCTCGCTGGCGCGCGCCGTCACTTCCAGGCCGCTCGGAAGAGTGGCGCTGACTACGTGATCGCCGGCCTCGAGGGCGTCGCGCAATTGCACGAGCAACTTCGGATCGTCCCAGTCGCACCAATAGCCGAGCCGGATGGATTGCTCGGTCTGACGCGCCGCAAAAGTAAGCACGCGCTCTTTGCAGGCGCGAACGAAGTTCTCGATGCCGAAATCGCGGATTTCGCGCTTGGTTTGAAGTCCGAGGCTCTTTTCGACTTCCACTTCCACCCACAGGCCCTGGCAATCGAAGCCATTCTGATAGCGCAGTTCCTGCCCGTTCATGGCGTGGTAGCGCTGGTACAGGTCCTTGAGAGTCCGGCCCCACGCGTGGTGCACGCCCATGGGATTGTTCGCCGTAATGGGGCCATCGAGAAACGACCAGGACGGCCCGCCCGCCGTTTGCGCGCGCAGCTTCCGGAAGATCTGGCGGTCTTCCCAAAAGCGCAAAAGCTCGCGCTCCATGGCTGGAAAATCGGGAACTCTCGGTACAGGCCTATACATATTCATTTTGGAGACAGAAGAGGCAGAAGGGATCGAATTGCCGGAAAATTCCATGTTAGCACCGGCTCGGCTAGAATTCTCCTTATGTCGACCGCTGCCCAACCCGCCTTGGCGCCCGTCCCAACCGCGGACACCGCGTGGCATCCACTCACGCGCGTGGCGTTCCGCTTCGCCTTCTGTTATCTCGGCCTGTACAGCCTCATCACGCTCAGCAACGTCGAGGATTATCTGCCGTACGAGAAACTGTGGCACGGCATTGTCCCCTGGGTGGGCGCCCATATCCTGCACCTCAGCCAGCCCATCACTTATTTCACCAGCGGTAGCGGCGATAAGACGTCTGACTGGGTGCTGCTGTTCTGCCACCTGGTGATTTCCGTCGCCGCCACCGCGATCTGGACGGTTCTGGACCGGCGGAAGGAATACGCGACGCTCGACGAGTGGCTGCGCGTCCTGCTGCGCTTTGCGGTGGCGTGGACCATGGTGCTCTATGGGTCGGTGAAGGTGGTGAAATTGCAATTTAGCGATCCGACGATGGGGCAACTGCTCGAACCCACGCGCGATTTTTCGCCGATGGGCATGCTCTGGAAGTTCATGGGATCGTCCACGCCTTACACTTTCTTCGCGGGCGCGTGCGAATTGCTCGGCGGCGTGCTGCTGTTCTTCCGCCGCACCACCACGCTGGGCGCGCTGGTGTCAGCCGCGGTGATGACCAACGTGGCGATACTGAATTACGCTTACGACGTTCCAGTGAAGCTGCTTTCCACGCACCTGATTCTGATGTGCGGATACCTCCTGATTCCCGATCTCCGCGCTCTCTGCGACTTCTTCTTCCGCAATAGGCCGGCTGCTCCGGCGCCGGTGCGGCCTCATTTCGCGAGCAGGAAGTGGCGTATCGCCGAGGGCATCGCGAAGATTGTTTTTCTCGGGTACATCGCCGTCACTAATGGAATCGGGATGGTGGAGGGAGCGAAACAGAGAGGCTCGGCGGCGGCGAAATCGCCACTGTACGGGATTTGGGACGTGGAAGAGTTCACGCGCGATGGCGTGACGCTGCCGCCATTGTTGACGGATACCGACCGCTGGCGGCGATTCGTGGCGGACTTCCCCACCTTCATCTCGATCCGAAAAATGGACGATTCCAGCCTCGGTTACCGGGTCAAGATCGACAAGGCCAGTTCGACGATCGTGAACGATGGCGGAAAGGTCGCGCTTTCGCTGACATGGTCGCGGCCGGATGCCGATCACCTGACGCTGACCGGCACTGTCGGCCTCCATCCAGTCTCTGTGCGCATGAAGAAGATGGACGTCAGCAAGAGCAATCTGCTCGGGCGCGGATTCCATTGGGTGAGCGAACTGCCGTTCAATCGGTAGCGCTATTCGCTGCGCAGCGAACGGAGCGGGTCGGCGCCGGCGGCGCGTCGCGCCGGCAGATAACAGGCGATCGCCGCGGTAGTCAGCGCGACCGCCGCCACGGCGGCCAGTGTGATCGGGTCTGACGGGCGCACGCCGTACAGCAGGCTCGCGAGCAGGCGTCCGAAAGCGATGGCGGCGATAAGGCCCATCGCCGTGCCTACAGCGGCCAGCGCCACGCCGCGCCCGACGATAGCGCGCATCAAATCCCAGGGACGCGCTCCAAGCGCCATCCGCAAGCCGAACTCCGGCATGCGCCGGCTCACGGAGTAAGAGATCACTCCGTAGATTCCGAACGTCGCGAGCGCCAGCGCCAACCCGGCGAAAAGCGCCACCAGGAAAAGAGCGAAGCGTTGCCCCGAGAAAGCCTCGTCGGCAATCTGCTGCATGAAGCGGACGTCACTGAGGGCGAGGTCGGGGTTGAGCGCGCGCACCGTCCGGCGAAACTCGGCGGCCGCTTCGGAGGGCGCCGAAGTGAAGCGCACAGCAACGTACAGGGCTCGCTGGACATCTTGCGTTTGCGCCATCCAGAACGCTGGGCGCACCCAGGTGCTGTCGGGCTGGTCTTTGACGTCGCGCACTACGCCGACAATGCGAATCCAGTCCTTCTCTTGCGGATGGTCGGCAAACGAGATCCGCTTGCCCACCGCGTCCTCCCCCGGCCAGTAGCGTTTCGCCATTGCCTCATTGATCACGACAACGGGGGCGGAGTTGGTGGTGTCGCGATCGCCGAGAAAATGGCCGCGAACCAGCGGAATGCCCAGGGCGCGGAAATAATCGGGCGATGCGATGTGGTAGCGGGCCATGGTCTGGTAATTCTCGGGACGGCCCTCGATGCCGTAGCCATCGGCGTTGCCGTCGTAGCCCGTCCAGGGCAGGTCCGACCCCGCGCCGGCGGCGGTCACGCCCGGCGCGTTTTGCAGGCGGGCGAGCAATTCCTGGTAGAACGCGACGCATTTCGCTTCGTCGCGATACTGCTCCCTGGGCAAAGCGATGGAAGCGGTCAATACCTGTTGCGGGCGGTATCCGGGGTCGGCGCGCAGTAGGTTGGCGAAGCTGTGCAGAAGCAATCCAGCGGAGATAAGCAGCACGCAGGCGAGCGCGGTTTCGCCCACCACCAGCGCACCGCGCAAGCGCGATTGCCGGCTGCCGCCGGTGGTTCCGCGGCCGCTCAGGCTGGTTTGCAGATCGGCCCTCGACGCGGTGAGCGCCGGCGCCAGTCCGAATAGCATGCCTGTCAGCATGGCCACCCCGAGGGTAAATGCGAACACTGCAGCATTGAGATGGATTTCGGAGGCGCGCGGGAATCCCGCCGGCAGGCACGCCACCAGCACGCGGACTCCGCCCACCGAGAGCAGCGCTCCCAGCGCCCCGCCCGCCAGCGCGAGGGCCAGGCTTTCGGTGAGCAACTGGCGGACGATGCGGGAGCGCCCCGCACCCAGCGCCGAGCGGACGGCGATCTCGCGCACACGCGCCCCGGCGCGCGCCAGCAGGAGGTTCGCCGCATTCACGCAGGCTATCAGCAGCAGCAAGGCCACCGAGCCGAGAAGCATCAACAGCATGTTGCGCGTGCGGCCGACGGTCTCCTGAAACAGTGGCTCGGCGTAAACCCGCCAGCCTTTCTCGCCGGGATGCTCGCGCACAATCTGGGCCAGCACCGCGGCCAAATCGGCATTGGCCTGTTCCAGCGAGACCCCCGGTTTGAGGCGGCCGAACCCGTCCAGGTAATGCGAGCCGCGGTCATTGGGATCGTCGCCGAAGTCGAAGGGGCACCACACGTCCACGTTCTCGCCGTCGGCCACGGCGTGGAAGTTGTTGCCGGGATGCACGGCGCCGGGCGGCATGATGCCGACCACGGCAAACGGCTCCTGGTCGAGCGTGATAGTGCGGCCCAGAATTGCCGGATCGGCCGAAAAACGCGTGCGCCATAAGCGATCGCTCAGGATTGCCGAGCGGCCCTGGCCGTGCCGTTCGTCGCCGGCGTCGAATTCGCGGCCTCGCGCGGGGCTCAGGCCGAGCGTGTGGAAGTAGCCGGCGCTCACACGAAAGCTGGTAAGCATGACGGGCTCGCCGGCGCCGGAAAGCTGCACGTCGCGGCGGCTGATGGCGCCCACGCTCTCGAAGGCGCCGTTGCGCTGGCGGAAGTCGAGAAAATCGTTGGGATTGAGCGGGAACTTGGGTTGCGTGTCGCTCTGGAAGTAGAAGCGCACCAGGCGGTCGGGCTGCGGATAAGGCAGCGGGCGCAGCAGCACGCCCTGAATGGCGCTAAAGATGGCGCTGTTGGCGCCGATGCTGAGCGCGAGAGTGAGCACAACGATGGCAGTGAACGCCGGCGTACGCCGCAGAGAGCGAAGGGCGTAACGCACGTCGGCGGCCAGCGTCTCGATGAAGTTGGTGCGGCGCATATCGCGGCATTCCTCCTGAATTTGGGTGTATCCGCCGAGCGCCCGCCGGGCGGTGTCGCGGGCAGCGCGCGGGCTCATGCCTCGGGCGATGTTTTCCTCGGTCTGTTGAGCGAGATGGAACGCCAGTTCTTTATCGAGGTCGCGCTCCACGCGTCCGCGCCGGAAAAGCGATCGCACGCGCAAGCGCAGAATGTCGAAACGGCGCTTCATGCCGAGGCCTCCCGCGCCATTCGGACCACCAGGCCGACGGCGTTGGACATCCGGTTCCACTGCTCCGTTTCTTTCTGCAATTGCACGCGGCCGGCGCGTGTAAGGGTATAGACCTTGGCATCGCGCCCGCCTTCGGTGACTTTCCAATCGGCGCGGATCCAACCCTGTTGTTCCAGGCGGTGCAATGCGGGATAGAGCGCGCCCTGGCTCACTTGCAGGACTTCATTCGAGACTTGCTGAATTCGTTTGGCGATGGCCCAGCCATGCTGCGGCTCAATCACCAGGGTGTTGAGGATCAGCAGGTCGAGCGTTCCATAGATGAGATCGGACGGTTTGCTCATGAAAAGTTGGCACCCCTAAGCAGTCTACAATGGAATGCCTAATCTGTCTACAATGGCCCGCCGCGTGCGCTTTATTTATTCGCGGCGCGGGCCTGCGCCACCATCTCTTTCACCTTCGCCAGCAGCTCCGGCGCATGATATGGAATGCTGTCCTTGAGGACCGTCTTGCCGTGGCGGATATCGTCGACGCCGGTCGGGTAGGGTACCCTGAATCAGCGCGGCAGCCACCAGATCTGGTTTTCAATGTCCTCAGCGGCCAAGGAAAGCCACAGCATGAGCAACCCTTCGATGGCATCGCCGATGGTCACGTTCGTTGGAATGAGAATCGCGCCCGGTGACGAGTGCGTCGCAACGAACGTGGCGAAGTGCCGTGGCATTGTCTTCGCATCTCTCGACACCAGCGCCCTTCCATCGTCAGCCGCCAACTGGAGGACTTCAAGATCGGGAGTTGCGTCTGGGATGAACCTCTTGGCCGGCCGCCAATCGATCACCGGCTCCCGCCTGATCAAGCCTCGTCCAATTGCGGGGTTCAAGTCGGCATCCGCCTGAAACCGGATTCTCACGCGGATCGCCGCGACAGTTCTTCCTTTGTGCGGCGAAGGCGCTCCAGCAGGTGGTCCGGAATGGGATGTTCCTGCCGGAACCTGTCCCACAGCTCGTCCTGTCCCCGCAAATAGGACTCGATTGCTTCCGGATGCTCAAGCACGAAGGTTATCGCTCCGTACACCTTTGACAGAGAACCGATGGAAGGGTACGTCTGAAGAATCTCTTCGGGAGTCGCCCCCCCTCCAAAGTCGTAGATCAGGACGTCGAGGCCGATTCGCGTGCCGGCGATGCAGACTTTACCGTCATCGCGGATCTCCACGTATTCGCTGGCTGGTAAATTGGCCATATCATGCTCGCTCCGATTCCTAGCTTACCGTACTCGGCGGCTTGGACAATGGATTCGCAGGTTGCCCTGCAGTTTCCCTGAGGTTCATAGGCGAGGGAGGCCCTGGCTAATACCTCACCATTGTGGCGGCGCTCCTCGCCGTAGCTCACTGCCTATCGCCTGCACAGGCCGAATGGCGCGCCGCTGCCCGATGGACAACGATGTCGCGCAGTCGACTGGCCGGCCGCCAGTGGTCCAGGTTCGCAGCTGCACGGACGGCCGATCGTGGGCTGGCCGGAGCATATGTTGAAACGGCGGGCCGATAGCCGCGACTGCACTCGCGCTTTGTCGAGCCAGGGAGCGGTGCTTTTACCGCGAGCCGTTTTTCGCGGCGCGGGCCTGCGCCACCATCTCTTTCACCTTCGCCAGCAATTCCGGCGCGTGATACGGAATACCGTCCTTGATAGTCCATTCCACGCCTCCGGTGTGGGCCGTCTTGCCGTCGCGGATCTCGTCGACGCCGGTCGGATAGAGCACCTTGAGATTCTCCAGCGGATTGCCGTTGACCACGATCACGTCGGCATTCCAGCCCGCGCGCACGCGGCCGAGGTGGTCTTCCTGCCCCAGAATCTTCGCGTTGTTGCCTGTGGCCTGCTGGATGATCTTGAGCGGATGGAAGCCGGCCTCCTGGTGCAATTCCATTCCGCGAATCAAGCCGAATCCGTACATCTGGTAGATGAACCCGGCATCGTCGCCCATGCCGATCAGGCCGCCGAGATGGTCGAACTGGCGCAGGGCGTCCATCCAGATGCGGTAATTCTCTTTCCAGAACGTCTCGTCGGTGGAAGTCCAGCCGATGAAATACGAGCCGTGGTTGGCGGGGTTCGGACGGAAATATTCTTCCAGCGTGGGATGCAGCAGTTCGGCGAACCAGGGCTGGGTCTGCGCGCGTTGAAGGTCGCGGCTGGCCTCGTAAATATCCATCGTGGGATCCCACGCTACGTGCGCGTCCACCATGGCCTGCAGCACTTCCGTGAGGCGATCGGGGTTGGCTTCGCGCCAGAGATGGCCGGCGTACCGGAAGCGGTCGGTCTCGTTGTTGTAGTTGTAGCCGGCGGGGAAATTCTGCACGCCGTCCTCGATCGCGGCGTCGGGGATGCCGTACCAGTGCTCGATGCTCGTGGTGCCGAAATGAATGTCGTCCCAGGCATTGGTCTCTTCCACGCCGGCGTGGTGCGCGATGCGCAGGCCCAGTTCGTGCGCGGTGGCTTCCATGGCCTGCATGGTGTCGCGATCGATGCCGAGGATCTTGATGCCGTCGGCGCCGGCCTGCTTCAGCTCGCGAACGTGGGCGATGGCTTCCTGCGTTGTCTTGGGGCGTCCGAACATGGGGTAGACGAAGATGCGCGGCGCGGCGATCTTGCCCTCCGCGCTCAGGCGGCGGAGTTCGAAGGCGCGCTGCATATCGCTGCCCACATCGCGCACGGTGGTGATGCCGCAGGCGAGCCAGATATCGAGCTCGTATTCGATGGGCTGGGGTTTGCCGCCGCGCTCTTCCTGCAGGTGGGCGTGGGCGTTGATCAGGCCGGGGAGCACGTACTTACCGGTGGCGTCGATCACGGCGTCGGCGGTGAGCTGATTGCGCGCGCCGCGCGCCACCGCCACGGGATCGAGAGCGATCACGTCCGCGATGCGATTGTCTTCGATGACGATGTCTTTGGGGCCGGCGGCGGGCGTGCCATTGCCCTCGATGACGGTGGCGTTGTGGATGATCAGGCGGTGCACGCGGCGTCCGCTGACTGGGTTTTGGGCAGGCGCGGCGGCCGCCAGCACAAGCAAAGCGATACAGGCGCGAATCGTCATAGGCACAGACTACATCAATGCGGTCGGGCGGCGCGACCACTTGCCGCCGGCGATGCCTTCAATGTCTTTCACGTAGGCGGTGGCTTGCGTCAGGATATGGTGCAGGTCGTTACCGATGCTGATGAACGTGAAATCCTTGCCCAGGAATTCGGCCACGCGCGCGGTTCCGAAAAGGAATAGGCCGAGAATTACGTTGTTGCGCTTGGCCGCGGCGCGCAGCTTATCGGTGGCGGCCTGCAATTCGGGCGATGTGTACATGTGCGGGAACTGATATTTTTCGTACAGCCCCATGGACATACACAGGTCGTTCTGGCCGAGGAAGAGGATGTCGACTCCCGGAACGGCGGCGATCTCGTCGATGTTCTCGATGCACGACGCCGTCTCCACCTGGAGCGCCACGATGATGTTGCTGTTGGCGGCGCCGGCATATCCCAGCAGGCCGTCCTTATTCATGCTTCGCTGCGGGAAATAAACCGAGCGCGTCCCCACCGTCGGATAGCGGGCGCAACTCACGGCCTGGCGCGCTTCCGGGGCGGTATTGATATAGGGAATCAGCACGCCGTCGGCGCCCATATCGAGGGACTGCTGAATGCCGCCGCGGTCGTGATAACCGGCCACGCGGACAATCGACTTGGCGCCGCCATTGGAAATTCCCGCCAGCATGGCCGAGAGTTCGAGGTTTCCCATGGGTCCGTGCTGGGTATCCACCAGCAGCCAATCGTAGCCGCTGTGGGCCAGTTGTTCGGCCACCGTCGGGCTGTGGGCATTCAAAAACAAACCCATTTTCGGCTGGCCCTGGCGCAATTGCTCTTTGAAATCCGCTCCGCTTAACACATCGCTCATCCGTTCACTCTCCTCCGCTCAGTGCAGTATACACCGGGCGGGCCGATGCGCACTTGCACTCGCTTCCGCGCGGGAGTAACTTCGTTTCGTGACCCTCACACGACGCACCGTTCTTACCGCCCTGTCCGCGGCCGCCGCCGCGCAGGGCCAGCGCAATCGTCCGCCCAATTGGAAACCTAAGCTTGGCGTGCTGATGCAATACTCGGACGCCAATCTGGAATTCATCAAGGCGGAAGGATTCACCAGCGCGCAACTCCGCCTCAATCCCGACCAACTCGACGATGCCGCCATCGCCGGCATCAAGGACAAGATCGCGAAGAGCGGAATTTACATTTCGTCGCTCGCCGTGGACGGCAATCATATCGACCCCGATCCGGCGAAGCGCGAACACCAGAACACGTACACGCTCAAGTGTCTGGATTTGTGCGGCAAGCTCGGGATCCCGAACATCGGCGGCCAGAGCGGCACCATCCCCGGCATGCAGCTCGAGAAGCAGGTGGACGAGATCGTCAAGGTCTACACCGAGAAATATTTCCCCTCCTGCGAGAAAAACAACGTGCGCATTCTTTGGGAGCCTTACGCCGGCGGACCGAACATCGCCACCGGCCCGATCGGCTGGGAGGCGCTCTTCAAGGCTTTCCACGACAGCCCCCGCGTCGGCCTGCAGTTCGACCCGTCGCACCTGGTCTGGCAATTCATGGATCCCGTGGCGGCGGCGCGCGAGTTCGCCGCCAAGATCTACGACGTGCACCTGAAAGATACAGAGATCCTGTGGCACCTGGTGAAGCGCTGCGGAATCCAGCCGGTGAACGGTCAACACTGGTGGCGTTTCCGCCTTCCGGGAAGCGGCTCGATGGATTGGAAGGGCTTCTTCAGTGTGCTCTCGGAAGTGGGCTATACCGGAGCGATGAATATCGAGGGCGAAGACGCGTTCTACTACCCGCCGTACAACGGCAGCGACTTCACGGAGCAGTATAAGCGCGGTTTCCGTGTGGCGCACGAATTCTTGAAGACCCTCGTGCCACCCGTGACGGCGTAGGTGGCCAAAGAGAAAAACGGTTCTCACAGAGGCACAGAGGACACAGAGGAAGAACTACGGGCTGAATTGGTTTTCTCTGTGTCCTCTGCGCCTCTGCGTGAAAGGCTTTTAAAGCCTTTCACGCAGAGCCGCAGAGTATGCAGAGAACAACCAGGGAATGTCTTTTCTGGAATGTTTTTCTCTGCGCCTCTGCGTGAAAAGATTCTATTTGTTGTCGATCGTTGCCCGAATCAGCTCCAGCCGGCGCTTGGGCGTCTCGCCGTCCACCTCTTCCTTTTCGAACGTATCGAGCACTTCCATACCTGCAATCACGCGGCCGAACGCGGAGTACTTGCCGTCGAGGTAGGGCGCGTCTCCCAGCATCAGGAAGAAGCTCGTGTCGGCGGAGTCGGGATCGTCGCCGCGAGCCATGGAGACGATGCCGCGAACGTGTTTAATGTCCGGGCGGAATTCGCCTTTGAGCGTGTGCACCCAACGGTCGGCCGGATGATTGGGACCGCTGGATCGCGTATTGGGCATGCCGCCCTGCACCACGAACCCTTTTACCAGGCGATGAAATGCGGTGCCGTCGTACCAGCCGGTCGAGACCAGTTTGAGGAAGTTGCGCACGTGGTTCGGCGCCCAGTCCGGCTGCATTTGGATGCGGATCGAACCCAATGTGGTCTGGAGGGTCACGGTCTTGCGCATTTCATCGGGCGTGGCGTTGAGGAACGGCTCGACTTTCTTTTTCTCGATGGCCACGTTCAGAATGCGTACGGGAGTTTCGGTCATCCCGTCGGCGCCGGCCGGCACACGGGAGATCTTGTCGGCCACGTCGATGCCCTCGGTGATGTGTCCGAAGACGGTGTACTGTCCGTCGAGGGAAGGCTGGGGATAGAGGCAGACGAAGAACTGCGCGCCATCGCTATCGGGCTTGCCGGGAATGCGGATGGCGGAGACCGCGCCGCGTTCGTGTTTTAGGCTGCTGATTTCGGAGGGCAGCAGGTTGAGGCCGCCGCTGCCCCAGAGATTGCGCGCGGTCTTGGGATCCTTCAGCAGCGGGTCGCCGCCCTGAATCATGCCGTTGGCCACCACGCGGAAGAAAGCGCTGCCGTCGTAATAGCCCTGGCGCGCGAGCGTGAGGAACTGCTCGACGTGTTTGGGCGCCTTGTCGACGGCGAATTCGAAGCGAAACGTGCCGAGGTCGGTGGTGACCACCGCCTCAAGGTCCTGCGGCGCGGGCGAGGGTTGGCACCAGGCGGCGATGGGGATGAGCAGCGTAGCGATCCTGGAAAGACGCATGTTGCGATTTATGATAACGCCAGTACCGCTAACTGACCCGCAGAAGCCAGGGTGCGCGACGTAGAAGGGACCAGATCGTTGGCGGGCCTTCAGCAACTCGTTCTTGTCTTAATCCGTGTGCATCTGCGTCCATCCGTGGCCTATTTCTTGATGTCCGCCAAGAAAAATGATCCACGGATGGACGCAGATGCACACGGATGAAACACTTGACCGTGCTGGATGTCAGCCGCGACTGGGCAAGACAGCCTAGCGTAGGCGTACGCTCAGATTCTTTCCGTTTTGTTGAGCATTCGC
>Ga0181538_10000487_pt1 | contig 47071 bp, 42 predicted proteins | sample PEATcosm2014_Bin_40_FD_119773 | JGI IMG/M metagenome (GOLD analysis project Ga0181538, IMG submission 119773) | Peatland microbial communities from MTU Mesocosm Facility, Houghton, MI, USA - PEATcosm2014_Bin23_30_metaG | ecosystem: Environmental > Terrestrial > Soil > Wetlands > Peat | place...
AGAAGGATTAACACAGGCAATGCGGCTACCACTTTTCCAGTGAGTCTCATAAGGTTTCCCCTCTTGAAATTAAGCTCCCCCGCGTTCCAATGCGTGCCGGGCGCCGCCAAGAAAAACGGGCTGACCCGCGCGGGGCAGCCCGTTTCAACCTTCCGAGATCGAGTCTGCCTGGTGGCGCGCCGGCGAACTCAAGCGCGCGCAGGCCGGAAATTTCAATCTGCGAAAAATCCGACAAACGAGCCGCGCCGTCCGGACTCATCCCAATTGATGCCGAGCGTTGCGCCCTGATAGCTGCTTTGGGACGAAACGACGGGCATGGAATGCGTCAGGTGCGCAGCCAGCGGCGGATAGAAAACTTCCTCGTTGTGGCAGATCATGTCGCCGTCCACCACGGCGCGCGTGGTGAGCTTCACCTGGTCACCGGCGGTCAGTGTGGCAACGCCACGCTCCATATTCATCGTTAACGAGATGGGCAGCGCTTCCACGCCAACCACGTCGGCCAGCAGTGCGCCCGCTTGTGACTGCGCGAAATTTTCGAGGGCCGCACGTTGCTCGTCATTCGCCTGTTGGTCCACGATCAGCAACGCTTTCGCCGGCAGCGGGTTCTCGTAAGGATCGCCAAGTGTGCCGCTCGCGCGAACCACGGCAATCACGCTCAACCCGTCGAGCGAGACGCCGTTCCATGCGCCCTGTTGAATGTGCCACGAGAGAATCGCTTCGTGCCCGGCGAGGTTGACCTCCGAATTGGCGAAGCACGGCCCGGTGTAAACGTCGGCGTCGCGCGATTCCAGATATTGACCCGAGATTTGCGGACTAGCCTGTGGAGCCGCGGACGCGGCAACGCTTCCGGCCAGCAATAGGATTCCAAGTAAGGAGATAGATTTCATGGGCGCCTCCAGCGGGGTACGACTAAATTTTCTCACACCGACTGCATGGAATCAAACGAGATGCTGCAAAACGGTGCATTTCACCTAAACCGCTTCGCAGCAGCCTCGCCCTGGCCGGCACGCTTCGGCATCGGCGTGCGCTCCATCGGGTCCGAGGATGGACTGCGTGAGCGCGCACCAGAATGGCCCCTTTGGCCCTTGATCGGGAAATGGGCTCGCAGGGCTGGCGACGAGCGACTCGTAGAACATCGTTTTCTCGCGCAGGCAATTGCACACCTGACCGGCTTCGATCATTACACGCAGCGTCGGCATCGTTAGGCTCCTTGCTGGACAGCCGCCAGCAGCGCGCGCTTCACCGCGATGCGCGCGAGTTGGACCTTGTAGGCGTTCCCGCTCAACGGCTTGGCGGTTTGCACGGCTGCGTCGCCGGCCTGAGCCGCGAGATCTTCGTTGAGCACCTTGCCCGTCACCGCGCGCTCAGCCGCGGGCGAAGGCCACGGCACTGGCGCCACGTGTCCGAGGACGATGCGCGCCGATTGCACGGTGCTCCCGTCCATTTTCAGCGCCACCGACGCCGCGGCTAGCGGCCAATCGAGCGCTTCCCGCTGGCGAATTTCGTAGGTGGCCGTTTTCATCCCGCGCGACGCCAGGGGAATCGTAATGTGCGTAAGCACTTCGGTCGGCCGCAATTCGACTTCGCGCTCCGTAGCAGTAGTGGGCGTTCTGAAGAAACTCGACGCCGATACGGCGCGCGCGCCGGCTGCACCGGTCAGATGCACGCTCGCGCCAAGCGCCACAAGCGCCGGCCCAAGGCTCGACGGGCTGACGAAGTAGGCCGGCCCGGCATTCCCGAAAATTGCGTGGTAACGATTGTCGCCGCCGGGCACGAGCGATTTCGATTGCGCATCGAGCGCCAGCAAACCGTAGCCGCTGCGGAAATACCAGCAGCGCGGACGTTGGCAGAGATCGCCGCCGACCGTGCCCATGTTGCGGATCTGCGGACTGGCGATTCCCCCCGCAGCTTGCGCGAGCGCGGCGAATTCACTCTTGATGTGATCGTTCGAGAGCAGCTCCTCGAAGGAAACCAGCGCGCCGATTTTCGTTTCCGTTTTACCGGGGTCAATTCCGCCCAGCTCGGCGATGCCCTTAATGTTCACCACGCGCTTCGGGTGAACGACGTAATCCTTCATCAAGCTGAGCAAGTCGGTGCCGCCCGCCAGCACCTCAGCGTCCGTCCAACCAGGGCCGAGCATCGCCACCGCGTCTTTCACGCTTTCCGGATGCGCATATTCGAATGCCTGCATGACTCGGAAGCCTCCTCGTCTTCACTTCCCGCCGCGTCAAATCCCCTTCAAACTCAAACCAGTTTCAGAGCGCCCAGCACGCGCGCCGGCGTGAGCGGTAATTCGGGCACGCGCACGCCGATTGCGTTGGCCACCGCATTCGAGAGCACCGCGCCGGGTGAAACCGTCGGCGGTTCGCCCAAGCCGATCGGTCCGCGCTCGTCGTAGCCGGGGCCGGTCATGAAATGGCACACCAGTTCGCCGATATCATTGATGCCCGCCAATTTGTAAAACTCCATGTTCGGGTTCAGGCACTTGCCGGTCTGCTGGTCCATTAATTTTTCTTCGTATAGCGCATACGTGACGCCCATGATCATCGCGCCGTACACTTGACTCTCCGCCGTCTTCAAGTCCATTACCAGGCCGCAATCCTGCACCGCAACCATCTTTTCAACGCGCACGATGCCCGTCTCAATGTCCACGCTGACCTCGGCCATTTGCACGCCGCCTACTCCCGACGACATCAAGTCGCGCGAGGTCTGGCCCGTAGCCGTGATTGGCGTCCCCGCCAATTTCGCGCAGGCGGACTTCCAGTCAATGCTGCGTGAAGGATCGCCCTGCACTTGAATTCGCCCGCCAACAGCTTCGAGTTGGTCGGCGCTCGCATTCAATGAAGGCGCAACTTTCGCCAGCAACAAATTCAATGCGTTTGTTGCGGCGCGCCGCGTAGAGGAGCTGACGCCGCCGATCGTCGTCGAGCCGCCGGAGGGTCCCGAGGGTGGCAGATGACTGTCGCCGATATTGGCCGTGACGCCTTCGAGCGGCAGGCCCATTGTTTCGGCCGCCACGAGCGTGACCACCGTTCGCGTGCCGACGCCCAGATCCTGCGTCCCGAGCGAAATGGAAACGGAGCCGTCCGGCTGGATCACGCACTGACACGTGCTCGCGTGTCCGCCGCCGCCCCAGGTGTGCAACGAAACGCCGACGCCGCGCTTGATGTGCCCCGGCGTTTTGTCGCCGCGCGGATGCCACTTCGTCTTCCAGTCCATCAATTCGGACGCTTTGTCGAGTTCCGCGGCGTAGTCCTGTGCGCGGCCATTGGTGGTGAGGTTGAGATTTTTCTTGAGCAACTCCACCGGATCCATGCCCAGCTTGTCCGCCAGATCGTCTAGCGCGCAAAGTGTGAGCGCGCACAACTGCGGATGATTCGGCGCGCGCCATGCGCGGGTCGGTCCCATATTGGTGAGCACGGCCGTGTACGCCGTCCGGCGATTCGCGGGAATGATCACGTACGGCAATTGCGGAGGCGAAGCCGCGGCCGTGCCGTTCGTGCCCCACGTTTCCGAATCCCACGCGGTGATCGTGCCGTCTTTCGTTGCGCCGACGCGCACTTTCGCGTGCATCGAAGGCCGCGCGCCCGCGACCATCAATTCCTGATCCCGCTCAAGCAGCATCTTCACCGCTTTGCCGGTTTTCTTCGAGAGTTGCGCGCAGGCCAAGCCCCAGGTGTCCGACTGGAATTTGCTTCCGAAGCCGCCGCCCATCACGGGAGTGATGACTTCGACGTTTCCCGCGGTAATGTCGAGGCCTTTCTTGCCCAGAGCGGTCGCCAGGTCGCCGGCCAGCCCGCTGACCGACTGTGTTGAAGCCCAATATTGCATTTTGTCGCCGTTCCATTCGATCACTTGCCCGTGCGATTCCAGGCAGCAGTGCGTGATCACGGGGATTCCGTATGTTCCTTCGTGGACGACGTCCGCGGCTTTGAATCCGGCGTCGGGGTCGCCGGCTTTCACTTCGCCCGTCACCTTCGTAAACGTGCCCGCTTTGCTCGGCTCCACTTCCTGCGCCAGGAATGGCAGCGGCGTGTAGGTCACCTTCACCGCGCGCACCGCGTCTCGCGATTGCTCTTCCGTATCCGCGGCTATCGCGGCGATCTCTTGTCCAACCCACAGCACTTCTGCGCCCGGTTCCAGAATCAATTGCACGCCTCGCACGCCCGGCATCTTCTCCGCGACGCTCGTGTCAATCGCGGCGAGCTTCGCGTGCGCGTGCTCCGAGAGCACCATCTTCCCGTACAGCATTCCCGGCCGGTTGATGTCGAACGAATACTTGGCGCTACCCGAGGCCTTCCACGGCCCGTCAATGCGCGAAATCCGCTTGCCGATCAGGCTACGCTTGTCCGCCGGTGGCCAGTGATAGTCCGCCATCACGCGCCTCCTTGCGGCGTCCCGGGAACAGGACCGCCGCCGCCCGCTTGCACCACCGCGCGCCGCACGCCCATGTACGTGCCGCAGCGGCAGAGATTGCCGCCCAGCGCCGCCTTCGCTTCATCGTAGGTCGGGTGCGGATGCCCATCGAGATACGCCTTCGCCGCCATCACAAATCCCGGCGTGCAGAATCCGCACTGCTGCCCGTCGTTGTCCACAAACGCTTGCGAGACCGGATGCAGTTGCCCCGCCGGCGCCAAGCCCTCGATCGTCTGGATGTCCGCGTTCGATTGCGCCGCGTCGATCGCCAGCACCGTGCAGGAGTATACGGCTTTGCCGTCCACGATCATCGTGCACGCGCCGCAAGTGCCGCGGTCGCAAACGCGCTTCGCGCCGGTGATGTCTAGACGATCGCGCAGGGCGTCCAGCAGCGTCACGCGCGGCTCCACGCTCAATTGTTTCTCTTCGCCGTTCACGCGCAACGTGATCGCCACCGCTCCCGGCCCGATGACTTTTCCTCCCGGAGCGCCAACCGCAGCGTCCGCCGCTTCGGCTCGCTGCGGAAGCAGCGCGTCGCTGACCAGTACGCCTGCGGCGGACACCGCGACGCTCGTCCCGCCAATCAACTTGACGAACGCCCGCCGTCCCAGCGCTTTCCTGTCCTTTGAATTTTCGTTTTCGATTTCGATTTCGTGGGTCTTATCCCGTTTGGACATGCCCACCTCCTGGATAAACGGCTACGTGAGTCTGCGGCTTCCGGGGCACCATCGAGGGCGGGACACGGCTCCCCTGAACATCATCCCGCCATGGCCCGGCCATCTTACTCCCGCCCCGTTAAAAAAGTGAAGTACCTTCGCGCCCTGGGCTATCATTCGCCTTGATGCCGGAAAAGCACGCTGCTCAGCGCGATCCCCTCGCGGCTCTCCCCGAGCGCTGCCTCGTATCCTTCTATACGCTCTCCGGCGCAAACCGCTGGGGGCTCTCCCACGAACAGTTTGACGAATCGCTGCGCTCGTGCGTTGCGCACTATTTTTCGGGCGCGGCGGGACGTCCCGCGCTCGCGAGCGCCAGCGCGATAGAGATCGAGCGGCATCTTGAGGGCCTGCGCCTCGAGGACTTGGCGCTCGCGTCCGCGTGCGCCGCGGGCTTGGCTGTCGCGTGGGAACATTTCATCGCGCGCTATCGCGAAGATCTCTACGCCGCGGCGCGCGCCATCCTCGGCTCGGCCCGTGATCCCGAACGCGCCCGTGAACTGGCCGACTCGCTCTACGCCGATCTCTACGGTCTCGAAGGCGCTGCCGGCGCGCGCAGGAAACCGCTCTTCGTTTACTTTCACGGCCGCAGCAGTCTCAGCACGTGGTTGCGTGCCGTGCTGGCGCAGCGCCACGTGGATACGATTCGCGCCGGACGCCGCAACGTCTCGCTCGATGATTCGCAGGAGCACGCCGAACAATCGGAAGCAGCCGCCGTGGCGCGCGCGCCCCGGCCGTCCGCGCCCGATCCGGATCGCGTGCGGTTCCTTCCGCTGCTGCACGCTGCGCTCCAAGATGCACTCGCGCAGCTTTCCGCGCGCGATCGCGCGCTCTTGCGCGCCTATTACGTGGACGCACACACCCTTGCTGAAATTGGACGCAGCCTCGGCGAGCATGAGTCCACGGTTTCGCGCCAACTCGAGCGCTGCCGTCGAGAACTGCGCGCGCGCGTCGAGCGGCTGCTGCTCGACGGCGCGCCGGCCATGGACGGCAGCGCCGCGCGCCCCGGACTCAATCCCGCGCAAGTGGATCGCTGCTTCGAGTACGCGCTAGAGGATTGGCCGTTCGATTTGGCGCGTTCACTCGATTCCGCCGCGCCCCGCAAGCCCGGCGAAAAGTCCGAGCCGCCATGACGCCGCCTGCGGAAACCTGCAAGGTATCGCTGGCGAAACGTTCTAATTAGGAGGAAGGTAAGTCCCATGGATTCACGCGATCGCGATCGGGAGCGCAACGCCCGCAAGGAGCAGGCGCTCGAACGCCTCCTCCCCGGCGCTCTCGCCGGGGACGCAGCGGGCGCTACGCCTGCCGCCGAATCTTGCCCGGACGCCGAACTCCTCGCCGCATTTTACGAGCGCTCGCTCGCTCCCGCCGAAGTGACGCACTGGCGCGCGCATTTTGCCGGCTGCCGCCGCTGCCAGTTGTCGCTAGCCGCGCTGGCCGCGTCGGACCCGCGCCCCCTCGCCGAGAAGGAAGTCGAGCGCCTCGGCGAACTCGTCGCCGAAGCGACCGCGCCTCAGGGCGCCGGCGATTCGCCCGTCCGCGCGAGGCCGCGAAAAATAAAATTGCCGTGGTTCCTCGATCCACGCGCGCTCGCCCCAATGGCCGCCGCCGCTGCGTTCGTCGCCGCCGTCGGCTTGACGATTCACACGCAACGCATCGCAACGCTGCTCGAATCGCAAAATGCGAATTCGCAGCAGGTGATCGTCGCCGAAAATCGCGGCGAACCGGCCCCGCCCGCGCTGCAGATGCCCGCGCCTTCCGAAGTGTCTCGCGCTGCAGCTCCCTCGGAGATGAAGAAACCCGCGAAATCTCCTGCCCCCTCCTCCGCGATGCTCGAGTATGCCCCCGGAGTCACGGCGCAACGACAAGAAATGCGCGCTGAGTCCGCAGCTCCAGCAGCGCAAACCGCGCCCGCTGCCTATGCGCCCGCCACGCCGCCACCGCCCCCCGAGCCCGCTCCGGCAGAAGCAACGGATCGAACCGCATCCGAAAACGGCGCGGCTCCGGGAGAAAACGCCGGCGCCTCGGGCGAGACCGCCGCAGCGCCTCCCGCATCCGCTCCGGCAGATGAGCGCTCCGCTTCCGCAAACGCTCCCGCGAGTGGCGCCGCCACACCAACACCCACAGCCTCTGCTCCGACGGAGGGCCAGGCCGCGAGTTCGCACGTTCGACGCGAAAAAGGCGTCGTATTCCTGAAGAATTCCCAGGCCGACACTGGAGAAGACAACTTCATCGGCAACGCGCCGGGGAGTTTCACCGCGAAATCTCCCGACGGCCAAACCGAGTGGCGCTTCGGCCGCGGCGGCCTGATCGAGCGCACCACCAACGTGTCCGCCGCAACAGCCGACCAAAAATGGACGCAACAAAAAAGTCCGCTTCATGCGGATCTGCTCGCAGGCTCCGCGCCTTCCGCCACGGTTTGCTGGATCGTCGGCCGAACCGGCGCGATTCTCCGCACCACGGATGGCGCCGCGTGGCAAGCGATCCCGTCGCCCGCGTCCGCCGCGGGCGATGGCGTAGCCCCCGATTGGGTCCGCGTCTCCGCGCGCGACGCAAACTCCGCCACGATCACCTCCGCCGACGGCCGCGTCTTCGTCACCACCGACGCTGGCCAGACCTGGCAACCGCAGTAAGATCTGACGTGAGCTTTCCCGTCGGCACCCCACACTCCGGACTCGCGTGCGGGTTCTCGCCCGCCCTGTCTCCCCCCTTTCAATTTTCCGATTTCAAATCTGCGATTGTCCTTCTCCCGATGTAGGGGGCTCCGCGCGCCCCCGCCCGGAGGTATTATTTAGTCAAGGAGACGGGAGCCGTGACCACGTATCAACATAAGGTTCACACTCAACTCGGGCGATCCGCCGTCCGGATCTTTGCCGCCAATGAACGCATGAACCAGATTCTGATCGAACATCTTGACCCCGCCGCATGGAGAGCCAAACCGCCAGGCAAGGTCCGCCCTATCGCGGCGATCTTCACGCACATGCACAACGTTCGCACCAAGTGGGTGAGGCTTACCGCTCCGCACCTGAAGATCCCCCGGCAGCTCGACCGCGCGCGCTGCACGCCGCGGCAGGCCCGTGCGGGATTGGCCGAGAGCGCCGCTCGGTGCGAAGAGATGCTCGCGGAAGCGCTCGGCAGTGATGGGGGCCGCGTCGCAAAATTTCGCAGAGACGGCTGGGGACGGCCTTGGCCGGTTGGCGTGGAAATGCTGTGCTACATGATTTCCCACGAAGCCCACCATCGCGGTCAGGTGTGTATGCTCGCGCATCAGCTCGGATTCCCGCTGCCGATCGGTGTGACGTCCGGGATCTGGAATTGGGAAAAACTATGGAAAGAGTGCGGGGCGCCCGGCGGCCCCGGCTACAACTCCTAAGGAATCGACGGGTGGAGCAGCCGCGGCCAAGTGCCCACCTTTGCGCTGCGCCGCCGGTTTTTCCGCCGCAGGGGGCGGCTTGTCCTGAGCGAGGTCGAAGGGAGCTTGCCTGCCGGCAGGCAGCCTTGCCTCCGTCCATCCACGCCCCTCCCCAAGTCGTCATCCCGAGCGTAGCGAGGGATCTCTCTGCCTCCGCCCGTCTGCCTCCGCCTGCCGCAATTGGAAGAATCCAGTGGTCTCGCGAATCAAGAAATGCGCAAATGACGTGCGTCGGTCGAGTGGAAAGTCATGCCTGGCTGGGACGGCGAAAAGCCCATCGTTGCCCCGCCTGCCGGCGCATAGGCTGCGCGCAAAGATGGGGCGCCCGGAAATGACAAGTCAAAGGCCAACCCAACCCACTTCTTCGGCAAGCGTGTTAATCGGGACTTGAACGATAAACCGCCGAGCAAATGATATGGCACGCAATTGGGCCAATTCCCAAAAGTGTCCCGAACAGAACAGACCGCCACGCTGACGCTGACTAAGATCGCGACGAAAAAAGTTGATTCATTCTTCTTTCACTGGAAATGAGAAAAAGTCGGCGCGCTAGTGTTCTCGGAATGGCAGGAGCCCCGCGAGGGTGCGTCGTTGGAGCCGGACGCGAAGAGATTATTTCAACAGGCCATTGGCGATCGAATTTTTATGGCCGATTTCTGACTTTCGATTCGGAAAGCCGATCGATTCCACGGGAAAGTCGCATGAATCGCCAAACCTTGGGTTGCGCGCGACGACGTTCTGAAGGCGAATGATGGAGGAGAAAGTATGTTTCACTTAATCTGGTATATTCTCATTGGGTTAATCTCGGGCTTCATCGCGAAATCGGTGATGCACGTGCAGCTAACGATGTTCTGGACAATCACGCTCGGCGTCATCGGCTCGATCATCGGCGGCGCCGTTACCCACCTGTTTTTTCGCCCGAGAAACGAACGATATCACCCCGCCGGCCTCATTTTTTCCACACTGGGAGCGATCCTGCTTCTCTACGTCTGCTATAAGCTGAAGATTCATCTTCCCGAGGTCCATCTGCCTAGCTAGCTCTCCACATGCGCGGTTAGCGCGTTAATCAGGGCGCGTGACGCAGCCTTGGAAGTGACGTCGGAGATCTTCTCCCCGCGACGCCAACTGGGCCACTCGACACCCGAAAATTCTACACGAAGGCGGGTGGGGCAGTCTTTGAACTTGAGGGTGGCCCACTCTTTGCGAAGCAAAGGGTGGGTCTTCGTCGGCATCGTTCTCTCCTCGCAGGCGTTCGCTCGCGACCTCTATTTGAATAGTAACTCAATAAATATACTTGACAAGTGTATACCCGTGCGTTAACATTGTGCATGGAATCGAACTTACTTTTCGAATCGTATCCTTGCTGCGTCCTTTCGATTTGCCCTCCCTACCTCGAGAAATTCGGAGATTGTCCCTTTCCTGCGCAGAACGCAGAACTGATACACAGCAAACGACTTACGCGCGCCCCCCCAAGTCCTTTAGAATCCGCACTTACGAACTCGCGCGGCTGCATCTCCTTTGGATTCAGCACTTACAGGAAAACATGGGGGGAGGGGGTGCGCCGTCATTCCCGGACCGCAGCGGCGGGCCCGGAGGCGGAGATATCCCTCCCTCCCGCGGCGGGCACGCGCTCCCTTTGGGATGACTACAATGGGGGAACGGGCGGAGGCGAGCTCCGCCCCTACAAGGGGAGAAAACGGAGCGCCTCACTCCAAGCTACTTCACCTCGATCGTTTTTTGCAGGCGGACGTCGGCGGACGAACCGCCCAACATGATGTTGACGTGGCCGGGTTCGACCACGAAGGCGTGCTGGGCTGCGTTCCAGTAGGTCAGGTCGGTAGCCTTCAGCGCGAACTGGACGGTGCGCGTCTCGTTGGGTTGCAGTGTGATGCGCTGAAATCCGCGCAGCTCCTTGAGGGGCCGCTGGACGGGGGAATCTAGATGCTTCACGTAGAGTTGCACAACCTCATCGCCCGCGCGGGTTCCGGTGTTCTTCACGTCCACGCTGACGGTGATCTGGCCCGCGGCGTTCACCGAATCGGCTGATGTGCGGAGATTGGAATACTCAAACGTGGTGTAACTCAAGCCGAATCCGAAGGGATACAGCGGCTGCCCCTTGAAATACATGAAGGTGCGGCCGCGGCGAATGTTGTAGTCCATCATGGGCGGCAAATCGTCCAGCGATTTGACCCACGTGGTCACCAGCCGGCCGGCGGGATTGTAGTCGCCGAAGAGGACATCGGCGATTGCGTTGCCTTCCTCCTGGCTGGAGTGCGTCATGTGGAGAATCGCGGAGACGTTGTCCTGCACCCAGTTGATGGCGTAGGGGAAGCTGGAGATGAGCACGACGATCGTTTTCGGGTTGGCCTTTTCCACGCGCTGTATTAAATCCAGCTGCGCGGGATCGAGGTCGATGGTCTTGCGGTCCACCGCTTCCTTGCCCTCGCTGGGCAAAACGCATCGGCCGAAGCGATCGTTGCAGGTGGGATTGTTGCCGACGAACACGATGGCGACGTCGGACTCCGCCGCGAGATTCGCGGCGTTGCCGTTGTTGTTGTCCGGCGCGAAACGCACGCGGACGTCTGGCCCGACTTTATTTCGGATGCCTTCGAGCGGCGTCACGGTGTACGGCGGCATCCCGGCGTACCAGTCGATCAGAACGTTGTCGCCAAAGGGGCCGATCACGGCGATGGAGTGCAGCTTGGTCTTGTCGAGCGGCAGAAGATTATCGCTGTTCTTCAGCAGCACGATGGATTCCTGCGTGACCTTGCGCGCCAGGGCTTTGTTCTGGTCGCTGTACCAGGGTTCCTCGGCGCCGGAGATGTTGCTGTATGGCGATAGTTCGGGCGGATCGAATTCGCCCAGCCGGAAGCGCATCCGCAGGTTGCCGCGGATGTCGCGCTCAATGTCGGCTACGGTGACCAGATTCTTTGCGAGGGCGTCCTTCAAAGGATCGGTGTAGCGATCGAGGAAGACGCTGATGCCCGCTTTGACGCAGGCCGCCACCGCCGTGGTGGCGTCCGGATAGAAGCCGAAATCGTGCGTGAGGTTGGGCAGCGAGCCGGCGTCGGTGGAGACCATTCCGTCGAAGTGCCACTCGTTCTCCACAATGTCGCGGATGAAGGGCGACACCGTGTCGGGGATTTTGTTGACCGCGTTGTACGAGGCCATGAACGATTGCGCGTTCCCGTCTTCGATGCCCATTTGGAAGGGAACCAAATAGTATTCGCGGAGATTGCGCTCGTCGAAATCGGAGGAGGAACTCGTGCGGCCCTCCTCATTGCTGTTGGCGAGGAAATGCTTCATGGTGGACGCGGTCAGCAGGTACTTTGGATTGTCGCCCTGCAGGCCGTGGATCATGCCCACCGACATCGTGCCGACGAAGAACGGGTCCTCGCCAAACGACTCTTCGCTGCGTCCCCAGCGCGGATCGCGCGCGAGGTCCACGTTGGGGGCGCGAATGGCCAAACCGACGCGGGCGCCATCGTACTTCTTGAAATAGACGCGGGCTTCGTAGCCCTCGACGGCGCCCACCTGGCGGAGAATATCCGGATCCCACGTTTCGCCCAGTCCCACCGATTGCGGGAACGTGGTGGCGGTAACGCTCCCGCCCCAGACCCAGCCCAAACCGTGCAGCCCCTCGGTGAAATTCGTGAACGCCGCAATTCCCAGCCGCGGGATCGCCGGCTGCATCTGTCCGAGCATGGCGATCTTCTCGTCGAGAGTGAGTCTGGAGATGAGATCGTCCACTCTCTTCTCGAGCGGCAGCTTGGGATCGCGGAACGGTTCCGTTGCGGCGGGCGTCTGCGCCGTGGCGACGCCCATCACGGCGAGAAGCGCGGGAAGAACGAGAGCAAGTGGACGGAGTCTCATGCGAATGTCCTTTGAAATGCGAATGGGAATCAGAGTTCGCTCGATGCAGGCACGAAACCCGAATACTATTCTTTCGCCGTCCTCTTGTGAAATGAAATTTGCTTCCATCCGTGGTTCGGTGTGGTATCTTGTGCGCCGCCATGAGACCGTCACTCAGGATTCTTTTCTCGCTTGTCCTGGTCGCTGCCGCGGTGAGCTTCTCGCAGTCACCTGGCCCGAGCAGCGGGACTCCCGCGCCTCAGCCCGCGCAGGCACAGACTTCGGACCCCGACGCGTTCTATCACCTCGGTCCGGACTCGTTGCCGCAGGATGGCGTCCCCAAAGGCGAAATTCGCGGTCCCTTCACGCTGCCGAGCAACGCTTATCCGGGCACGCAGCACACTTATTGGGTTTACGTTCCAGCGCAGTACGATCCAGCCGTTCCCGCCAGCCTCATGATCTTCCAGGATGGGCAAGGCTTCATGAATCCGGACGGCGATCTACGCGCGCAAAACGTGATGGACAATTTGATCTTCCGCCGCGAGTTGCCGGTGATGATCGCGGTCTTTATCAATCCTGGCCGGCGTCCCGATCAACCCGAGCCCACGTTCAGCGATTGGGGCGACCGCACCACGAACCGGCCCACGGAATACAATACGCTCGACGATAAATACGCGCGCGTGATTGTGGATGAACTCCTGCCCGTTCTTTATAAGGATTACAATATTTCCAAGGACCCTGAACGGCACGGCATCGGCGGCACGAGTTCGGGCGCGATTGCGGCGTTCACGGTGGCGTGGCAGCGGCCGGCCGTTTTCCATAAGGTGCTGAGCAACGTCGGCAGCTTTGTGGATCTGCGCGGAGGGAATGCCTACCCCGATATCATCCGCAAGAGCCGCAAAAAGCCGATCCGCATTTTTCTCTGCGATGGGCGGAATGACAATCGCGGCCAGCGCCCCGGGCAAGCCTACAACCAGGCCCGCGATTGGTTTTATCAGAACGTGCGCATGATGCAGGCGCTCACCGCGAAACACTACGACGTGAACTACGCTTGGGGAATGAACAATCACGGCCAGAAGTTTGGCGGGCCCATGCTGCCGGACATGATGCGCTGGCTCTGGCGCGATCACGAGTTCTCCAGCGATCCGAACGATACGGTCGAGCGATCCTTCAACGTACCGAAAGCGATTCCACCGAAACCATAGATCGCGCTCTCGTAGTCGCCGCTTTCCCAATGCAGTTTGAGTAGGACAGGCATTCCTGCCTGTCCAGGTTTTGTCTCTGCGTATTCGGTCTGCCGCTGGCGACGAAGAAGCGCGGACAGGCAAGAATACCTGTCCTACCAAGACCAACGTGTGGCCGGGCCGCCCGTCCCTTATTGGCGCGTGGCGGAGGTTTTGAATTTGAGGGTCGTGCTTTGTCGGCATCGTGCTTGCTCAGGAGTGCACTTGCGGCGCCGCATTCGCAGCTGCGCCCTGTCTCCGGTATAATGGTAGATTGCGCGTTGCGCGGGGAAGATGGCAGGGGAACTCCGCTGCGCGTCGATTGCCGGGCCCGCCGTCCTTGAGGATTCCCGGCGCAAATTCCGACTGAGTCAGGAGCTAGACATGCTGAAGGCGACGCAACTACGTCCGGGAATGGTGATTCGCCACGAAGGCGAACTTTACACGGTTCACAGCGTCGATCACCGGACGCCGGGCAACAAGCGAGGTGCGATGGCCACGAAGATGCGCAATCTCCGCACCGGCGCGATCATGGACTACCGCTTCCGAGCCGAAGAATTTCTGGACCGCGCCGTCTTCGATGAGATCGAGTACGAGTATCTCTACAGCGAAGCCGACGCCCACCACTTCATGCACACCGCCACCTACGAGCAAATTCAGCTCACCGCGGAAGTGCTCGGCGACGCGGTCTATTATTTGATTCCGAACACGACGGTGAAAGTGGAGTTCTACGAGAACAAACCGATCGGCGTGCTGCTGCCGGACACCATCGATCTCGTGGTCACCGATACCGAGCCCACCGTGCAGAAAGCGACCGCCAGCGCCGTGATGAAACCGGCCAAGCTCGAAACCGGCTTGACGATTTCGGTGCCGCCGTTCATTAACAACGGCGATAAAGTGAAAGTGGATACCTCAGAAGGGCGCTACGTCCAGCGCGCTTAACCGGCCGCGGTAAACCTCAAGCGTAACGAATCCAGGAATTGGACGCGGGCTTCGGAGCCGGCCGCGGCTTCCCGCTTTCCTTCGCGGTCACTAATTCTTCAAGTGAAGAAATCAATGAGGCGTCCCACCAACCGAGTGCCGACTCTTTCCGCAGCACAGCGAACGCCTCGGCCGAACAGAGCGCCTTGCGATATGGCCGCTCCGTCGTGAGCGCGTCGTAAATATCCACTGTCGTGAGCACGCGCGCAGCATAGGGAATGTCGTCGCCCTTGAGGCGATCGGGATATCCAGTTCCGTCCAGATGTTCGTGATGATGGCGAATGATGGGTAGAACGTGCCGGAACGATTTGAGCGGTGCGCAAATGCGTTCGCCCACGATGGTGTGGGATTCCATGATGTTTCGCTCGCACGCGTCGAGCGGGCCCGGCTTCAGAAGAATGTGCTCGGACACGGCGACTTTGCCAATGTCGTGCACGATTCCCGCCCTCCGCAGCGCAACGCGGATCTCTTCGGGAAGTCCCAACCGCTCCGCGAGCGCGACGGCCGCCCTCGACAACCGGTCGCAGTGTCCCTCCGTGTAAGGATCTTTGGCCTCGATGCTGCGCGCGAGGCTGCAGAGCACGGTTTCGGCGCTTTCCAATTCGTCGGTGTAGCGCTTCAAGCGAATCAGCGAATTGACGCGCGCCAGTAATTCTTCTTTATGCAGCGGCTTGCTGAGGAAATCGTCGGCGCCGGCCTTAATCCCTTCGACGCGCGACTCGACACCGTCAGCGCCGGTGACCAGAACGATTGGCGTGAGTCGCGTTTCCGGCCGCTCCTTGGCGGCACGGCAGACGGCGAGTCCCGATTGCCCGGGCATGAAGACGTCGAGCAGCGCGAGGTCCACTTGATGGTGCATCAGGACGTCCAGCGCTTTGTCGCCGTCGCTCGCAGCCAGCACGCGATAGCCGTGTTTTCGCAGGAGGCGCGCCAATAATTCGAGTGTGTCTTCGTTATCGTCTGCTACGAGGATTGTTCCGAACGGCAGCTCCCTGGTGGACATGTGGTCTCCTGGTTTCGCCGGAGGGGTGAAGACGGAGACGGGCCGTCCCACAATGGCGGAACCGAAAGCACTTTAGGATATTGCTGGGGAGGGGGTTGGAGTGTGTCACCGGAACCGCGGGGCGTCAAGTAATTCGTTGGGCCGCGCCCTGTCCGAACACGCGGGCGAAAATGGAATCCACCGAGCGCAACTGGCGATCCAGATCGAACGTTTTTTCAAGCGCTGCGGCGTTGAGAAAAGCGGCGATGCGCGCGTCGCGCAGGACGCGCTCGCGGAAATTTGTTTCCGTTTCCCACGCGGCCATGGCGTTTTCCTGCACCATCTTGTAAGCGTCCTCGCGCGGAGCGCCGGCTTCGACGAGATCCTGCAAGAGCTGGCCGGAGAAGATCAGTCCGCCGGTGGAATCGAGATTGCGCCGCATGCGCTCCGGAAAGACGCGCATGCCGGCAATGATCTCGGTAATTTTCGCGAGCATGTAGTCGGCGAGAATCGTGGAATCCGGCAGAATCACGCGTTCGACGGAGCTGTGCGAAATATCGCGCTCGTGCCAGAGGGCGACGTTTTCGAGCGCGGCCTCGGCGTTCGCGCGAACCACGCGCGCGAGTCCGCAAAGCTGCTCGCAGCTCACCGGATTGCGTTTGTGCGGCATCGCGGAGCTGCCGCGCTGTTCGCCGCCGAATGGCTCTTCGGCTTCGCGCACTTCCGTGCGTTGCAGGTGGCGGATTTCGAGCGCGAATTGTTCGATAGTCGCGGCGAGGATTGCGAGCTCGGCAATATAATTCGCGTGACGGTCGCGCGCGATCACTTGTGTGCTGACCGGAGCGGGATCAAGTCCCAGCCGCGCACAGATCGCGGCTTCCACCTCCGGCGCGAGATGCGCGGCGTTTCCCACGGCCCCGGAAAGTTTGCCGACGGCCATTTCGCGCGCCGCTCGGCCGAAGCGCTCAAGGTTGCGGCGATTCGCGTCAAACCAATTGGCGAGCTTCAAGCCGAAGGTGATCGGCTCCGCGTGGACGCCGTGCGTGCGTCCGATCTGAGGCGTGTGCTGAAATTCGCGCGCGCGGCGCTCGAGCACTTCGCCGAGGCGAATCATTCCGTGCTCGATCAATCGCGATGCCTCGCGGATCTGCAGCGCTTGCGCCGTGTCCACCACGTCGTTCGAGGTGAGGCCGTAGTGCAGCCAGCGCGCGGCGGCGGGATCGCCGATGGTTTCGCCGACCGCGATCGTGAACGCGATAACGTCGTGGCGCACGCGCGCTTCGTGCTCCGCGATGCGCGCGACGACTTGCGCGTCCACTCGCGCTCGTGTGCGAATCGTGTCCGCAGCCTCGCGCGGCACTATGCCGCGTTCTGCCAGCGTTTCGGCGGCGGCCACTTCGACTTCGAGCCAGCGGCGGAACTTGCCTTCATCGCTCCAGACGCGGCCCATCTCTTCGCGGGTGTAACGCGGAATCAAATACTGCTCCTCGCGGCAAACGCGGCGCGGCCATGCAACAAACAACGAAAACAGATGCCGCTGCCTTGCCTCAATTGGTGGGGAAATCCCTTTGCTATGATACCTGATTCGCGCGGCCGCTGCCCACCGCCTGCGTTTCGCTGTCGCCCTGCGGATGGTATGCTGAGTCCGCTTGCCGCCGCGCCGGCTGTTTTGCTGCCTCGGGCGCCGCGAGCGGGCCACGTGCAGGTGAAACACATGATTCGTTTCCGGACCGCGCTGCTTCTCGCGGCACTTTCTGCAATGACACAGGCTGGCGTACAACCGACAGCATTCTCTCAGGACAAAACGCAGACCGAGCGCCGGAGTCTCGCCGGGCAAGTGGGGCCGATTGCGATCGTCCAGTATTACGCCGACGGCTTCGATCAATTGACGCCGCAGCAACGCGTGCTTGCGTACTACCTGTCGCAGGCGGGCATCGCGGGCGATCCCATTTACTACGATCAAATTTCTCCCTACGGCCTGGAACTGAAGCAATTGCTGGAAGGAATCTGGACGCACCCCTCCGGAATTGACGCGGGCGTGCTAAAGAAAATTCAGGACTACACGCAGCTGTTCTGGATTCAACACGGAAATTATAACTCGGCCAGCTCGCAGAAATTCCTGCCGGACTTTACGTCCACGGAACTTCACGATGCTGCACACCGCGCCTTTCGCAACGGCGCGAATTTCGGCGTGCGAGATCAAAAGGGGCTCGACGCGCTACTCGGCCGCCTTGACAAGCCAATTTTCGACGCGACCGATCGCCCGATGCTGACCGTGAAAAGTCCGCCCGCCGGGCAGGATCTCCTCACTGCGAGCGGAAACAATTATTACGAAAATGTGACGCTCGCCGACCTCGAGAACTTCGACGAGCGTTACCCGCTGAATTCGCGCGTCGAGAAGCGCGGCGGAAAGCTATTCGAGAACGTCTGGCGCGCGGGCACGCCAGACGGGAAAGTGCCACCCGGCCGTTACTCCGCATACATCGAACGAATCATCGCCAATCTCACGCAGGCGGCGAGCGTCGCGGACCCGGCGCAAGCCGAGGTGCTGCGCAAGCTCATTCATTATTACCAGACCGGAGAGAGCGCCGATTGGCGCGCCTACAGCGTCGCGTGGGTGCAGTTGCCTGCGAAAGTGGACGCCATCAACGGATTCATCGAAACCTACATGGACGCGCGAAGCAAGAAAGGCGGCTACGAATCGATGGTGAGCTTCGTTGACCCGAGCCAAACGCAATTCATGAAACTGCTTGCGGCCAACGCGCAATATTTCGAGGATCATGCCCCGTGGGCGGGTGCGTACAAGAAGCAGAATGTTCGTCCGCCGGTGGCCAACGTGATCACCGTGGTCTCCGAGGCGGGCGACGCCGGGCCGCTTTCTTTTTCGGGAGTGAATCTTCCGAACGAGCAGGACATTCGTCAGGCGTACGGCACGAAGAGCATGCTCTTGTTCAACATCACCTCGGCGTTCGCGGAGGTCGTGGGGCAGAAGGCCATTGATGAATTCTCTTCCAGCGACGAGGAGAGGGAGCGCGCGCACAAGTACGGCGATGAAGCGCGCCGCTTGAGGACGGAGATGCACGAAGTGCTCGGCCACGGTTCGGGCAAAGTCAGCGATTCGCTCACGGCCGACCCGCGCGCCTATCTCAAGGAATATTATTCGACGCTCGAAGAGTCACGCGCGGACCTCGTGGCGCTTTGGGATTTCACCGATCCGAAGCTGGCGGAACTGGGCGTGCAAAATCAGGACGAGCTGATGCGCGCGGCCTACGACGCGGAGGCGCGCGCGGGGCTGACTTTGCTCTACAGCTACCCGCAGGGCAGCCAGGTGATAGAGGATCACGATCGTGGCACGCAGATGATCGTCCACTACCTCATGGACAAATATCACTGCATCGAGCCCGTCACCGTGGGAGACAAACTCTTCCTGCGCGTGAACGACTACGCGAAGATGCACGAGGGTGTCGGCGCGCTGTTGGCCGAATTGATGCGCATCAAGGCGGAAGGCGACTATGCGGGGATTCAGTCGCTCGTCAACACCTACGGCGCGAATTTGGACCCGGGGTGGCGCGATGAAGTCGTCCGCCGCGCCCGCGACATTAACCTACCGACGCGCGGCGCGTTTCTTTCGCCGATCATCGAGCCCATTCGCGACGCCGCGCACCACGTCGTGGACGCGAAAATCCGCTATCCCGCTGATCTCGCCGACGTCATGCTGACGTATTCCCGCGAGAGCCTGGGATATCTGCCTGCGCAGTAATTGTCCTTGCGGCGCTCGCTACGCCCCGTTCTATGTGCACGCGTGGGCAAAGAGGACAGGCAGGAATGCCTGTATTACTCAAACCTGCGTCTGAAGTACGTTTGTTGTCGGAGCTACAACTCTAGCGTTCGAAGCGGGATTTCTTGCGAGGCGATAAGTAATTCTCCCTGAAATGGGGCGCTCGAATCGCGGCGGTTGAGGGCTTCTTCGGCGGAGATGCGCGCGACGTCGGGATTATTGTTCTTTTCGGAGAGATGGGCTAGGACGACGAAACGGGCGCGCGCGTCGAAGCCTTCTGGGTCGCACAGATATTCGCTGACGATGTGATTGGAGAGATGCCCGGTGCGGCTCATCACGCGCTGCTTGATGTGCCAGGGATATGGGCCGACCTTCAGCATCTCGAGATCGTGATTGGATTCCAGCATCAGGCAATCGGAATCGCGCAAGTGATGTTTCACGAGTTCGGGGAGGTAGCCGAGGTCGGTAACGATTGCGACTTTCGTGCCGTTGGTGCGAAAGGTGTAGCCGAGGGGATCAGCCGCGTCGTGCGGGATCGAGAACGGGGAAACTTCGATATCGCCGACGATGAATTTCTGCCCGGCCCGGATATGTTCGACGCGCTCAAGTTTTTTCGCGCCGCCATTAAGTAACGCGATCTGGATTTCGTAGTGCGTCAATTCGGTGGCGTACACGGGGGCGCGCCAGAACGCGGAAGTCTGCATCAAGCCGTTGATGTGATCGGAATGCTCGTGGGAGATGACGATGCCATCGAGGCGTTCGGGGCGGCGGCCCACGGCGTCTAAGCGCCGCAACAACTCTTTCTTGCTGAGTCCGGCGTCAACGAGGAGAGCGGTGCGCTCGGTTTCGAGCAAGGTGCAATTGCCCGCACTACCCGAGGCCAGAATGGAAACGCGGAGACTGATTTCTTTACCCCCCGAAGCGCCGCTTGCGCGGGCAGCACGATGATTGCAGACCGCTTTGCTGGCGTCAATGCCGATGGCAGCCTAGCGGTGTCCAAGATTGTGTCGCCCCTCCGGGGCTTGCGGAAGTGGGGGATCACCGAGATCGTGGCGCACTCGGAGACATCAGCAGGCGAGGAGATCGTGGGTTAGCTTGAAACCGTTGGGCGGGCCGAGCGCGGCGGCGGCGATACGCTCCGGATGAAAGAAGTCCGCGGCGATCGCTTGAATTTGTTCGCGGGTCACGGCTTCTAGGCCGGCCAGCGTCTCTTCGATGGTGAAGAAGCGGTTGAAATACATTTCGTGGCGCGCGAGTTGCGACATGCGCGCCCCGGTGGATTCTAGCGAAAGAACCAGGGAACCTTTCAAGTGATCCTTCGCGCGACGCAGCTCCTCCTCCGCGACTAGCTCTTTCCGGAGCTTGCGACATTCGCCCATCACCGAGCGGATGAGTTGTTCGGCGTTTGTGGGCGCGGTGCCGGCATACACGGAAACCATGCCGGCGTCGGAATAGAGGCTGAGATCGCTGAATACGGCGTAGGCGAGCCCCTGCCTTTCGCGAATATTCTGGAACAGCCGCGAAGACATGCTTCCGCCGAGGATATTGTTCAGCAACGAGGCGCCGTAGCGGCGCTCGTCCGCGAGCGGATACGCGGGCGCGCCGATGCAGATGTGGACTTGCTCTAGCTCGCGTTTGCTGCGAGCCACCACGGCAGGTTCGGCGCGCGGCGGTCCGCCCAAGGGAAGCAGCTCTGCCGGCGCGGAAGATCCAAATTCGCGCTCGGCGAGTTCCATGAGCTTCGTGTGATCGCAATTTCCGGCGGCGGTGAGGACCGCATTGTTGGGCGCGTAGCCGATGCGGAACGCGTCGACCAAAGCTTCGCGCGAAAATTGCGCAATGGTTGCGGGCGTGCCAAGGATCGGCCGGCCCAGCGCGTGTTTGCTCCAGAAGCCTTGTGTGAACATTTCGTGCACTAAATATTCCGGATTGTCTTCCTCCATCCGGACTTCTTCGAGCACCACCTGCTTTTCCTTTTCGACGTCTTCCTCATCGAATTTGGGATGCAGCACGAGATCGGAGATCACGTCGAAAGCGATGCCCAGGTGTTCGTCCAGGACTTTGCCGTTGAAGCAGACGATTTCTTTTTCCGTGAAGGCGTCGAGCATGCCGCCGACGGAATCCATCTGCCGCGCGATCTCTTCCGCGGTGCGGCGCGCGGTGCCCTTGAACACCATGTGCTCGATGAAGTGCGAAAGCCCAGCGCGGGCGGCGGGCTCGTGGCGTGAGCCGCTGCGCAGCCAGATGCCGACGGAAACCGACCGCACGTGCGGCATGTGCTCGGTGATGACGACGAGGCCGTTGGGGAGAACGCCACGTTCGATGTTACGTGGAGGCTGATCCATGTTGCGAAGATTGTGTCACACGCGGTGGCGGCGCGCTATGTTGGGCTGCGGCGTTCGCCCTCGGACACGACACATTTCCTTGCGTTATGATGGCGAGGGCTATTGAGGATCGCCATGCCGGTCGAGCTGCTGGGAAAATCCGCTGCGGAATTGCGCGAATTCGTCGCGTCGCTGGGGGAGCGCGCCTATCGCGGGGCGCAGATTTATCACGCGCTCTATGCCGAGCGGCGGTTCGATTTCGAGGCGATGAGCAATCTCCCGGAGGCGTTGCGCAAGCGACTGGCGGAATCGGCGCGCATCACGCTGCCGCGGATCGCGCGGCAATTCACTTCTACCGATGGTTCCATCCGCTATTTGTTCGCGCTGGAAAATGAAGACGCACGGCCCGCGCAAGTGGAAGCGGTATACATGCCGTTTGAATCGCGGCAGACGATTTGCATTTCGACGCAGGCTGGTTGCGCGGTGGATTGTCACTTTTGTCTCACCGCGCAGCTCGGATTGATTCGCAATCTCACGGCGGGAGAAATCGTGGGGCAAGTGCTCGTCGCGCTGACGGAGAACGCCGCGCGGCTGACGCCGCAAACCAACGTGGTGCTGATGGGACAGGGCGAACCGTTGCTGAACTACGAGCCGACAATGGCGGCGGTGCGAATCCTGCTGGATGCGAAAGGCGTAGGGCTTGCGCCGCGCAAGGTGACCCTTTCCACAAGCGGCATCGTGCCCGGCATCGATCGCCTCTCGAATGAGAGCGTCCGGCCCAAGCTCGCCATTTCGCTCAACGCCTCCACCGACGAACAGCGCGACGCCATCATGCCGATCAACCGCAAGTATCCGCTCGCGGCACTGCTCGACGCTTGCCGCCGCTATAGGCTGGGCCCGCGCGAGCATATGACGTTTGAATATGTGCTACTCGGGGGCGTCAACGATACTGAGGACGATGCGCGCCGCGTGGTGCGCTTGCTGGAGGGCCTACGGGCGAAGGTGAATTTAATTCCGTGGAATCCGGGGGCGTTGCCGTACCGGCCGCCCACGGCGGAGAGCGTCGAGGAATTTCAGCGCATTCTCACGGAGAAGAAAGTGTTCTCGTTCGTGCGCTACTCGCGCGGGCAGGACGTTTTCGCGGCGTGCGGGCAACTGGCTTCGATCGAGTCGCTCTCTTCGCTGGCGTCTTCTTCCGCGCCTTGAGCGCGGATGCGTACGGCGTTTCCTTCGCGAGAATTCCAATGACGGCCATCAGGCGTCCCGTTTTTTCTCTCTCTCGGCGATAACTAAAGAACAGTTCCGCGTTGCAGCGCGTGCACAATTCGCTGACGGTGATTTGACTCGCGGGCACGCCGGCGTTGAGCAATTGCCAGCGATTCGCGGCGCGCAAATCAAGCTGCACGCGCGGCGGAGGCGGCACGTGTCCCGGCGGCATCATGGTGAGCCAGGGCAGCGGATTAGGCTCTTCGCCCCACGCGAGGCGCTCGAATGGACCGTCGAACCATTCGGCAGCGGCTGGAAATTGTCCGGCGAATGCCGTGGCGACCTCCGGACCGACTTCGTAACAGCAGCGGCCAATCGCCGGGCCGAGCGCAGCGACGACGTCTCTGGGACGCGTGCCGAACGCCATGCGCATGCGGCCGAGCGTTTTTTGCGCGATGCGCGCAAGGGTGCCGCGCCAGCCTGCGTGAATCGCAGCGACGGCGCGGTGCTTGGTGTCGGCGAGGAGAATCGGGACGCAATCGGCGATCTGCACGGCGAGCAAGATGTGCGAAGCGCTGGTGAGCAGCGCATCACCTCGCAATGCTTCGGGCGCGTCATCAGGTGCAGGCGCACTCGCAGTGCGAATCAGATCGGAGTGGAATTGGCGCAGCGTGGCGAGCGGCCAACCGCGCGCCCCGGAAGCAGTTGTGAATTTCGCGCGATTTTCTGCGACGGCCGCGCGGGAATCCCAGTCGGTGTAACCGAGATTCAGGGCGGACTTGCCGTCGATTTTGCTCGCGCCGCCGACGCGCGTACTGAATGCGTGCAGGAGCCAGGGGATTTCGCTGAGCGGAGCGGCTTCGAGGACGCGGACTCCGGCGGCGTTGCGCAGCGACCACGCAGAATCTCCCGCGCAATGTGCTGGCGCGCGCGAGGAAGTTCTTGTGGTCGCTCCGGAGCTGGACCGCATGGCGCTAGTGGCCCGCGCCGCCGCTCAATTCATGCACGATCGAGCCGACGAAAGATTTCGCGTCGCCGAAAAGCATCAGCGTTTTGTCGAGGTGATAGAGGGGATTATCGATGCCGGCAAACCCCAGGCCTTGGCCGCGCTTGATGACCATCACGGTGCGCGCTTTATCCACTTCGAGAATGGGCATGCCGTAAATCGGGCTGCCCGTGTCGGTGCGCGCAGCGGGATTGGTCACGTCGTTCGCGCCGATGACCAGCGCGACGTCGGTCTGCGGAAACATCGGATTGGCGTCTTCCATGCCGAGGAGTTTGTCGTAGGGAATGTCGGCTTCGGCAAGCAAGACATTCATGTGGCCGGGCATGCGCCCTGCGACGGGGTGAATGCCGAAAGTGACTTCGATGCCGCGCTTGGTGAGCACGTCGAATAATTCTCGAACCTTGTGCTGCGCCTGCGCAACAGCCATGCCGTAGCCGGGCACGATCATGACGCTGTTTGCCGCGCCGAGAATTTGCGCCGCTTCTTCGGGCGTGGCGCTGTGCACGGGCAGTTGTTCGCCCGCGGCTGCATGAGAGACCTGGACTTGCCCGAACGCGCCGAAGAGAACGTTGGTGAACGAGCGATTCATCGCCTTCGACATAATCACGGAGAGGATGAAACCGCTGGAGCCGTCGAGCGCGCCGGCGATGATGAGGAGTTTACTGTCCAGCACGAACCCCATCGCGGCGGCGGAAAGGCCCGCGTAGGAATTGAGCAGCGAGATAACGGTGGGCATGTCCGCGCCGCCGATGGGCACGATCATCATCACGCCGAACAGTAGTGGAATTGCGACCATGAACGGGAACAGGTGTTTCTCTCCCGGATGGCGCACGAGTTCGATCGCGATCCCAATTGCCACGGCCAGCACCGCGAGGTTGACGATGTTCTGCCCTTTGTAGGTGAGCGGCCGCTGCGGAAGAAGCTCCTGCAATTTTCCCGCGGCCATGAGGCTGCCTGTGAAGGTCAGTCCGCCGAGGATGACTTCCATGCTCAGTACGATCATCGTGAAACGCGGCACGTTTGGCGTGCGGAGGTAAAACTCCGCCGTGCCCACGAGGGTCACGCACAGCGCGCCGAACGCGTGGCTGAGCGCAGTTCGCTGTGGCACTGCGGTCATCTGCACTTCGCCGAGCGGGATGCCGATGATGGTGCCGAGTACGAGTCCAATCGCGATCCAGCGATAGTCCACGATGCCGTGTTGCAGCAACGTGCCGCCAATGGCGAGGAGCATGCCCACTTCGCCGGCCAGTACGCCGCGCCGCGCGGTGGCGGGCGAACTCAACCAGCGCAGCGACAATATGAAAAGCGCCGTGGCGATGAGGTAGGCGAATTGAATGACGAGCGTGCCGGCGGAGGTCATGTGCGGGGTTTCGGCGCGCGGCTCACTTTGAACATTTTCAGCATGCGGTCGGTGATCAGGAAGCCGCCGACGATGTTGCTGGTGGCGGCGACGATGGCGATGGTTCCCAGGATCGTGGCGAATTTGCTTTCATGCGAACCGGCGAGCACGATCGCGCCGACCACGGCGATGGCGTCGAGCGCGTTCGTCAGCGACATCAGCGGCGTGTGCAGCAGCGGGGAAACCCTGCGAATGACTTCAAACCCGATGAAGCCCGCCAGCATGAACACGAACAAGCTGTTGACTAGTTCCTGCATGTGCACGTCTCCTCGTGAAACTGAACTGGGCGGCCGGCCATTAGGCAGTGCGCTGCGGCTCGAGCGCCGGCAGTGAATAGAACTGCCGGACTTGTGAATTTACGATTTCGCCGTCCCGCGTGAGCATCGTCCCGCGGACGATATCGTCTTCCGGATCGAGATTGAGTTTGCCGTCCTTCACCAAGTGCGTGAGGAAGGCGCTGATGTTGCGCGCGTACATCCGGCTGGCGTGGTACGGGACACTGGTGGCCAGATTAATTTTTCCGACGATGGTGACGCCGTGGCGGACGATGATTTCATCGGGCTTGGTCAGCTCACAATTCCCGCCGCGCTCCGAGGCGAGGTCCACAATTACGGAGCCGGGGTGCATGCGGCGCACCATCTCTTCAGTCACGAGAATGGGCGAGCGTTTGCCGGGGATTACGGCGGTGGTGATGACGACGTCGCTATCGGCGACGACATTGCCGAGCAGTTCGCGCTGCTTGGCGTAGAAGGATTCATCCTGCGCGCGCGCGTAGCCCTGCTTGTCCTGCGCGTCTTTCGCCTCGATGGCTAGCTCGACGAACCGGCCGCCGAGGCTTTGCACCTGTTCTTTTGACGCGGGGCGCATGTCGTACGCGGAAGTTACGGCGCCGAGCCGGCGTGCCGTTGCGATGGCCTGCAGGCCGGCGACCCCCGCGCCTATGATGAGGACCCGGGCCGCGGTGATCGTGCCCGCGGCCGTGATGAGCATCGGGAACACGCGCGGGGAAAGTTCCGCGGCCATGAGCACGGATTTGTAGCCGCAAATCGTAGCCATCGAGGAAAGCGCGTCCATGCTCTGCGCGCGCGTGGAGCGGGGCATCAATTCGACCGCAAAGGATGTGACGCCCGTTGCGGCGAGATCCCGAGTGGCTTCTATGGCGCCGAGTGGCCGGAGGAATCCAACGAGCGCCTGACCGGGGCGAAACAAACCAAGGTCGGCGCGGCCATTCTTGTCATTTGAGCCGAAGCAGAGAACTTGCACGATGATGTCCGCGGCGGCAAAGACCGCGGCGCGTTCCGGCAGAATCTTCGCGCCTTTTGCGGCGTACTCTTCGTCGAGATAACCGCTCTCGATCCCGGCTCCCGCCTCGACCACGACCTCCATCCCGGCTTTGACCAGGTTGGGAATGACCGTCGGATCGAGCGCCACACGCCGTTCGCCGGGATAAATTTCTCTGGGGACGCCGACAATCACGAACTTTTCTCCGATCTCGCAGTTGCGAGCAAACTATCGCTCACCGGGAAATCCCGGCGGCGAAAATCAGATTCGTTTTGAACCGGAAGACTCGTGGGCGCGCGCAACGGCAGATAGACCGCCTTTGACTTGAGCTTCCGATGGCACAAGTGAAGCATTTTTGATTGTACACCGAGAGGGTTTCCGTGTCTCTGCGCCGCGCATGGATTTCGCACTGTATAATTGCCGGCGGCAGGAGATAGGAAGAAAACACCGTGATTGTGGGATTGGGTGTCGATATCGCGGAAATCAGCCGCATCACCGCGGCCATCGAGCGGCGCGGCCAGGCATTCTTGCGCCGTATTTTCACCGTGCGCGAAATTGCCTATTGCGAAAGCCATCGCAATAAATTCGAGCGGTACGCCGCGCGCTTCGCGGCCAAAGAAGCTGCCATGAAAGCGCTCGGGACCGGCTGGCGCCGCGGCGTCCGCTGGGTGGACATCGAAGTGGTGCGGTCGCCGAGCGGCAAGCCCTCGCTCGAATTGCGCGGCGCCACGCGGGCGATTGCCGACCGGCTGGGCGTGAAGAATATCTCGCTGAGCATTACGCACAGCGGGGATATTGCGCTGTCGCAGGTGATTTTCGAGAATTAATGCCGCGACCTGCTGAAGATGGCGACATGAATGTCGCCGCTACGAAAACCTTTTATCAAGAATTCATTTCTCAAGCGCTAGGGAGTATCTCCGCTTCCAGATGTGTAGGGGAAGCGGAAATGGCGCGCACATCGAGAAATTGATTGGGCGGCCGGCGGCCGGCGATGCGAACTTCGAGGTTATTGCTGGAGACGGCGCGCGTGATGGCTGCGCGTGGGGCGCGCTTGGGAGGATTCAAGGTCAGGACGCGCATTGTTTTCGAGATTTGCGCGCGCAGGAACGCGGATTTCTTTTCGGCACCCAGCGCACGCAAATCGCGGGCGCGCTCGGCGACGGCTTCGGTGGGCAGGGAGTCCGCGCGCGCGGCGGCGGGCGTGCCGGGGCGCGCAGAAAAAGAAAAAACGTGGAGATAGGTGAACGGCAGGGAGCGGATGAATTCCAGCGTGGCGTTGTGCTCCGCCTGCGTTTCGCCGGGGAAGCCGGCGATTACGTCGGCGCCGATAGCGGCGTCCGGCAGCCAGGCGTGAATCCATTCCAGGCGGCGCGCGTACTGCTCGGCGCGATACCAGCGGTGCATCGCGGCGAGGATGCGGTCCACGCCCGATTGCAACGGAATGTGGAAATGGCGGGCGATGCGGTCCGTTGACGCCACCAGCGCGATCAAATCTTCGGTGACGTCCATCGGCTCGATCGAACTTAGGCGCAGGCGGTTGAGCGGCGTCTCATCGAGAATGCGGCGCACCAGCGCGAGCAGATCCGCGCGGGCCGGCAGGTCACGGCCATAACTTCCGAGATGAATCCCTGTAAGGACGACTTCGCGATAGCCGCGCGCTACGAGCGCGCGAATTTCTTCGAGGACGCGATCGGGGGTCAGGCTGCGGCTGCGTCCGCGCACGAAGGGAATCACGCAGTAGGAGCAGCGCTGATTGCAGCCGTCCTGAATTTTCAGCAGCGGGCGCGTGTGGTCGGCCTCGCCTCCTTCGACGGGCGCGACGAGCACATCGCTGAGCGCGAACACGTCGCCAGTGAGAATCTGCGCCGGGCGGCCGACCTCAGGGGTTAAAACCCCTGAGGCTCCGACGCTTTTCGGCACGGCTGAAGCCGTGCCCTGACGAAAACCATTTGCGATCTGGTTTGCCTGTAATTCCAGCGGAACAAAGCCCGCGACGCTCTCAGCGCGCCACGATTCCGCCAGGCGCGGGATCTCCGGTTTGTGCGAATTGCCGACGACCCACTCCACGCCGGAGAGTGCGGCCAATTCCTCCGGCGCGCGCTGCGCGTAGCAGCCGGTGGCGATGATTCGCACATTCGGATTGCGCCGGTGAATCGCGCGAATGGCGCGCCGTGCCTGCGAATCCGCGGCCGCAGTGACAGTGCACGTGTTCACCACGACGATGTCGGCAGCGTCCGCTTCGGACGCGCGGTCGAAGCCGCGCGCGCGCAATTGCCGTTCGATCGCGGCGGCATCGGCCTGCGTCGCGCGACATCCGAACTGCTCGATGAAAAAGGTAGCCATTCTGCGATGAACTCTCGCGATGTCAACACTCCCTAGCTTGGTTCCCCAGACTGGACATTATAGCAAGCGCGCAACGCCGAGTTCGCCTGTGACGGGCATTAGCTAGCTTTGTGGTTTGCGGCGTTGCGTTGAGAAACGCTCGCGGCAAACGGATATAATCCAGCTGCATGATCCCTGCTTCTTACAAGCCGCGAAAGAAATTTATGGAATTGGCGATTGCTGAGGCGAAGCGCGCCGGGGACCGCGGCGACTATCCCATCGGCGCGGTCATCACGCGGTTTGTGGGACGGCGCGAAGTGGTGATCGCCAGTGCGGGGAACCGGGTGAAGACTTCGGGTTCCAGCATTAAGCACGTTGAGCTCGAGACTTTGAAATACGTATCGAGCGGCTATGGGCGCTACCTGTTCGACTTCGTCCTTTATTCTACGCACGAGCCGTGCGCGATGTGCGCGGGAGCTTGCGTGTGGTCGCGGATTGGCGCGGTCGTGTACGGTGTTTCGCAGGAAGACATTGCCGCGTACGGGCGCAAGTGCGGCACGGAAGAGTACAAGTGGCGCGCGTGTCTGATCTCTTGCAAGTACGTTTTCGAGAAGGGCAACCATCGCATCCCCGTCACCGGCGGATTCCTGCGAAAACAGTGCCACAAGTTGTTTAGCTACAGGCGTGCGGTTCGGTAATCAGCGCGATTCATATTTCCCTCCGCCCTGAAATCAAGGATTGCCATCACGATGAGGATTGTGTCGCCCCTCCAGGGCTCACGTAGAAAGACTATGGTTACGCTTACTCACCCCGGGCTTCCGCCTGCCTGCCGGCAGGCAGGCCCGGGGCTAACTTCTGCCGCCCCTCTGGGGCTGCCGCGTTCAGACTCCTTCTAGTTGTCTTCCTCCCTGTTCCTTCTTTGCTTCCGCAAGTGAGCCACTACTGGGGAATTGGCAACCGCGCGCAAGGCATTGCGGATTCCAGTTGCCGGGCGCGCGCAAACTGCCGCAAGATGGCCCTCGCGGACTCAGCATGCATTTCATTGCCATCGTTCTCGGCGGAATCATTGGAATCCTGGTGGGATTTCTCGGCATCGGCGGAGGAGTGGTCCTCGTGCCGGCGATGGTGTACGTGTTGCATTTCGGCCAGCACACGGCGCAAGGCACTTCGCTGCTGATGCAACTGCCGCCGCTGGGGCTCGGCGCGCTGCTCGTTTATTGGAAGCGCAAGGAAGTGGACGTGGCGGCGGGAATTTTGTGCGCGTTGGGGATTCTACTCGGCGGTTATTTCGGTAGCGTGCTGGCCATCGGCACCGCCTCGCGCAATTTGCGCGGCTATTTCGGATTGTTCGAGATGCTGGCCGCCGCGCTTCTCTGGCAGCGTCATCGCGCGAAGCGCAGCGCGGAGGCGCAACGTGGGTAGCCGGTACCTGCGCTGGGCGGCGATCCTGGTGGTCGCGTGCGTCGTAGGCGTGGCGGGCGGAATGTTCGGCCTCGGCGGCGGCGTGCTGCTCGTGCCGCTGCTGGTGCTGCTCTTTGCGTTCGACCAGCACAAGGCGCAGGGGACGAGCCTGATCGCGCTGGTGCCGCCGACGGGACTGCTGGGTTTCCTCAATTACGCGCACGCCCATGAAGTCGCCTGGACGTTCGGATTTCTGCTGATGCCCGGCGTGTTCCTCGGGGGATTCCTCGGAAGCTGGCTGGCGCAGAAGCTCTCGCCGGATCGCATGCGAGTTACCTTCGCAGCATTGCTGTTCCTCATTGGCGCGGCGCAAGCCATCGCCGCGTGGTGGAAGTAAGCCACTTTTTCCCTTCCGCTGGAACGCAACGTGCTTTTTCCTTTCATGCGGCACCCGCGCCTCAAATGATTTTGTGGGACCTGCAAGCGGATTTGGGCCGCCGTGAAAGTTAATGCCAGTGAGATGAATTCCAGAATGGGAGAAACGATCGCCGGATTCCCAAAACTAGAGCGCGCCTCGACGAACGTTCGGCTGCCCGCGCTGGGCCTCGCCATTCGCGTGGGCGTCACGCTGGCGTTGGCGTGGGCGGCGATTGTGGCGGCGCGGGAAAGCTTCGCCGCATGGGAGAGCAAAATCGGCACGCGTGAGTCGCTCGCGGCGGCGATTCGCTGGGCGCCGGATGACGCCGGGAACTACGCGGCGCTGGCCAGCCTTGCGGAACTGGAGCGTTCCGACGAGCGCTTCGCCGGCGCGACGGCGCTCTTCGCGCGCGCGACGGAACTTGAACCGCGGAAGGCGGCACTCTGGCTGGATCTTGCCCTTGCCGAAGACGAGGCCGGCAATCTCATCGAATCGGAGCGCGACTTCCTGCGCGCGCGAGATTTATTTCCGCGTTCGCCTGCGGTGAATTATTCACTGGGCGCTTTCTATTTGCGGCAGGGGCGATCCGAGGAGGCGCTCGCGGCGCTGCAGATCGCGATCGAAGGAGATGCGGAGGTTCGCCCCGACGCGTTCGGTCTGGTCGCGGGCGCGGGGCTGCCCGCCAATGGAGTGCTGGCCAAGATGGCCCCGGCGGACCACGACATTCTCCTCGCGTATCTCGACAGTCTCGCGGCCGAGGGGGCGCTCGACGATGCCGCGCTGGTCTGGAACCGCTTGCATGAGCTTGGCCCGGTGCAGCCTGCTGAGGCGTTCCAGTATGTCCAAGCATTGATTACGGCGCAGCGTGCTTCAGAGGCGCGTGCGGTGTGGGCGGACGTTGCGCCTGCAGGGGCGATCTCTTCCACTCGAAACACCGGCAATCTAATCTACAACGGCAGTTTCGAGAGTCCGATTCTCGAAGGCGGCCTCGATTGGCACGTGCTCGCCGTCCCGGGCGCGTACGTGGAACTGGATTCAAGCGTGGTGCATGAGGGCACGCAGTCGTTGCGCATCGATTTCGATCCGCCGGGCAACATCGCGTACCACCACGTTCTGCAATTCGTTCCTGTGGAACCGGACACAGAATACGAATTCTCCGCCTATTTCCGCGCCAAGGGCGTCCTTTCCGATTCCGGGCCGCGCTTTGAATTGACGGATGAAGCGAATCCGCAGCGGCTCGACATTCTCACCAGCGACGTACGCGAGACGACGCCGTGGACCGAAGTGCGTTCCACGTTTCGCACCAGCCCGCAGACACACATTTTGATTGTGAGCATCGTGCGGCTGGCAAGCCAAAGCTTTGACGATCGCATCGGCGGGACGGTCTGGGTGGACGATGTGAGTCTGGTGCGAGCGAGCAACTAGGGCCGTTGCAAGAGACTGCGGCAGAACTAGTTTGTGCACGCCCGGCGTGAAGCGAGATCTTCCGAGATCGTCCACGCGAGCCCGAGCAACCCGGCGAACAAAAATGCGTTTGCGGGGATGTGCAGATTGAAATCGGCGATGCTGTGAACCAGCAAAGCAAGAACGCCGCCGCAGCAACCCAGCAGAATCATGCGCTCCTCGGATGGGCGTCCACGCCAATATTCCGAAACGCCCCGTACGAGAATCCATCCCACCAGCGCAAACAAAAGCGCAGCGCTGGGAATGCCCCACTCCTCCGCGAATTCCAGGTAGTCGTCATGGGCGTGGTCCGTGCGCTTATCCAGATGCGCGGCCTGGACGAGGGTGTAAGCGTCCTCGAAGCTGCCTGGCCCGGTACCCCACACCGGATGCGCGCCAATCAACTGGATCGTGTCCCTCCAGAGCGCGATGCGCGACGGCAAATCGTTTTCCGTGTTGCGGAATCGCGCCAGGACCGGTGCAAATCCGATCCACGCGCCCGCCGCGAACACTCCCGCGAAGACAAGCAGCAAAAGGATCGCCGCCGCTATGCGGCTGGAGGCAACGCGCAATTTGCCCCGGTTCGCGATCCAGCCGGCCGCAACCGCGCTGAGGCCGATGAACGCCGAAAAAATTCCCATGCGCGAGCGGGAGAAAAGTAGCGCGGCCGCCAGGACGATCGTCACGAAGAAGAAGAGAGCGAACACCGGTGCAATCTCGCCCGATACCAGGGCCGCGAGAATCGGCCAGCGCGAATCGCGCAAGCGATCCGGGTGTTTCGCGGCGGCGAAACGCTCGAATCCCCAAAGCGACCACGCGAAGGTCAGCGGCAGCGTCATCTCCAGCAAACCTGCGAAGTGATTTGGGTTGATATAGGTTCCTGTAGCCATCATGGTGTACTCGACTTTTTGGTACGTGCCAATCTGCTGCCAACCCGTCAAGTACTGCGCCAATCCATAGAGAGATTCAAAGAACGACAGAGCAAGCACGCCTCCGCAAAGCAGGCGGCGCATTGCGGCGGCTTCTGTGACGCGCGCCGCGATGAAGAAGGCGCAGACAGAGGCTGCGACGAGCAATAACTCCGCGCGCGCCGGGTAGGCTGCGGGACGCACCGCGCGCCATTCAGCAGCGAGAACGGCGAAGAGCAAAGCGATGCCCGGCCACGGCAGGCGAGGCGAGTGCGGCGAGTGCAGCCAGAGCGCGCACGCGGCAAGTAGAAGCAAGAATGCCTCAGCGGCGAATCCAGATGCGGGTTCGGCGCCGCCAAATGAGAGGACGGCCCCAGCGAGGACCGCGAGAAAGGCCAGCGCGAACAGGCGTTCCGGGCGGGAGATCGCGATGCGCCGGATTTTTTGCTGAGACAACATGGAGTCACGCACAAGCGATTACGTCGCGGCCGCAGCGGCACGCCGCGCAGCGGGCTTGGCGGCGGAAGAGATGGAGCGGCCATCGCCTCCGGCGACGCACGAAACAAGTTCCGCCTCGAGGCGTCCGAGCACTTCCTTGCTCGAAAAATTGCGCTCGGCGAAGCGCCGGCCGCTCCGTCCGAATTCGCACAACTGCTCCGGGTGCGCAGTGAGGGTCCGGATCGCTTCCGCAAGCGCCACGGGATCTTCAGGTGCAACCACGACGCCGCCACCGGATTCGACGAGCGTGCGAGAGGTCTCGCTCGAAGGGCTTGCGGCCGCGATCACCGGGCGGCCGGCGGCGAGATAGGTGAGCAACTTCGACGGGGCGACAACGTCGCGAATGGCCGCGGACTGCGACAGAAGCAAGAGATCCGCGGCGGCGAGCATGTTGGGCAATTCCGCGCGCGGCGCTAGCGGCAAGAAACGCACATTCTTGAGGCGGCGATTCGCGGCTTGCGCCTGGAGCCGCGATTTTTCCGAGCCTTCTCCGACCAGACAGATCACGAGTTCCGGAACGCTTTCCAGGCGCGCAGCGGCGTCGAGCACCGTGTCCAGCTTTTGTTTCGCGCCCATATTGCCGCTGTGCAGCACGACCTTGCGGCCCAGCAGTCCGTGAGCGCGGCGAAACTTCACACCCGCGGCCGCCGGTGAAATGAATTCCGTGTCCACCCAATCAGGAACGACGGCGATGCGTTCATCCGGAATTCTTGCGGAGCGTACGCACTGGCGAAATCCCTCGCAGATGACGAGGATGCGGTTTGCTCGGCGATACACGAACCGTTCGAGCAAGCGCGCGGCCCCAATTGCAACGCGGTTGCGCAACATGCCGAGGGCGATGGCGATGTCCGGCACCAAGTCTTTAATTTGCAGGACAAACGGGACGCTGCGGTTGCGCGCAATCGCCCAGGCCACGAGAGCGCCTTGCAGCGGCGGCGAAATTCCGAGAACGAGATCCGGGCACCCCGCGGCAAGTCCCCCCAATCCGGCGGCGATTCCCACCGAAGTGTCATACGCGATGCGGCGCAGAGGAGCCCGCTGCGAGGGAACCCATATCCAGCGGCGATGAATCGTTACGCCCCTCCGTGTTTCGCGCGTCCACAGGCGGCCGCGATATGAATCCGGAATGCGCCACTCGGGATAGTGGGGGAAGCAGGTGCCCACCGTAACGCGGTGTCCGCGCGCGGCGAGGTACTCGCACATCTCGGTATTGAGCGGGGCCATGCCGGTTCTGTCCGGAGCGTACGAGCCGGTGACAACCAACAAACTGAGTTTTCTGCTGCCCTCGGATTGCGCGGGCGGATTGATCACGCTCGGGGACGTCATGCGGAGATCTCTCCCTGCGTGGAATTTTTCCAGACTACGCCGCGAAGCGAATTTCCCCACCGGCCGATTGCGAAATTGCATGCAAAGAATGCAGCCCGGAACAACGCGGCAAGAGGCCGCGGCTCCAGCCACCGGTAGAATCGAAACGTCCACGGCTGGTAGTAAATGAGACTGCGACGCATGCGCCAGCGGGACGCGCCCAAGTCTTGAAACACGGCCGCGAGCTTTGCGGGATCGAGGCGATAGACGAAATTCCCGGCCTCTTCGTACACGCCGGAGAGGCCGAACCGCACGGAGAGATGGGTGAGCGCGGCGTCGGCCGGCTCGGCGATGACCACGGCACGGCGCGCGACGCGGAACATTTCGCGCACGCCGCGGTACGCATCGGGCAGATGATGCAAGCCGTCATGCACGAAAACATAATCGAAGGAGTTGTCGGAGAACGGCAGATGTTCGGCATCGCCGACGATGGTCTCGAGCGGAAATCCAAATCGCGCCGCGCGCTCGCGAGCGCGTGCGACGGCCTCGGCGGAGATGTCGAGCGCCACGACGCGCCTTCCCGTGCGCGCCACCATTTCCGCCTCCATGCCGGAGCCGCAGCAGACGACCAGCACGGTTTCGTTTGCAGGCGCGGTCGTGCGTTCAATGTCGTTGTGGCTATCGTTGCGGAGCAGCGCCCACGCCGTGCGAATTTTGTAGTCGAGCAGGAACTGCACGGGGCGGGGATAGCATCGCGGGCGCGTGATCTCTTCTTCGGGATTCACGGCTTCGCGGTAAAACTCCACTTGCGCGGCGCGCTGTTCGTCCGTGCTGGGCGTGCAGGTGACCGCGTGCGCAGGGGTCGGGACGGTTTTGAGCTGGGGTTCGCGGTTGGCGATCTCACCCCTGGCAACGTTGCGCCCGGCTAGGCGCAATTCGTACTCCTTCGCGCTGACCTGATACCAGTAGACCGACTTTAGCGCGTTGTAGATGAATCCGGGACGCCCATCGAGAAAGCCTCCGCGCAACAGGTAGGAATAGAAAAAATAAAGCCAGGGCTTGCCCGGCACGGCCAGAAACCACTGCTTAAAAAAGCGGCGGCGCTCGACAGGCGAGCCAAACAGGCTCGGGCGCACCTCGCTTGAGACATCGCGCAGGCGATAACGCGTGCGCAGCAGCGCTTCCCAGTCGGAGTAGGTGTTGTGGCGATCGAAATGGTGATGCAGATCTTGGCGATCGCGGTGCAACATGACGGAGCGCAACCGCCCCACGCGGCCGGCGACGCGCACCCATTCATGCACTTCCACGTCGCAGGAAGTGACTTCGGGAACGTTCATGGTTTCGAATCGCGCGTCGCGATGCCGCACGAGGCACAATTTCCAGAGCGGATCGCCGTGGCGCAGCATTTTCCCCAGGAAAAAGTAGTGGAAGTGAATCAGAAATCCAGCCTCGTCCGGGTTTGCGCGAACTACGCGCGAAATTTCGTTCGCCAGCTCCGGCGCGACCTCTTCATCGGCATCGAGCAGAAGCACCCACTGGTTTCGCCACGGATAATTCGCGAGCGCCCAGTTGCGTTTGCGCGGGCCGGTCCCATCCCAAGAGAAGGGAACGACGGTTGCGCCGAGAGAGAGAGCCAGCTCGACCGTACGATCGCTGCTCGCCGAATCCACAACCACGATTTCGTCCGCCCAAGCCACGCTCGCCAGGTACTTCTCGATATTCGATTCTTCATTACGCGTAGGGATCAGCGCGGAGACCGGGGCCCGTTCTGAGACAAGAGCCTCGCCGCGTAATTCGGCGGCAGGAGAAATCGGCAAGCTCTCGATTGCGCGTTCGGCGGCGGGATTCATTTGCGGCACTCGACGATCAGGGAGAGATTACTCACACCGGCCTCTTCCTTCGTAAGGCGAGACAGAACGCTGCCCGAGTAGATACGCGAGGAGCACGCATCGCCGAGAAAAACTTCCCCAAATCCGGCGGAGCGTAGAAGTTCTTCGAAATAGCTGAAGTCGAGTCCCTGGCGATGGCCGCCTTCGCAGAAGAGCAAGTTCGAGAGCTTGCCGCCGAGCGACGCGTGAGGCCGTGGGAAGTCGGCGAAGAAGCGATCATCGCCATCGAGATAGGCGCGGACCGCGGCGGCCATGTCCGGCACGACGATGCGCATTCCGCCGCCGGGTCGCAGCACGCGGTGACAGGCGGCGATCAGCCGTTCGAGCTCGTCGGGATAGAAATGCTCGAAGACGTGGGATGAATAGATCGAAGCGGCCGAATCCGAAGCGAATGGCAAACCATTGCGGAGATCGAGCCAGAGGTCGTGCCGGCGAAAAAGATTGCCGTCCACGTTGATGAAGCCCGGCAAGTACTTTGGGCCGCAACCGAGATGCAAGTGAAATCCAGAGCCATCCGCGGGATGGCCGAACCACCGCCAGCGCCAATAGTTGAGTTTATTGACGGGCAATAGGGCTGTGAAATAGAGGTCGCGCGTTCGTTGATGAAGCATCGTTAACTCCTTGCGCGGCCGGCGAGGACAACCGCCGGCGCAGATTCAGGCGCCCGGCCGATCACGGATGCGTAAGCTGCAAGCATCTGCTCCGCGACGACGGGCCATGTCCAGTAGCGCTCGGCCCAGACTCTGCCGCGTTCGCCCATCTGCTCCGCGCCGGCGGAATCGTCGAGCACTGTTTGCATCGCATTCGCGGCCCTGCTTGCGTCGCAGGGCACCACAATTCCCGCGCGGGCGGCCGCAATATCCCCGCTGATGTTGACGCGATTCGAAATGACCACCGGGACGCGCGCGGCCATGGCTTCGGCCACGACCTGGCCGAAATTTTCGGAATAGGACAGCAGGGCGAGCAGTCTGGCGCGCCGCACGAGAGCGACTCTTGCCCGGCCTTCGAGCGGCCCGGTGAACGTCGCGCGATCGAGCAGCCCTTCGCGATCGAGCCAGCCGCGGACCTTTGCGGCGTAGCCCGGACTCTCGGGTCCGGCGAGTATCAGGCGTACGAGGGGCCGCCGCCGCGCAAGTTCGGCGAACGCGCGAACCAGCAGGTCCAGCCCTTTTTTGAAATCGAGCCGGCCGAAGAAAACAATCCATTCCGATTCAGGGGATTCCGTGCAGTTGGGAAGCAGCTGCCGCACGCGCTCCTCCGCAGCGTAGCCCGGTTCTTCAAACCATTCCGGCTCAATGCCCACCGGCACGACGAAACTCGGCGGTGAAGTTTTTTTCGAACTTGCACTTCGGCCGCCAAGGGCGAGGCGGCGCTCTTCTTCGGAGTTGAAGAGCAAACCAGCCGCGCGGCCCCAGCAACGTTCGCCAATTGTGCGCGCGTAGATGCCTTTGCGTATCGAATGGCGCCCGAGTAGAAACGGATCGAGCGAACCGTGCGGATGCAAGAGGAAGGGCACGCCACGCTCGCAGCAGGTTCGCACCGCAGCCCAGACCCAGAAGCCGTAGTACGAATAAATATGAACTACGTCAAAGCCGGAAAGTTCCGCGCGCAGTCCGGCGAAGAGGCCTGTTGAAATTTTGAATTCGCGCGGGTGCCGCCACGCGGGAAAATAGCGGATCTCGTAACCGTCCTTCCGCACGGGACGATCGAGTGGGGTCTCCTTGCGACGCGCCACACCCGCGTCAGTCGTATAGATGACGACTTCATGGCCCGCCTCCGCGAGTGCCCGGCAAAGCGCGGGACACGCGGTGGAAGGCCCGCCGTAGCGAGCCGCCAAACTGCCGATCACTTGCAGGATTCGCATCGATGCGGAACGAACTCCACTCCGTCTCAGTCCTCGTTCTCCCAGAAATTCAGCGCCGCGTGGCGCGATGCGGCGCTTCGCTCGGAGCCGCCATCTGCGGCGCGTGGCTCAGCCCCGCTCGTCGCGTCGCCGCTTGCTCAAACACCTCGCGATACCGCAACGCAACTTCCTCGTTCGTGTAACGCTCCAACGCTCGTTGGCGCGCGCGCTGGCCGAGCGTCCGGCGGAAATCCGGCGACGCCAACAGCGCCTCCAGAGCGGACCGCAACTCGGCCGCGTTGCGCTCGCCGACCACGACCGCCGCGTCATCTGCGACTTCCGGCAGCGCTCCGGAGTCCGACGCCAGACAAGCCAGCCCCAGCATCATGGCTTGCGCGAGCGACAGGCCGAATTGCTCCTTCCACGTGGGTATCTCGTAGGAATTGAGCACAAAGATGTCCATCGCTCGAAGGTAACGCGGCACTTCGGCGTGACTTACCGGTGGAATGCGAACTATTTTCCCCGGGAATCGCGGAATCCATTCGTTGCTGATTTTGGTTTCGAGAGGCCCACCGCCCACGAGCAGGAGTTTCCACGGATGGTCGGGAAGCGCCGCGAGCGACTCGTACAGCAGCCGCAGTCCCTTCTCGGCGATGAGGCGGCCCGCGTAGCCCACCACGATCCCGTCGCCAAGCCCCAGCTCGCGGCGCAGTTCAGGTTCCGTGCCGGGAACGTGGTCCGCGGGATCGAGACCGAATTGAGGCAAGACATACGTCGCGGGCGCGCAGCCCTCCAGCCGCGCCAGCCGCTCGGCTTCGCGATTGCCGCAGACCAGGGCGTCTGTGCGGGCGAGCGTAAAACGGCGCAAGAATTTTTTTGCGGCGCCCAACGGAAAGCGCCGAGAACGCAGCAGATTATCCCAGGTAAAAAAAGTCAGAGCCGCGCGTGGAGCAAACGCGGCGCGCAGGATTGCAGCCTCCACGCTGAGCAGGGCGTGCGATTCTTCCTCGACGTGAACAACATCGGGTTGAAAATCGTAAAAAGTGCGGGCAATCGTCCGCGGGTCGAACAACATCAGCATGTGCGAGCGCGCGAACGCCGCGCCGACGGTGACCAGTTCGCTCGCAGACAGTCCTTCATTGCGTTCCGTTGCGTATCGCATTCGGTATACGGGATTGGGAGTCCAGCGCGGAACAATGAGGCGCAATTTTAGCTCCGGATCCAAACGGCGAAGGGCGACGTACTTGGCCTGGTTCCTCGCCAGAACGCAGCTGTGCCCGAGCACGGCGAGCCTCATGGCCGGGCCTCTTCCGGTTCGGCGATGGGTGGACTCGCGCCTTCGTCGAGAGGCGGAGGCGAATCCAACCGGCTGAGCCCCGCAAGCACGCCCGCAAATAGCCAGAAATAAACATTCACAGGATCCAAGTCCATGAGCCAGCCCTTGAAGCTGTCCAACGCGAGGACGATCAAGAACCCGGTAAGCGCGGCGGCCATCGCCCGCAAACCCGGATCGCGCAACGACCTCAAAGTCTTCAGCCCCATCCCAATCAGCACCACGAAAATCGCGACGAGAAGCAGCAAGCCGGCCACGCCCAGTTCGTATGCGGCTTTAGCGTAGTAATTCTGGATGGCGACAAACAATTCCGGCCGGTCGAACGCGTAGCGCGCTGGCCCCGTGTTCGTTCCCGTGCCGTGACCAAGCCAAGAGGAACTGAGCGATTCGACCAGCCCGCCGTAGGCGGTATCCACGGCGTAGCTTTGGAAAAGCGACCAGATCCAATCGAACATCGATCCAGCCGCAACCCGGGAAATCGCCAGCGCCGCCGCCAGACCCGCCCCGACGTAAGCTGTGGCGCGAAGGGCTCCCACCAGCCCGCGTTCCAGGAAATACATCAGCACCAGGCACAGCGGGAAAAAGACGTAGGCCGCCCGCGCGCCGGAGAGAAAACCGGCGAGCGTCACCAGAATCACCAACCCCTTGCCGAAGCCGCGCCAGCGCGGGGAGGGGTCCGCTCGCCACACCGCGAAACAAGCCACCAGCATGGTCAGCGTGAATCCAAAAAACTGCATTTCGAATGTGAACGTTGAGGGAATTCGAAAGATTCGCCCGCCGCCCACGTCAAACGAAACCAACGATTGGGTCACGGCCACGGCATTGTGGCCATAGATGAGCGCCATGACATGTTCGTAGCCGAACAGCAGCGACGCAACGTACTCGCCGATCCCCACAAGGCAGGGGAGTACCGCAGTCACAGCCAACAGACGCCAGATCTGCGTCAGTTGACGCCGCGTCCTGATCAGGGCTAGGCCCAATACATACAGCGGCAGGTAGGACAGCCACGCCTTTGCCCCGATTAGTGCCACCAGCAGGTTGGGAATCCCGGCGTGCGCCATCTCGATCACCACTAAGGCAATGAAGGCGCACACGAGCGATGTCAAAGTGCGCCCGATTGGCGGAAATTTCTCGTGGCGCATCACAATCGCACCGACAAAGCCCAGGTACGCGGGCCCGACGAACAGCCAGTCCTTGAAGACTACCGGATTGAAAACCGCGGGACCATTCCAAGGCAGCAGCGTTAGCGTCACCGCGCCCGCAATCGGCACGTACAAGAGGAGGCCGTAGACGCCGCGTTGCCAGCGAACCATGATGAACATCAACAGCGCGCTGGCCACCAACCCGCCGAACGCCGCCAGAGATTCATTGCGGAGGATCAGAAGAGCGCAACCGCCGATCCCCGCGGTGATTAGAAACACCAGGGCCGTCGCCGGGAGAAAATGGCGCGCTGCGTCGTTGTGCTCCCGATCAAATGTGCGCTGCAACTGCGCCATCTTTTTCTCTCCCTTGGTCCGGCGTTGATTCCCCAGGCAGCGGATTTCTCGGCAACGCAAAGCGGCTCGCGCTGGGCCCCACCTCTCCGCGCAGTCCGGCCCACAGCCCGGCGAGGCCGGCGAGAATTAAATCTGATCTCCCCCGCCGGACGTAGCGAAACACTTCGCGCGCGTTTGCCACGAACAATCTTTCGGCGACGAAGATAAATCCCAAAAGCAGCCCATAGTTTTTGAACGAGAAATAAATCTGGTTCCGCCACATGTAATAGGTGCGATGGCGTCTCAGAGAGCTTTCGCCTGCGCCGCCGTGGGCGGCCACCACATCTTCAGCGATCAGCAACTCGTACTTTGCCCGGCGCAGACGAACGCAAAGATCGATCTCCTCCCAATACAGAAAATATCTCTCGTCGAACAAACCCACCCGCACCAGGGCCTCCGTGCAAATCAACATGCAACTCCCGGGAAGCCGGTCCACACTGGTCGATGGGCGTCCTTTCAAATCGCCAGGACGGATTCGCCTGCCCCACAGAGTGCGAAGAGGATTTTCCTGCTTCATTCCGGAGCGATCTCGGATCTGGGGCGAGACCGCACCGCACCGCGTTTCTTCCAGGATGAAGTACAGTTTCGAAATTGTGGCCGGGGGAAGTTCCACATCCGGGTTCAGCACCAGGATGGCGTCCGGGAGCGGCCGCTTTTGAAGGGCGCGCCGGATGCCGATGTTGTTGCCGCCGCCGAAACCGAGATTGACTTGCGACCTTACGACTTCGGCGCAGATCCCGGAGTTCCGCACCGTCGAACCAATGTCCTCAGCGGAACAGTTGTCAATCACGGTGACGCGTAACTCGAGGCCTTCTCCCGCCGCCGGCAGAGCCGCTAAACAGGTTGCGAGAGACTCGGCGCTGTTGAACGCCACCACGATCACTTCGATCGATGGCAATCCGAGGACCGGTTTGGCTGCAGGCAGATTCATACGGGTTTGCGGGCGCGGATCTCGATGGCCCCGCGATTTCCCAAGAGGTAGGAGAGGCATGCCGGAAAGACGAGCAACAAATACCAAGCTCGTGCAACTTTCGATCGGATCACTCTGGTTCGCACGCTCGGGGGCAACAGCAATAAAAGGCTTTCGCTGATTGACGACGCGAACATTTGTGGGCGGCAGCGCAGGGCTTGATAGCCGCACGATTTCAATAAATTGATCAGGACTGGCTCGCGAAAATGGGATAGGTGCCGCGGCATATCCAGACCAATCCAATGTCTTTTTAGGAGCCGGGCTTCCGCGCTTTGAATGTTGGGAATCGCGATCAGGAGAATTCCTCCGGGCGCCAAAAGATCGAAACATTTCCGCAAGCACTCCAACGGGCGCGGAACGTGTTCCAGAACGTGTTGCATGGTGATGAGATCGTAGGGGCCGGTCAGGGGGGTGCTCTCCAGCGTGCCCACAAACAGGGTAGCCGCCGGGAGACTCGCGCGCGCTTCCGCAATCGCTGAATCGCTGATGTCCAAGCCTGTTCCAGTCCATCCGGCATCCATCATTTCTTGCAGAAGTATTCCCGCGCCACATCCGACGTCCAGAAAACGGCTCGCTCCAAATGGAGAACATGCGATTCCCGGTTGGCCGAACCGAAGCGTGTACGGGAGCACAGCAATCCGCCGCAGGATCGCGCCGACGCCGCGCCGCGGCGCGGATTTTGTTCCGCGCAAGTGGGGGCCGTAGTCGGAGGGATAGAGCGCGGCAAGCTGATCGTCCGCGGGCATCGGATCTATCCGAATGAGGCCGCATTTCGGGCACTCGATGAGGGACCATTTGCCAGTGACGCCGTGCAGAAGATCTTTACATTCCTTTAGGACGACTCGTCCTTCCGCTTGACCGCAGCCAGAGCACGCGCTGGGAGTCGAGAGAGAAGTTGGCGCTGAGTCGCAACGCCCGACACTGCGGATGCGGTGCGATTCCGATACCTGAGTTCGGGTTTGCATCGCGTTTCTCATTCACGCGCTCCGCGCCAGACCCAGCATCCGGCGCCTCCATTCGAGCGATTGCCAGCGCATGAAATCCACGCAAGCCAATGCTTCCGGCATGGCCAGGAGGGCGCTGCCCGTGAAAAAAAGTGCGCATGCGCCCAAACACCCCGCGCCAGCGCCGAGGAACGCAGCCATCACCTGCCTGCCTGCCCAGCGAGAAAGCGTCAAACTGATCGCCCCCGCGAACCATCCGCTGGCCACGCCCAAGAGGACCATTTCGAAGACAAACGAAACGCCCGGGCGCAGTGCCGAAAGACCGCGCCGCCTATAAATCGGAATCAGTTGCGCGCCCGCTACGAGCCAGGCGAGAGCGGTGAACAGGAGCGCCACGCCGGTCGCGCCCCAGCGCTGGGCGGCCCACGGACACAACAACATCAGAATCGCGCAGCCTGCGAGCGCAGCCAGGGTTGGCGTCCAATTCTTCTGCCTCGCGTACAGCATTTTTTGAGCGTGAGCCGCAATGACAGCGGCAGGCGTCGAGAGCAGGAGCACGCCGACCAGCCGCGCAACCTCCGACGCAGCGCTCGCGCCGAACGCGCCGCGCTCGAACAGCAGCCGCACAATCGGCCCGCGCAGTGCAATCAAAGCGGCCGTCACCGGAACGGCCAGGAAAATGCCCATCCGCAGACCGCGGGTGCCCAGTGCTTCGAGCTTTCCCCATTCGCTGCCTGAATGTTCCTTCGCAAATTGAGGAAACAGCACTGTCGCGAGAGCCAGAGGCGCAAGGGAAATCAGCAACCCGAGCTTGAACGCGTAACCAAATGAAGCCACGTTCCCCGGCGCGAGGCTCGAAAGCGCGCGATTGATGACGATCGGCAGCCACTGCCCCGCCACGAACATTCCCACCAAAGGCACGGATAGAGCGACGCCCAGCCGAACGTCCGGATGGCGCAGCGATAGCCGCAGTGTCAAACGCGCTCCGTCCCGCTGGGCCAACGGCAAAAGCCGCGCAGCGGTGAGTGCGGCGCCCAGCAGCACCGATCCGAGCGTGGCAAAGAGCAATGGCCCCGCGCTTCCGCCGGGAAACAACACGATGATCGCGGCGAGAACGAGATTGCGCAGGAGTTGCACGGCAGCCGGCAGCCAAAAAATCCGCTCGGCATACAGAAGCGAAGTGGCGATGCCGGTGATCACCAAAGGCACGTAGGCGAGACCGAGCCAGCGAATGAAAACGGTTGCCTGGGCGCGCGCTTCACCGCGCAACCCTCCCGCAAGCAGCCACACCGCCGGCCTTGGCCAGAGAAAGACTCCGATACCCAGCACGGCGGACACGAGCAGAAAAACGTTGCCGACTCCTTGCGCCGCACGCCAGGCTTCGGCGGCGTCGCCCCGCGCGGCGCATCGCGCGAATACCGGCACGAGAACGTGCGGAAGAATCTGTTGCACGAGCAGTTGCTGGCCCATCAGCACCATCACGGATCCGATTCGATAGGCGTCCGCAACCGAACCGATTCCGTAGCGCCACGCGAGCGCCACTTCGACTGCCATGCCCGCGACCGGGCTCAGCAGCGCCAATGTGCCCAGGGCCGTCGCCGCGCGCGCGGTTGCGTAGCCGGTGCGCATCAGGCGGCCCCTCTCCGCGCGAAAAAGGCGTAGGCGGGCGGAGCGGTCATCACGCGCGTGAGTCCATGCGAGGCCAGCAAATTTTCCGATTCCGCAAGCTGCGTTTCTCCGTGGTACTCCATGACCACGCGCGCGATTCGCGCGAGCGCCGGAGCTGCGCCCTTCAGTACCGCCGCTTCACCGCCTTCCACGTCGATCTTCAACAGGTCCACGATGGGGAAGCCGTGGCGATCAAGCAATCGGGCCAGTTGCTCGATCTCCACGACGATCTCCGCCGCGTTGGTCGAAGAACTCTCTCGCACTCGCAGCAATCGGCCGGTGGTGGAGGCGCTGCCGCGGCGATAGATTGCGCGGCCAGGTTCGGCGCCCGCCGCAACTGCGAGGGGAATGACCGCGTCGGCGCGGTTCAGATGAACGTGCCGAGTGAGCCGCGCGAAGGTGTTTGGGTCCGGTTCGATGGCCAGCACGCGTGCGCAGCCCGCACGCGCCGCGCGCAGCGAGAACACCCCAATGTTTGCGCCTGCATCCACCACGCACCAGCCCGGCTGGAGCCGGAACGCCGGATGCTGCTCGTACGCCCCATCGCGAAAAATCTCCTGATAGAGATAAAGTTCGCCGTTGCCCGGCTGGATCTCGAGTTGTATTCCACCCACGGACAGCGCGATCGTCCCCTCCGCGCGTTTTGCGAGCCCGGCGCGACGTAGCAGTTGGCGGGCAAAGTAACCGGCGAGGGCGCGGCGTTCACCCCAATCGCGCGCGTCGCCCCAACAACCCGCCGCCGCTCGAATCATCAAGCGGCGCTGCTGCGCCGAAGATTGGGCCGTAGGCGTCATGCGATGTCCCCGGCGCTGCGGCTCGCAATTCGCGGCCGTGGTCGAGCCAACTCGCCAAGAATCCATTCGACGGCATCGGACAAATCGGCGACGCGCGCGTCGGCCTTCTCGCGGTTCGCTTCGGCCCGCGCTTCCGGCGATTCGGGCCGGGTGCGATTCGTATCAACAACGTGAATCGTCCGGCAACCCGCGGCGCGGCCCGCCGCGATGTCCTTCCAGGTGTCGCCCACGAGAAAAGACGCATCAAGATCGATGTCCCAATCGCGAGCTGCGGCGCGCAGCAGCCCAGGCCGCGGCTTCCGGCACGCGCAGTTATCGGCGTCGTCGTGGGGACAGACGTAAATGGCGTTGATCTCCAGATCGTGCTCGAGCTGTGCGTGCATCAGGGCCAAGTTCACCGCACTCAAGCGGCCGCGGCGAAGTTCCGGCTGATTCGTGATCACGATCGCCAGCAAACCAGTGGCGCGCAGCGCCTGTACCGCTTGCGCCGCTCCGGGCAGCAACGCGAACTCCGCGTCGCGGAGCGGCGAGAGCCACCGGCCGTCGCGTTCGACGAGCGCGTTCAGCACGCCGTCCCTATCGAGAAACACTGCTTGCCGCATACTCCTTCTTCCGTCCGGCGTGGGCGCGAATGCGCTCGGCCAGACAAAACGTGATCAAGTGATGGACCACAACGTGGAATGACTCGACGTGCGGCGTAGTGTCATACGGCACCACCACGGCGACATCAGCGAGCTCACGCATCGTCCCGCCGGTGAAGCCCGCCAGGCCGATTGTCCGGCCGCCATGGGCGCGCGCGTACTCCATCGCGCGCAGCAAGTTTTGCGACCACAGCGCGGCGTGATCGCGGCCGCTGCCGCCGTGCACGCTGATGGTGATGAGTACGTCGCCAGGACGGAACAGCGTCTCGAGTTGCCGCGTGTAAACGTTTTCCCAGCCATCGTCGTTCACCAGCGCGCTCATGAGCGGCACGTTGTCCACCAGCGAAAGCACGCGCAGCCGCGGCTGGTCCGCGACGATCGTGCACTTGAACAGATCCGCCGCGAAGTGCGTCGCGGTGCCGGCCGAACCGCCGTTGCCGCAAATAAAAACCGTCGCGCCGCGTTCCCAGGCGTCCCACAGCAGTTCCACTGCGCGATCGAGCGGGCCGTGATCGATTCGCTCGGCAATCTCGCGAATGCCGCGCAAATATTTCTGAATGTAATCGCCGTTCTGCATCGTCGTTCCTCC
>Ga0181538_10000488_pt1 | contig 47040 bp, 41 predicted proteins | sample PEATcosm2014_Bin_40_FD_119773 | JGI IMG/M metagenome (GOLD analysis project Ga0181538, IMG submission 119773) | Peatland microbial communities from MTU Mesocosm Facility, Houghton, MI, USA - PEATcosm2014_Bin23_30_metaG | ecosystem: Environmental > Terrestrial > Soil > Wetlands > Peat | place...
ACGGTCGCCGGATTCCAAAAACTTTCTAAAAAAAACGCTTGACGGATTAACTCAGAAGACTCTGGGCCCGGCTCAGTGGGCGCTGTCGCGTTACTACTCCGGCTGGACGGCGACGGAAGAACTCCTCAGCGGCGGACGCGGCTTCAGCGGCGCCCCCACGAAAGCCATGAGGTCGGGATCTTCTTCGTCTTCTTCCGGTTTGCGCGTAATCAGAGTTCGGACCTTGTTCTTCAGGTCTTCTACGACTTCGGACAGCATCGCGATACTCCCTTCGTCAAAGATACTCCCGGGAAAAGCTCCGCGCAAGGGGTTATACTCGGCTCAGGATAATGGCATTTGAGTGCTGTTTATCCGGTACTGTGGGAGGAACAAAATGGCGATGCCGAGTACCACACGGCGGACTTTTCTGGGGACGGCTGCGCTGACGGCCGCGTCCTATCAGCGCATTCTGGGCGCCAACGATCGCATCGGCGTGGGCTTCATCGGATACGGGCTCATCGGCAAGCAGCACGTGGTGGACTTCCAGAAATTCACCGACGTCGACATTGCCGGCGTCTGCGATACTTACAAGCCGCGCGTCGATGAGGCTCTGGAATTGATCGGCAATCCCAATGCGAAGGGCTATGCCGATTTCCGGAAGATGTTCGACAACAAAGATATTCAGGGCGTGATGGTGGCCACGCCGGACCACTGGCATGCGCTGCTCACCATTCTGGCGTGCGCGGCGGGGAAGGATGTCTATGTCGAAAAACCGATGACGCTCTTTCTCGACGAAGGCAAGTGGATGATTCAGGCGGCGCGGAAATACAATCGCATCGTCACGGTGGGAACCCAGCGGCGGCACGGAAAGGGCGTGGCGGCGGCACGGAAAGTGGTGGAAGCGGGCACGCTCGGGAAAATCCACTCGGTGCGCATGGCTTCGTTCCGCAATATTTATCCGGGGTTCGGCAAGACTCCTGTTTCCGACCCGCCGAGCGGGCTCGATTACGATATGTGGCTCGGGCCGGCGCCCAAGAAGCCGTATACAGCGCATCGCGGCATCTATCATTTCCGCTGGTTCTGGGACTACTCGGGCGGCCAGATGACCAATCTGGGCGCGCACATTATCGACCAGGTGCTCTGGATCATGAACGTGAAGGGGCCGTCGATGGTGACGTCGACCGGCGGGCGCTACGCGCTGGAAGATGACGGCGAAACGCCCGATTTACAGGACGCCTCCTGGGTCTTCCCCACGTTCACGATGAACTGCGCGATTCGCGAAGCTAACGCCTCGCGCGGCGATCCGGGGCAGATTTATCTGGGCACCAAAGGGTCGATGACCATGGCCGGAGGGTACCAGGTGACGCCGGAACAGAAGGTCGATCCGGTCAATGACATTCCGCGCTTCCAGGGACATCCGATCGGCGGTCCGGTATACAGCAATACCAAGCCGGCGCCGTGGATCGAGGCGCAAACGGGCGGGGTGGCTTCGGACGCGCGCTATGGCACCGGCGGCGAAGACACCATGGCGATGAACGAGCGCGACTGGCTGGATTCGATGCGCACGCGCAAGCGTCCGCTGTGCGAAGTGGAGGATGGGCATCGGGTCTCGATTGCGTGCCATCTGGCCAACATGTCGCTGCGGCTGGGGCGGTCGATTCGCTGGGATCCCGACAAGGAGCAGGTGATCGGCGATAAGGAAGCGGCGGCGATGTGCGTGCGGCCATATCGCGCGCCCTGGGACGCGGCACTCCGCAGCATAGTGAAGGTGTAAGAAGGGGAAGCATGAAACGTTTGCTGGTAATCGGGATGGCCGTGGTGTGCGCGGCGGCGGCGCAGGAGTATACGAGGGGAATCGGGGTGTACCCGGGGAATCCGAGGGAGGATTTCGGGCCGGTGATGTTTGGGGTGGGTGGGGGCTATCGCAACTTGGCACTGCATCGGGCGGCGTACGGATCGAGCAGCTACGATTACAATCTGACGCCGCAGTTGATCACCGACGGCATCAAAGAGACGGTGGCGCCGTACTGGCTGGTGACCGCCAGCAGCGATCCGACGGCTCTCACCAAGGCGAACCGCGAAATTTTTCTGGACGACAACCTGAATTCGAGATTGCCGTTGCGCGGTCCCAAGGCCTGGGTTCAGTTCGGGCTGGAGGGCGGCAACGGCCCGCTGGAAGTGGACCGGATGGAGGTGATCGGGCGCGCGCAGGCCGGCCAACAGCAACGGGCGAGTTGGACTTGCGCGGTGTCGGGATCGGACGATGGGCGCACGTGGGTGGAATTGGGACGCGCCAGTGGAACGGGTCCCGAGGTCGCGCCCTCGATTGCCTTCGCTCCTTCGCACAGTCGCTATTACCGCGTCGATTTCGAGGGCGCCGTCGCTTTCTGGCAAGTCGCCGAGGTGCGGCTATTCGATCGCAATGAGCGGGTGAGGATGGGCGGCCCGTTTCACTTCCGCAGCGCGTGGAAAAGCGCGGGTCACAACGGCGAATGGGTGTACGTCGATCTGGGCGCGATCTGCACGTTCGACCGCGTGGCGCTTTACTGGATCCGCCGGCCGGCGGATGGCGCCGTGCAGGTATCCGACGACACCAAAACGTGGCGCACCATCCGCGTGCTGCCGATCGACGGCGGCGCGACGGACGATTTGAAGCTTTCGCATCCCGAACGAGGCCGCTACGTGCGCGTGCTAATGACCAAGGCAGCGTCGCCCGAAGGGTACATCCTCTCGGAGATGGAGGTGTATGGGCGGGGAGGCGCGGTGGCCATACCGAAAGCAGCTGCAACGCTGGAGGCCGGCCGGCTTCCACTGGCCGGCGGTCCGTGGCGATTGCAACGCGATTCGTTGGTGCACGAGTCAGGTGAGGCCATTTCGCTGGTGGGATTCGGCCATAACGACTGGATTGTCGCCACGGTTCCTGGCACGGTGCTCACGAGCTACCTCAATGTGGACGCGATCCCCAATCCCGATTTCGGCGACAACCAGTTGCAGATCTCTGACTCGTTCTTCTATGCCGATTTCTGGTATCGCGACGAGTTCACGGCGCCGCCGCTGGCGAAGGGCGAACGCGCGTGGCTGAATTTCGACGGCATCAACTGGAAGGCCGACGTCTTCCTCAACGGCGCCAAAGTGGGGCGCATCGAAGGCGGATACATGCGCGGCAAGTTCGACGTGACGGGCGTTATCCATCCCGGCGAGCGCAATGCGCTGGCCGTACGGATCGAAAAGCCGGCAACTCCGGGCTCGGTCAAGGAAAAAGGCGCGCCGGCCCGCGGCATTGGAAATGGAGGGGCGCTGGGCGCCGACAATCCGACGTATCATGCGTCGGCCGGATGGGACTGGATGTCCACGATTCGCGGCCGCAATATCGGCATCTGGGCCGATGTATACCTGACGCGCAGCGCGGCGGTGACGATCGAAAATCCGCTGGTGACGACCACGCTGCCCTTGCCCGATACCTCGCGCGCGGATGTGGCGATTGAAGCCACGCTGCGGAATAGCGGGGCGCAGGCGATAAGCGGAACGCTGCGAGCGCGATTCGGAACGGCGACGGCGGAGATGGCCGTGACGATCGATGCGGGAGCGGCGAAGACCGTGAAGCTCGATCCATCGAACAGCCCGACCCTGCGATTGGAGAAGCCGAAGTTGTGGTGGCCGAACGGCTACGGCGATCCCAATCTCTATCCCGTGGAGCTGACTTTCCTGACCGACGGCAAACAGATTTCCGACGCGAAGAAATTTCTAGCGGGCGTGCGCCAGTTCACTTACAGCGAAGAGGGGAATTCGCTGCGCATGTGGATCAATGGGCGCCGCTTTATCCCGCGCGGGGGCAATTGGGGATTTCCGGAATCGATGCTGCGCTACCGCGCACGCGAGTACGACGCCGCCGTGCGCTACGAACGCGACGAGCACTTCACCATGATCCGCAATTGGGTGGGGCAGACCGGCGACGAAGCTTTTTACGATGCCTGCGACCGGTACGGAATCGTGGTGTGGCAGGATTTCTGGCTGGCCAATCCGGCGGACGGACCCGACCCGGATGACAACGATCTCTTCTTGCGCGTGGCGAAGGATTACATTCTGAAGATTCGCAATCACGCGTCGGTGGGGTTATATTGCGGGCGCAACGAAGGCATGCCGCCGAAGCCGATCGACGACGGCCTCGCGGCGCTGACGGCGGAACTGCATGCCGGCCTGCACTACATTCCCAGTTCCGCGGACGACAACACGCGCGGCACGGGAACTTACGTGGTGACGGGCCACGGACCGTATCGCAACGAGCCGCAGAAATATTACTTCGCCAACGCTCCGCGGAAGATGCATAGCGAAATGGGATCGCCGAATGTGGTGACCATGGACAGCCTGCGGCTCATCATGCCGGAATCGGCTATGTGGCCGCAAAACAACTTCTGGCCGATGCATGATTTTGGGATCCACAGCCCGTTTACCGAGGCCGTTACGCAGGGTTTCGGCCCGGCGGATAACATCGCCGACTGGGTGGAGTTCGCGCAATTCGTGAATTACGATGCCTATCGCGGCATGTTCGAGGGGCAGAGCAAGTACCGGATGGGTTTGCTGATCTGGATGAGTCACGCATCGTGGCCCTCGCTGCTATGGCAAACCTACGATTACTTCTTCGATACCGACGCTGGATATTTCGGGGCGAAGAAGGGCGCGGAGCCGCTGCACGTGCAGTGGAATGCCGCCACCGACGCCGTGGAGGTAGTGAATTACAGCGCGGGCGACATGCACGGATTGACGGCGAACGCGGAGATCCTGAATATGGATGGCGTGGCGAAGTGGGAGAAATCCGCGGCGGTGGAGAGCGCGGAAGACAGCACGGTATCGCCGTTCGTTTTGGAGTACCCTTCGGGGTTGAGCGCGGTGCATTTCATCCGGCTGACGCTGACGCGCGGCGTGGAGATTGTGTCGCAAAACTTCTATCTCCGCGGACTTCAGGAGAACGATTTCCGCTCCATCCGCGAACTACCGAAGGTAACGGTGGAAGCTTCCACCGAGACAGTTCGCGAAGCCGGCCGATGGCTGCTTACCACTGAATTGCACAATGCGTCTCCAACGCCGGCCCTGATGGTGCGGGTGAAAGTGGTGCGGGCGAAGAGCGGCGATCGCATTCTGCCGGTGCTCTACGACGATAACTACGTGGCGCTGATGCCCGGCGAGCGGCGCACCATCCGGGCGGAATTGAATCATGCCGACACCCGGGGCGAGACGCCGCGGGTGGTGGTGGAAAGCTTCAATCTGGCGAAATAAGGGACAATGGCACCGCTCCCTCGCGGTCGCGGCTCAGTAAGTTGCGGTCGCGGCTCAGTAAGTTACTTCATCTCGGCCCGGATCACCTCGATGGCCTTTTCCACCTGCCGGTCGTGATGACTCAGGAAGTCGCCCGGCGTGTTGTCCACAAGCACGTCGGGAGGCACGCCGTAGTTTTCGAGATTCTGGCCTTCGGCATTCGTCACGCCAGACCCCGGAGTGCGTAACACCGAGCCATCGAGCAGGGTGAACGAACCGGTGCCGATCACCGCGCCCATGGTGGGCACGCCGACGATCTTGCCGAGGCCGAGCCGCCGGAAACCATCGGGGAACATTTCGGCGTCGCTCGCCGAGCGTTCGTTCTGCAGCACCACCATCGGCCCGAAGAAGGCCCTGGCGGGCCGCTGGATCTCGATCGAATCGCGATTGCGCGTGGATTGATACGCCTTCCGCTGATTCAGGATTTCAAGCAGCTCCTGATCGATGCCGCCGCCGCCGTTGAAGCGCTCGTCGATGATCAGCGCTTTCTTGTCCTGATTCTCCGCCAGCTCGTCTTCGAACTTCGCCAGCGACGGCGCGTCCATGGCCCGGATGTGCAGGTATCCGATCTCGTTGTTCGATAGCTTCGCCACCATCTCCTTGCGCTCGGCCACCCAGCGATCATATGCGAGGTTACCCTGCGTAGCATTGTTAACGGGGTCGATCTTTATCGTCCACGCGCCATCCGTCGAAGGCTTCGAATTCACCAGGAACTCGAACTTATGCTCCGGCAGGACGTTGAAAAGCTTCCAATAGTTCTCGCTGGTCTTCAGGTCTTTGTCGTTGACGGCGAGCACGTAGTTGCCGACGGCGATCTTGACGTAGTCGTGATCGGCCGGACCCTTCTTGTAGATGTAGGAGACCTTGTAGAAGCCCGATGCGTCGGGCTCCAGATCGAAGCCGGGATAGCGCGTCTGCACGCGCTCTTCCGCAGCCGGGCGGCCTGGCACCACGCCGCCGGCGGAGATGCCGGTGTGCGAGGAATTGATATCGCCGATCATCTCCATGATGAGATTGTGCAGCTCCTCGGTGTCGACGATATAGGGCAGCATCGATTCGTAGGTATCTTTGGCGGCGGTCCAGTTCGCGCCGTGCATATTGGGATCGTAGTAGCGATTCTTCATCACGCGCCAGGCCTCTTCGAATACTTGCCGGCGCTCCGCCGGAAAATCGATCACCATGCGCACCGAGATAGGGATGCGGCGAGGTCCGTTGTTGGCGTTGGCATCGGCGGCGGCCGTCGTGGCAGCGGCGCCGGCCGCGCCTCCGCGTCCGCCACGTCCACCGCGGCCGCCCGCGGCGCCAGCGTTACCCGCCGTGTCGTTGGTGGGGAGGGCCGGAACGGTAAGATTGAACAATCCGCCGCCCTGCATGAAGTAAATGCTGCGGCTGTCGCGCGCCCAAGTGGGCTCATTTCCGCCGCCGAATCCACCTCCGCCTCCGCCACGCCCACCGCGCCCGCGGCCAGTCGCGTCGTTAATGGTGGTGTTGAGCTTGGTCTGGTGCGTGCCATCTTCCTCGATGATGTAAATGCCGGGACCGGCGCTCTCGTCCGGCGTCGTGCCGCCCGCCGGCGCGCCGCCTCCCGCCGAAAAAAGATACGTGTGGCTATCGGGCGAAGGCACCACGTATAGCACGTTCGCCATGGTGGTGACTTCCGTGACGCGCTGCTCGATGCCGTCCCAGTCGATTTTCACGTCCACGTTCGCAGGCGCGCTGGAAGCGCCGCGCCCGCGTCCGCCGCCGGTGTTCGCCGCGGCATCCGCCGCTTCGGCCTGCTCTTCGGTGTTGATGTCGTGATCGTTGGGGTCTTTTTCGCGGGGGTTCAACGCCACGCTGTAGAGCAACGACGAACCGCGGCCGCCGGTGGAGGCAATCCCGGAAACTCCGCCCTTTCCGGCAATGAGCAGCAGTTTCTTGCCGTCGGGCGTCCAGCGGGCGCCGCGCGCGGTCATGAATTGATCGGAAGCGATCATGGTGTCCTTGCCGCTGGCGAGCTCGCGCACCCAAACGTGGGAGCGCGACAGATCGTCGAGCCTGGAGTACGAGATCCACTTGCCATCGGGCGAGAATTGCGGATCGCCGATGTTGCCGGCGGTGCTCGAAACCAGCACTTCGTCCTTGGCGGAATCGATCTCGATGCGATGCAGTTTGTGATCGGTTCCGGTCCACAATAAGCTCTTCGAATCGGAAGCCCACACGACGGCGTTCTTATCGCAATCGGCGTCGGTGAGCTTTTTGGTGGTTTTGCCGAGTTCGTCCGCGATATAGATCTCTTCGCGCCCCGTGCGGTCCGACACGAACGCGATCCATTTGCCGTTGGGCGACCAGTGCGGCGCGCGCTCCTTCCACGGCGTCTCGGTCACCTGCTGGATCTCGCCGGTGCCGGTGGGAATGGTGAAGATTTCGCCGTGCACTTCAACGGCCGAGCGCTTGTTGGAGGGCGAGATGCTGTACCCTTCGGCTTCATTATTGATGGTGACGAGTTCGGTCTTGTTTTCTTTGAAGTCCGACTTGATGTCCACGCGGATTTCGGCGCTCTTGCCGGTGGCCGTGTCGAGTTTCCAGATGCCGAAGTTGTCTTCGTACACGATCGCCTTGCCGTCGGCCGAAATGCTGGGGTAGAACAGGTTGCCGTCGCCGTGATTGGTGACTTTGACGGGCTTGCCGCCCTTGTCGGAGATCTTCCAGATGTTGTTGAGGCTCTTCATCACTTCCGCACTGCCGGGCTTGACGGGCTCATTGGGCAGTTCGTTGGAGACGAAATAGATGTAGCCGTCGTGGCCGTACATGGGCCAGAGCATGTCGCCGTGGTACGCTTCGTCGCCGAGCTTGGTGAACTTCTGCGCCGCCAGGTCTTCCACCCACAGGTCAGCCGCGTAACTCCCGCGGTAGTGCTTGCGCGACCACACGCTGGGATGGCGCGTAAACGCGAGTTTGGCGCCATCGGGAGAATAGCTGGCATAAGCGCCCCAATCGGTATTGAGGGGCCGCTCGATGCCCCCTTCCACGCCAACTTCCCAAAGCGTCGCCACACTTGGAAAGGCGCCATTGCCGCGCACCGATGAGAAGATCACGCGCTTGCCGTCGGGCGTCCATCCCACAACCGTGTCATTGGCCGTGTGGAAAGTGAGTTGGCGCGGTTCTCCGCCCGCGGCGGGCACGACGAACACGTCGTAATTGCCCTCGCGATCGGAGGAGAACGCGATCCATTGGCCGTCGGGCGAGAAGCGCGGGAACTGATCGCGCGCCTGGTTGTCGGTGAGGCGGAGCGCGTCCGTGCCGTTCTCGTTGGCGATCCAGATATCGCCGAGGTAGCTGAACGCTACTTTCCCTTTCGAGTACGTAGGATGGCGAAGCATCTTGACTTGCGCCTGCGAAAGCGCGGGCACGAGGAGGATCAGCGCCGTGAGTAAGGCCTTGCGGACCATTTGAAACCTCCAAATACGGAATAAAGAGATGGTATGCGGAAATGGCGGCAAATTCAACTTCGATGTCCGCGGCGGGTGCGCGACACAAAAAGGGAAAGGCGCGAAAGACTCAAAGAAAGCCGCTCGGCCGGCCATACCCGGCGAGGCGGGAACCGGTCAGGGGCCGGTCACTGGCTCAAAGCCGTTTTTGTGCCACCCGTCATCAGTTCCAGGCCGACTTTCCGATCACCTGTTTTATCGGCGTCGATCTGCGTTCATCGGCGGCCCCTCTCAGGTTTTGATTTTCGCGTTGGACCGGAAGAAGAGCAGATCTGGCCGCCGATGAACACGGATCAACGCCGATGGATCCAAGAGTGCGGGAATCCATCGGCTTAAGTCGCGTTGCGGAATCGCCACTCTCATGCCGCACGCCGGTTCGCGGCTCAGCAATATCGCACTCCGGTGCGCTCGCCGAATCGCCAATTCGGCAATAACCAGCAGACGATTCCCACTCCCAGAGGGTGCATCAGACCGGCCATGGCGAAAACCGGCGCATAGGTGAAATGCTCCACCACCCAGGCCGTGCCGAAGTTGGCCAGTATGCCGCCCACCGTGCCGCCCATTCCGGAAATCCCCATCACCGTACCGATTTCGCTCGCGCGGCAAATGTCCGTCGGCAGCGCCTGCAGGTTGGAAATCCAAAATGCGTGCCCCATGGTGACGAAACAGATGGCGGCGATGGCGAGCGCGGCCGTCGGCACCATGGGCGCGAGAATCGCCACCGGCATGATGGCCGCTCCCAGGATCATCACGAACTTCCGCGCGCCTGGCAGCCGCCAGCCGGCGCGCATCAGCCTGCCCGCGAGCCATCCGCCCGCCAGGTAGGCGACGCCGCCCGCGATAAAGGGCACGGACGCATATCGGCCCACCATGGCGAGATCGAAGTGGCGCTCCTTGCGCAGATACTCGGGCAGCCAGAAGATTACGAAATAGATGACGGGGTCGGTGAAGAAGCGGGCTAGCGTGAGGGTGAAGCACTCGCGCGTCTTCAGGACAGCCCACCAGCTCAGCGAGCCGGCCGCGACCGGTTTCGTCTCCTCCGGCGTCTGCACCTCGTGCTTCATCGCCTCGTACTCGGATGGGCGCAGCCAGCGATTCAGATGCGGCGGCTGGTACAGAATCAGCCACGCGGCGAGCCAGAGGAATCCGATCGCGCCGGTGAAATAGAACGACGAGCGCCATCCGTAGTTCAGCGTCAGGAAGCTGACTACCGGGGGCGCCGCAGCGGACCCGAGCATGGTGCCGGCATTGAAGATACCGATCCCGAGCGCGCGCAGCCGCGCCGGAAACCACTCCGCGACCGCGCGAGCCGCCGCCGGCCAGTTTCCCGGCTCGCCCAACCCGAGAAGCGCGCGGCAACCCGCCAGGGACCATTTCCCGGAGGCTAACCCGTGCAGCATAGCCGCGCACGACCACACGAAAATGAAAACCGAAAAGCCGCGGCGCGTGCCCAAGCGGTCGACGATGTAGCCGGAGAAGGCATACATCACGGCATATGCAATGAGGAAGACAGCGACCACCTGCGAGTAGTCGGCCTCCGACATGAAAAACGCCCGGCGCAGGTCGGTGGAGATCACCGAAAGCGCCAGGCGGTCTGCGTAGTTGATGGCGGTCGCGAGAAACAGAAGCGCCGCGACCACCCACCGCATGTGCGGAATCTTCACTGCTTCTCGAAGACGAGCGTCTGATCGAACTCACCCATCGGGGTCGCGATGTGCTCCAGGACCTTGAGAGTCTTGCCGTCGTCTGCGAGCGTCCACTTCTGCGTCATGGTGAAATCGTTATCCATTATCTGGCCCTTGGTTTCGATTCCCAGCGTGTCGCCGTCCCATTTCACCGTGCTCTTCATCGGAGGGCCGCCCATGATGCCATCGTTGGTGCATTCCTTGCCGTCGGTGGTGTAATTGGCTTTCATCTCGAGTTCGCCCATCTGGCCGGATTGCTTCGATTCGGTGGCCAGATTCGGCTCGGCGTGCTTGATCTTGATGGTCATGGAATCGGGACCGGGCACGTCGCCGAAGGTGCTCTTGGACGTATTCAGCTTCCACTCGCCTGTGAAATCGGGCTTGGCGAGAGCGGGCAGCGCCGCCAGAGCCAGCATCGCAAAAATTCCGATAAGGTGTTTCGTCATGGGGGTGAGTACCTCTTTCTTGGCCAAGTATATCGCCTCTCGCCGGGGGGTGTTATCCTCTTTGTAAAATGCCAGTATCTTTGAAGGATCAAATAGTGGTGGTGGTGGGCGCGTCGAGCGGAATTGGCCGCGCGACGGCGGTGCTGATGGCGCGAGAAGGCGCGAAAGTGATGGCATCGGCGCGGCGCAAAGAACGGCTCGACGAGTGGCAGCGGGAGATGACCGCGGAGGGCCACACCGTCGCGACTTTCGTGGCGGATGCCACCGACGCCGCGCAGATGAATGCGTTGGCGGAAGCAACGCGCGCGAAGTTCGGGACGGCGCAGATTCTGGTGTTCGCCACCGGGACGAACACTCCCGATCGCGCCATGAAGCGCCTGAATCCGACGGTCTGGAACGAACTGATTACCACGAACTTGAACGGCGCTTACTACGCCACGCAGGCGTTTCTTCCGGCAATGCGGAACGCGCGTTTCGGACACATCATTTATATCGCGTCGATCTCGGGCCACACGCCGGATGTCTCGGGTGCGGCCTACCAGGCGAGCAAGCGCGGCATGATCGGGCTTTCGCATGCGGTGCGGTTGGAGGAAAAGGAGAACGGCATCCGCACCACGGTGATCAATCCGGGGCTGGTGGATACGGAGATTCTGGAGAAACGTCCGGTAAAGCCCTCCGCGGAAATGTTGGCGCAAGCGCTGGTGCCCGAACACGTCGCGGAGGTGGTGGTGGCGAGCGCCAAGCTTCCGCCGCGGGCGGTGATTTCGGAAATGTCGATTGTGCCCGCGGCGCTCTAAGCTGCGAAACGGGCTTCCGGTTCACTTGCCTTCATCCGCGGTCTGAAATCTGCCTTCACGGACCGCGTCATCCCGGGTTTGTCCGTCCGATCCCGAGAAGTTACCGCCGGATACATACAGACTGTTATCGAACAGGTACGTCATCCCTTCTCGAGGTGTGTGTTAAAGTACCTACGACTTGGAATTCCTATTAGAATTTACAGATCTTATCGCGGGCCGATCACGGTCACGGCCATCGAACCATGCACGGACTTCTTCATGAATCAGTAGCGGTTCTGGGCGCCGGACCGACCGGTTTGGGCGCGGCTCACCGGTTGGCCGAGATCGGAGACGTAGGCGTTCGGGTATTCGACGAGAACCCGCACGCTGGGGGACTGGCTGCTTCATTTGTCGATGGTCAGGGATTCACTTGGGACATCGGCGGTCACATTCAGTTCTCTCACTATCGCTACTTCGATGACCTCATGAATCAGCTTCTGGGCGATCGGTGGGTGGAGCACGATCGGGAGTCCTGGGTTTGGATGCGTGACGGCTTCATTCCGTACCCCCTCCAGAACAACATTCATCTGCTGCCTCGGGATGAGTTTCTGCGATGCGTTGGCGGGCTGATCGACGCCATTCGACGCGAAAAGTCAACCATACGCCATTTTCAGGATTGGCTTGAGGCCAGTTTTGGAATTGGCCTGTCGGAAGCTTTCCTTTTGCCGTATAACTTCAAGGTCTGGGCATATCGCCCGGCTATGATGTCCCATCAGTGGGTGGGTGAGCGTGTTGCCACGGTCGACCTGATGCGGATCATCTCCAATGCCTGCGAAGGAAGGGAAGACAAATCGTGGGGACCAAACAATCGTTTCCGCTTCCCACTTGAGGGCGGCACAGGGCAGATCTGGAGAACTCTGGCCGGGCGCTTGCCCGAGGGCGTCTACCAGCGAAAGCGCCGCTGCGTGCGCATTGAGGCCGCCAAGCGCCGAGTCTATTTCCACGACGGTTCGCAAGAGACCTACGATCGACTTATCTCTACCATTCCGCTGGATGTGCTTCTCTCTCTTACCGACGTCGAGTCGTTGAAAGACGCCTGTGCGGAACTTCTCTACTCCACGGTTCATGTGGTGGGAATCGGCCTCAAGGGCGCACCCCCGCCCCACCTTCAAACCAAGTGCTGGATGTACTTTCCCGAATACAATTGCCCCTTCTACCGCACAACCGTATTCTCCAACTATTCACCGAACAATGTGCCCGATGCCGGCCGGTTCTGGTCCCTCATGGCCGAGGTGTCGGAATCCCGGCACAAGCCGGTCGATCGCGCCCGATTAGTCGACTCCGTGATTCAAGGAATGCTCGCGACGAAACTGATCGAATCTCCCAACCGAATAGCTAGCGTCTGGACCTATTCCGCCGTCCATGGCTATCCAACTCCTTTCCTGGGTCGCGACGCAGTGATCGAGCCGATTTTGAGCGAATTAGAGACACTCCGAATCTACAGCCGAGGCAGATTTGGGGCCTGGAAATACGAAGTGTCTAATCAGGACCATTCCCTGATGCAGGGAGTGGAGTTGGTAAATTGCCTCGCCTTCGGAACGCCTGAAGTTACCTATCGGTTTCCGAACGTCGCCAACGCAGTCCATAACTGAGACAACGCCATGCTCTCTATCGTGATGCCCGCGTATAACGAGGAGGAAATCATCGAGACGACGGTCCGGGAATGGCACGAGGAAGTAATTGCGAAAATTCACGACGCCGAGTTGATCGTTGTCAACGATTGCAGCGAGGATAGGACCGGCCTGGTCTTGGAGCGGCTCGCTCGCGAGTTGCCGGCGCTTCGTGCCCTTACTCCCGCTCGCAATGGCGGCCATGGAAAGGCGCTGCGCTATGGATTCGACCATGCCACCCGGCCTTGGGTCTTCCAAACCGACAGTGACCGGCAGCACGTGCCCTCGGACTTTTGGAAGCTCTGGGATCCCCGTGATGCCAGTGACTTCGTGATGGGCGTCCGCTCCACAAGAGCTGACGGTTCACTCCGCATCGTCATAACGAATGCCATGCGACTGGCCAACCTGGCCGCTTGGGGAACCTGGATTCGGGATGCCAACTGTCCTTTTAAACTGATGCGGCGCGAGGCGATGGAGAGAGTCTTATCGAGCGTCCCACGCGACTCGTTCATCCCGATGGTCATGCTATCCATCCTTAGCCGCAAGATGGGGTACCGGATAACCGAGGTGCTCGTGAACCATTTGCCTCGCCGCGGTGGGGAACAGTCGCTGAGGGGATTGTGGAAATGGCTCAAGGTGGGATCCATTTGCCTGTGCCAACTCGTGGCATGGCGACTTAGTCTCATCTGGAAAGCGCACGATGCCGCCCGCATCCCCGAAATCCATCAAAAACCCGCCCGTTGAGCAACCGGAGGGGCGCGAATTTGGAGCCAACGAACGAAGGTGAGCGCTTTGGGATTCCCTCCAAACTTCATGTTTCAAGATCTGGCTCATAGCCTCGTGGCGTTACTCATTTTTCCACTCTTCACAGTGATTCCCGGGTACGCAGTGGCCGAGGGGTTCGACTTGCTGTGCTTCCGGAAGCAGAGGGTTGCCGACCAGCTTGCCATTTCGATTGCACTATCAGTTGGCTGTTATCCCGCGCTTCTGTACCTGGCGGGCCATTTCGGCGCCGCGGCCGGACAGTGGTCGCTGGCGGCGGTATTCTGTATCGCGGCATCGGTAAGAGCATGGAAGAATCGGACCGTTTTACCAGGACAACTCGCGCCTCTTCTACGGGGGCTTTTCATAGCCGGCTTCGTGGCCGCGTTCCTGGTGATCTCGCAAGTGGATTTGCAGTGGGATCACATCCTGGTCGGGAGTCAAACGGAAATCGATTATCAGAAGCACATAGCAGTAACGGATGCGCTTTTTCGCACGGGCTCCGACGGCGTCAATCCATTCTTTCATCCCAGCAAGGACGTTGGCCTCTTCTACTACCATTTCTGGCACTTGCTTTGCGCGATGGTAGAACGCGTCGCGCCCTGGATCACGGCGAGGGGAGCAGTCTTCGGAGGGCTGCCATGGGCCGCAGCCGCGCTCGCCGCGGTTATCCGGTTATATTTGCTTTTTCTGTGGCGGATTCGGGAGGCTCGCGATTATGGGGTTGCGTTACTCCTGCTGCTTGTGTCAGGGTTAGATATCATTCCCGTCGCCATCAGCGACCTCTCATACTTATTCGGACACGGCGGGACGTTTTACTTTCATCTGGAATGGTGGAATCCCGCGGAGGTTACTTCCTGGCTTGGAACCATGCTCTGGGTCCCGCAGCATCTTATCGGTCTAGTCGCGAACTTGACGGCGGTTCTCTTACTGCACTGGTCGTTCGAGAATCGGCGCCGCCCAGTCATATCCATTGTGCTAGGCGGTTTGTGCATAGCCAGCGGGTTGGGCGCGTCGATCTGGGTGACCCTGGCGTGCGGCTTGGGCATGGCCGTTTGGGGTATTATTTGCGCGGCAAGAAAGGGCGGGATCGGTGAAGCACTGATGTTCGGCGCAGCGGGGGGCGTGGCGCTTTTGATGGCGCTGCCGTTCTTGATCCATCTGCGCTCGGTCGCGCAGATCAAGCTCAGTCCAGTGGCGTTTTACGTCCGTCCGTTCGGGCTGATTGACGGCTTGTTTCCTGGCAGGCCCCGCTTAGTTGGATTGGCTTCGCTAGTCGCTTTGCCGCTGAATTATGCGATCGAACTCGGTATTTACGGGTTGGTGGCCGTTCTCTGGGTTCGGGACCTGCGCCGGCGTCAATGGAAACTCGAGCCGCACGAGCAACTGGCCGCTGCCTTCCTGGGGTCGAGTATCTTACTGATATCATTTGTCAGATCCACGATGGGAAACAACGACTTAGCAGCGCGGGGTGCCTTGCCGGCGCAGTTCTTTCTGCTCATCTTGGCGGCACAAAGGTTGCAGCGGTCGCCGGCGATCCCGAATGTGACCGCGTCACTTCGGCCTTGGGCCGGCCGGGTTGTCCTCGCCTGCCTCGCGCTTGGTTTCCTGACCACGGCATATGACTGGCTGGGCACCCGCTTTCATCATCTGGCTGCTATCGTAGCCCCGGACCAGCCTTCCTACCGCTACCAGATTCGCGCGGCTTACGAGTTCGTGAAAGCGCAAACTCCGCGAACGGCAATTATTCAGCACAACCCAGACCGTACGTTGATTATTCCCTATGGTGTTTATGGCGAACGGCAGGTGGTTGCCTCCGACTGGTTTCAAGGTCCGCTATTCGCGATTGCCCCCGCGCGCTACGCCGATACCGCGAACGACATTAAGCGCCTCTTTGCCCGCGGAGCGGCCGTGGGAGTGTGGAAAGAGATTACAGAACGATATCAGATCGCCGCCGTCATCGTCGATGAGACCGATCCCATTTGGAACGACCGCGAGAGCTGGGTCTGGAATACACCGCCGGATTTGGCCGAGAGCCGGGTGCGAGTCTACCTGGTGGGTAGGCAATCCTACCACTTCATGCCGGACGCTTCACTTCGACTCCGGCCATCCGTTCGATGAACGTGACGATCGCGGAGTGGTCGAGGTCCCCCTTCCCTTCGTTCATCAACGCCATCAGGATCTGCTGCGCCATGGCGGTGAACGGCAACGATACTTTCATCGACTCCGCGGCAAGCAGTGCGTTGCGTAGGTCCTTCTGATGAAGCTTGATGCGGAAGCCGGGCTTGAAATTCCGGCCGATCACCATCGGTGCTTTGGCATTCAGCACCGTGCTGCCGGCCAGCCCGCCTTTCACAGCATTGAACACGACTTCCGGATCGAGGCCCGCGCGCGTCGCCAGCACCAGCGCTTCCCCCATCGCCGCGATATTGCACGCCACCATGATCTGGTTCGCGAGCTTGGTGACGTTGCCCGCGCCGATATCGCCCGTCAGTGTGACGCTCGATCCCATCTTTGCGAGAATCGGCTGTACCTTCTGGAATACTTCGCGTTTGCCGCCCACCATGATGGCAAGCGTCGCGTCGATGGCTTTCGGTTCGCCGCCGCTCACCGGCGCGTCCAGGAAATCCACGCCCTTGGCCGCGCACGCCGCGCCGATTTTCTGCGACACCATCGGGCTGATGGAACTCATGTCGACAACCGTCGCGCCCTTGCGCGCGCCTTCCAACACGCCGCCGGGACCCAGCACCGCAGTCTCCACTTCGGGACCATCGGGCAGCATGGTAATGATCACCTCCGACCGCGCCGCGGTGTCGGCGCACGATTCTCCGCGCGCGGCGCCGGCTTCCACTACTTCCGCCACCGGCCCGGGCACCACATCGAACACCACCAGCGAGTGTCCCGCCTTGAGCAAATTCTTCGCCATGGGCTTGCCCATGATGCCGAGACCGATAAATCCAATTTGAGACATGCAGAGATTATAGCCGCATCTACGCGCGGTAGAATAACCGTTGGCAGGAAATCATGGGCGAAAATACTTACCTGGATTGGGTGATCGCGAACACTCCCACGCGCTGGTGGCACGATTCCGCGGAGGCCTCCGAACTGTACCTGGGATTGCAGCGCGGCGCCATCGGAGTGACCACGAATCCGTTTCTTGCGAACCTCGCGCTAGTGAAAGATCGCGTTTTGTGGGCGCTGGACATCGAGGCCGTGCTGGCGCGCAAATTGCCGCCAGAGCAGAAGGCAGAGGCGTTGATGCGCATCGCGGTGACACGGACGGCCGAGGAACTGAACACCGAATTCGCCACCACCAACGGCCAATCGGGATTCGTATGCGCGCAAGTGAACCCGCTGCGCGCGGGCGATCGCGATTGCATGCTGGCCATGGCGCGGCGTTTCCATAAATGGGCGCCGAATATCGCGGTGAAACTGCCCGCTACCAGCGCCGGCCTCGACGTGCTGGAAGATTGCGTGGCCGAAGGCATCACGGCAACCGCTACCGTGAGCTTCACGGTCCCGCAAGTCATCGCCATTGCGGAGCGTCATCGAGCCGGCATCTCTCGCGCCAGGGCGAACGGCATCACGCCCGGAAAATGTTTTGCCGTGATCATGATCGGCCGCCTGGACGATTTTCTGCGCGAAGTGGCGCACGACAACCAGGCGCCGGTGAGCGAAAGCGACATCCGGCAAGCGGGACTCGCAGTCACCAAGCGCGCCTACAAGCTCTATTGTGAGCGCGGATACGAAGCGGTACTGCTGGTCGCTGCGTTGCGCGGGGATTATCATCTCACCGAACTCGCCGGCGCCGACCTGATCATGTCCATTGCGCCCGCGTTCCAGGAACTCTTCGTGAACGGAGATCTGGCGCGCGAAGAGCGCATTGATTGTCCGGTGGCCGATGACGTCATCGATCGCCTCTGCGGCATGCCTGAATTCGTTCGCGCATACGAGCCCGACGGGATGACGCCCGCGGAATTCATGGCGTTCGGCCCCACCCAGCGCACCCTGAGTCAATTCTGCGAGGTGGGCTGGAAGCTGATGGAGAACTACCGGTAGATGGCTACGCCGGTCGAAGTTCCGAAACTTGGCAATTCGGTGGAAGAGTGCATCATCGGCCGCTGGCTGAAACATCCCGGCGATGTGATCACGGCGGGCGACGTCGTGGCTGAGATCGAGACGGACAAGACCACGTTCGAGGTGACTGCGCCGGTTGGCGGGAAGCTGCTCGCCGCATTTTTTGAGGAAGGCGCGGTGGTTCCGGTGTTCACCAATTTCTTCGTGGTGGGCGACGTGGGCGAGAACGCCGATGCGTTTCGACCGAAGGCGGCGGCCGCGGCCACGACGGCGACTGTTGGCGTGACACGCGAACCGGCGCCGCCAGCCGCGGTACCGGTTGTTACCGGCCCGACGCGCATGAGTCCGCGAGCGCGGCGATTCGCCGAGGTCCACAATTTTCATCCCGCCGCGATCGTGGGCAGCGGACCCGGCGGGCGCATTCTGGAAGAGGACATCCGAAAGTTGTACGAGGCGCGCCCCAGGGCCGGTAAGCGCTCGCACCTGCGCGACACTATCGCGCGCCGCATGCGGGAATCGCTGGCCACCACCGCGCAATACACGTTGAACTCCTCTGCCGACGCCGCGGGCCTGCTCGTCATGCGCGCCCGCCTCAAGGCATCGGCCGGCACGGCGGACATCAACATCAACCACCTGGTGGCGTTCTGCACGGTGCGCGCGCTCGCCGAAGTCCCATCGCTCAACGCCGAATTCAGCGACGGCAATATCCAGGAGCACGCCGCGATGCATCTCGGGTTCGCCTGCGATACGCCGAAGGGATTGCTGGTGCCCGTGGTCCGCGATGCGCACGTGCTTTCGCTTTCCGCGCTCGCCGCGCGCATGCGCGAACTGGCCGATCGCGCCGCCGCCGGCACCATCGGCGCCGACGATCTCACCGGGGCGACATTCACCATCAGCAATCTCGGCAATCTGGGTATTGAATGGTTCACGCCGCTGCTCAATCCGCCGCAAGTGGCGATTCTCGGCGTTAACGCCATCCAGTTGAAAGCCGTCCGCCGCGAGGGCCGCGTCGAGTTCATCGATTCCGTCGGGTTCTCGCTCACTTGCGACCACCAGGTGATCGACGGCGCGCCCGGTGCGCGTTTCCTGCAAGTTCTGAAAACCAAAATCGAGGGTGTGGAAGCGGAATGCCAAAATCGATTCTGATCGCGCCGCAAGAAGCGTTCGCCAGCGGGAATATCCGCTTTACCGAAATCCCGATGAACGTCTACCGGCTCACGCCCGCCGAAGAGCTGGAGATTTTTCCCGCGGCCGAGCTGCTGCATATCTGGCGCGACATGTGCGCCATCCGCGAGTTCGAGACCATCCTGCAGGACATCAAAACCAAGGGCGTGTGCCAGGGATTTTCGTACCAGCATGCGGGGCCAGCGCATCTTTCCATCGGGCAGGAGGCGGCAGCCGTGGGAATGGCGTTCGCGCTCACGCCCGACGATCACATATTCGGATCGCATCGCAGCCACGGGGAAATCCTGGCCAAGGGATTTTCCGCCATCCGGCAGTTGAGCGACGAGCAATTGGTCGCAATCATGGAAGGCTATCGCGACGGCGCGATTCTGCGGCCGGTGGAAAAAGGCTATGGTGGCGATGTCCGCGGCCTCGCCGAGCGATTCTTCCTCTATGGCGCGTACAGCGAAATCTTCGCGCGCGAGACCGGCTTCAATCGCGGGTTGGGCGGATCGATGCACGCGTTTTTCACGCCGTTCGGCATCTACCCGAACAACGCCATCGTGGGTGGGTCGGGGTCGATCGCCCCCGGCGCGGCGCTGTACAAGCGTGTCAATCGCAAGCCGGGAATCGTGGTGGCCAACATCGGCGATGCATCGTTCGGGTGCGGTCCGGTGTGGGAGGGCATCACCTTCTCGGCCATGGATCAATACCGCCAGTTGTGGGACCAATCGCTCGGCGGCGGACTGCCCATCGTCTTCAACTGCATGAACAATTTCTACGGCATGGGCGGACAGCCGATGGGCGAGACCATGGGCGTGCAGTTCATCGCGCGCATCGGCGCCGGTGTGAACCCCGAACAGATGCACGCCGAGCGCGTGAACGGCTATGACCCGCTGCCCGTCATCGACGCCTTCCGCCGCAAGAAGCAGGTGCTCGCCGAAGGCCGCGGCCCGGTGCTGCTCGACACCGTAACTTACCGCTTCAGCGGCCATTCGCCCTCGGACGCGTCGAGCTATCGCTCGAAGGAAGAGGTCGAGCGCTGGCAGCAGGCCGATTCCATTCCGGCGTTCCGGCAGAAATTGCTGGCGAGCGGCGCGCTCACCGAAGAAGCGCTGGAAGGGGCGCGAGCGCACATTCAGGCCGCCATTTTCGATATGTTCAAGCTGGCCGCCTCGCTCGACGCCAGCCCGCGCGTGCCACCGAACTCCGAGCTCGTGGGCGAAGTGATGTTCTCCAACCGGCGCGTCGAGCGGTTCGACGATCGCCTGCCCGAATTCCGCCAGAATGTCGCCGAAAATCCGCGCGTGGAGCAGATCCGCGCCAAGATCCGCACGCCGCAATTCGAGGGCAAGCCCACGCCGAAAATCAAAGCGTTCAATGTCCGCGATGGCATCTTCGAAGCCCTGCTCTATCGCTTCTCGATCGATCCCACGATGATCGCGTTCGGCGAAGAGAATCGCGATTGGGGCGGCGCGTTCGCGGTCTACCGCGGGCTCACCGAGGCGCTGCCATACCATCGCCTGTTCAACTCGCCGATTTCCGAAGCGGCGATCGTGGGCGCGGCGGTCGGATACGCCATGGAAGGCGGCCGCGTAGTCGCGGAGCTGATGTACGCCGATTTCATGGGCCGCGCCGGCGATGAGATCTTCAATCAGCTCTCGAAATGGCAGGCGATGTCAGCCGGAACCCTGACCATGCCGGTGGTGCTGCGCATCTCCGTGGGCTCGAAATACGGCGCGCAGCATTCACAGGATTGGACCGCGCTGGCGCATCACATTCCGGGGCTCAAGGTGGTTTATCCGGTGACGCCGTACGACGCCAAGGGCATGATGAACGCCGCGCTCGCCGGCACCGATCCCGTGGTCTTCTTCGAAAGCCAGCGCGTCTACGATTTCGGCGAGATGTTCGTGGAGCAGGGCGTGCCGGAAGGCTATTACGAAGTTGCACTCGGCGAGCCGTCGATCAAGCGGCAGGGTACGGACCTGACGATCGTCACGCTCGGGCCCACGCTCTATACCGCCATCGCCGCGGCGGGCGAGTTGCAATCGAAGCATGGCCTGTCGGCGGAGGTGATCGACCTGCGCGCCGCCAATCCGCTCGATTACGCCCCGCTCGTGGAGAGCGTGAAGAAGACCGGCAAAGTTCTGCTCGCCTGCGATGCGGTGGATCGCGGATCGGTAATGCAGACCGTTGCCGCTACCCTTACCGAGCTGTGCTTTGACGATCTCGACGGGCCGCCCGTGGTCATCGGCGCGCGCAACTGGATCACGCCCGCGGCGGAGCTGGAGTCGCTGTTCTTCCCGCAGGTGGGTTGGATTCTCGACGCGATTCACGAACGCCTCAAGCCGCTCGCGGGGTATCGGCCGGCGACCAATCAATCGCTGGAAGAATTGGCGCGGCGGGCGAAAGCGGGAATCTGAACCGGACTATTCTGGGCCGGTGAGCAGCGTACGTAATTCGTTCTTCAGCGCCTTGCCATACGCATTACGCGGCACTGCCGGAAGAAAGATGATCTGCCGCGGCACTTTGATTTTGCTCACGCGCGTGGCGAGGAACGCGAGCAGATCGTCCTGGCTGGCAGCCATTCCAGCGTTCAGCACCACGAAGCCCACCGGCGCCTCGCCCCATTTGGGATCCGGCATGCCCACCACTGCCGCGTCGGCGACCGCGGGGTGATCGAGCAGTTCCCGTTCGATTTCGGCGGGGGAAATGTTCACGCCTCCGCTAATGATCAAGTCCTTCAAGCGGCCGACTATATAAAAGTAGCCATCGGCATCGCGCCGCGCCAGGTCGCCGGTATGAAACCACCCTTCGGCGTCGAACGCCTCCGCGGTCGCTGATTCGTTCTTCCAATACCCGCGGCAGACGTGCAATCCCCGAAAACAGAGCTCCCCGACTTGATCGGGAGTCGCGTCACCGCCTTCAGCACCGGCGATTTTGGCCTCGGTAAACAGGAACGGCTTGCCCACCGACCCGATCTTTCGCACGGAATCCTCCGCCGTCATGGTGAAACAATTCACTCCCACTTCCGTCAGACCGTAGCCTTGTTTGAAAACCACGCCGCGTTTCTGGAGACGGGAAGCAATCGGAATCGGCAGCGGGGCTCCGCCGCTGATGGCCCATCGCAAGTGCGTGAAGTCGACGGTGGCGAATTCGGTCGCGTCCATCAGCATCTTGAAAATCGTCGGCACTCCGAACAGGATGGTGCACCGATGCTCGCTGAAGACGCGCCATATCTCTGGCGGGTTGAATCCGTCGTGCAGCAGGATACATCCGCCAATGGCGAACAGCGGGGCCAATATCACAGCCAGGCCGCCAGCGTGGTAGAGCGGCGTAAAGATCTGCGCCCTGTCCGTGTCCCGGAGCTGCCAGGACATCACGGTGTTATACGCGTTCCAGGCAATCTGCCGGTGCGGAATCATCACGCCCTTGGGGGCGCCGGTGGTGCCGCTGGTGTACAGAAGGCAGTAGACATCTTCGCCGGTGAGAGGCACGGGCGGCAGCGGACCGGAGTCGACGCGGCGCGAACAATCGGCGTAGTCGAGATCCGGCAGATTCGCACGGCCTGAGTCCAGCCGGATGAAGCGCTCGATCTCCACCAGCGCGCGCAATTGCGAAACCACGTCTTCGAAGCGCGCCGAGTACATCAGAACGCGCATTCCGCTATCGCGCACGATGCGCGCCAGTTCGTGAGCCGTCGAGCGGGTGGCGAGAGGGACCAGGATGATGCCGGATTTCGCCGCGGCCCAGAAAGCATCCACGTATTCGACGCGGTTCTCGGCCAGCACGCCTACACGGTCGCCCGCCGCGAGACTGCAAACCTCGCGCCAGACGCGGGCGCAAATGCGCGCGCGGGCATCGAGTTGCGAATGAGTGAACGATTCTCCGGTGGGGACGTAGATCAAAGCGGTCGCGTCCGGCGTCAGACGCGCTCGTTCTCCGAGTATGTCGGCGGTAATCATGAGGAAGCCAGAATTCGCGTGAGCACTTCCAGGAACGCGCGAGGGTGCTCGAGTTGAGGTGCGTGGCCGCAGTTGTCGATGACCGACAGACGCGCGCCGGGTATGCGCGATTGGAGTTCGCGCGCATAGGCGAGCGGGAGCAGGCCATCGGAGGCGCCCCATACCAGGTCCGTGGGGACAGAAAGCCGCGGCAGATCGTCTTCGAGGAGATTTCGGGCGCGATCTTCGGGGCCCGCAGCCATCAGCCGCGCCATCGCTCCGCGGTTGGTGGCGCGAATCACGTCGTCCAGAACGAATCCGGGAGGGCGGGGCGAAGAACGGTCGAGCACGGCGTCGAATGTGCGGAGGGCCTCGGCGCGGGTTTGCGGGGTGAGCGTGAGCCCGTCCGGCAGGTCGCGCAACGGACCGCCATCGATCAGCACCAGCCTCGTCACGCGCGCGGGGTTCTTCGTGGCGTAGATCAATGCCAGCCAGGCGCCCAGCGAATTTCCGCCGAGGATGAAGTTCCCGGTTCGAAAATCGGCGGAGTTCAAGACTTCTTCGAGAGCGGTGCAGAGCGTCGCCAGGCGCAGGATGCCGCTCGTGGGCTCGCTCTCGCCGTGTCCCGCCAGATCGGGCATCACCACGCGGAACCGGCGGGCCAAAGCGGGCGCGACGCGAAACCATGTCCCGGCGTGATCGCCGGCGCCATGCAGCAGCACCAACATCGGACCCTGGCCGCCGTGCCAGACGGCCTGTGCGCCGAACGATGCCGGAACTTTGGCCATGCGGAAGCCGGCACGCCGCAAAGCGCCGCGGCGGAGCCACTTGGTCACCGCCAGCGGATGGCGGAAAAGTGCGACGGCCGCGGCGGCCAGGCAAACCAGAACTATGCCGACCGCGATCAGCATGCTACGGCATCCGGAATGCGCAGCCGGCCTGATTGTAGCCCACGCCGGAGCCAATCATCATGACTAGGCTTCCGGATTTCGCCTTCCCAACTTCGATGGCGTGATCGAGCGCCATGGCGATGCAGGCCGAGCCGGTGTAACCGAATTGCTCCATGATGGTGTGTGCGCGGTCCACCGGAAGATCGAGCATCTGCATCACGGTATCGATGGTTGGCTTGCGGACCTGCGTAAACAGGAACAGGTCCACATCGCGCAACTGGAAGCCGCCATCCTGCGCCAAACGGCGGACCAGCAGCGGCCAGGTGTCCTGATTCAGCTCGGGCGGATAGCGCTGCCGGATGGTGCACCGCGTCCGCCCGCATTTCACGGATTCTTCCGAGGCTGGCTCGTACGTGCCGCCCGAATAGATGCCCCAATAGTCGTGATAGGACCCGTCGGCGCGAAACGCGGAAGATACGAAACCGGGCTCGGAAGCGGCTTCCAACACGGCAGCGCCCGCGCCATCGCCATAGAAAAAGATCATGGGGTCGCTCGGCGACGTGAGCTTGTGCATCATGTAAGCGCCCACCACCAGCACGGTGCGCATGCCCGGGTTTGCCGCCAGGATGCCCGCCGCAGCGGACAGGCCGGTGGGAAAAGAGGCGCAAGCGCAGCCGATATCGAAAGTGCCGGCGTTGCGGGCGCCCAGTTTGTGCTGGAGCACGACCGAGGTTGCTGGAGTAATGTAATCGGGCGAATCGGTGCCGAGAATGAGCAGGTCAACCTCCTCGGGCGTTCGGCCGGCGCGCTCCAGCGCCTGCCGGGCCGCGGGCAGAGCCACGTCGCTGGTGACCCAATCCTCCGGCGCGTGCCAGCGCGTTCGGATGCCGCTCGAGGCCTCCATCTTGGCGACGAAGTCCGGAAACTGCGGAAAGCGCTCCCGCAGTTTGTCGTTGCTCACTTCGATCTCCGGTACGAAGCGGCCGGTGGAAACAATCGTGGCGTAACGATTCATAGGATTCGGAAGCACTCAAAACTCGAACTTGAGAGCGAACTGGATGACTCTCGGACCGGTAGTGGTGGCAACCACCTGTCCGAAATTCGCCGAGGACGCGATGTTGATGGGGCTGGCGAAATTCACGTCATTAAACAGATTGAAGAATTCCGCCCGGAATTCCACCCGCTGCTTCTCCTTGATCCGAAAGTCCTTCATCAGGGAGACGTCGGTGTTGACCTGTTTGGGACCGACCAGAATATTTCTTCCCAACTGGCCGAAATCGCCGGGTGCGGTGGGCTGCACGAACGCGGTGGGATCGAAATAGGCATTCAGACGGCTGTTGACGGAGCCGCTCCTGATGGCGGAAGCCAACGTGCGTCCGGGAGCCATGTCGGCGCGGGTCGCCGCGAATGCGGAGTCCTGGCCAAAAACTGAGAAGGGTTCGCCGGATTGCAGCGTCACGATCCCGGAGAGCGACCACGAATTGAGCAGCCCTCGCGCGAACGCCGACTTACCGCTCGAGAGATTGGGCAGATTGTATACAAAGCTGGCCACGAAGCGCTGACGGCGGTCGAAATCGGACGACGCGTAATTTTGCTGGTTCACCAGATTGCCGGGAGTGAGCGTGATGTCGCTGACATCGGTGCCGGAGTAATCGTCGAGCGAATGGGAATAGGTGTAACTGAGTAAGAATTGAAGTCCTTTGGACAACCGCTTACTCAGGGTGACCTGTAGCGAATTGTAATTGGAGCTGGAATTACTCTCCATGAGGAAAGCTCCCAGCCCCGGCGCCGTCAGATCGGCGAATCCCGGGAAAAGCGGTCCGCCCAGGCTGCCCACGGTATAAAGGCCGCCGAACGCGGGAGACGCCGCCTGGTTGAAGGAATACAAGCGAGGGAAGCGGCGCCCGGCGGACCCGACATAACCGACATCCAGCAGCCAGTTATTGGAGAAGTTCCACTGCACGCCGAGATTGTACGTGTTCACATAAGGCGTGCTCCAGTTCTGGATGTCGGGGTAGAGGCCGGTCGCCGGGACCGGAGTAGCAGTAGCTACGGGACCACCCGAAGTGAGCAGGGTCACCGGTAGGAAGGCCGGATAACCGCCGAACGGGAAGATAGAGGCATTACTCGTGCTCAACGGAAACGCGCTCGGCGGCGGAACCTGTACGAATGGGTTCTCCGACGGAGTAGTGAGCGACGTCGCCAACATCTCATAGGGCATGTTGAATAACTGGCTGTTATAGAGCCGCATGTTCGGCCGGTCGTAGTAGAGGCCGTAGCCGCCGCGCACCACGGCTTTGCCCGATTCGGTGAGGCGATAGGCGAAGCCCAGTCGCGGGCCGAAATTGCGATAGTCGGCATTCACGAGCCCGTCGCTGACTTTCGGAATGCCGGGCAGATTCCCGTTGCCGGCCTGCACGAATCCGCCCGTCACCACCACGCCGCACGTACTTGGCGTCGTGGGGCAAGCGGTGCCGAGCCCGGGCACCGCCAGGGGAGTGGTGGTGGCGTTCGATGGCTCGAAACCGACTAAGTGCCCGTCGGTTTCGGTGATAGGCCCGAAATAATCCCAGCGCAGACCTAAGTTTACGGTAAGCCGCGAGTTGGCCTTCCAGTCGTCTTGGACATAGGCTGCAAAGTCATTGGCGCGATTGTGAATGCTGTTGGTGCCGGAACCGATTACCGAGAGTCCCGAAAGTCCGGACAGAAAGTCTCCAAATACATTGCCGGTGAAACCGAGGTAGAACAGTTCGCCGGTGGGGAACACGTCGAAGTAAGGAGCATCGAGTATCTGGTGCTTATACTCTGCGCCGAACTTAAGTGCGTGGCGGCCGTGAGTCCAGGTCAACATGTCGGAGACGCTGTCGGTGGTCACCGAGGAATAGTTCACTCCCAGCGGTGAAGGCCCGAGCGTGAACATGTTGGTAAGGGAGAGCGTCGGCATGCCTGGAAACAGGCTGGCCAACGGCGAACTGATCCCCAACTGAGAGGAAGTAATGGGTTGGGACGGATCTCCGGGGCCGAAAATGGTGCTCCAGCCAAAGCGGACCTCGTTCACCAGGCGATTGGTCAGAATCGAAGAGAGGCCCACGGAAAGCAGGCGTTGGGCGATGTCTTCTTCGGTGGGCCAACCGGGCGCCTGGAGCGGATTGCCATCGCCGAAGGTGTCGTAAAGCGCCTGATTGGTGCGATTGTCGGCAAAAAAGAGCTTGCCGAAAAATCGATTGTTGTCGTTCAGGCGGAGGTCCAGATTGCTGTTGAACTGGTCTTCCTTGAACGTCGAGTTCGACGGAATGGTCTCGCGGACGGGGTTTGCCGGCTTGCCCGGCGTGCAGCCGGCTCCGGTGGTGACGCCGGGGATAGAAGGCACCATGTATTGGCCATTGGGCAATTTCGTCTGCAACACGGCTGCGGCCACGGGGTCGACATACCCATAGAGGCCGTAGCAGAGGGACAAGGCTGCCAGCGACGCGGCGTCGCGCTGCGGTCCCAGATAGGCCGGCACGAACATGGTGGCGAGCGAGTTCGTCAGCGATGTGCCATTGGTTTCGCGCGTGCCCTGATACGACAGGAAGAACCAGGCGCGGTCCTTTATCACCGGTCCGCCGAGCGTGGCGCCGAACTGGTTGCGGTTGTAAGTTGGCCGTGGAGTACCTTCGCTGTTGAGGAAGAAGTTATTGCCATCGAGCACGGTATTGCGCAGAAACTCGTACGCGTCGCCATGGAAGCCGTTGGTGCCGGACTTCGTGACGGCAGCGACAATCCCGCCGGCATTCCGGCCCTGCGAAGCGTCGTACATGCTCGTCTGGACGATAAATTCTTGGAGCGAATCGATGGACGGTACGGCCAGATTCGGCATCGACCCGGTACCGATGGAGTTGGCGTCCACGCCATTGATCACCACGTTATTGGAGAGCGAGCGCTGGCCGTTCACATAGACAGCCTCGTCGCCGCGCCCGAGTTCGGAGGAATTCTGCAGCGAACCCGAGGCGCCCGTAGTGAGCGTCAGCAATTGCTGAAAATTCCGCGTGGGTAGAGGCAGTTCGGCGATCTGGCCCTGGTCGATGACGGTCCCGCGCGTGGCGCTTTCCGTCTGGAGAAGCGGAGCCTGGCTCGAGACGGTCACCGTCTCCTGCGATCCCGCCAGTTTCAGGGGAACATCGATCACCGAGGTCTCGGTGATCTTGACTTCGAGTCCTTCCTTTTTGACCGGGGCGAAGCCGGTGGCGGATACTTCCAGACGGTAGACGCCCGGCGCCAGCAGCGGAAAAGAATAACGGCCGTTGTTGGCGGTTTCGGTTTCGCGCCGCACACCCGTGTCGCTGGTGAGCGCGATTTTGGCGCCGGCCACAACCGCGCCGCTAGGGTCGGTTACAGTTCCCAGAATCGCGCCGCTGGTGGCGGTCTGGGCTTTGGCGTGGTAACTCAGGAAACCAAGAACGGCGGCCAGCGCCACCGTGACAATCGTTTTTCGCGTCGGCATTTCTCCCTCCATGGGGCGGACCGGACTTACCTGGCCGACTTACGCCGTCCACCCGTATATAAGCGGACGAAGTGATCGACCGCTTCTTCATCGTTTAAGCCCAGGTGGCGTTTCGCGCCAAAGAGCTCCTCGGCAAGGAAATAGGTAAAGAATTGCAGATACAACGTGGTATAGGCGAAGCCCGGTTCGATGTCTTCGGGGAACGGTGAGGGCGCGGTTTGAAAGAGAGCGCGTGCATAATTACGCAGTCCGCCCGCGACCTCGCGGAAACTATGGATGAAGTGCTTGTGGCGGAATTCCACCACGTCGACATACATGAGCCGCCAGTAATCGAGATTTTCGCGGACGATGCGTCCGGTGGCCATGCCCAGTTTTCGCAGCGTGTCCGGATCAGGCGAGGCCAGCAGCGGCAGGATCTCTTTCTGCCGGATGGTTTCCATTTTCTGGCCCATTTGACCCACCAGGTCGACGAAGATGTCTTCCTTGGTGTCGTAGTAGAGATATAGCTTCCCCATGGAGACGCGGGCAGCGCGCGCGATCTGGCGGACGGTGGTCCCGTGGAAGCCTTGGCGGGTGAAGAGCTTCAGGGCGGCGGACGCTATCTTTTCCTTGTTCTTCGCGGCGGTGTCTTCCAGAAGTCTGGGCACCTGGCCCTCCCTGCCAAAACGAGCGCTCGCTCTTTTTGGTGATTGTAAAGTGAAGGCGGCAACGTGTCAAGAGTTTTCTGGCCGAGTTTTCTGGCCGCCAGTTTTCCGGGTTCGAGCGGGCTGGCGGGGACAGCCGGGATGGTCCGCCGGGTAAATTGTTAAATTGAAGTTCGAGCCGTTCCGGACCAGGCAAAATGCCGGCCTTTGGGAACGAGCCGCTATTGTTCTGAATCGGATGATCGAACGAGTGAGCGACATGGAAGAACTCTACGCCGCGCGATTGGATCGCTACCTGGCGGCGATGCGCAACGGCCAGCCCGATCGCGTGCCGCTTCGCCCGCTGGCGGCGGAAATCACCGCGCGTTACGCCGGCTTCACCTGTCAGGAAGTCACTCACGACTACAATAAGGCCTTCGAAGCCGTCATCCGCTGCTGCCGCGATTTCGAATGGGACGCCGTAGTGCCCAACATGGTCTACGTCTGGACCGGGCTCACCGAGGCCATCGGCCTGCGTTATTACGGCGTCCCCGGCATTCACGTCTCGCCCGGCGTCGCCTTCCAATATCGCGAGCCCTCGGAAGCAGCCGCATTCATGAAGCGCGAAGAATACGACGAACTGATCGACGACCCGGTCCGTTTTCTCTATGAAACGTGGTTGCCGCGCGTTTCCACCGAGGTCAGCGCCAAGGGCCAGCCCACTTCGTACCGCAACAATCTCTCCTTCGTGAAGGGCGGCATGGCAATGCTCAGCTACTTCAACGCGTTCGGACCGCAAGTGGAGCGAATGCGGCGTGAGTGCGGCACGCCGTCGTCGATCTGCGGGATGCTCAAGGCGCCGCTCGATATTCTGGCCGACAAACTGCGCGGCTACGTGGCGCTCGCTTTCGACCTCATGGAGATTCCGGAGAAGGTTTTGCAGGCATGCCAGGCGCTGATGCCGCACCTCGCTTATCTCGCGCTCACCAGCGCCGATCCCACGCGGATTCTACCCATCCCCATCTGGATGCACCGAGGATGTACGCCGTTCATCAGCAGGCAACACTTCGAAACCATCTACTGGCCGACGCTCCGGCCCATTTTCGACGCGCTGTGGGACCAGGGCACGCAGGTGCTGATGTACGCCGAAGGGAAGTGGGGCGCGCACCTGGAGCGCTTCGCCGAACTGCCCGCCGGCAGCATGATTTTTCATCTCGACCGCACCGATCCGCTGGCGGCGCACCGTGTCCTCGGCGGCAAATTCTGTCTGAGCGGTGGAGTGCCGAACGCTCTGCTGGCGTTTGGCGGTGCGGACGATGTGAAGGCTCAGTGCCGCCGCCTGATTGAGACAATCGGCGCCGATGGCCGCTACATCATGGACGCCAGCGCCATCATTCAGAACGATGCCACCATCGAAAACCTGCGCGCCATGACGGACGCGACCCTGGAATACGGGCGCTATCGTTCGCCTTCGTCACCGGCACCGTCGCCGAAGGTGGCGTGTCCGGCGGTAACGCCCGGGCTGCCGGCATGGATCACCGCTCCCAACGTCCGCCCCGGAATCTGCTTCCCGTTTGAAGCGAAGCTGCGGGAGATGGGACCGGTGCCGGGAGATATCGCCATCGTCCGCGACGTTTGGGAAAACATCGAGGGCTTTGCCTACCTTTATATCTGGCACGTGCTGCTAAGCTTCTGAGGGCGCTGCTGCATTTGAGATTTACAGGTGCTCCTCAGTGGGGCTGGCGACCCGCGCACGAGTTGTCTCTGATGCGAGCAGCCCCCTCAATTGCGGCAAAGAGTTCCCCTTGATCGACCGGCTTGGACACCTAACCGTCCATACCCGTCTTAAGACAGATATCCCGATCGCCGGTCATGGCGTGTGCTGTCATGGCGATGATTGGAATGTGGGACCCGGTCTCGCGCTCCCGTTCGCGCACACGCCGGGCCGCCTCCAGGCCGTCCATCACCGGCATCTGCACGTCCATCAAGACTATGTCAAAAGTGTCGCGCTCCAAGGCCCGCAGGGCGGCTTCGCCGTCCGTCGCGAGAGTAACGCGATACCCGTTCTTCTCCAACAAACGCCGGGCGAAGAGCTGGTTGACGGGATTGTCTTCAGCCAATAAGATCCGCAACCTCTCTTGGCGTCGTTCCGTCTGTTCGACGGTCGGGTTCGGCGAAGAGTGCGTCGCGTGGCTCGTTGCAGTTTCCTGACGGGTGGCCTCGATACCCAAGGCTTGCCATAGTTCCCGCCGGCAGAGCGGCTTGGTGACCACTGCGGCAACGCTGGGAGCTTGCGTGCCCCGCGCCGGAATCGGCACCATCACAATTGCCCGCGCGCCAACCGACTCTGCGGCAATCTTCTCCGCGACTTCCCAACCGGAAGCGCCGGGCATTTCGGCGTCGAGCAGGGCCGCCCGTACGAGCCGAGCGGGGCCGCCCGCAACAGCGCCAACGCCTCAGTCCCATCCTTGGCTTCAACGGGGTCCAACCCCCACCGGCGCATCAGCCCCACAAGCACATTACGGCACGTACGGTTATCGTCGGCGACCAGCAAGCGCCCGTTTTCGCTCGTGGGCGCGGGGATTTCTCGTCGCCATCTCCTCGAGAAACTCCGGCAGTTCGAATTGCAGCGGGTCAAGCTCAATCTTACCGGCTTCGATCTTGGAGAAATCCAGGATGTTGTTGATCAGTCCAAGCAATGCGGTCGCAGAGGAGTGCGCCATTTCAAGACACACTTTCTGGTCCTGGTTCATTTCCGAATCGAGGGTCAGGGCAATCATCCCCAAGATGCCATTCATGGCTTTCGTGCCTAATTTTCGAGACCTGCCCGGTCCAGACTCCCCGGTGTGAGCAACAAGGTGTTTGTTTTCAAGAGCAGAACGAGCGAGCCTCCGCGAGCGATTTCATCGAGCCGTGAAAGGCGAGTTTCATCGCACGCGCTCGTACAGATAGCGATGGGCAGAAGTTGGTGCGGCGCACAACCTAAGTAACTGCGCGCTTCTCAGTGTGGCGGGGGTCCGGGCCGCAGCCGCTTTTGCCCCCACAGCCCGTAGGATTTTGAGCTGCGAGCCCACCGCGTCGGCTGGCGAGCCGCGGCAAGTTATCGATAAGTCCGAATGTTCTTTAGCATCGAATATTTGCTACTCAACCACTACTGTTTTGCCGGCTTCGATCCGGACTTTTTTCTCGACCTTGGTTCCCCCTGATAGAGGTTCAATCCTGACGGTATATTCTCCTGCCGGCAACAACATGCCCTGGGCAAAATTGTCGAATTCGTCGTTGTGTCCGTAATACTTATCGTTGACGTAAACCGCGGCGAATTTATCTGCACTGTGGGTTTTCAGCGTCCCAAACGGACCCTTGGCAAGCGGCAGCGGCTTCAAAGTTTGGGACAGTACGGTCGTCTTGCCGGCTGCCAGGTCCACCGTGGTAACCGCTTCTTCGTAGCGCGGATCGACCAACCGGATTTCATGATGCCCCGGGGGCAACGCGTACTTGCGGGCGGCACCGAAGTTCGCTGCCGGTCCCACATACTTGCCATCCACGAAAACACCGGCGCGTCCGGGGTCAACCTTGGTTTTCAGGTAGGCCGACGCCGGCGACTGGGCTACAAGCCCACTGCTTGCAAGTAGCAGAATTGCCGCGCAAAAAACTGCGGACTTCGCAAATTGCTCGATCGACATTTGCTGATCTCCTTGTTTATACCGAGTGAGAGCCGCCATCAGCGGAGTTGTTATCGACAAGGTGCCCATGACAGGGCTCCCGGCTCCAAGCCAATGCGGACGCGCCGAGGAGTTGAGCAATGGATCGTCCGGAACTTCCGTTGTCGCTCCCCCGGCGGATATTCAAGGATACCCAAAACGCGGATGCGGTGCAGCAAACTTTCATTCGGCACGGGATCCTCGACGCCAAATCCGTCGTTACGGTCGGAAGTGGGCGCATCGTACTTTGACCTCCGGGCCGGGTTCGGGGAAACGTGGAGCCAACCTTCGGGTGTATCGTCGCCCACTCGGAAACTCATCGTTCTCCGCGCCATCGACCCCTCAAGAATCCCACCACCGACGAGGGCCAGAAGCCAAAGAGAGCGATCCGGGGGCCCAGGCCCAAGTGAACCGTACTGGGCCTGCCGGATTCCTGTTACACTGCGGCTTCGGTGCCCGCAATGACCAGCAAACAGCGTGTGGTGGCCGCCGTCAACCACCAGGCGCCGGACCGGATTCCGATCGATTTCGGGAGTTCCTCCGTCACCGGAATGCATGTGAGTTGTGTCGCCGCCCTTCGCGACTTCTACGGCCTCGAGCGGCGGCCGGTCAAGGTCCACGAGCCTTTTCAAATGCTCGGTCTGATCGAGGAGGACCTCAAGCGAGCCATAGGAGTGGACGTCGACGGGGTGTTCCGCCGCAAAACCATCCTCGGCTTCCCGCTCACCGATTGGAAGCCCTGGCGCACGCAACAGGGGCTGGAAGTGCTGGTGCCCGGCGCCTTCAACACCACTGTCGCGCCCAACGGCGATACGCTCATCTACCCCGAAGGCGATCTTTCGGCGCCGCCGAGCGGGCGCATGCCCCGCGACGGCTACTTTTTCGACGGCATCATTCGCCAGGAGCCCATCGTAGACGAGCAACTGAACCCCGAGGACAACCTCGAGGAGTTCTTGCCCATTGCCGGCGACGACCTCGCGTCGCTGAAAGCCGATGTCGACGCCGCAGCCGGCAGCGGACGCGCCGTGATGACCTCGCTCACTGGCACGGCTTTCGGCGACATCGCCCTGGTGCCCGCCACGTTTCTGAAACACCCCAAAGGCATCCGCGATATCAGCGAGTGGTACATGTCCATCAGCAGCCGCCGCGAGTACATCCACGCCGTCTTCTCACGCCAGTGCGAGATCGCCCTCGGCAATCTGGCCCGCATCCACGCCGCCATCGGCGATGCCATCGATACCGCTTTCGTCTGCGGCGCGGATTTCGGCACGCAGACCGGAACGTTTTGCTCGCTGAAGACCTTCCGCGATCTCTGGCTCCCTTACTACCGCCAGGTGAACGACTGGATTCACGCGCACACCGCCTGGAAGACCTTCAAGCACTCGTGCGGGTCGGTCGATCGCTTCATTCCGTCGTTTATGGAAGCCGGCTTCGACATACTGAATCCCGTGCAATGTTCGGCCGCCAACATGAGCGCGCAACACCTGAAGGCCGACTACGGTGCGCGCATCGCTTTCTGGGGCGGCGGCGTCGACACCCAGAAAGTGCTGCCGTTCGGCACGCCAGGCGAGGTTCGCCGCCAGGTGCTGGAACGATGCCAGATCTTTTCCGAAGGCGGCGGCTTCGTGTTCAACGCCATTCATAATGTGCAGGCCCGAACGCCCGTCGAGAACATCGTGGCCATGATCGATGCCGTGCACGAATTCAACGGAGTGCCTGCCAATGCCTGATTTGAGCAAACTCTACGACGCCATCCTCTCCGGCGATCACAAGGCGGCCAGCGCTATTACCCGCGAGGCGATCGACGCCAAAATCGACGCCATGGAAATGGTGACCGGCTACATGGTGCCGGCCATGGACGAAGTGGGGCGGCGCTTCGAGTGCGAGGAATATTTCGTCCCCGAACTCCTGCTGTGTGGGCGCGCGATGAAATCGGCGTTGGAGCTTTTGCGCCCCCTGCTGGCCGCCGCGGGCAGCCAACCGGCCGGGCGCGTCGTAATCGGCACCGTCAAGGGCGACCTCCACGACATCGGCAAGAACCTGGTCGCCGCCATGCTCGAAGGCGCTGGCTTTGAAGTGATCGATCTCGGCGCCGACGTGGAACCGGACGCTTTCGTCGAAACCGTCAAGGTCCGCAAGCCGCACCTCGTTTGCCTCTCCGCGCTGCTTACCGTGACCATGCCGTCGATGAAGACCACCATCCAGGCGCTAAAAGACGCCGGCGTGCGCGATTCCGTCAAGGTGCTGATCGGCGGCGCTCCCATCACCCCCGAATATGCCGATTCCATCGGCGCCGACGCATTCGGCGGAAGCGCAACGGCCGCCGTTTCGCTCGCGCGCAAGTTCATGCAGGCCGCATGAGCCATTCGTTCATCGTCATCGACGGCGCGTGGGGCACGGAGCTACAGGCGCGCGGCCTGGCAGCGGGCGAATGTCCCGACCGCTGGAATCTCACTCATCCCGAGGCGGTTCGCGCCGTAGCCGTGGCGTATGCCGATGCCGGCAGCCGGATCGTGCTCACGAACACCTTTCGCGCCAACCGCATCGCGCTCGCGGGGTACGGCCTCGCCGATGATGTAGCGGCCCTGAATCGCGCCGGCGTCGAGCTTTCGCGTGCAGGCGCGGCAGGACGCGCGAAGGTATTCGCTTCCATCGGCCCGAGCGGGAAAATGCTCGCGGCAGGCGACGTCACCGAGGATGAGCTGCGCTCCGCATTCCTGGAGCAGGCGCACGCTCTTGCCGCCGCCGGCGCGGACGCGCTCGTCATCGAGACGATGTCCGACGTGCGGGAAGCGGAAATTGCCGTCGCAGCCGCGCGTTCCACCGGTCTCACGATCGTGGCGTCGATGGTCTACGATTCGGGCCGCAACAAGGACCGCACCATGACCGGCGTCACTCCCGAGCAAGCCGCCGCGCGCCTGACCGCTGCCGGCGCCGACATCATCGGCGCCAATTGCGGCTGCGGAATCGAAGGCTACGTCGCCATCGCCGCCCGCCTGCGCGCAGCCACCGATCGGCCGATCTGGATCAAGCCCAACGCGGGGCTGCCGGAGATGGTCGAAGGACGCGTTACGTACCGCGTGACGCCGGAGCAATTCGCCGCCCACGCCCGAAAGCTCGAGGGCGTGACATACGTCGGCGGCTGCTGCGGCACTGATCCCCGGTTCATCCGCGCGCTCGTGGCGTCATGCGGCTGAAAATCATCAGTTGCGAGGTGCTCTTTCGCGAGATCTGCCATCTCGCCGCCCATTCGCCGAACCAGGTGGATGTCGAGTTCCTGCCCAAGGGCCTTCACGACCAGAAAAGCGTCGAAATGCGCGCCACGCTGCAGCAACGGGTCGACGCCGGCTCTACCGCGGATTACGACGCCATCGTCATGGGCTACGCGCTCTGCGGCAATGGCCTGGCCGGTCTGAAGGCCCGATCCATTCCACTGGTCGTGCCGCGCGCGCACGATTGCATCGCGCTGTTTCTGGGGAGCCGGCAGCGCTATCGGCAGTATTTCGATACTCATCCCGGCGTCTTTTTCAAGACCAGCGGCTGGATCGAGCGCGGCAATACGGTGAGCCAGCTCACCGGCTATGGACTCGAGATGGCGGAGTTGGTGGCCAGGTACGGCGAAGAAAACGCGCAGTATCTATATGACCAGCTCAATCGGTACAAAACCACCTACGGCAAACTGACTTTCATCGAGATGGGCATCGAACCCGACGGCCGCTTCGAGCAACAGACCCGCGCCGACGCCGCCGATCGCGGCTGGGCGTTCGAAAAACTCGCCGGCGACCTTTCGCTTCTTCGCCGCCTGGTGGACGGCGAGTGGAACGATGCAGATTTCCTGGTGGTCCCGCGGGGCCATCGCATCGCGGCGACCTACGACGATCGGATCATCGAGGCGGTGGTAGGGTGAGAGTTCGCGCTGGACGTCGGCCTTGATGCGCTTGGCAGGATGGGACTTTCGCGGGTTTGGTGGGCATGTAGAATTGCGGGTTGTTTGAACCCGGAGAGAATTGAGCCTGTTCGCCGAGCTTCTTGTTGAGCCTCACCGGCCCGGTGAAACACGCTCTGGAACATAATATGTTCTTTACAGCATATGATCTGCATGACATACTATCAGAGTGAAGTGGGAAGTTGAATTCCATAAGGACTTCGATCCCGAATTCGACGCTCTACCGGATGACGTGCAGAACGAATTACGCGCTCATGCCCTGTTGCTGGAGCGGTTTGGCCCGCAGCTCGGCAGGCCCCGCGTCGATACGCTCAAAGGATCGCGCCACGCGAACATGAAGGAGTTGCGCTTTGACGCGGCAGGCGGTGTCTGGCGAGTCGCCTTCGCGTTCGACCGAAGCGCAACGCAGTCCTTCTGATCGCGGGAGACAAGTCGGGCGGCGGCGAGAAGAGATTTTACCGCCAGCTCATAGCGAAGGCCGACGAGAGATTTGATGAGCACCTGTCGCGAACGAAGAAGAAGGGGATATAGCCATGCCAATCACGCTGAAGGACAAAATGAAGGAACTGAGCCCCGCCCAACGCAAGAAGGTCGAGGCCCGCGCCGCTGAGTTGATTGCCGAGGAAATGACCTTGCGCGAACTGCGGCAAGCACGTAAGCTCACGCAGGTAAAGATGGCCAAGACGCTTGGGGTCACCCAGGACAGTGTTTCGCGCCTGGAAAAACGGAGCGATCTCTTGCTGTCCACGCTCCGAAAAACGGTCGAGGCCATGGGCGGGAATCTTTCGCTGGTCGCCGAGTTTCCCGACCGCGCGCCGGTGATTCTGTCCGGCATTGCCGATGATGATCCGAGGCCAAAGCCGACAAACCGGAGACGTGTCGCCTAAGATTTGGCTGCGGCACACGCTGTCGGGCCCTGAGCCGTAAAGAATTTCAGTACCCGCTTGGCGGCCTTCGGTGCCGGCGTCAGCAGCGCCCCCTAGAACACTGGCGGGGCTGGGGCGGGGATGATTTCGCTGCTCATAGGATTCCGAGAAGACTCCACCAGTCCTGCGCGGCATGCAAGACGCGCACGATCGACACTCCGTCGGCACTCGGCAAATAGAAAATCAGTATTCTCTCAAAGCCGCTCACCTGCCATTTGCGCAAGCCGGCCATCTTCGGCGAGCGCAAGGATAGCGGGGCGCCCATTCCGGGGCGCTTGGCGAAGATCGGCGAAACCCTTGTCGGCGTTAGTCAGAAACCGTTCGGCGGTCTCGATCCCCGCGTTCTCGGCGAGATACACGTAATGTTCCACCAAGTCCCGCTTGGCGCTGGCTCGCTTACGGATTGAAGCCGCCATCAGCCCTTCTTTTTATGGCGCTTGAGCTGGGCCAGCGCTTCTTTGCGGATGTCGTCGAAGTCCTGGCGGGTTAGTTCGCTGTCTTCACCTTCCAGCCCTTCGAGCAACAGCGCCTCCAGACGCTCTTCGGCCTTGCGCTTCTCGTCGTCGCGGATCAACTCGCGGATGTACTCGCTCACGCTGCTGTAGCGTCCTTCGGCGATCTGATGATCGACGAATTCCTTCAGCGGATCGGGCAGCGAGATATTCATGGTCTGCATGAACGGAAACTCCTGACTCTGGCATCCTAGCACGTATGGCAATTCATGTCAATTTTTGCCATGAGGAGGAAACACCATAAGCGCCTCGATGTGGAAGCCGACGCCGCGGCTGAACGATCCCGGCGCCAAACGGAAGCAAGGCTGCAGCGAGAAATCATGTTCATGAAGGACGCCGAAGCCGAGAAACCGCTCAGCGAACTACGCGTCGACGATGCCGTCGCCCGCGCGTCGATCGCGCAGGCGGCAGTAGTATGCTTCGTGCTTTGACGCGAGAAGTTGGACTTCGCCGGTCAACTTCACCGAAAGACCGGAGAGTGCTTTCGATATGTTGACTCCCTCCCCGGCCTCTCTCACCTCAGCTTTCGCGGTGGCGGAAAGTTTGCGCTCATCAGCCGCCACGCATTGCCCGCAGCCTCCAAGCGCTGGTAAACTTGAGACTTCCGACCGATTCCCACCCTCGCCCGTGCGACACTGGAGAGTAGATGAGAACTTTATTTCTGAATCCGCCGTCTTTTGAGGGGTTTGATGGCGGCGCCAGTTCGCGCTGGCCCGCGTCCCGCGAAATCGAATCCTATTGGTACCCCGTCTGGCTCTGCTACCCCGCCGGCATGCTGCCCGACAGCAAAGTCGTCGACGCCCCGCCGCACAAAATCTCCATAGAGCAGACCGTCGAGATGGGCAAGCAGTTCGAACTGCTGGTCCTCTACACCTCCACCCCCGGCTTCCACGTCGACGTCAAGATGGCGGAGATGATGAAGGACGCGAATTCCAAGCTACAAGTGGCGTTCGTCGGCCCTCCTGTCACCATCGAGCCCGATAAAACGCTGCTCAACAATTCCGCCATCGATTTCGTGGTCCGCCGCGAGTTCGATTACCAGATCGCCGATTACGCCAAGGGCAAACCGCTCGCGGAGCTGCCCGGCGTGAGTTTCCGCCAGAATGGGCGCGTGGTGAACAATCCCGAAGGCCCGGCCATCGAGGATCTGGACGCGCTCCCGTGGGTCACCAAGACCTACAAGCGCGATCTCGATATCACCCGCTACAACGTTCCGTTCCTGCTGAACCCCTTCATTTCGATGTACACGTCGCGCGGCTGCCCGGCGCTCTGCACTTTCTGCCTCTGGCCGCAGACCCACTCCGGACACCGCTGGCGCCTTCGCTCTTCCGACGACGTGGCCAACGAGGTCCGCTACGCGCTCGAGCAGTTCCCCCACATGAAGGAGATCTTCTTCGACGACGATACCTTCAACTACCGCAAAGAGCGCACCATCGAGCTTTGCAAGAAGTTAAAGCCCCTGAACTTCACGTGGAGCTGTACTTCCCGCGTCACCACAGATTACGACACTCTCAAAGCCATGAAGGAATCGGGTTGCCGTCTGCTCATCGTGGGGTACGAATCGGGCGATCAGCAGATCCTCAAGAACATCAAGAAGGGCGCCACCGTCGAGATGGCTGAACGGTTCACCGCCAACTGCAAAAAGCTCGGGCTCATCGTCCACGGCGATTTCATCATCGGGTTGCCCGGCGAGACTCGGGACAGCATCCGCAAGACCATCGATTTCGCCAAGCGCCTCGACACCGAAACCATCCAAGTCTCGATCGCTCACCCATATCCCGGCACGGAATTCTACGATTACGTGAAGAAGAACGGCCTTATCACCATCGATTCCATGACCGACGATACCGGCCACCAGCTCCCCAACGTGGTCTATCCCGGGCTCGACCGCGGCGAACTGGTGGAATTCGTGGAGCGATTCTACGGCGAGTATTTCTTCCGCCCGCGGGTGATCTGGCGCATCGTGCGTAAGGCCATGTTCAATGGCGACGAGCGCCGCCGCCTCACCAAGGAAGCCCGCGAGTACATGGCGCTTCGTTCCAAGCGCAAAAAGTTCGTGGCTGAAAGTAAGGCGGCCAAGCCGGCGCCCGTTTCAGTCGGTTCGGGCGATTGACGCCCGATGTCCTCGGAATCGGCGCGGCTGCGCGTGAAGACCTGGATCTGCGCCGCCGTGGTCGTGCTGGCCAACGTCTTCGGGAACTTCTTCCTCAAGAAAGGCATGCCGGCAGACCTTCCGACGCCATGGTCGTATATCACCATCTTATTCCAACCGTGGGTTGCACTTGGCGTAGTTTTGCTCATCCTTTGGTTGATGTCCCGGATGACGCTCCTGAGCTGGGCTGACCTCAGTTATGTCCTGCCCGTGACGGCCGTCGGGTACGTCCTGGTGGCCCTGGCTGCCCATCTCTTCCTCGCCGAACAGATCCCGTTCAAGCGCTGGGCCGGAATCGTGCTGATCGTCGCCGGAGTAGCGCTGGTCAGCCTGGGAACTCCGCCGCGGACCCACAAACCGGAGGCTGGCGCGTGAAGTGGATCTATATCGCGATCATCGTCGCCGCCACCACGGTGGGTGAAGTGATGCAGGCCGCGGGCATGCGCCGCCACGGCGAAATCCGCGACTTTCGCCCCGGCGCCCTCCGCCGCGCCCTGGCCGTCCTCTCGCGCAACGCCTTCGTCATCGGTTCCGTGGTCGCGATGGCGGTCTCGTTTTTCGCCTATCTGGGTCTGCTGACCATTGCCGAGCTCAGTTTTGCGGTGCCGGTGACGGCTGTTACGTACGTGCTGGAGACTATACTTGCGAAGTATTACCTCAAGGAACACGTGAACTGGCTTCGTTGGGCCGGCGCCTCTCTGGTAATCTGTGGCGTGGCACTGGTTTCCCTGTGATCTGGCTCGCCCTTCCCGCGCTCGCCGCTGCCGCGTACTATTTTCTTGCGATCATCTCGGCCGCGCGCTGGCGCAGGTCGACGGCGCGCCCGGATGCCGGCACATGGACACCGCCCGTCTCGATCCTCAAGCCGATCCATGGCCGCGATCCGCGATTCTACCAGGCGATCCTCTCGCACGCCGCGCAGGATTACCCGGAATTCGAGCTGCTCTTCGGCCTCACCGACCCCAACGATCCCGCCCGCGCCGATATCGAACGCCTGCAGCGCGAGTATCCGGCTAGGCGGATCGAGATCGTCATCGTGGAGACCGGCGCGCCCAATGGAAAAGTGGGAGTTCTCGCGGAATTGGCCCACCGCGCCCGCCACGAACTGCTGCTGGTGAACGATAGCGATATCAGAGTCTACCCGGGCTACCTGCGCGCCGTGGTGGCGCCGCTTGCCGACCCGAAAATCGGGTTGGTGACCTGCCTTTACCGGGCGCGTTCCGACTCCTGGGCGTCGCATTGCGAAGCTTTGGGCATCGCCACCGAGTTCGCCCCCAGCGTGCTGGTGGCGCGCCTGCTCCGACAGGCGGAATTCGCCCTCGGTTCGACCATGGTCTTCCGCGCCGATGCCCTCCGCCGCATCGGCGGCTTCCAGACCATCGCCAAATATGTTGCCGACGATTATCAGCTCGGATTCCATATCCGCCGTTTGGGCTATCGCATCGAATTCGCGCCCGTAGTGGTTGAAACGGACCTCGGCGCGGCCACTTGGGCGCATACCTGGAGCCATCAGGTGCGCTGGTCGCGGACCATTCGCGTCTCCCGCCCCGGCGGCTATTACGGATACCTCATCACCCACGCTACTCTCTGGGCGCTGGTGGCTTTCGCCGGGCAGGAATGGTGGGCCGGCGCACTCGCGCTGGCGGTCCGGATCGCGGCGGGCGTCGTGGTAGGGGCGGCGATTCTGGGAGATCGCGCGGTTCCGAGGCGCTTCTGGCTGATTCCGCTGCGCGATCTGTTTGGATTTGCAGTCTGGGCCGCAGGCGCCTTCGGAAATCGTGTCGAATGGCGCGATCGCACGCTCAAGCTCGGTCCTGGCGGCGTCATTCAGGCCATAGATCAGCGGGATAAATAGGGGGTGCTTAACCGTTTTGGGGATTTCAGGTTATTGCGTCAAGCGACCGCTCCCTCGCGGGGTGCCCTGGGCCGGGCTCTGTTACAGGTGCCGCATGTTTGCGAGCAGTTACTGAGCCGCGACCGCAAGGGAGCGGTTGCCGGGCACGTCATTTCCCCAGTTGGGTTACGCACCCGAGACCTAGAGCCCTGTACCTTGGCGCGTCTGGTAGACTAAGAGATTCAGAACTGATTCTGGCTTCTTGGAGGAACGTAATTTGAAAGCTCGTCTCGGCGCGGCGTTTCTCTTTTGTTGTTTGACGGTTGGCGCGGAAACCGCAAGTCTGTCCGCGGACGCCATCGTACAGCAGTATTGCGCGGCCACTCGCAGCCAGGATCGCTTAAAGCAACCGTCCACCATGGACGTGGAAATCGCCGCCTCGCTACCGCAACTGAAGAAACATGGGAAGCTCACGGCGCTGCGGAGGGTTTCCGCCTTGGGGCGCATCACCTATGAGAGGTTGCGATTCCAGGGCGACGGAACGATAAAGAAGCAGATCATTAACCGTTACCTGGCCGCCGAGGCTGAAGCGCAGGAAGATCCATCGCTGGCCGTGCCCATAACCCCCGAGAACTACAACTTCAAATACAAGGGCAAGACGCAGTTGGATGGCCGCGAAACGCATCTGTTCGAGGTGTCGCCCAAACGGAGACGCCAGGGAGTGTTCCGGGGCCAGTTGTGGATCGATGCCGCTACTTTTCTGCGCGTCCAGGAATCCGGGTACCTGGTGAAGTCCCCTTCCATCCTGCTGAAAAAGGTGGCATTCGTTCGCAAGTACGACATTCGCGACGGGATTTCGGTTCCCCGGCAGGAACAGAACGTAGTGGATACTCGCCTGGGAGTGGGCCGCGCGGAACTCACCGTTGAGTTCAGCAATTATTCGATCGATACCGGCGAGGTTCCCGAAATCCAACATTAGCGGAAAACACTGGAAATGACCCAGCCGCCGATGAACGCTGATAAACGCCGATTGAAAACAAATAACTTATCTGCGTTCATCTGCGTTTATCGGCGGCTCATGTGCCTTTCATCTGCCTGTTTGGGCCACCCTTGACCCCGTAAAAAATACCAAGTAGTCTGAAATTGTCGTGATACTCCTGCTTTTTGGACCTCCCGGGTGTGGCAAAGGTACGCAAGCTGCTTTCCTTGCGAGCCGTTTTCACATTCCGGCTATCTCTACCGGTGAAATGTTCCGAGCGGAAACCAAAGCCGGAACGGAGTTGGGCAAGACGGTCGCCGCGATTATGGCCAAGGGCGCCCTGGTGAGCGACGAACTGGTAAACGAAATCGTCGCCAGCCGCACCTCCCGGCCGGATTGCGCCAACGGCTTCCTAATCGATGGCTACCCGCGAACCGTGCCGCAGGCGCGCGTTTTCGGCGTGCTCCTCAGCAAGCGCGGTCTGCCGGACCCGATCGTCATCCACATGGATGTCCCGGACGATTCGCTGGTGGCGCGGCTTACCGCCCGCCGCCAATGTCCCGAGTGCCGGCGCATCTACAATCTGTTGTCGCAGCCGCCGAAAGTGGCCGGCCAATGCGATGACGACCTCGCCCCGCTGCTCATCCGCGACGACGATAACGAGGCGGTCATCCGCCGGCGCCTCGCGGCGTACAAGGAACTGACCGGCCCGATTCTCGACTGGTACGGCCCGTCGGTAGTCCACACCGTGAATGGCGATCAGGCGCCGGAGACGGTGCAGAGCGCGGTGGAACAGGCGGTGCTCGACGCGTTGCTGCTGGCGCCGGTGGCGAAGTAGCTCAGCGGAGCCCCTGCATAAGGCTCAAGTTCGATTCCGTCCGCTGAAAGGAATAGACACCGGACCTTTCGTCGGGTGTCACCAGGACGGCGTAGAGCGAGAGCGCCCCGGCTGGATCGGATGGGGTAAAGACCGTCCACAAATCCTTGCGGCCCTTGACCAGATCGATCTTGTATAGTGGCGCAGGCATGCGGCCTGCCGTGTAGATCAGAACCTGCTGCCCCCCTGGAATCCAGCGGACGAATTGCTCGCCCGGCTGGACGTTCGGAATCGGCTGAACCGGCCCGCCATCCACGGGGTACAGAGCGAGTTTGCCATCGGGGCCGGTGGCGGCGACGGTTTTTCCGTCGGGCGAAATCGAATTTCCGCGCAGCGACAGGCCTTCGCCGGTGAATGGCCGGGGCTTGCCCGGCGGGAAGACGTCCTGCACCCAAAGACGCGTTCCGTGACCGATCTCGCTGGCGGCGAACAGAATGCGATGTCCATTGGGAAACCATTGCGAGAATCGTTGATAATCCAGTCCCGAGACCGGAAGCTGTTGCGGTTCCCCGGTGCCGGTCGGAATCAGGAGCAGTTTCGGCGGCGACGTGAGCATGGTGGCGAGTACCCATTTGCCGTCCGCGGAGAGCGATTCCGCTTCCCCATCGCTGAGCCGCACCACCGGTGAGCCATCGGTCTTCCGCAGACAGGCGTAATAGTTGGCCGTCAGACCCGGTTCGGTGAACAGGAGCGTTTTGCCGTCCGCCGAGAGGTCGGCCGGGAAGGAATCGGTGAGCCAGGTGAGACTGACGTCGCGTTTGGCCGCGTGATCGCGCCAGACGATTTCGTTCCGGCTGGCGAAACTGTCCACCAACGCGCGGCCGTCGGGCGTGATATCCCGCAGGAAACATCCCACGGGACTGCGCATCAGAACCCGCTGCCGCCCCGAATCGCTGACCGCCCAAAGGGCGTCGGAATTACCTTCGTGCGCACCGACGAACCAGAACTCGCGGCCTCCGGGAGCGAAAGCTACTCCGGAAATGGCTTCCCAGCCGACGGATAGGACTCGTTTTTCGCCGGCGAGATTGACCAGCAGAACGTCACCCCGGTTGTCGCCGCGCAACGGGTGATCGGCGAAGATAATGCGGTCTCCGTTGGGGGAGAATCGGATACTGTCGATCCAGCCGGCTGCCCGGTATAGAACTTTGCCGATGGGATATTCCAGCCGGGTAGCGCCTTCCACCACGTGGGCCACTGCCAACTCGTTGCCCTTGGGGTCCCACTCCGCCTCCTCCACGTCGGCCAGCAGGACGCGCGGCGCGCCGCCGGAAAGCGGCACGCGGGCCAGGGTGCCGTGCGGAGACATCCCGGGGACGGCGCCGAGTACGGCGTCCAACGCGATGGCCATTTCGCCGGTGGAAGAGATGGAGAAAAGGTGCGAACCGGTAAGTCCCAGCGGGCGGGCATCAGGGGAGTCGAGACGAGCGGTATAAATGTCGGATGGACTGCCGTCCCATGTGGCGCTGTACGCAAAAGTGCGCCCATCGGGGGCGAAGCGTGCGCCGGATACGAAGCCGCGGCGAAAGGTGAGACGCGAGAAAGTCGGCGGCGGATGAGAAGACAGGCGATATCCAAACCACGCGCCCGCGGCGGCGCAAACCGCGCACATCGCGGCGACGGCAATCCACAACGGTCTCCGCCGTTTCGCCGGGCGGGCCGGAACGATCTGTGCCGTGCCGCCGGAAAGCGTCTGTAGGGCAAAGGCCAGATCGCGAGCCGACTGGAAGCGCTGCCCGGGCGATTTCTCCAGGCAGTGCCCGACGATCTGCCGCAGTGCCGGTGGAACCGAATCCGGAAGCGGGTCCGGCTCGCCGTTCAGGATGGCGTGCATGATTTCGACCGGAGCACCCGCATGGAAGGCCGCACGGCCGGCGAGCATTTCATAAAGAATCAGTCCGAAACTGAAAATATCGCTGCGGGTATCCACTGCCTCGCCGCGCACCTGCTCCGGCGACATGTAGCCCACGGTTCCCATGACGAGGCCTTCGGTGGTGACGGTGGGAGACTCTCCGTCCGGCAGCCATTCCGAAATCTTGGCGAGGCCGAAATCGAGGATCTTGGCCCTTCCCGGTTGGCCGCTTCCGGAACCGGTGATCATGATGTTGCGGGGTTTGAGATCGCGGTGCGTGATGCCGCGGGAATGCGCCGCGGCGAGGCCGTCGGCGATTTGAATGGCGAGATCGATGACGCGGCGAAGGGAAAAAGGCGTGTGAATCGCAAGGGTCTCCCCGTCGACGAGTTCCTGCACCAGATAGCCGTCGCCGACATCGTACAAAGCCACGATGTTGGGGTGACTGAGCGCTGCTACCGCGCGGGCTTCCTGCTCGAAGCGCCATCGGCGCGTGGGATTGCCGGCAACGTCCTCACGCAGGACCTTGAGGGCCACCAGGCGGCCCAACCGCGTGTCCCTGGCTTTGTACACCGTGCCCATCCCGCCTTCCCCGAGGTGCGCGAGCACCTCGTACGGGCCGAGACGGGTTCCCGGAACGAGCGGCATGATGTCTCACGATTGTATCGTGAGACACATCACTTGATGTGCTGGCCCGTCGGCATGGCGGCAAAAGGCAAAGCCTTTTTCACGCAGAGGCGCAGAGAACGCAGAGTACAGAGCGGGCGGCCTTTTGCGAGGCGCTTGCAAAATTCGCTGTTCCGCACCCCAAAAGCACCGCTGCCTCGGAAGCTGTGAAGAATTGATGAGCCGCGACCGGAAGGGAGCGCAAGCGTCGGGATAAACCGGCGTGTAGTCGGGGATGAAAGAGCCCCACAAGAAAGGAGTAGCGAACCATCTTGACCTCGAGTCTTGCGCCGGGTGCCGTGAGGGACCAGGTGAA
>Ga0181538_10000489_pt1 | contig 47028 bp, 48 predicted proteins | sample PEATcosm2014_Bin_40_FD_119773 | JGI IMG/M metagenome (GOLD analysis project Ga0181538, IMG submission 119773) | Peatland microbial communities from MTU Mesocosm Facility, Houghton, MI, USA - PEATcosm2014_Bin23_30_metaG | ecosystem: Environmental > Terrestrial > Soil > Wetlands > Peat | place...
CAACTGGAAGCGAAAGCCGTCATTCGCCACAGGCAGCTAGAATCTGCCAACGTGATCGCACTACTCCCTGGCACAGATACAGCTCTCAAAAACGAGTTCGTCGTTCTCTCTGCGCATATCGATCATCTTGGAATAGGCGAGCCTATCGACGGCGACAAAATTTACAACGGTGCAATGGACAACGCCGCCGGAGCCGCGGCGGTCATGGAAATAGCTGCGAGCTTCAAGAGACACCCAGAGGCGGTGCGCCGTTCTATCGTATTTTTGTTGACTACGGGTGAAGAAAAAGGGCATCTCGGTTCGCAGTATTTCGCTGCTCACCCAACGGTGCCCGCGCGCCAAATCGTCGCGGATATCAATGTGGATATGTTTCTTCCGATTGTCCCTCTAAAAGTTCTAAAGATCTGTGGTCTGGAAGAATCCGATTTGGGGCAAACTGCGGCTACCATCGCGAGTGAATTCGGAATTAAACCAATTGCCGATCCGCAACCTCTTCGGAACGAGTTCATTCGGAGCGATCAATATAGCTTTATTCTCAAAGGAATTCCGGCTGTCAAGATCGACGTAGGTTTTGATCTCGGCTCTCCTGAGCAGGCCGTTTTCAAAGACTGGCTCGCAAACCGTTATCACGCACCATCCGATGACGTAAAGCAGCCGGTTAACCTGGACGCTGCCGCTCTATACGAGCGGTTCACCCGCCAGTTAGTCGTCGTCACGGCGAACGATGCGGTACGCCCGCAATGGAATCCCGCCTCATTCTTCCGCCGTTACGCGTCGCATGCCGAATGACCGTCTCTACGAGGAGCCTGTAGTACGCAAAAACTCCATCAGGCTCCCAGAGAGGTCCGGTTCGAGGACATGGCTAGTGACCTCCTCGAACGCCAGTGACCGCCACTTTTCCGAGTACTCGACTTAGAGCCATTTTAATCAATACACGCGAATTGTTTTGACAGTCAACTTGTACAGCGTTAGTCCACATCGCCAGCCCTTCCAACATCAGCGACCCTGGACCCACGCCGTGAATTGATGCCATAACGGTGAGTGGGCAAGGGGGCGCATCGTAAAGTCCATTACAAGTATTAAAAGTGATCCCGAAATCGTTGCAAGATGGACTTTTCTGCGCGACCAGAGATCAAAAGCGATCATGAAAATCAGGAAAGAGTCGAGGATACCGAAGAACACAAGATCGCTGGAAAAGACAAATGCGAAGGGCCAGCGGCCCAATGCTGGGCCCAGGAGTGCAACGGTCGCAATGATTATCAGTCGCTTGTGCGCGGGGCCGTCGCTTCGGACCACGAAGGCCCAAACGATCAGCACCGCAAAGGCCGACAACTGAAGCACATCAACGGCGAACAGCGCCTCCGTGCTCATACCAGGGGCCGCACGTCTGCGCACCGCGGCAATTAACGTTGCAAACCCAATCAACACAAGCAAACCGGCAAGAATCATCCCTAACACTCCGAGCCACATGTGCCAGCGCACATGACCGACAGACACCAATGTGACTTGCGCAAGAAGCAGGAGTATCCAGCAGGAAAACAGTGCTCCATGAACATGAACCAGTGCGGTGGGCAACTTGGCATGAAATACGCCGGCGAGATAATAGCTGTGGGCAAAGCCAACGAAAACTATGCCAAGAATGAGCAGCACCATGGCTGAAAAGAAATAATCATCAGCATGTTTTTGAACAGAGTGCGTGGCGGTGCTTGACATGCTTGCTCCCTATTCGTGAGCGAGGGTCTTCACGGATGACATTTGATCTCGATGCGAAGGTCGGAGGGGCCCTGGGGAGAATTGGAAGCATTCTCCGGGTTTTCCACAACCTCGATGGCGTGCATGGGCTCCGGTTTCATCCACCCCACGCTCCAAGCACCAGGATGGATAGGTTCTTCCCTGCTCGGTTGGTCGGTAACGCTGCCATCTGCACGGTGATACCGAATATGCGGTGACTTCCCGCCGGTATCCCAACTGAGGAAGAAACTCGGCCATCGGTGATGATGCATTGGTATTGTCGAGCCGGCCGGAGGCACGGTGACTTCGAGCACACGCACAAGTTCATTTTCAAAGATGACTTTGTGGCTGTTGGGAGCGGCTTGCATGGCATCGTAGCCATCTGGGAAACCCGATTTGTCCTGCCCGTAGACGTAAAAATGCCAACCGAACACCGCAAAAACTAGAGTCACAAAAGGGCTGAGGCGGAAAACCCACTTCCAAAATGAACGAAACGCCCTCATCGGCCGCCCCTCCTTGTGGGTGATTCAACTCTCAGTTTTATCTTCACTCGCCATCGATATGTAGATCATAGTGGAGTATTTTATTCGAGCGATTGACCTGCTAATGAATGGTCAGCAAGTGGGAGTCGTAGACAACGTTGCCACCGACCATTGTCAGAATGGATTCGGTTTTCGGAAGATCCTGTGGCGACACCTGGAAAATGTCCTGCGAGAGCACGGCGAGATCGGCAAGTTTGCCGGGCTCCAAGCTGCCTTTGTCCTTTTCTGTGAACTCGGCGTAGGCCGAGGTCAGCGTGTAGGCCACCACCGCTTGCTCTCGTGTTATCGCTTCTGATGGACGGTCTCCGTGGATTGTCGCGAACATAATATTCAAAAATGGATTTGTGGGGCCGTCCGACCCCAGCGCCACGGGAATTCCCGCGGCCAATAGCGATCTCAGGGGTTGGGCTTTGCTGAATGCGTCACCGCCAGCGCTGGATAACCCCATCAGGTGCGAGGGGTTTTGCACGACTACAATTCCGTACTCTTTCACCCTGCCCACAAGATCTGGAAACAGGCCATCGCCGTGCTCAAATCTCACCCGCCGGCCCGCCCAGACGTTTTTTCCTCCTGTCGCATCCATCGCGTCAAGCACTGCCTTCGCGGCACGATAACCCGAAACATGCAGCATGAGCTGATCGTTGTCTTTTAGTGATTCCTTCAACATGGCCGCGATCTCTTTTCCCGGGAAGGTCAGCGGCAAGTCCGTGAAAATCTCATCGAAGGGCGGAGCAGCCGGCATTTTGATCGCTTCGCGCGCTGTAAAGGTTCCTTCGATCGGCACTCCATCCGTCATCCACTTCGTTCCACTCACCGTGATCAACCCATTGGGATTCCGTGGCACTCCCCTGCCTTCTTCAATATCCCTTCCTGCGGCCGTCGTTCCAGGCATCCGAATTACGCGGATCCTGATACGTGTAGGAACTTCTTCGAGTAACGCCACTGCCCTGGCCGGAGGAATTCCATTCGACATGTCTTGAATTGAAGTGATCCCGAACCTCTCCGCGTCGTCCAGCGTTGACCGGAGTTGAGCGACCGCCTCTTTTTCCGGCACCGCATTCTCGACGGTTCGTTCGATGTCCATGCCGGCGTACTCCCGCACCACGCCGGTTAGCCTTCCCTTCGCATCGCGCTCAAAACGTCCGCCCGCGGGATCCGCTTGATTGTCCGCAACACCAAAAAACGTGAGCCCAGCGCTGTTTAGAATGAACCCATGGCCGGTAAAGGTAACCAGAAGGACCGGATTCTCGGGTGCTACCTTGTCGAGCGAATCCCTATTGACGGAAATATCCTGAAAGATCGCTGACCCGATTGTGACCACAATCAATGACTTGCTGGGAGATTTACCTGCCGTCGCGGCTATGGCATCTCTGACCTCATCCCATTTCGGATTCATTGTTTTCAGGTGCACATCCACCTCGTTTACGGGCTGGAGCTCCAGGTGATTGTGCGCGTCGTTGATGCCGGGGATTACTGTGTGGCCGGCAAGATCAATTTGTTTCGTCTGCGGGCCAGCGAGAGATTTTATTTTTACAGAATCGCCGGTAGCGATAATTCGCTCGCCGCGTATGGCCAATGCTTCGACGTATGGCTGGCCAGAATTGCTGGTAAATATTTTGCCGTTGAACAAGATCAGCTCCGGTGCCGATTGCTGGCCACGACCGGCGGAGCACAAGAACAGCAACGCGAAAATTGTGAGCCATACGCTGGTTCGCATTCTAATCATGTTTTTTCCTTTCTCAACGAAGCTAGTTGCAGGCACAAACGGGGCGCGTCACCAGAACTACTGGCCTCTTATTTCGGGATCTCACCGTTCCAATTGCTCTTGATCGGGTCGAACTGCTGAGCGTCCTGATTCACGATCGTGTTTTGATTGTGGGTGACCTTCCATATGCCGTCGCGTTTTACAACCACGAACGTGTCCAATTGGTTGCCGCTGGGAGTCTTCTCCTTATGCCCATCCGGCAGAACCATTTCACCGCTGCCCGTCTGTACAGCGACCGCGACGGCCACATCCGGTGTGATCATTCGGATCGTTATCTCCCCAAAATGTATTTCTTCATTTTGGAACATCACGCGGTGATATACGCCAAGGGCCTTGACGATTTCGGCTCTTCCTTGCCAGCGTGTCCCCAGGACATTAATCAGATTCGCGTCTTCCGTGAAGACGTCTGCCATTGCCTTCATGTCGTGGTGGTCCCAAGCTTCCTGAAATCGCATGACTGAGGCGCGAATGGCCGTTTCGTCTGAGGTGTTGGCCGCAAACATATTCGCACCAACCATCCAGAGCAGTCCTGCCATCCCAAATCCAGCCAGATAATGAATTGATCGCATTCGATTGTCTCCTCTGCTGTTTGGTCGTTGAAGCCGGGGATTACTGTGCGGCCGGCGAGATCAATTGCGTGCAAGCGAGAGATTTTATTTTTACAGAATCGCCGACAGCGATGATTCGCTCGCCGCGTATGGCCAATGCTTCGACGCATGGCCGGGCACTGTTGCTGGTAAATATTGTCCCGTTGAACAGGATCAAATCTGGAGTCGGGTTCTGGCCGCGTGCAAACCCGCAAAAATAGAAAAACACTAAAGTCAGTGTTGAAGCGGCGAGTCTCCGCATATTCAGATTCCCTTAAAAACTAGCAGTCCCAGCAAACTTCTCGGGGGGCTAAGGCTAGCATTAAATCTGCTCTATTGTCGCTATTGTCCTCAGAGTATTTCAGGCCCTTACCGGGAAAGTGGAGGCTAGTACCGGTAAGCCGGCTTTTCGGCGCTGACCGTATGTAAGCTTACTTTTGTAATCTGTTGTGGCGAGTTCACTCAACTGCTCCCTAACACCTACCCTGAGAGTTGCCGTTATACTGCAATGGTGCGCTGACACGAGACCGGCCAAATTGTTTAGCGCATTTACAGGAGACGTAAATGATCGTCGTGACAGGCGCAACGGGACGCACAGGACGGCGAACAGCGGAAGCGTTGCGCGCCAAAGGCGAAAAGGTTCGCATAGTCGGGCGCGACGCGAGGAGGTTGATACCTCTAGTGGAGCTAGGTGCGGAACCGTTCGTCGGTAACGTCGAAGATGTCGCTTCTATGACAGAAGCTTTCAAAGGCGCTTCAGCCGTCTACCTTGTTCTGCCCGAGGACATCTCACAGCAGGATTTGCGTGCGCATCAAGAACGCGTTTCCGATTCGTACGCCGCAGCACTCGCCAACGCCCATGTGCGGTTCGTCGTCAATCTAAGCAGTATCGGCGCTCAGCATGCGAATCACACCGGCCCCATCGTCGGCTTACACAATCAGGAGCAAAAACTCGATCGAGTCGCTGGGCTGAACGTTCTGCATGTGCGCGCAGCGTACTTTATGGAAAACCTCTTCATGAGTATCGAGCCGTTGCGTTCAACAGGAACACTACCGGGTGGTTTACAGGCGGATGCAAGAATGCCGTGGATAGCCACGAAAGACATCGGCGCCTATGTTGCCACGCGTCTCGCTGCGCGCGATTTTTCCGGCAGTTCAATACAGGAGCTACACGGGCAGCGCGACATCTCCATGAAGGAAGCGGCGTCAATTATTGGCAACTCTATCGGCAAGCCCAATCTCTCATACGTGCAAGTGCCGAGCATGATGCTCGGGCAGGGCCTTATGAAGATGGGGTTACCTGAAAAAACCGCAAAACTGCTTATTGAAATGTGGGATGGTGCGAATGCTGGCCTCATCGCGCCCCAGGAAGCGCGCTCGGCAAAAAATACGACACCCACTACGCTGGAATCATTCGTCACCGAGGTCTTCGCGCCTGCGTATCTCCAGATAGTCTGAAAGCGGCGGACGGTTTACTTGTTCACAATATAGGTCTGCAAGTGTGTGGACCCATTCCGTGGATTTCAAGGCTTTTGCGGAACACTCTTTGCAAGAAAGGAGCTGCAAAGTGGAAAGGAAATGGCACGAGCGATATCCACAGAAATTCCGTATTCGAGCTGTGGAGCGAATGAACAGTTGTGACAATGTCTTGCGACTGGCTCGAGAACTCCGTTTGAATCGCAGCCTGCTGTACAAGTGGCGGCATCGGCTCGACCCAGCTAACGGTCAGGCTCAAGGCGAGGCCACGGTACGCAATTCCCGGGAATCCACACTTCGCAAGGAAATCGACAAACTGAAGCGACTACTGGCGAACAAAACCGTGGAAGTGGATTTTTTCAGATGTGCCTTGCAAAAAGTCGAGGCTCGACGCCGGAACAGCGCTATCTCTGGCGAGCAGGCGTCTACGATGCAATCCGAGACGTCGTTGCAAGGCAGCTTGAGTGTCGAGCGAATGTGCCAGTTGGGACAGGTGAGCAGGGCGGGATTCTACCGGTATTTTCAGACCCGAGCGCCGATCGAGGAGAGCATGACGGTGCGCTCTGCCATTCAGGAGATTGCCTTAGAGCATCGGCGGCGCTACGGCTATCGGCGGATCACAGCGGAGCTCCGTCAACGAGGGATGATCGTGAATCACAAACGGGTCGCACGAATGATGCGGAAGGATAATCTGCTGACGGTCCGGCACCGCGCATTGTTGCGGGCGGCAGAGCCGAGCGGCGACCTGGAAATCTACCTCAACCTCGCAAGCCGTTTGAAGGTCGGCGGTCCAAACCAGCTGTGGATTGCGGATATCACCTACATTCGGCTCAAGGCGGAGTTTGTTTATTTGGCAGTGGTCCTGGATGCCTTTTCTCGGAAAGTTGTGGGCTGGTCCATCGACCGCACGTTGCAATCTAGGCTTCCCCTCGGCGCCCTAAGACAAGCAATTCTGAGTAGGCAGCCGCCTCCTGGACTCGTTCACCACTCGGATCGTGGTGTGCAGTATGCCTGCGAAGCCTACATCCAGGTGCTTCAGGAACACCAGATCATGCCTAGCATGAGTCGACCGGGGCATCCGCATGACAACGCCTGTTGCGAAAGTTTTCTAAAGACATTGAAGCGCGAAGAAATCAACGCCAACGACTACCGTGATATGGAGCACCTGGTTGAGGGGATCGAGGAATTCATCGAGCGGTACTACAATCGGTCCCGCTTGCATTCGGCACTGGGATATCGATCGCCAGAGGAGTTTGAGAAGCGATCAGAAAGTGGAAGCGGAGACAATCGGCAAATGCGCATTGTCTTGGGCAGGTAATGAGACAGTGTGCCCATAAAATTGTCTCAACGAGGGGTTCACACACCCATTTGTCAGTTCAAGGTCTACTTGAGCTGTTCCAAAACTGTGCCAAAACCCTATCCAAATGTGATTTCGAGGGTTACTTCGAGCGAGAAGCAGATTCCCCGAAATTATTGAAAACATTAGAAAGGCAGAACAAAGGAAGGAATTGTTGGAACGGGTGAACGTGCTTGCAAAGCAGGTGCTCTCCCAGCTGAGCTACACGCCCCCTGCAACTATATGATTCTAATAGTGAGTCTAATAGAATTTCGTGACAATGACTACCTGCTCTGTTAGCAGGTGGTCCCGCAAGCTGATCTGCCGACCCGTCACGTACAACCCTTAGCCAGTGAAGTGCATACAGCGACTTCCTGAAAAGACTTAACTTTGAATCTCGGTCCATTCGGTCCAAGAACGCACTTTTTCAAGTAATTACGCGTCGGGTAGAGCATTCGGTTCTCGACCGAATGCTCAGGCATTTGAATTGAAATCGGCGCTGCGTAAGTTGCTAAACCAAAAGCTCTTTTTATTAACCTATCCAGGATCAAGAAGTGCTGTCATAAAAACGTCGTAGGCCATTCGGGGTCCGTGCCAACTCTAGTTCACATGCGTTTTCTGAGTTTATGAACCCGCCATTGACAATGCCGCTCGACGAGGCTTGCGTGATATTGTGATCGACCGAGCATCAAATTCGGAAGGAGTTCCGAGATGAATAAATCTGGCATATTGATCGAAACTCCAGGGTTCGGGGCGAGGGAGATACATACCATCGTCAGCGATTACACAGGCACCTTGTCTTGTGGTGGGAGGCTCACTCCGGGGGTAAGGGAAAAACTCGTGACACTTCTCGACTTCGTAGACATTCGAATCGTAAGCTCCGATTCCTTTGGCACCGCAACCGAAGAGCTCCGTGGCATCGTGAAGCCTGACATCCTGAGCACGGAGAAGCACGATCTAGAGAAGCAGGAGTACGTGAAGCACTTGGATCTGCCTCACGTCGCCGCCTTTGGTAATGGCAACAACGACCGGTTGCTATTGAAGACGGTGAAAGAAAGCGGCGGTTTGGCGATTGCCGTCGACAACGGCGAAGGCTGCGCAATCGATGCGCTTCTGAACGCAAACCTCTTCATTGTTGGCGGTGCCAACGCTCTCAATCTCTTGTTGGAAGTGCGGGGTTGCAAGGCAACGCTGCGGTTTTGACGAAAAGTTGAGGTTTGCAGCGGCCGTGGCAATACTTTCACGGATGCCACCAGGTGAGCCATTCGAGCTTGTGATGGAATGAATTGGAGTGTCACGCGAGTGTCACTCCACCGTCAAAGCTGGTTGTTGACTTACGTCGGGCCCCAAGTATCATAGATTTAGTGGCGAAGGAGTTCGCCCTCTAACCGCTGTCCCTTAAGCCGGGACAGATGATGACTCCTGACAAGGATCTTGTCGCGGAGTCATGTCCCCGGCAACGATCCCAAAACAAAGGCAGGAGCAAGAACTGACATGCAAAATGTCTGGGCACTAGCTTCCTTGTGGGTCGGATTGGCGCTCATCGCCACGCTTCTAGCGATTTGGTTCAAAATTTCAACAGCCTTGTCAGAAATCGTTGTAGGGACCGTCGCACAATTGATCATCGGGGCCATCGTCGGTCCGATGGGACTGGCCGCAAAGACCGAGTGGATCACTTTTTTGGCTGGCACGGGCGCGATTGTCCTGACTTTCCTTGCTGGTGCCGAGCTCGATCCAGTGATCTTTCGAACCAAATGGAAGGAAGCAACAGCCGTTGGGCTCGTAGGGTTCTTCGGGCCGTTTCTCGGCTGCACGGCAGTCGCGCACTACGTTCTCCATTGGAGCGTCAGATCGAGCTGGCTCGCAGGTGTGGCTCTCTCCACGACCTCCGTGGCGGTCGTGTACGCCGTGATGCTAGAACTAGGCCTCAACAAGACAGAATTTGGGAAGGCGATTCTGGCAGCGTGCTTCGTAAATGATTTGGGAACCGTTATCGCCTTGGGCCTCATCTTCTCGCCTTTCACGTTTCGGACCGTGATTTTCGTTGTCGTGAGTGTGGTCGTGTTCTTCATCCTTCCGTTCCTGACACCCCGCTTTTTCAAGCACTATGGCGGCCGCGTCTCCGAACTGGAGGCCAAGTATCTTCTCTTTCTGTTGTTCGGCATGGGCGGACTGGCCGTGTGGTCCGGGAGCGAGGCTGTTCTTCCCGCATATATTATCGGCATGGTGCTGGCGGGAACTGTCGGGAAAGACCACGTACTTGTTCGCCGGCTCCGGACACTGACTTTCGGACTCCTCACGCCATTTTATTTCATACGAGCCGGGTCATTCGTGTCTGTCCCTGCGCTGGTGGCAGCACCGCTCGTGTTTCTGGCTTTGTTCGGAGCAAAGATGCTGTCGAAGATGGTTGGCCTTTATCCGACCGTAAAATTCTTCAAGTACCAACGCGAGGAAGGCTTGTATTACACGCTGATGATGTCAACAGGTCTGACATTCGGTACGATTTCCGCTTTGTTTGGCCTGAGCCACGGGGTCATTACCCAAGCCCAATACTCATACCTCGTGGCGACAGTAATCGGTAGCGCTGTCGTCCCGACGATGTTTGCAAACGCTTGGTTCATGCCAAGGCATCTGCTGCCGAAAGCGGAACAAAAATCGTCTACGAAGGAAGTTGCAGCCGTCAGTACGGACTAAGGAGGGGTTATGCCTCACCAAAGGCACGATTCAATCTTTCGGAAGATTCTCGTGGGGTACGATGGGTCGAAATACTCGGAGCACGCAGTGAGTGTGGCATTAAATCTAGCGCATTGTTGCGATGCGAAGCTTCTCGTTTTCGCCGTCGCCCGCCCTCCTGAGCCTGCAACTCGCGTTGAGTTGGAAGCGATGATTGATGACGCGCGGGAGCACTTCGAGGAGGGTTTCAAACATATACAGGAGCGCGCTAAGGAAGCGGACGTCCAGATTGAGACTGCAATCGTGGTGGGTCATCCGACGGAGCAAATCATTCATCGGGCGGAAACGGAAAACGTGGATCTAGTTGTTCTTGGCCATCGCGGTGTCTCCCGATTTGGGGTGTTCAAGATTGGATCGACTTCCGACAAAGTTGTTCGTCACGCGCATTGTCCGGTAATGATCGTTCGATAGAGGCTGCAAGAAAGGTGAGGTCATTTATGTCGAAAATCACTGACTTAGATGCAATCGAAATCCTGGATTCACGAGGCAATCCGACGATCCAGGTGATGCTGCGGTTAGAGGGTGGCTTTGAGGGAGTAGCAAAGATTCCGTCAGGTGCGTCTACCGGCAAGCATGAGGCCGTTGAACTCCGCGACGGAGACAAGTCTCGGTATTTCGGAAAGGGTGTCAGGAAGGCAGTTGAAAATGTGCTCCAGGTGATCCGGCCTGCCATGCTCGGCTTTCAGGCTAGTGACCAAGCTGCCCTGGATAAGAAGCTAATCGCTCTCGATGGAACTCCCAATAAAGCTCGTCTGGGCGCAAACGCGATCTTGGGCGTGTCCATTGCAGCGGCACGCGCCAGCGCCGCGGAAAAGAAACAACCTCTTTACCGGTATCTAGCCGAGCGCGTGAACTACACGATTCCCGTTCCAATGCTCAATGTCCTCAACGGCGGGAAGCACGCTGACAACAACGTTGATTTTCAGGAATTCATGATTGCGCCTGTCGGAGCACGATCGTTTTCGGAGGCCCTACGCTATGCCGCCGAGACCTTTCACACTCTCAAAGGCATATTGCACAAAAAGGGTTACGAGACGAGCGTTGGTGACGAAGGCGGTTTTGCCCCTCGCTTGCGTTCAAACGAGGAAGCCATGGAACTCGTGAGTTCCGCGATTCGACAAGCGGGATATAAGCCTGGCGTAGACATCGCCATCAACCTGGATCCGGCTGCGAGTGAATTCTACGAAGACGGAATGTATGTCTTTCGCAAATCCGATGGCTCCAAGAAAAGCTCTGCAGACATGATCGGATTGTGGAAAAGCTGGCTATCACAATATCCGGAGATCTTCTCACTTGAGGATGGCTTGGCCGAAGATGACTGGAGTGGCTGGTCAGATTTGACCAAGGAGCTCGGCAGTAAAGTTCAACTCGTGGCCGACGATATTTTCGTCACCAATCCTGAAATCTTTGAGAAGGGGATTCAGAAAGGGATCGGCAACTCGATTCTTATCAAACTGAATCAGATTGGCACAATCACGGAAACCATGCGTTGCATCAAGATGGCCCATGACCACGGCTACACCGCCGTGGTCTCACACCGTTCGGGTGAGACCGACGACACCACCATCGCCGACTTCGCCGTTGCAACAGGAGTCGGGCAAATCAAGACGGGTTCCGCTTCGCGTGGAGAAAGAATCGCTAAATACAACAGGCTGCTCGAAATTGAACACGAACTTGGAGCAAACGCAGTGTACGCAGGGAATTCCGCTTATTCACGGTGGCGGGGTAAGGCAAAAGTGGTTTAAGCCGCCTAGACTCAAACAGGGCTGAGGAACCAGCAGGCGGCTTATGATGAGCCGCCTGCAGCGGTCGAGGATGGTATGGGTTCTCAAGACTCACCGAGCGCAGGTTTGTTGAACGAATTTCAGGCACGACGACTACGCGTGACCTGCCAGTACATAGACAAGCTCCTCGGCGAGATCAGCGAGATTATGCACGTTAGCTCGTCGAAAGTGGCGTTTCCTCGCTTCCTGCCTGACATCGCCCCGGCGCAGAGCCGCACCATTGAAGACTATCTCGCACGTCTCCGAGCGCAACTTGTGCGGGTATTGGACGGCCAGGGCATTCCAAGAGAGAAACCCTCAATTCCGGCTTCCCGCGCTGTCCATGTCGCACTAGGTACCATCGACATCGCGGTGGAAGAGCTGAAACCGCACTACATGCAAGGGTATGGTGAACTGCCCGAGGCTGCGGCCACCGAACTCAATGGAATTGTCGGCGAGTTGCGGGGTTTGGTGTCGAAGCTTGACCGTTATCTGCTAGAGGGTGTTGGAGAAGATCTGAAGTTGCGCCTACAACGACTCGAACAAAGGAGCAACGATTTAGAACTTCTTTCCAGGCTTGAGCAGATTGTCGCTGATCGCGGGCTAGTCGAATTTCGCACGACCATCGCCTCGATTCTGGATCGCGCCGAAGATAAAACGTTCGAGATTGCGGTTTTCGGTCGCGTGAGTTCCGGAAAGTCATCCCTTCTGAACTCCATTCTGGAGACTGATGTGCTCCCGGTCGGTGTCACGCCAATCACAGCAGTCCCCACGCGAATCACATACGGGGAGAAGCCTTCGATGAGGGTGTCCTTTGCTGAAGGTCGTGCAAAAACATTGGACGTTACCAGGCTTCCTGAATTCGCGACGGAACAGCAAAATCCTGGAAATGCAAAGCGAGTGACCCGAATTACAGTGGTGCTGCCTGCCTCAGGCCTTCAGAATGGTGTTTCTTTTGTTGATACACCCGGGCTCGGCTCGCTGGCAACGAGTGGAGCGGCTGAAACCCTCGCTTACTTGCCAAAGTGTGATCTCGGCGTTGTCCTGATTGATGCGGGTTCAACGTTAACAGCGGAAGACCTCCAAACCCTTCTGACTCTCCAGCAAGCGGCTGTTCCCGCGAATGTGCTTCTCAGCAAGGCCGACCTTTTGTGTTCAGAGGATCGCGAGAAGATCATCGAGTATGTAAGAGAGCACATCCGTTCCGAGTGCAATCTGGAACTGCATGTCCATCCCGTGAGTGTTCTCCCCTCCCACAAGAACTTGCTGACCCGATGGTTCGAGGATCAAATCATTCCGCTGTACAGCCACTCGCAGGAACTCAGAGCATCCTCGATTCAAAGAAAGATTGGTGCACTGCGCGAGTCCGTAATTTCGGCCTTAGAAATGCAACTCGAACGGAGCAAGAAACCGACTAGTGAAGTGGGGGATCAGGTCCGTGCAGTAGAGGCTCGTCTGCGTCGTGTGACAGGTTTGATTGAGGAAACACGGTCTGCTTGGGAAAAGGAAATTGCAGCGTTGCCGAATGAACTCTCGGAAGCGTTTTATGCCATGTCTGCCCGTCTGATTCAGGCATGGTCTGAAAAACCGAATCAGGTCTTTTCGGCAGAGAAGATTATCAAAGACTCCGTACTCCAGTTTACGCAGGAGCGGGTTAAGCAACTCCAAGGGATGCTCGAAGCGCTCGCACTTCAACTCAAAGATGATCTGAAAACAAGTGCTGTAGACCTTAGTATTGCGGACAAGCCAAGTGAAGATGAGTTTCAGTCGCTCGTTCGTGGCACCCCAGTCTTCGGCGCGGGTTCAATTAGTGGTGCCGTTTCTCGGCCAACGTTTGCCTTGATGTTTGGAAAGCAATTTGCCGAAAGGCGATTGGCCCGCCGACTTTACAAGCAAGTGGGAGATCCAGTCTACAACGCGCTGCGCATCTATTCGGGAGCATTGAAGGAGTGGGGCAGTCTGGTAACGAACCAGCTTGAACGAAGATTTGAGACATACGCCGAGCGTTATCGCGCACAGGCGGCCCGATCATTCGGGGGAATAGGACTTTCTGCTGATGAAGCTCATGCAATTCAGGCGAACTTGAGAGTCCTGCGGGTTGCTGAGATTAATAGTTTGGTTGAGGCCGTCCCTAAACAGGCTTCTCAGGATGGGCCGCATACCTTCGGTCGGGAAACTCCGGGCCACCCTGACAGAGGAGAATCTCGCTAGGGGCAATCGCGGGAAGGACTATCACGTGAGAATTCAATCTGCATTTGAAAAGCTGCCGATTTCTGGTCTGGCGGTTAAGGGAAGTTGCCCAGTCTGTGGCGCGGTTAAGCATTTCCATGAGTCGTTGCTCGGGCACCTGCGGGCCGAAGCGGGGCCCCAGCTATGCAATTTTCATGCTTGGTTGCTCGCCAAATCTGCCCAGGCGGAAGTCGCTGCCTCCTTCTTCCTCAACGCTCTGAAAGCTAGAGAACGGATCGCAACGTCAGCATCACCGTCCTCTTGCATTGGGTGTGGAAAGGTCCACGAGGAGGAGGTGGAGAGACTGAAGGAGGTTACGAGAGAGTTGGAGCGGAACTCTCTCACGGGCATGTGGCTGAAGGAGCATGCGCGATTCTGTCTGCGCCACATGCTCGGATTGAAAAAACAGGTCCCCGCGAGTTTACGGGGGGCATTGGATGAAATGAGTAGCAGGGGCGCGGCAGAACTTGAACTGGAGCTTAGGGAGTTCCTTCAGCAAGCAAGACAGGGTGATCGCGCAGGAGGCGGCGTGCTGGGGCGCGCCGCAGAGTTTCTCGTAGGTCAAAGAGGAATCTTGGACTAGGAGGGGGCATGCTTAAAGCCGGACCTGCTAAGAAAGTCAGCATATACGTTGGGGAAGACCATAAGTACCACGGCCATTCACTCTATTCTGCGATTCTTGACTTTCTTTTCTATCGCGGCATCTCTGGGGCAAACGTGGTGCGCGGGATCGCTGGCTTTGGTGCCGACCATCACCTGCACACGATGCGTATCGAGCGACTGACGGAGAATCTTCCGGTCCGGATCGAATTCATCGAGTGTCCGGAGAAGGTTGAAGAACTTCTGCCAAAGTTGCATGAAATGGTGGGCACCGGTTTGATCGAGGTTCAGGATACGACAGTCGTTAAGCCGTCCGAAGTTTCAAAGAAGAGTCTGCCGCAGCCGTCGACTCCCTCGCTCAAGCGTGAAGGAAGAGCGAAGCTGATGCGGATCTTCGTGGGGGAGAATGATAAATGGCGCGACAAGCCTCTGCACAAGGCTCTGATCGAGAGCATGCGAGCAAATGACATAGCAGGTGTCACGGTTTATCAGGGAATTCTCGGTTATGGAGCCAACAGGCGCGTTCATAAGGAGACGACTCTCAATCTTTCCCACGACCGACCAATGATGCTCTCGGTGGTGGACACGGAAGAAAAGCTAAAGGCATATTTCCCGATTCTTGACAGCATGGTGCAACAGGGACTTGTTGTGCTCTCCGACGTTGACATCGTTAAGTACACCCATAACTACGAGGAGGAAGAAAGAAGGAAGGAGACTCGGCCATGAAGCTCGAAGGTAAAGCTAAGATGCTGCGCATTCACTTCGGTGAGGATGACAAGTGGAAGGACAAACCACTTTACAGCGCCATAGTTGAGAAATGCCGGGAATTGGATATTGCAGGGGCCACTGTATTTCGGGGCATCGAAGGGTATGGTGCGAGCACGCTGATTCATCGTTCTCATCTTCTGTCGCTTTCTTCGGACGCGCCCATCATGGTCAGCGTGATCGACTCTGAAGATAAAGTCAAAAAGCTGATCCCGTATCTGGACGAGATGGTGGATGAAGGTTTGATTGCCATGTCGGAAGTCGAGGTCATCAAGTACGTCCATCAAGGTGCCACAGGCTCGTAGCGACGTGCACAGGGCATAGAGGGAGATGGCAGAATGTCGAAAACCGTCCAACCCGAAACTCTCGTCGGTCGTAGGGAAGAGCGGCGGTCCCTGGGCGTTGCGATTCAAAAACGCGAGAGTCGACTGGTGTGGGGTCCAATGGATTCGGGGAAGACGGCTCTCATCAAGACAGTCATTTCTGAACTACCAGAGGTGGAACAGCGAAGCTGTGTTTTTTGGGCAGGGGCAGCGAGTGGGAAGCAATTGCTTTCCCACTTCGTTGGTCAGCTCTATGAGAAAGGCGATTCCTACGTGCGACGAAAAGTTCATACTGATGGAGCCACCGAAGCCTCCCTTCATCGATGGCTGAACAAGCAATCGAGCTTGCGCTTGCGAGGGATTCTGTTCACTGCTTTGACTGCGGGTGACTACCGATTCTTCATTGACCACTTTCCGCCGCCGACACACAACATGGCTCGCCTGATGAAAGAGATCATGTTCCGGTGCGGGACGCCGATCTACCTCATTGCGCGCGGCATCTCGCAGCAAGAGATCGGGTACGCATGGAGTTTGTACTGGAACGATTCACTCCGTCTTCATTTGGGACCATTGCCTGAGAGACACGCACGAGAGCTGCTCGAATTGTGCGTCAACAAATTTGGTCTGAATTCTCTCGACTTAGAAGACTTCCGTGAGGACGTTCTTCACCTTAGTGGTTTGTTGCCAGGATCTATCTTGAAAATGTCTAGGCTTGCGGCTAACTCCAAATATCACTACCGAGATCGAATTAAAACTAAGCTCGTGCATGTGGATTACCTTTTGCAGTCAAATCAATCGGCCATCTGCGGAGCGCTACCCTTCCTCCAATGACACAAACCCATGAGAATCACCCAGGTGCGTTACCGGAATTCTCCGGTGAGGTCGCACTCGATCGACTCGCAGAGTTAGCGACGGAGTTCGGAGCAGAGCACATTGCTTCCACAGCCCGGAGTGTCGCAGAGAGGGTCGCGGAAGGACGATTCTATGTGGCGTGTATCGGTCAATTCAAGCGTGGCAAGTCAACACTTCTGAATGCCTTGATTGGACATTCAGTTCTTCCCACCGCTGTGGTTCCAGTGACTGCCGTGCCAACGATTATTCGGTATGGCGAGCGTCTGGCGGCGCGGGTTCGCTTCAAGAGTGCAGCATGGACAGATATCCCAGTTACGGCCGTGGAAGAGTATGTGTCCGAGGGGAAGAACCCTGAGAATGCGAAGGGGGTGGCGGGAGTGGAAATCTTTGTTCCGAGCCCGCTCTTAAAGACCGGAATGTGCTTCGTAGACACGCCAGGAATCGGATCAGTGTTTGCAGGAAACACAGCGGCGACCCAAGCATTCATCCCTCATATTGATGCTGCCATTGTTGTGGTTGGGACCGATCCCCCTTTGTCCGGTGATGAACTGCAACTTGTGGAGGCCATCTCACAAGATGTCCATGAGCTGGTGTTTGTTCTGAATAAGGCAGACCGGGCAAACGCGGCAGAGCGTGGTGCTGCCGTGGAGTTTTCCCGGCGTGTCTTGGAAACCCGCTTGAAACGAACGGTTCCTAGAATCTTTGAGGTCAGCGCCCTTGATCGCTTAGAGCAAAAAGAAACAGATTGGGATTGGGGCCAATTGGTTCGCGCGCTTGAAGACCTGGTGCTGAACTCGGGGCGCTCGCTGGTTCGCCAAGCGACCGAGAGAGGCATTCGGCGTGCTGCAAATCAACTCTTGGCTGTGATCAAGGAAGAGCGGAATGCGCTTGAGCGCCCCCTAGAGGAATCAGAGAAACGCCTGGTAAGGCTTAGGAAAACTCTCGGTGAGTCGGAAGTTCGCATGCGGGATTTGGGAGTTTTGCTGACTGCAGAGCAGCAACGACTATCCGGCGTTTTTGTGGAGCGGAGGAATGCTTTTCTGAAGCTGGCCCAAGCAAGCGCCAACACTGAATTAACCGAGCGATTATCTTCGTTGGCCCCAAGTCGCAATGGACCTGCATATCGTCGAAACGTGAACCACTTGGCGCAGGAAGTAGCGGGTAAACAGCTCAAGCCATGGTTGGAAAGTGAGGCGGCGTTTGCAGAAGAGGAATTTCGCAAGGCAGCAAAACGGTTCGTTGAACTTGCCAATGAATTCTTACATCGGCTGGGGGAAACAGACATGCCAGGGTTGGAAGAACTCCCGGAGGATCTGGGTTCGGATCAGGGGCTACGTGTTAGGTCTCAATTCTATTTCAACGTAATCGAGAGAGTGGCCGCCCCTGCCTCACCTCTCCTGCTTGTCTGGGATCTCTTGCTCGGTGGTCTGGGAGTGCGGGGAGGGATCGTCTGCGATGCCCAGGAATTCCTCGATGAGCTGCTCGAAGTTAACAGTTCGAGAGTTCAAAGCGACGTTGACGAGCGCTTGCGCGAAAGCCGCAAAAAGCTGGAAACAGAGATAAAAGGAGTTTTGCGAGAAGCATCCGCCATTGCGGATCGGGCATTGGCACGTGCCCGGGCGGTTCAAGCGGCAGGGGCGGCGGGGATTAAGACAGCAGTGGAACGGCTCGACGTTGTCGAGGTCGAAGTTCGCGCCGTCATAAAAACGTAATACTAGTCGCGATGAATGGTGGCAAAAGTCGAACAAATGGTGAACAAAGAAGGAGAAAGTGATTCGTCAGGTTTAGTCGCAACTTGCTGATTTCCTTCGATTAGTGCCAACTCCGGCAAGTTCTGATGAAGTTCGTTGTTCGGATGTTAACCGAAGGGTTGCAGGGTGGAGTGCAGCACAAACGTTCCGACGATGAGAAGACACATGCCGCACACGATGGCGTTGCCCCAAAGACCTGAGGCAGACGTTCGGTCCAACGTCAGTCCAATTCAAGAGGTTGATTGCACCGCATGTTTTCGCGTAAGCGACACCAGACGCGGCACTTATTTGATTTGCCCTGCCTACTTGCAAAGCAGGTGCTCTCCCAGCTGAGCTACACGCCCGAATTGATATAACCCTCTGTTCATTGTAGCACTTAGGTGGGTTCCTTGTTGCGGACGTTGCCCGCCGTTTGTAGCCCGAGTAGCCCAAGTAAAGACGGCGGTAGGTCAAAGCCTGGGCCGACTTTCTTGACCTGGTCTCAATAGTACTCGACATCTTCCACAAGCTGCCTTCCGTAGTCATCTCCCATGCTTGGATTCGAGTGCCACATCCAGTGATCGATTAGGATCTGCCGCGCCTCACTGCGTTGCAGCACAGCCTCTCGGAATCGCCGGAACACATTGAATCGCGTTCCAGCTTCATCCTGCCCCATCTCTTCCAGGATAGGACTCAGGCTGTCCCTGTGGATGTTGCCCGGATCGAGCATCGTTCCGTTAGCAGTTTGGAATAGAAAGCCACTCTTCCGGCTCACGATAAGGTTACGCAAGATTCGCGAAGCGTCAGGATGAAGGTCTATGTCACGCAATCCCGCCTCAGTTTTGAGATTATTCGCCTCTTAATTGAGGGTCTGGATGCAGGTGAAACTATTGGTGTCTTCCGTCCCCGCCGTTTCCTGCAGCGGATGTTCTTGAAGCTCCGGGAACGAAGATTCTTCCGAATCCAAAAACAAGAACGAGTAGTCGAAAGAGGAGAAATCATTACCATGAGCACAGAAGCGTAAGCGTCATCTGGAGGCCGTATTGTTTTTCGCCGGAGTTTTTTGGACGTCGGGGAAACGGCCAAGTAGAATTAATGAAGGGCCTTGATCAAATCGGGTTCCAATGACGAGCCCGCCGCCCGCAAAAGGTGCAGCAGCCCGACCGGGCTTTCACCCCACTCAGGGGAAGGAGAATCATCTGTGTCAGATCGAATCCGCCGCACTCTGCATCCAAACACCTCAAGCCATGCTTGCTTTTGGTTGGCCTTCCTCTTTGTTGGTTGCTTGCTTACTGCCTTGCCTGCGAGAGCGCAGGATGACAACCAGTTTAAGTCGCTATCCGCCCCGGTCGAGCGCGTGGCCCGGCAATTGTCAGCTTTGTCGAATCTGCCGTCCCATGAGTGGCGATTTCATGTCGGGGACATTGCTCACGGCGAGGCCGTCGATCTCGACGACTCAGGCTGGCCGGTGATGAAGAAGGGCGACCGCGGACCCAGGGAGGCTGTGTGGTACCGCCAGTGGGTTGAAGTCCCCAAGAACCTGAATGGGTATGAACTGACCGGGGCGCGAATATGGTTTCAGATCCACGTGTGGGGCAATGGGCCGATGCCGGAAATTGTCTATTTCAACGGCCAGCGAGTGGCAATGGGAGACGACCTTGAACCTATCGTTCTTTTTGACCACACAAAGCCGGGCGACAATGTCCTGATAGCCGTCAAGATCCAGCATACGGAGGACGAGAAGTATTTTGGAGGCACGGACTTCCGGATTGAATTCGCCGAGGCGCGCCCCAGCCCGGCCGACCTTCTCCAGGAAATTCTGTCTATCGCAAGACTAGCGCCTTCGCTGGGAGTTGATTCCCAGGAAGTGGATAAAGAACTCGATAGCGCTGCCACCCAAGTGAATTTGGATGCGCTTGGGAAAGCAGATCAGAAAGCCTTCGATGCCTCGCTCGCAAAAGCCCAGGCCGGGCTGCAGGCGATCAAACCGCATTTGCAGCAGACTTCCGTCAGGATAGCAGGCAATTCGCACATCGACGCCGCATGGCTCTGGCCGTGGACGGAAACCGTGGACGTAGTGCGCCGCACGTTCTCGACCGCGCTTCAACTGATGCACGAATACCCGCAGTACACATACACGCAATCCGCCGCTCAATACAGCGAATGGATGTTTAACAAATATCCTTCGATGCACCAGGAAATTGTCGCTCGAGTGAAGGACGGACGATGGGAAATGGTCGGCGGAATGTGGGTTGAGCCGGACCTGAACATGCCCGACGGCGAATCGTTGGTTCGTCAGTTGCTCGTGGGGAAGAGATACTTCAAAGAAAAGTTTGGCGTGGACGTGCGAATCGGCTGGAATCCCGATTCTTTCGGGTACACCTGGCAATTGCCTCAAATCTACAAGAAGTCCGGGGTGGATTACTTTGTCACGCAAAAGATGGCGTGGAACGACACCAACAAACTGCCTCTCAAACTTTTCTGGTGGGAGTCTCCGGATGGCAGCCGCGTCCTATCGTACTTCCCGCACGATTATGGCAATGACATAAATCCCGTGGGGATTTCCGAGGATATCGCGCAAGCCCGAATGCTGAACCCAGGGCAGACAGAAATGTTGCACTTGTTCGGGATAGGTGACCACGGCGGCGGCCCCACGCGTGCGATGCTGGATAGTGGAACGCACTGGATCGATCCGAAAATGGCCGTCCCCAAAATGTTCTTTGGCATTTCGCAGGAATTCTTTTCGGATGTGGAGAACAATTTGGACACGGATCACGCGCCCGTCTGGAATTACAAGGAGATGGCCCAAGGCAATACAAAACTGCCAACGCCACCGAAAGGCAAAATCAGCCTCCCTATTTGGGACGACGAACTCTACTTCGAGTACCACCGCGGCGTGATGACGACGCAATCAAATCACAAGCGGAGTATGCGCGAGAGCGAGGAGTGGATGCTCAGCACTGAAAAGTACGCCTCGTTGGCCTGGCTTTTCGGCTCGCCGTATCCGGGTGCGGAACTGACCGAGGCGTGGAAAAAGGTCCTGTTCAACCAGTTCCACGACCTCGCGGCGGGTTCGGGAATTGGTCCGATATATAAGGATGCGCAGCGCGACTACAATCTGGTGCACTTGATTACGGATCATGAGGCAACGAAAGCGCTCGCGGCAGTTGCCGCGCGGATAAATACCAAGTCAGCGACGGGTGGTGTTCCGATCGTAGTTGTGAATCCCCTGGCGTGGACAAGAACGGACCTAGTGAAGGTGGAAGTGCAGATGCCAGAGGCAGCCAAGGATGGAGTCTCCGTGCTTGATTCGCAGGGCAAAGCTCTGCCATTCCAGATGCTCTCTTCTGATGCGGCAACAAACAGCTATCAGCTGCTTGTTATGGCCAAAGATGTTCCGTCGCTGGGATATGAGGTGTTGCACGTAGTTCCGGGGAAGAAGCGAGCCGAAACGGATCTCCAGGCGGCAGGGCTCACGCTGGAAAACTCACTGCTGAAAGTGACCGTTGACGCGCAAACAGGTTGCATTACGAGCCTCTTCGACAAGCGGACGAAATTCGAATCGATTGCCTCCGGCGGCTGCGGCAACGAACTGGTGGCTTTCAAGGACACGCCGCAGGACTATGACGCCTGGAACATCGACGCGGACTTTGAAAAAGTGTTCACGAAGTTGGACAAGGCAGACTCGGTTCAATTGACGGAACAAGGCCCGTTGCGCGCGACGATCCGCGTCACGCGGACCTGGCAGAATTCGAAATTCGTTCAGGAGATCCAGTTATACGCAGGCATGGACCGGATTGATGTCGTCAATGACATCGACTGGCACGAAACTCATGTTTTGCTGAAGGCTGCGTTCCCGCTTGCCGCATCCAGCGCCGAAGCGACCTACGAAATTCCCTACGGGACCATCGGCCGGCCCACAACGCGGAACAATAGCTGGGAAGCGGCCAAGTTTGAAGTCCCAGCGATGCGCTGGGCCGATCTGGGCGATGGCGTGCACGGATTCAGCCTAATCAACGAATCGAAATACGGGTACGATGCAAAAGGCAATGTGCTTCGGCTTTCGCTATTGCGCTCTCCTGTGTGGCCTGATCCGGATGCGGATCGCGGACACCATCACTTCAGCTATTCACTCTATGCGCATGCCGGCGATTGGAAGCGTGCGTTGACGGTTCATCGCGGGTATGAATTCAACTACAAGTTGAAAGCGATGCAAGTGGAAGCGCATGACGGGTCATTGCCGTCGCAGCATTCATTCGCCGGCGTGAAGCAGGAGAATGTCGTCGTGACCGCCTTGAAAAAGGCGGAGGATAGCGATGGATTGCTTCTTCGGTTCTACGAATGGGCAGGGAAGAGTGGCGACGTTCAAATCAACATCCCAGCGGGAGCCACTGGCGCAACTCTGACCAACCTGATGGAGCAGCCACAGGGGGCGCCGCTCTCCGTCAGCTCGGACAATCAGATCACCGTGCCCGTTCATCCGTTTGAAATCGTATCGGTTCGCGTGGATTACCCACGGCACAGGGCGGAGCCCGGGGCGAATTAAACTCCTTGATTTTGGAAAACGGCGGCACAGTTTCCGCTCAGATGCTTGTGGACTCCTCTCTCGAAGGGCACCGGTCTAAAGTATGATTGCCAATTGAAGCAAAATTGCGTACTGTGCTCTGCTTAACTAATTTGCAATTCTTCGAGGGATGAGAATGGACATGGCCAGCGCCTCAGAACATGCTTTTGGCTCTTTTTAATTTTCGTTCAAGATAGAAGTAGATGCAGGAATTGTCCCCGCTTCGTAGTTCCATCTCCTCGTCCGCAGCACCGGCCTGAGGTTTGACCCAACACGGAGAGCAAGCATTCATTACAGGAGTAATCACACAAATGAGCACCGAAGCCATCAATACGCCAGAACAAGAATCACTTCGCTGGACGCGAAAGGCTGACGACAATTATCAGAAGGAGGGAAGCTTACCAGCAGACACTTCGGCTGTCGGGATCATCGAGATCAACGAGGATCACAAGACGAGTCTTCACGCCGCTTGCCCCAGCCAGAAGCTCTGGCCCCAGGAAGAAGCTGTCGCGCTGGTCGAGCAAAAGACCGCAGACGGATCGTATCAGGCATGGAGGTACGTGATTCGACCAGAATTGTCCAGTGCCGGGCCCCCTCCTGTCCCAACGATGGTGCCTTCGGAAAGCCCTGCAGTCCGCTTATGTTCAAACCCACGCTGCAAGAAAGGCCCAGATGGCACCCGTGGCATCGTCCAGAGCCGGCGGGCAAAGTACTGTTGCAGGTAGCTGGATACTACGTGTATCGGAGCCTGACACGCGGAGGCAAATACCTGAAGATCAACTCTTTAGTTTTTCAGTAACTTATATATACAGCCAACACAGTCGAGATCGGCGCAAACTATCACCATGTGATTCGGGCACTGGATGCCCAGGCTACGAGAGTGTCAATTCCAACGAAAGTTCTGCTGCCATTTGGTAGAACTGGAAGGGTGTTTGGAGCTAATTGAGCGGGGGACCACGCCGTCATCACTGGCACACTCTTGACTCACGCAAATTCTGCCAAGAAAGTCTCTGCCGACATCTCACACTTTCCATTCGAATGAAGTAATATCAGACCGTATGAATCCACGCCCACCCGGAGACCAGCTTAGAAAGTTGCGTATGCGCTTGGGCATCACGACGCGCGATGTTGAGAACTTGAGTCAAAAAATCGCGGAGGAAGAGAAGAACCCGGAATTCCAGATTTCCAACCCATGGCTCACTCAGTTGGAAAACTCGGATTCCGTCCCCAGCATTTTCAAGCTTTATTCCTTAGCTGCAATCTACCACGTCAAATTCACCGAGCTCCTGCTCTACTTCGGTGTGGACCTGCAAAAGGCAACCTACCACCAACTTCTTGCGCCGTTGCCCAACACGCACCTGACCACCCTGGAAGTGTACGATGCGGAAAAAATGGTCTCTTTCCCCGTGCGATTTGACCGGTCTTTCGATCTCGACAATACGAACCTCTTGGCCCGTATGGTTGAGATTTGGGGAGAGGTGCCGGTGGCGCTTCTTCAGCACCTGGATCTGCGCAATAGCCTGTACGGCTATATCGGGCTCAAGGATTTCACACTTTATCCTCTTCTGCGGCCGGGTTCCTTTGTTCAAATCGATCAACGCGTGCGCAAGATTCAGCCATTTCGCTGGCGGACCGAATTCGACCGCCCGGTCTATTTTGTGGAGCTGCGCGATGGGTACGCATGTTCCTGGTGCGAATTGCAGGAGGGTCACCTGTTACTCCTGCCGCATCCACTCTCACCCTGTAGCGTTCGCCGTCTGGATTATGGGAAGGAAGCCGAGATTATCGGCCAAGTAACGGCTGTAGCGATGAGGCTGACGGATCCGCCTGACGGTGCTCCTGACGGAATCTCAAAACCTCCAAGGCAAGTCTGATGTTGGACAGGAACAGCTGCACCATCGTTGAATCTACTTCCATGGGGACCGCAACGCGGTAGGGCTCTAATTCCTGCCAGGTATGGATGAATCCGGTCGGTGCCTCGCGCGAGATACGAACATAAATCTCCAGTTCGTTGACCAATTCCTCTAAAGATAGGCCAATCAACTTGTAGAAAATATCTTTATGGGCCGCTCGCAGGGCCACGCGGGTCGACTCTGGGCCATATCGCGCAGAGAGGCCTTCGTGATGATACACCCCGCTGTTGTAGTCACGCGTGGAAGCAAGGTAGATCAGGCGTGCGAGGTCGCTTTGGATGCTGGATAAGGTACGACGCAGAAGGTCGTCATAAGCATTATTCATGGTCACGAGTCTGGCAGGGTTGCTCATCGGGTGATCATGGGGTACCGGGGATTCCTGACGATGCGACGTGATTTGCGGCCGCGGCATCGGGCACCGCCCGACCGATCAGTTGAGAAAGCTCGCCAGCGTAAGACGCCAGGTCAGGAAGGGCATGCGGACCAAATGTTTTGCTAAGCAACACAAGCAGGCCGCAGATGAATCGGAGCTGTAGGTATTGGAAGAACAGCCTTGCCTCAGCACCCGCATCCAAATTGCGACTTTGGCGGGCGATTAGCCGGTGAGTGCGCATGATTCTGCTGACCTCACGGGAAGTCCGCCGAACCCAATGCAAGGCGACCTTTCGCCGTTCCTCTTGGTAGATTCGCTGCAATCGTGGCGAACGCATCAGCAAGATGAATTCCCTGTCTTCGCGGGAAAATATTCTGAAGACCAATTCCTGGTGTTGAAGAGCGTCACGGCATTCATGCCTAGTTGAAGCATCCGCTTGCACACTTTCTTGTTCGTCCACTTCCTCGTGCCTCATTATCAAGAGCAGGAAGAGAACGAGAAAGATGGCAACGGCCACAAAGATGGCAGTCGACATCATTGGCGAACCGCCCATCCAAGACGGGCAAATGTCCTTCGAAGTTGACTGCGAGTGGAGGCCACCAGCACCTCATAATCGTCTTCGAGTTGCATTGCCGGCTTTCCTTCAGGAACAGGTTGCACGGACCATAGAGCGCTTGCCCATAAACCCAGCACCAGTAGATAGGAAACAGGCTGCACATAGGGCCAGAACAGTCTGATGTCGCCCCAGGTGTAGGACAATGTGAGTTGAACGATGCTCATAGCGATAAAGAGACCATAACCGAACACGATGCCCTTCAGGTTTCTGCCAAAAGGAATCGCATACCACAGGAAGAGTGAAACCAGCGTCAGAATTGCCAATGCCTGCACAATCCGCAGATTCCGTTCCAGTACGAGTGACCTTTTCGCAAACCACCAGAAAAGACCTCCTGAGGGATTGGCCAGCGCCTTCGCGAAAACCGCTCCGAAAACGATCAGGAGCAAATAGCGCGCCATCCTCGCCGTTCCCGGGAACGAGCGGAGTCCAACTCGGTAGATTTCGAAGATCACCGCAGAGCCGATCACCAGACTGAGGAACTGAGTAATCCAATAGACTTGAGAATAATGGCTTGAGAACCACCGATAAACAGAAAAGCGCAGAAACTCCTCAACGAAAACGAACAGGATGTAGGAGTAAAAAATAGGAAACTGGCGAACTAGCTTTCCCGGAAGCCCGCGAACTAGCAGAAGGGCTTCCAGCAAGATCGCTAGCCACCAGATCGTCATTGTAAGCATAACTACAAAGCTCTCGCCCTGAAACTCTACCCTGCCGCCAGATGGTAACACGAGATGAGGGGGAGAAGGACATCTCCCCCTCTTACCCGCAAGTACCCTTCGGTGACAGGAGGGTTAGGCAACACTTGCGGAACTTTGGCTCTGCCCCGGCGGCGTGGAAGGGGGAAGGGGCGGAGGAGGGGCCCCTCCGTCAGCCTGCAGTGTCACTACAGCCCCTGATTGGTTGAGCGGAGCATTCGAGAACCCCCGGAGTTTGTCACCACGAAATGCGGAACTGGCAAAGAAAGCGGTGACAACAAGGATAGCGAGAACACTCAGATTGCGACTTGTCTTCGAAAATGTCATAGATCTCTCCTCAGTAAGATTTGGTGAAAGTCAACGAGCCTATTGCCCTGTGGTTCGTTGGTAGTGTGCAGTGTAAGAACTTGGACTCCGAGGCCCGAGAGGAATGCGAAAATGCTTGGGATTCCAAGCAGAAGCCTTGTTTGAGCCTCGAGATCGACAATCTTTAGGTCATTCTTCTGAACTTGAGTGGCGGAAGAGACCGAAACCCATTCGAATGGCCTTCTAACGCACATCCATCCCTTTTTTGCGTTGTTGGTCCGTCACCGAGGGCGCGGGCCAAAGAGGGGCGCCCTCGAGTTCTTTCTTAAGATCTTTCTGAAACGATAGTTAGCTGCAGGTCGAAATGGTCTGCTTCCGCCGGCATGTTTAAGTTGGAACCCGTCGAAATTGACCCGCGTCTTCCCGCCAGCTCTTCTGGATTGGAATGTCTCAGGGGAGTGGTGGCCGTAGTTCAATCGTGCGGCCGCCTCCCAAGGAGTGCTTGGATTGCAGAGCAAATGAGAGGTTTCTTACGGATGTCTGCCAGCTCGATTGACACTCTAGCGGCTGAGAAATCTCAAGAGGGAAGGCACCTAAAGCGACCATGCGATTGAGACCTGGAGATCGGTTGCGCTGTTCAAATCCCGAGTGTCGTCTCCAAGTGATTGTGACGGATCTCGGCAGCGGAAAGGATACTGAGATATTGCTGCGTTGTTCCTGTGGTTCCTCGATGAAGAAATCTTATGAGAGACCTGCCGTGAATAAGACCCAATTGACCCGTGTGGCGAGCGCAGCGGCAGGAGCGGACAACTCGAAGTAATGAACCGACGGCGTAGCGAGCGAGTGTTGCTGCAGATACGGGTGTTCGTGGAAACTGAGATCGAAGAGGGGAAGTTGGTTCGCCTGGATGCGTTTACCCTTGCGGTGAATGCTCACGGTGGTTTAATTGAGATGAGCCTGCAGGTGTTCAAAGGGCAAAAGTTACTGCTTACAAATCCGGCTGTGGGGGTGCAACAAGCCTGCAGAGTTGTCGGAGTAAGAAGTTCTCACAATGGATTTTTCACCGCTGCTTTCGAATTCGATAACCCGGCGCCGCATTTTTGGCCCATCGCTTTTTCTCCAGCAGATTGGGGTTTAGCACGAACCGAGAATTAGACTTCCGTCTTTTCTAAAGATCGATTGTACTTTCCTACAGGAATGGACTGAGCCGCTCTTTGGTAGGAGTTTCATTGAGCGCGTCTACATCAATGCGAGGCCGTGAAATTACGCTAGGTCACCTTGGATTACTCGCCACGCCCACAGTGGCAACTATCTTTGATTTTAAAGTATTGGCAGCGGTCCGAAAACTCCGAAAGCGGACCTCCTGCTCTCCCTCTCTTGACGGGACGTGAACTTCGCGAGCCTCTTCTTGCCCTTTTCGCCGCGGTAGGGTGCGAGATAAGTGCGCTGTTTTACACGATTCTGGGCACCGGCAACGGGATGATGTACTTTCCTTTGAAGCCTTTCTCCTTAATCTTGGGGATCAGCTCGTCGGCGATGTGCCAGGAGATGGGCAAGGCATACTCAGGCTGATCTTTGTAGAGGTGCGACTCCTCCAGCACGGGGATAAGTGTTCCGGGCATGAACTTGCCGATCTTGAGAGAACCTTTGATCTCGGGAACGCAATCGAGAATCCCGTCGTCGAGGCCTACGTAACTAATCAGAGTGCTGGCACACGACGGCGCACCGATGTCGTAAATGTGCTTTCCTTGTTTTCTGATGACGCGCAACAGGGCGTACAAATCGAGTTTCGATTGAACGACTCGGTCTTTGCGTAGTTTTTACATACGGGACTTGAAAGACTGGTTACTATACACGTAGGCTCGGGGCGTGGATCTCGAAGCTTCCCTCTCGTGGCTGGCGTTGACGCTGACCCCGGGCATTGCGGCCCGGCTGTCTGCGCGATTGTTGCGCGAATACGGGTCGCCGGAAGCCGTATTTCGCGCGCCCCTGACCGGCATTGAAGCGTGCAACGTCCCGGCCCCCGCCGCACAGGCCATCTTCAAGAAGCAGATGTTTTGGCGCGCAGAAAAGGAGCTGGACGCGCTGCGGAAGGTTGGGGGGATGCTGGTGAGTTGGAAGGAGCCCGAGTACCCACAAGCGCTGCTGCAGATTTACGACCCGCCGGTGATGTTGTATGTGCGCGGGGACACACAAGTCCTGAATTCGCCGAGCTTGAGCATCGTGGGAACGCGGCGGCCCACAGTCTATGGCTCGCAAATGGCGGAGAGAATGGGGAGGGACTTGGCGGTGCGCGGGTTGACCATTGTGAGCGGCTTGGCGCGTGGGATTGACGCCATCGCTCACCAGGGGGCGACGGCGGTGGGTGGACGGGCGATCGGGGTGCTGGGTACGGGGATCGATGTCTGCTACCCGAAGGAAAACAAGAAGCTCTACGAGAAAGTCCTGGAGCGAGGAGCAATCGTGAGCGAATTTCCGACGGGCAGCCATCCGGCGCCGGAAAATTTCCCAGTGCGGAACCGCATCATCGCCGGGATGCCCCTCGGGGTCATAATTGTGGAAGGGAAGCAGTACAGCGGGTCGTTGATTACGGCACGGTTGGCCATGGAATTTGGGCGAGAAGTCTTCGGCGTGCCGGGGAATGTGACCCAGGAAGTGAGCTTCGCGCCAAACCTGCTAATCAAGCAAGGGGCGAAATTGGTGACAAATGCCGAAGACGTGATTGAAGAGCTGCCGACCCCAGTGAGGGCGGCTCTGGTGAAGGCGGAGGCAGTGGAAGCGGAACAGCGGAATTTGCTCCTTGTTGATGGCCTAAGTGCTGTGCAGAGAAAGCTTTACGAGCTCTTAAGCGCCGAAGAATCGCGCCACATTGACGACATTGTGGATACCAGCGGGTTGAATTCTAGCGAAGTTCTAGCTACCCTCTTTGACTTGGAGATGAAGGGGATCGTCCGGCAACTACCGGGCAAGCAGTTCAGCAAGGTATTGTTGTAGGAGAGGCAGAAGCAAAGCGTTCTGAAGGCCGGTCACCACAACCCAGATGGGTTCCGGCTCCCCTACGCGGCCAAGTAGTGAGAGACCCTTCCAATCAGAGCGTTCTCGTCCAGTTGTAAACCGCCTTTTTTGAGATAGAAAGACGGGCGATGCATCCGAACTGAAGCCGAAGGCATCTGGAAACAGGCAAGAGAGCCTGTGAGAAACAATAGTTAAAGGTAGCGAGAAGGACACACACCGCTTACCTGGCCCTCCCTGGGGGTAGAAGCGGGGTTAAAACAGCAACATGGCAAGATCACTGGTAATCGTCGAGTCGCCGGCAAAGGCGAAGACTATCAACAAGTACTTGGGGAAGAACTACGTGGTGAAGGCGTCCATCGGGCACGTGATGGACCTGCCGACGAAGACGATTGGAATTCGTCTGCCCATCGAGGATGAGAAGCCAAAAAAGAAGAAAAAGGGCAAGAAGGGCGCGAAGGCAGCAACGCCCAAGCCGCCGCGGAAGCCCATAACCCTGGATGATCCGAGGATCTTCGAGCCCACCTTGCAGGTGATCCGGGGCAAAGGGAAGGTCGTCAATGACCTGCGGAAAGCCGCGCAGAAAGCGGATGCGGTGTACCTGGCAGGTGACCCGGACCGGGAAGGAGAGGCGATCTCTGCCCATCTGGCGATGGTGCTGTCCAAGCCGGCGAAGTTCTTGGTTGATGAGGCAGACGAGGAAAACGGGAAGAAGAACGCCAACGGCGCAAAGGACGACAAAGCCGAAGCAGAAAAGGCCGCTGAGGCACCGCCCAGGGGCAAGGCCAAAGGAAAGTTTGGGGAGAAAAAGAAAGAAAAGGACGTCATTGTTATCGAGCCTATCGATCCCAAGAAGATCTTCCGGGTGACGTTCAACGAAATCACGCCCAAGGCGATTCGCGCGGCATTTGAGAAGCCCCGGCAGGTGGACGCCCAACTCGTGGACGCGCAGCAAGCGCGGCGCGTCCTGGACCGCATCGTGGGGTACAAGATTTCGCCGCTGCTGTGGGACAAGGTGCGGCGCGGCCTGAGCGCGGGACGCGTGCAGACGGTAGCGCTGCGGCTGATTGTCGAGCGCGAGCAGGAGATTCGGGCGTTTATTCCTCAGGAGTACTGGTCGATCCACGCGATGCTGGACGCCGGGGAGCCTCCGGTTTTCGAGGCGCGCCTCGCGAAGAAAAAGGGCGAGGACGTCGAGGTCAAGAACCAGGAGACAGCTGACGCGATTGTCGCCGCGGTCAGCAAGGCGAAATGGCAAGTAGCCAGCGTCGCGCTGAAGGAAAAAAGGCGCAACGCGCCGCCGCCCTTTACGACATCGAAGTTGCAACAGGCGGCGTATAATCGGCTGCGCTACACGGCGAAGCGCACGATGGCCCTGGCGCAGCGGCTATATGAAGGCGTGGAGTTGGGCGCAGAAGGGTCGGTGGCGCTGATCACATACATGCGCACCGATTCCGTGCAGGTGTCGAACGACGCCCTGGAGCAGGTGCGCGAGCTGATTCCGGAGCGTTTTGGAAGCGCGTACTTGCCGGAAAAACCGAATTTCTACAAATCGAAAAAAGATGCGCAAGGAGCGCACGAAGCGATCCGGCCGACGGAAGTATCGCGCACCCCGGAAGACGTGCGGAAATACCTGCCGGACGACCAGTTCAGGCTGTACCAGCTCATCTGGCAGCGATTCGTGGCTTCGCAGATGCTCCCCGCGGTTTTTGACCAGACGACCATTGATATCGAAGCGGGCGACTATACCTTCCGTGCCACGGGATCGATTTTGAAGTTCGACGGCTATTTGAAGGTGTACCAGATTCCCGCGGCGAATACGGACCGCGAGGAAGATGAAAAGGATGACGAGGGCGAGGGCAAGGCGCTGCCGCGCGTGAGCGAGGGGCAAGTGCTAAAGCTGGAGTCGATCCGGCCGGAACAGCACTTCACGGAGCCGCCGCCGCGGTATACGGAAGCGACGCTCGTCAAGGAACTCGAAGAAGACGGAATCGGCAGGCCATCCACTTACGCGTCCATTATCTCGACGATTGTGGAACGCGAGTATGTAAAAAAGGATCAGGGGCGATTCACTCCGACGATGCTGGGCGAACGCGTGTGCGTGCTGCTGATTAAGAGCTTCGAGGATGTGTTCGACGTGAAGTTCACGGCGCGGCTCGAAGAGGAGTTGGACGAAATCGAAGAAGGTAAGATGCCGTGGCGGGAGTCCGTGAAGGAATTCTATGAGAAGTTCATCGTCGATCTGGATAAGGCCGGCGATGAGATGGTGTCATACAAGGCCGGCATTCCCACGGGGAAAAAGTGCGAGAAGTGTGGCCAGGGAGAGCTCCTGGAACGCATCAGCCGCCATGGCTTCTTTCTGGGCTGCTCGCGTTACCCGGAATGCGATTTCATTCAGGATCTTTCCGAGGAGATTCCGGAAGACGCGGAAAACAAGATTGAGTATTGCGAGAACTGCGGCAAAGAGATGGCGCTGAAACGCGGACGATTTGGAGCGTTTCTGGCATGCACTGGGTACCCGGATTGCAAGACGACGCGGCGGCTGGTGGCCGGGACGCGGATTGCGCATCAACCGGACGAGCCGCTGGACGAAAAGTGCCCCGATTGCGGGACTGGCCTGGTGAAAAAGCACGGGCGTTTCGGCGAGTTCATCGGTTGCTTCGGCTATCCGAAGTGCAAATATACGCGGCCGATCACCCTGGGAATCAAATGCCCGAAGTGCAAGGAAGGCGAATTTGTGAAACGCGCGAGCATGGGCAAAGGCGGGCGCGGACGGATGCGCGTGTTCTACGGCTGTTCGCGGTATCCAGACTGCGATTACACGTCGCCGAACATGCCGATTGCCGAGCCCTGCCCGAAGTGCGGCGCCCCGTTCATCGTAGAGAAGAAGAGCAAGATCGGGCTGGTGCGCGCGTGCGCTAAAGAAGGTTGCGACTGGGAAAAGCTGGCCCCCGAGGAGAAGCCGGCGACCGTGGCGGAAGAAGCGCCGGTCGCGCTGAAAGCCTAGACGCCTGCGGAGGTCGCACAGAGACATCAGCCCTGCCGGGAAAACCGGCATAAGCTCGAGGGGCTGCCCGGCAGGTAAAACCGTGCTGGAGTAAGACTCCCGTTTGAGTGCGATAATTCCGAAAGGCCACTTGCAGGTAGGGGTGTGTCTGAAACGGAAGCGCAGGCCGGAATGAAGAAGACTGTCGAGAAATATCTGGAGTACCTGCGGTCGGTGAGGAACGCCTCGCCACACACCCTGATCAATTACGGCAAGGACCTGGAACAATTCCAAACTTTTTTGTCGCCGCCCGGCGTGGACACTCCGGGCGTGACGAAGATCGACCACCAGATGATCCGGGAGTTCATGGGACACCTGCATGAACTCGGGTTGCAAAAGAGCTCTATCGCCAGGAAGCTGGCGGCGCTGCGGTCATTTTTCAAGTATTGCGTCCGGGAAGGACTCCTGAAGGACAATCCCGCCCGCCTGGTGCCCACTCCGAAGTTGCCGAAGCGCATCCCAGCGGTGCTCTCCGCCGAAGAAATGAGCGTATTTCTGGACCAACTGGCGGGGGCGCACTTTTCCGTGACGGGCCGCAGAAACCGAAAAGCGAAGCGCAACGCTGGGAAGTCAGCGCCGGCGATGGGAATCATCAAGCTGGAGGATTCGCTGCTGCTGCGAAGAGACCGCGCTCTTTTGGAGCTGCTTTATGCGGCGGGGCTGCGGGTTAGCGAACTGACGGGGTTGAACCTCGCCGACATGGAGCAGAAGGAGCAGATGTTGCGCGTGCGGGGCAAGGGCAACAAGGAGCGTATCGTGCCGTACGGCGCGAAGGCGGCGGAAGCCCTGAAGAGCTACTGGCCGGTGCGGGATAAACTCCTGTACGAAAATACGGCCATCCGGCAGAAAACACATCCGGAAGCGGTGTTTTTGAATTACACCGGAAGACGGCTGACGCAACGCAGCGTGGGAAGAATCTTGAAGAAATACGCGCGCCTGGTGAACATCAATTGGGATTTGCATCCTCATTCCCTCAGGCACGCGTTCGCCACGCACCTGCTGGCGGACGGTGCTGATTTGCGCGCGATTCAGGAACTCCTGGGGCACCAGTCGCTTTCCACCACGCAGAGGTACACGCATGCGTCGATTCGGCAACTCATGGATATTTACGACAAGGCGCACCCCCACGCATGAAGGGTCACAGGTAATCGAGAAGCGGCAACAGCTGCAGATTTTCCCGGTGATTGATCTGAATCTCTCGCCCAAGTGGGAAGTGAATTTTAGCATGGGAGTAGGCGTGACCCGCTCGACGGATCATTTGATCGCAAAAATGATCCTGGGCTACCGTTTCGATTTTTGATAGCAGCGGCTGGTCTGCTCCAGCGCGCGAACACCTCAGCCTCGCCAGGCGGATATGATGTGACAAGGCTCTTCCATCAAGATACGCGCGTTGACGCTGGTGCATGCGGACCCGTACAATAGTAGTTTGTCCATAGCCTTTGGAGGGCAGATGTACGCCGTCATACAGACCGGGGGAAAGCAGTATCGTGTCGCACCCGGCGATACCATCCGCATTGAACGGGTCAGCGGTGAAGTGGGCGAGCAGGTGAAGTTCGGCACCGTGCTGGCGGTTCATACCGACGACAAGAAGGTCCTGGCGGGATCGGACGCGTCAAAAGCCTCGGTGACCGGTAAGATCGTGTCGCAGGGCCGGGGGAAGAAGCTCACCGTGCTGAAGTACAAGAGGACCAACCAGTACAAGATTCAGCGCGGCCACCGGCAGAATTACACGGCCGTTGAGGTTAGCGAGATCAAGCTGTAAACCGAGCGGGACCGCGTTGCCGGGACTGGCAAGTTTAAAACGAAAGGGATTGCGTCATGGCACATAAGAAGGGCGGCGGATCATCCACCAATGGCCGCGATTCACACGGGCAGAGGCTGGGCGTGAAGCGCTTCGGCGGGCAACTGGTGAACGCGGGAACGATTCTGGTGAGGCAGCGCGGCACCAAGCACCAGCCCGGCGAGAACGTGATGAAGGGCAAGGACGACACGCTGTTCGCGCTGGTAACGGGGTACGTCAAGTTCGAGGACAAGGGCAACCGGGGCCGCTTTATCAGCGTCACGCCTGCGGAAGCCGCCAAGGCCGCGAATTAAGATTGCAGGGTTCCAGGCGGCCCCGACTCTTGTCGGGGCCGTTTTTTCTTTTAGAGCTACCGAAGCGCCGTGTTTGCAGAGATGAAGGTTTATGTTCGTAGATGAAGCCAAAATTTACGTGAAGGCCGGAGACGGCGGAAACGGGTGCATGGCATTCCGCAGGGAGAAGTACGTGCCGCGCGGAGGACCTTCGGGCGGTGACGGCGGGAATGGGGGCAGCATCTACGTGGAAGCGAATCCGAACGACAACACGCTGCTGCGCTACCGCTACAACCGCGAATTCAAAGGCGAACGCGGGCGCCACGGCGAGGGTTCCAACTGCACGGGGCAATCCGGGAGGGACACCCTCCTGAAAGTGCCTGTGGGCACGCTGGTCTTTGACCAGGAAAGCGAAGAGTTGCTGGCGGATCTGAAGAAGCCCGGCCAGAGAATCCTCGTGGCCCAGGGAGGGAAAGGCGGGCGCGGCAACCAGCACTTTGCGAAGCCATGGCATCAGGCGCCCCGTGAGAAAGAAGAAGGGCAACCAGGCGAGGAGCGCCGGCTGCGGTTGGAGCTAAAGCTCCTGGCCGATGTAGGCCTGGTAGGCTTCCCGAACGCGGGCAAGTCCACATTGATTTCGGTGATCAGCGCGGCCCGGCCGAAAATTGCGAATTACCCGTTCACAACCCTGGAGCCCAACCTGAGTGTAGTGAACGCGGACGGGGGCACGGGCGGCCATGGCAGCGAACTTGGGCGGACATTCGTGGTTGCCGATCTGCCTGGGTTGATCGAAGGGGCGAGCGAGGGAGCCGGACTGGGAATTCGCTTCCTGCGCCATGTGGACCGGACGCGGCTGCTGGCGCACCTGATCGACACGAGCGACACCGCGGAAATGAACCCAGTCAAGGCATTTGAAATTATTGAAGGCGAACTGGCGGCGTTCAGCGACACCATGCTGGATAAACCCATGATCGTGGTCGCCACGAAGCTGGACGCGACAACGGATCGCACGAAGTTGCAAGAGTTAAAGAAGTTTTGCGGGGAAAAGGGCCTGGAATTTCACGCGATTTCGGCACCGACGGGCGAAGGCGTGAAAGAACTCGTGCGCGCCATGGCGGATGCTCTCGACCGCATTCCAAAACAAGAATTGACTGAAGATGAGGCCATCGGAGCAAAGGATGAGAATATAGATGCGGCAGCCTACGAAGACCCCGATGACCTGGAACCGCATGAAGGTGGCCCACCCATCGGGAAGATTTCGTGAGAGAATCCCACGCGGTACATCCGGGAGGCGGTTTGACGACGGCGCAAGCGCACCGCACAGCGGCAAAACATCATCCACGCCGCATCGCTCTTTTTGGCGGCTCCTTTGACCCCATTCATGCAGGCCATTTGGTGGTGGCGCGAGCAGCGGACCGGCGCTTCAATTTCGACGAGATGCACTTTATCCCGGCGAGCCGACCGCCGCACAAGCTGAAGCAGCACTTGGCCCCGTTCCCCCACCGGTTTGCGATGGTGGCACTGGCGTGCACGGAGCACCCCCACTTTGTGCCGTCGCTGGCGGAGGCCGGGGAAGACTTCAGCGGGACGCAGTTGCACTACTCCGTGGATACGGTGCGCTATTTCCGGCATGCGTACCACGGGCAGGGGGACCGGATCTTCTTCATCATCGGGGCGGACGCATTTCTGGATATACCAATGTGGAAGGAATATGAGACCCTGCTGGGACTGTGCGATTTCGTGATCGCCAACCGCCCAGGCATCCGCTTGGAAACGCTCAGGCTGGTGATTCCGCCGAAGTTGCACGGGTGGCCGGATGCTGAGCGGGAGAAAGAGGGCGAAGCGGTGGCTCATGGGTCGCCCGTGGTAGCCCAATTGGAGCGCACAACCGTCTATCTATTGGAGAATGTGTCCAGCGACGTCAGTGCCACGGATATCCGGCGGAAGGCGAACCGCGGGCAGTCCATTCATGGGCTTGTCTCGGGGCCTGTGGAGGAATACATTTTGAAGCAGGGTTTGTACCAGTGAATCTGGAATCGTTACCCCAGGGTGTGCGCAAGGCCGTCGAGGCGGCGCAAGAGAAGAAAGCGGGCGGCATCACCGTGTTGGACCTGCACGGTGTGGGGGCGTTCACGAGGTACTTTGTGATTTGTACGGGGTACAGCCGGCCGCAATTGCAGGCCATTTGCACCAGGATTGAAGAGGCGCTCTACAAGGATTTGAAGCGCTCGCCGCAGCACCGCGAAGGCCAGCGGTCATCGGAATGGGCGCTCTTGGATTTTGGAAGCTTCATCGTTCACGTCTTCGGGGAGCAAGCACGGCGTTACTACGATCTGGAAAGATTGTGGCGGTCGGCGCCGATGCTGTCTATCCCGGACGAGCCGGAGACAGGGCGAAAAGAGCTTTCCAAGCGAGTGGGCTGAAACCAGGTCAGAATGTCGCCTGCGGCTAACGCGGGCGGCTGGAGAAGCCCATTGGTTATGGCAAGCGAGCGATTGCCCTGGATCTGCAAGGATCCGGCCTCGCAGCGTCTCCTCGATCTCGCGGAGCGCGTTGCTCCCGTTCCCACCACGGTCCTGATCACCGGAGAGAGCGGCACCGGAAAAGATTACCTGGCGCGCTTGATCCACGAACTTGGACCCCGGCGCGACACTCCTTACATAAAAATCGAGTGCGAGAGTTTGCCGCCTCCACTGTTGGAGAGCGAACTATTCGGGCACGAGCGCGGCGCGTTTCCCGGCGCCGCGGAGCGGAAGCCTGGGCGCTTCGAGCTGGACGCAAAAAGCACCATCGTCCTTGATGAAGTGGCGGCGCTGGCGGCCAGCACGCAAGCGCGGCTCTTGCGCCTGATGGAAGAGCGGGTCTTCGAGCGCCTGGGGGGTGAGGAACACCTCCGTTTTGAGGCGCGCATCATCGCGCTGACCAGCGCGGATTTAGCCATGGCGGTAAAAGAAGGGCGTTTCCGCGAAGATTTGTATTACCGGCTGGACCTGGTCAAGATCTGGATGCCACCGTTGCGGGAACGCCGCGCGGACATCTTGGCCCTGGCGGAGCATCTCTTGGCGAGGATGGGGGTGATCCACGGGAGACCAAAGATTCGGCTAAGCGAACTGGCCAAGGGCATCCTGGAAAAGTATCGCTGGCCGGGCAACGTTCGGGAATTGCGTGACACCCTCAAGGGCGCCGTGATTTGCAGTCAGGGAGAGATGCTTGAAGCGGAGCATCTGCCTGCCCACATGCGCGCCAATCCGGACGGAAACCGCCCCGAAGCTGGCTTGCGTTCGCTAGAAGACGTTGAGCGCGAAGCCATCGAAGCCACGTTGAAGGCGACGCGCAATCAGATCGGGCGATCCGCGAAAATTCTGGGCATCAGCCGCAAGACGCTGTTGGAAAAGAGAAAGAAATACGGGTGGGTGTAGTTCCGCGAACCACAGAAAAATGACAACCATGGGTGACGACGCGGTAGACTCGCGGCATGAAGATTCGGCTTTTACTGCTGGGGAAAACGCGGCGGGCAGAGTTCTGCGCGCTACTCGATGAGTATGTGAAACGCATCTCCAAGTCCTGCCCCATCGAAGTGACCGAGGTGCGTGATGCCAAGGCGGCAGCAAAGAAGCTGGATACCGATCGTGCCGCCGCCGCGGTCCTCCTGGATGCCGGAGGAAAGTCTTACGATTCGCAATCGTTCGCGAAATGGCTGGGGGAGGAGCGTGATCGCGGCACGCGGGAGCTCATTTTCGTCTGCGGCGATGCGGATGGATTCCCGGCCGAGCTGCGCGAACGCGTGAAGCAGAAAGTGTCCCTCAGCGCGATGACGTATTCGCATGAGCTGGCCCGAGTGGTGCTCGCGGAGCAGATTTACCGCGCGTTGGCGATCCTATCCGGCAGCCCGTATCCAAAGTGAGGAATGCTAGCGGAGGCGGAGACGCCCCGCCTCGCGGCTCAAGGTAAACGGAATTGCCCCAGGCGTACCGGGCATTTGGCCCCCGTGTCTGGGTGTGTTAACTTTTTTATTCATGACGAAGCGCATCGGCGTGCTCTTGAGTGGCCGCGGCTCGAACTTCGAGGCGCTGGCGGAGAGTGCTGCCGCCGGGCGCATTCCCAACGCCCAGATCGCCATCGTCATCAGCAACAAACCGGACGCCCGCGGATTGGAACGCGCAAAGGCCCGGGGAATTGAAACCCGGCTGATTCCGTCGAAAGGGCTGGAGCGGGAAGCCTACGATCGCCAGGTGGCCGCGGTCCTGCACGACTACAAGGTCGATCTGATCTGCCTGGCGGGCTACATGCGATTGTTATCGCCCTATTTTGTCGCGGAGTTCCCGCAGCGGATTCTGAATATTCACCCGTCGCTGCTGCCGTCGTTTCCCGGGCTGGAATCGCAGAAGCAGGCGCTGGACTACGGCGTGAAGGTTGCAGGCTGCACGGTGCATTTCGTGGACGAGAATCTGGACGCGGGGCCAATCATCGTCCAGGCAGTCGTGCCCGTGAACGATACGGACGACGAGCACGCCCTGTCCGAGCGCATACTGAAGGAAGAGCACCGGATTTACACCGAGGCCGTGAAGATTGTCCTCGAAGGGAAATTCAAGATCGTGGGGCGGCGCGTGATGCGCACCGCCTAGAGCGGCAAATCGAGATGACACAAGTTAATTTCAGACCGGTGGACGAACAACTCGCGTACCTGAAGAAGGGTGTTGCGGAGATTGTGCCCGAAGCGGAGTTGCGCGCGAAGCTGGAAAAGTCGCTCAACACCGGCAAGCCCCTGCGCGTGTACCTGGGCGTGGATCCGACGGCGCCGGACATTCATCTTGGCCACACGGTAGTCCTACGCAAGCTGAAACACTTTCAGGACATGGGCCACACGGCAATTTTCCTGATTGGTGATTTTTCCGCGATGATCGGGGACCCCACGGGACAATCCGAAACGCGACCACCGCTTTCGCGTGAGCAGGTAGAACTCAACGCGAAGACGTATCTGGGGCAGGTCTACAAAATTTTGGACCCGGAAAAGACCGAGGTTCGCTATAACAGCGAATGGCTGGGCAAAATGTCCAGCTATGACGTGGTCCGGCTCTGTGCCCATTACCGGCTGGCGCGCATGCTGGAACGTGAGGATTTTCGTTCCCGGCTGGATAAGAATCTTCCGATCGCCGTTCATGAGCTTCTGTATCCCTTGTTGACGGCTTACGACGCCGTGATGCTGCAGTCGGATGTCGAGCTGGGCGCGACGGAGCAAAAGTTCAACATTTTGGTGCACCGCGAAATCCAGCGCGAGTATGGGCTCTCGCCGCAGGTCGTCGTGACCATGCCGATTCTCGTGGGGCTCGACGGCGAGCGGAAGATGTCCAAGAGCCTGGGGAACTACGTCGGGATTACCGAGGCGTCCGGGGAAATGTTCGGCAAAATGATGTCCATTCCCGATGAGCTGATGTGGTCGTACTACGAACTGGTCACCGACCGCACGCCTCAGGAGATCGCATCGCTGAAAGGGCAAGTGCAGTCAGGCCGGGTCCATCCGATGGATGTGAAAATGCGGCTTGCAGAAGAGGTTGTGGGCGGTTTTCACGGCGCGGACGCGGGGCACAAGGCCGCTGAAAATTTCCAGCGGGTATTCCGCGACCGCCAGGCGCCGGCGGAAATGGACGAAGTTCGCCTGAAGCGAGTGCCTGGCGGATTGAGGATTACGTTCCCGCAATTAGGAAACGTTGAGACGCTCACTACGCTCGCTCTCCCCGGGAGCATCGTGAAGTGGTCGAAGATTCTCGCTTCCTTCGAGGGCATCGCTTCCACATCCGTAGCAGAACGCCTCATCAAACAGGGCGGGCTGGAGATCAACGGCTCCACGATTCAAGATCCCGCCTGCAAGTTGAATGTGGATCAACCTGCAACTTACAGCGTCCGCGTCGGCAAGAAGAAATTCCTCCGCATCGTGGTCGAATAAGCCTGAAATCCCAAGTTGACCATTTGCAGGCGAGCGCACCTTGTTCAGTTTCAATCGATTGTCACGGAAAGATTCAACTTCGCCGAAGTTGGATCTTCTCACCCCAGCCATTACCCAAGATTTGTCATTCCGACCGGAGGGGACGGCGCTTTTGGCCGTCCCGGAGCGCAGATACGTTTTTCCATCGCACGTTTTTTGTGCGATGAAATCTCTCTTCAACTTCGGATTTAAGGCTCAGTGAAGCGTTTCCGCGACCAATTGGAAAACATGCTTGGCAATGGCGGGCGCGGCGGTCAGCCCGGGTGATTCGATTCCAACAAGCTGAATCACGCGCGGCACTTCCTTGTCCGGCTCAATCACAAAGTCAGCAATCCCCTGTCCGCCCGGCGGTACGAGTTTCGGACGTAGCCCCGTGTAGCCGAGCTGTAGATCGCTCTCCTCAAGTTCCGGCAGCATGGTCTTCGCATCACAAGCAAATTCAGGAATGGCCATGCGGTCGCGTTCGTAATTGTCCTTGCCCTCGACGTAGGCGGCCGTCGGCCCAACAAGCACCGTTCCCCAGAGTGTTTTCGTGAAGTGCAGGCCCAGGGAGAGACCGTCGTGATGGGGCAGAGGATAGACCAGGTTCTGAATCAGTCCCGCCTGCGGGCCGCGAATTTCGCAATATTCGCCACGCACCGGATAAATCTTCCATGGGCGCGGGCCGAGAAGCTGGGCAACTTCGTCGGAGTAGAGTCCCGCGGCATTGATGACGCAGCGCGCCTCGATGGTTTCCGTTTCGGACTGCTCTTCATCGCCGATGCGCAAGCGCACGCGAACGGCCTCCTTCACCGGCTCCAGGGAAATGACCTTGGCGTGGTTGACGAGATTTGCTCCCTGCTCCTCCGCGACGCGCGCGAACGCATGCACCAGGTCTTCGGCGGAGCAAATGCCCGTGGAAGGCACAAGAAGCGCCGCATGGCCTTTGACGTGCGGCTCGATGGCGCGTATGCCTGCCGCGTCAATATTCCGTAAGCCTTCCACGCCGTTGTCCTCTCCCTTTTTTTGCAGAGCGAGAAGCTCTTTCTCCTCGGAAGCATCCTTCGCGACAACAAGCTTTCCCGTCGTGCGGCACGGCACGTTGTGCTTGGCGCAGAATTCCTTGGTCAGACGATTGCCTTCGACGCAGTGACGCGCCTTCCAGGAATTTTTCGGATAGTAGATTCCGGAATGGATCACCCCGCTGTTACGCGTGCTCGTGGCCATCCCAAACTTCGGATATTGCTCAACCAGAAACACATCCTGCCAACGGCGGGAAAGCGCCTCGGCAATTGCGCAACCGACGACACCGCCTCCAACAATCAAAACATTTGCCTGGTCCATATACGCCAAGTATAGGGCGGGCGGATTACCGGCGCATTATTCTTCGTGACCAGTTTCGTCGAAGAAAGCTTTGCACGAAACCAGGCGGGTTTGCGTGCCGTCGTGGACCGCGAACATCGCCTCCTTGCCCTCCGCGTTGCTCTTCTTCCAGAGAGAGGCGCTACCATACTCGCCGTCTTTATTTACGGCATAGAAACGGAGATTGAAGGTCGTGAGCCTCGTTTTGTAGCCGTTGTAGTTCCGCACCACGCGCCCCAACGCTTCCAGGCAGGCATCGTCAGGCTTTATGCCCTTGCGCATCATTTCGACGATCGTGTGGCCGCCGGAAATTTTGATGTTCTCCTCGCCTTTCCCCGTGGAGCCGGCGCCGCCAACATCTCCGTCCACGTAGAGCCCCGCACCGATCACCGGCGAATCGCCGACGCGTCCGGGGATTTTCCACGCCAGCCCAGAAGTGGTGGTTGTGCCGCTGACCTCACCCTTGGCATTCACCGCGAGGCAGTTGATTGTGCCGGTTGGCGGGTAAGTGATAACGCGCATGGCATAAGCGATTTTTTCCGGATCGTGATCGAAAAGAACCGCAACATAGTCTTTCCATTCCGGGCTGTCCGTGCCCGGCCGCCAGTTAAAACTCGTCTTAGCTTTCCAGGCCAGCCAGATTTTGCGCGAGTGCTCGGTCAGGAGATTCATCTCCTCGAAGCCCTCGGCGACGCCAAAGCGCCGCGCTCCGTCGCCCACAATCATCACGTGGTTGGTGCGTTCCATGACCGTTTTGGCCAGCCGCGAGACATTCTTGATGCGGCGCACGGAGGCCACGCTGCCCGCGCGGCGCGTGGGACCGTGCATCACGCTGGCATCCAGCTCAACTTCACCTTCCTCGTTGGGCAGGCCGCCGTAGCCAACGCTGTCATCGTTGGGGTCGTCTTCCACGACAGTTACAGCGGCGACGGCCGCGTCCAGCGTATCGCCGCCGCTCTTCAGGATTTGCATGCCTTTGTCGAGAGCGTTCAACCCGTTGGCCGAAGAAATGATGAGCGGACGCGTGCCGGCAACTGGCGCCGCGTCGAGAAGTCGAGGATCGCGGCTACTGCCATCGGTCAGTTCCAGTGTTTTGCCAAAGAGTTTACTTGCGCTGGCGAACGTGCTCCCCGCCAGCGTTGTCAGAAAAAACTTGCGTCGTGTCCAGCGATCCATGACTATCCTCCCAAGTGAGCTGCGAAACGCTCCGGATGGCACTCTATGCGAATTGAAGTGGAAAAGAAACTAGCGGGGCGGCGTGCAAGCCGTCTTCAGTCGGAGCCGCCGAGGGGGAGAAAGTACTGTGTGCCTTTGACCGGCTCCTGCAAGCGCCGCAGGAGTTGCTGCAAATCCTCGTTCTTCTCGACGAAATCGATTTCCGAGGTTTCGATGACCAGAAGATCCGCGCCCTCATAGCGGAAAAAGAAATGCTCGTAGGCGCGCGCCACTTCCTGCACGTACTCCGTCGAAATCTGGCGCTCCTCGTGCGCCTTTTTCTTGGCAATGCGGCCCAGCAGCACTTCCGGCTTGGCCTGGAGATAAATCACCAAATCGGGTTGCGGAAGTTCGACCGTGAGCGCCTCGTAATAACGCTCGTAGAGCTTTAGCTCATTGTCGTCCAGGCTGAGGTTCGCGAAGATGCGGTCTTTTTCCATCAAAAAATCGCTCACGACAAGGCCGGGCGCATCTCCGGAAAGGCCTTCACGAATGCGCTTCTGTCGTTCCATCAGGAAATACAATTGCGTGCGGAAAGCCGCCCCGGGAAGGCCGGCATAGAAATCAGCCAGGAAGGGATTATCCTCACAATCGTAAATGCGGCGCGCATGGAGCCGTTCGGCCAGCAGCCGGGCCAGCGTGGTTTTGCCAACGCGAAGGGGGCCTTCAATGACGATGAATCGAGGTGGCTGCGGGCCGCGTTGCGGGATGCGTGCGCGCTTCGCCGATGATTCCGGACCAGCCATTTTCCCCCAAACCAAGGACGACGCTTTCTTGTGCGGGATTATAGCAGGTCTTTTCTCCGAATCGCGAGCGAGTGTGGAACCGGCCGGTACGAACGCTCCAGAACCCGACCCCGGGAAAGTACCATGGAAAATGTGACCAATGGGCCAGTGACACCTGTCCTTTGGTACAGTAAAGTGGACAGGAGTTGCAGCGTACCAGGAACCCACCCCCCGGCCTGCGACGTCTGAGGTGCATCTTGGTACTATCCGCGCTCCTGATTTTTTGCTGTGCCGCGCTCCCGGCCGATACCCCTCGGGCTGTCGCGGATTCACCCACCTTGGTCGCCAGCAATTCCAGTACCCCGCAGCCCGATTCCCCAACGAAGTCGAAACTCCCCGATGCTCCCGCGCCCAAGTTGACAGGTCCGAGCGGGAGCGATGCGGATGCTTCCTCCGCCGCGGGAATTGGTCCGGGCAGTGAGTCATTCTCGAACGCACCCCTCAAGCCCGCTGTGATTCGGCCGCTCGAATCTCCCCGGCAGCGCAAGATCTGGTACGCCTTGATGGCCACAGGACACGGCGCCGCTGCCTTCGATGCCTGGTCCACGCGGCGCGCCATTTCCGGCGGCTACGGCACGGAAGGTGATCCGCTGATGCGTCCGTTTGCACACTCCGGTGCGATGTACCCCGCCACGCAAGTGAGCCCGGCTGTAATGGACTATCTGGGACATCGCATGATGAACAGCAATCACGGCGTGATGCGGCGTTTCTGGTGGTTGCCGCAGGTGGCCGGTGCCAGCTTCTCGTTTGGAGCCGGCATTCACAACTATCGCGTCGTGCCCTGAGATTTCGCCGGTTTTATTTCCCAACCACAATCAGGACGAATGTTCCCGGCTTCATCGTAGGCCAGCGCTCCCCTTCTTTCGGCGGATTCATGTCTGCTGCAGGCAAGACCAAGTTGTGGGTCTTGAGATCGAGACCCATCGTTCGGGCGCTCTTCTTGGTAGGAACATTTTCCAGCACAGAATAGTTGTCCGGCCCCTCTTGTTTCACAACCGTGAGAGTGCCCTCCCCGTTGGAAGAGAAGGCTAAGCCTGTCCCCGGATCGTAGGTGTTCGCGTCCACGCCCTCGCCAATGGCAGGGGTGGCGATCACTTTTCCTGTGTCCGCGTTCACGACGGCCATCATCTTGTTGTGGCAACCCACGAAAAGGCGGCGATTCTTTTGATCCATGGCCAGGCCCGAAGGACTTTCACAGGGCTTGAGGGGCCAGCGATGCAGGAGCTTGATGGATTGCGCGTCGATCTCGACAAGTTCCGAAGTGTCCTCAATGTTCACGAATATTTTTCCGGTGCCATCCGCCGCGGCAAATTCGGGGCGGCCCGCCAATTCCAAAGTGCCGGCAACGGACCCATCGACGGCGTTGATGGCGGTGGCGTCCTTGCTCCGGCCGTTCAGGGTGAAGACGCGCTTGGTCATACTGTCGTAAACGATGGCATCGGGGTTCTGTCCTGCGTTCACCGTGCCCAGGGTTTTCAGCGATTTCAGGTCGAAAATTGTCACCGTGTTCGCCCGGCCGTTGCTGGTGAAGCCTTTGCCAAGGTCGGCAGCGATCGCTATGCCGTGGACTCCCTGGGTGTCCGGAATCTCTCCAACGGCAGCGAACGAATCCGCGTCCAGCACGACGACTTTTATGCCGTGCGAAATGTAAATGCGTCGTCCGGCGCTATCCACGGTGACGTAATCCCAGAACCCATCGCCGGCTACCGGAACGCTCTTGATGACTTGGTAGCCGGAGGGGCCGGCAGTGCGTCCGAGCCCTGTTGATACCAAACTAAGACTCACAAAAGCGATGGGAGCAAAGCCCAGTGCAATTCGATTCATCCTCATGTGAATCCCCCTCCCAACCCAGCCCCTGAGCTGCATTTGTTACCGAGGCAATATACCTCATGTCAGCCTCCCCCAGCGCGCGCCTATTGGGATATAGTTAGGACGACCCAGGCTGGGCCGCTATTCGCCTCGGCGTTTCTTTTTGGAACAAAATTCCTTTGGGCGGGTTAGGATTTCAATATCTTGCGACAAACTGGCCGAAGAGGCAGAGGGGAATGTGTATGAGAAAGGGATTGCTGGGAATGCTGGTGCTGCTGATGGTGGCGTGGGCTGCGGGGGCGCAGGAAGCGAGCTTGGAGGCAGCCGCGGCGCCTGACAACACGACGAATGTGGCGGCCGACTTTGCTGCCAGTTCGGCGGCGCAAGTGAATTTGTATGCGCCGAGCGATGAGGCGCGGAGTTTTGCGCTGGCCACGCCGGCGGCTCCAGCGGCGAGCGCGGATCCCGCGGCAGGAGGGGCGGCGCCCCGGCCGAGGTTTGTGTTTGGCGACCGGGATGATTACCGGTGGCAATTGGGAGTGGGCGTGGAGTTTTTCCGGTTCGAGTCGTCGCGCATCTATGCGAGCCTGGTGGGGCTAAACACGACGGTGACGTATTTCACGAACGATTGGTTTGCTGTGGAAGGCAACCTGGTAACGGGCTTTGCGCCGGAGATCTACGACCGCGAGCATGTGAAGTATTTTGGGGGCGGCGGGGGCATACGGATTGGCTCGCGGCGGGCGCGTTGGGAGCCCTGGGGGCACGCGCTGGCAGGAGGCGGGCACCTGCAGCCGCAAACGGCGGACGCCAGCAGGACCGCGTTGATGGTGCAGGCGGGCGGGGGCGTGGACTTCCGGCTGAATGA
>Ga0181538_10000493_pt1 | contig 46689 bp, 40 predicted proteins | sample PEATcosm2014_Bin_40_FD_119773 | JGI IMG/M metagenome (GOLD analysis project Ga0181538, IMG submission 119773) | Peatland microbial communities from MTU Mesocosm Facility, Houghton, MI, USA - PEATcosm2014_Bin23_30_metaG | ecosystem: Environmental > Terrestrial > Soil > Wetlands > Peat | place...
CGACCACAGTGGCGGCAGACAAACGCATAGATTTCCGAAAGGCCGTCGATTTGATTGAGACTTCCGCAGTGCGGGCATGTGGCCTCGGTTGATTCCATCTGCATCACGACGCGATGTACTTCAAATGTCGGGATTTTGGCCCCGCATTCGTTGCAGACGAATTCAGTCGTCGCCCCAGCGAACTCGACGAGGCAGCCGCAGCAGTCTACGCCAAAAAGCTCGTGCGGGATGATGGGCAGAGCCATTGGTTCTATTTTCCGCACATTCACACGACTTTGGCCTGGTACGATTCGCTAGGCTAGATTTTGCGGCAAACCCCGCACGCGCTCGATCCGCGCCGGCGGAAATTCGGCGAGCGCTTCGGCGGCACGTCCGCGAGGCGGCGTGCTGCTGGCGTAAGGCTTTCCTGCGCAGGCCGGACGAGGGCACGCTCCGCGGCGGTTCGGGCAAACCGCAGACTGCGCTCCGTGTCGGCAGTCGCTTCGGCGATGGCTGGATCGACCAAGGGCGAGCTATGGCAGCCAGAGCTGCCCCGCCCCGCCCGCGAGGCAGCGTGCTGACTGCGTAGGGCGTTCCTGCGCAGCCGGACGGCGCGTTCCGCGGCGGTTGGGCAAGCTGCCGGTGCGCTCCGCGCCGGCAGTCGCTTCGGCGGTGGCTGGATCGACCGAGGGCAAGCTACGGCAGCCAGAACGCGCCCGCCGCGCACGCGCTCGATCCGCGCCGGCGGAGCCTCTGGGAGCGCCACAAAAAGTAGTGGAAGGGTGGCCGACCAACCGCCCAGGTACAAGGTTGACTTCCGCAAGCCCGCGGTCCAGTTCAGCAACCACCGTGATAGACGAGGATTTGGCCGCCGCACCCTCGCGGCGGAGTGGGCGGCCATCACCGTAGTTTGGCGTATTCCGCTCTCGCCTGCTTCAGCACTGGGATGTCGGGATCGGCGTCTCTCCAGAGGGCCAGAAAATCCTGATACGCCGTGCGCGCTTTGACATCATCGTCCGCCAGCGCATATGCGCGGCCAAGTCCCAGATGCGCCAACGCGCCGGTTACGAAATTCATGACCACCCCAGGGTGATCGAGAATCTTCTGAAACTCGGCGGCGGCGGCCGTACCTTGACCCGCCGCTAGATACCCCTCACCCAGCAGGTAAATGTGGCATAGCGGAGTGCCCCAATAGCCCAGCGGGAAGGCCCCCAATTTATACTGCGCGACCACCGCCAGCGCCTCTATTGCCTTCGCCGCGCTCCGAGCCTGTTTTCCGCTACTCAGGGCAGTGCCCCCCTGGATGGTGGGCAGGTACTCGATCTGTACGAAAGTGTCCGCCGGGAACCGCTTGGTCAGATCGCCGGCGAGTCGGCTCGCGTTGCCCGCATCGCCGGCCAGCGCCAGTGCTATGGCTGATATCGCCTCCACGTCCCTGCCTTGGGAGAATGCCAGCCCAGCCTGCGCCTGCCGCCTTGCCATGCCCAGGTTACCGACCAACGCATCGCGTAGCGCGGCCCAAGCGAGGTAACCGGCTGCCGCTTCTTGTTCGCCGGCCCGCTTTGCGGAGGCGGCCGCTCGACGCGTGAGCTCCCGCGCCCTGGCAAACTTGCCAGCATACCCCGCAGTGTCCGATTCCTGGCCCAGCACAATGTCTTCGTACCCTGGCTTGCCCATGAGCGCCGTAACGTTCGTGTCCATCCCCGCCGCATCGTGCTGCAGGAAGTCAATCTGGTAAAGGAGACCGTAGGCTATTGGAGCGCCCAGATTCTGCGCTTCCATGGCTGACGCTCGGGCTTCATCCAGACGGTCCAGGTTCAAGTAAACGGAGGCGAGATTATAGTAGAAAATCGCCTGTCCCGGAGACAACTTGAGGGCCTCCTGGGCCTCGGCGAGAGCCCCGCGGAAGTCGCCCAAATCCTGGCTAACGTCACGAAGGTGGTTCGGCACGATGTCGTCTCGTGGGTAGGCCTCCGCGAATAGTGCCAACACCTCACGGGCTGCCTCCAGGTTGCCCGTTCCGTAGATCTCGTATTTCGAAGCGATGTTGAGCTTCTCGTGTTCGCTCACCCGTCCGCGCAATTCGTAGGCCCTGCTGATGTTCGTTGGCGTAGCAGGTCCCGAGTTTCGCAAATGCCATGGCGAAATTCGCGTCCAGGCTGATGGCCTTGCCGAAGAGCGGAATAGCGGCGACATCGTCGTGGATTACAGTCTGCACCCGATCGCCCCGGCTATAAGCTTGCAGCGCTTCCAGAGAACTAGTGGTGACATCACTTGGCGGCACATCATACTTCCGCACCGAGGCCAGCGATTCACCGAGCCTCCGGCGAATCTTGGTGGCCGCCTCCCCCAGCGCCGGTAACACCTGCTGCTTGCCGGTGGCCGTCACTTCTTCCTCGGCCAGCAAGTCTCCGCTGCGGCAGTTCACCGCCCTCAGCCCCAGCACGTACTGGCCGCCCCGGCTTGAGATGGAGCCTTCGATGGTCGCCGCACTGGCCGTGCGCTGGCAGACCTCGCGCGCCCGTTTCTGCGTAAGCCGGGCGTCCTTGGGCTGCGTCATTAGGGCAAGCGTCTGGGCGATGCGGGAATCCGAGACCAGACTCAGAAACGGCGACTGCTCCAGTTGCGCCGCAAGTCCGCGCCGCAGCGTGTCGTCGAAGATGGAATCGCCGGTGGTGTTGGTGAAATCCGCCAGAACGATGGTGTCCTTGTCGGTCAGATGGTGGGATTCGCGCCAGCGCACGTAGAACCAGGCGGCGGCCGCCGCTATGAGGAGGAGTAAAACCACCGCAGCCAGCGTGCGCAGGCGCGGGACCGCTCCCTTACGGTCGCGGCTCGGTAGGCCGCGGCTCGCAAGGGGCACGGCCTTTAGATCCGCCAGCATGTCCGCAGCCGTCTGATACCGCCGGCTGCGGTCCTTCTCCAGCGCCTTGCGAATAATCCCTTCCAGCTTCGCGGGCACGTCCGGATTGAGCTTCGCTGGCAGAGCCACTGCGCGGTTCAGTATCGCATCGAAGATCAACGCCGTCGTGTTGCCGTCGAAGGCCCGCTGCCCCGTCGCCATTTCATAGCACCGCGCCGAAGCTGAACAGATCCATACGCACATCCAAGGGCTCCCCGCGTACCTGCTCGGGGCTCATGTAGGCTGGCGTCCCCACCGGCGAGCTTGGCCTGGTAAGTTCCGCGGCTGCTGCCGGGCACGTGGCTCCATCCCGGGCTGTCACTTCGTGAACGGCGCCCAAGGCGTGCTCAGGCAGCAGTTTTGCCAGCCCGAAATCCAGGATCTTCGCCTGCCCTCGTTGTGTGACAAATAGGTTAGCCGGTTTGATATCGCGATGGACGATACCTGTGCGGTGCGCTGCATCCAGGCCTTCCGCTATTTGAACCGCCAGACTTACCAACTCCTCCACTGGTGTGGCGTTTCCGGTCAGGCGGTCGCGGAGCGTTTGCCCCTCCAGCAATTCCATCGCAATGAATGGTCTACGGTTATGTGCGCCAATTTCGTAAATCGTACAAATGTTGGGATGGTTCAGTGCCGCCGCGGCGCGGGCCTCGCGCTGGAAGCGCTCCAGAATTTGGGGATGCCGGCCGTATTCCTCTGGCAGGAACTTCAAGGCCACGCGGCGATTCAGGGTGAGATCCTCGGCCCGGAATACTACGCCCATTCCGCCGCCGCCCAGTTTTTCGAGCACGCGATAGTGGGAAATGGTTTTGCCTTCGAGATCGTCCGTCTCGATGCTCGAGGTAACGGCGGCCAGAGGTAACAACGCCGGCGCTTCGACGACTTCGACTTCCCCCAGGAACCGGTAGCCGCGCCGCGCCACCGTTTCGATGTACTGCGGCGTCTCGGCCGATTCTCCCAAGGCATCACGCAGCCTTTTAATGGCGACATTGATGCCATGGTCGAACTCGACTACAGTTTCGTTCGGCCAAAGCCTGAGGCGAATCTCATCTCGAACCACGACCTCGCCCGGGTGTTCCAGCAACAGGAGCAGGATTTGGAGGGGCTGTTCGCGGAGGCGAAGACGGACACCGTGCTTGCGCAATTCTCCAGCGCGGACATCCAGTGTGAAGGGTCCGAAACGAATTTGGCGCGCCCGCGGAGTAGTTAACTCAGCCACGGTTGATAAACCTGCTGAGTCTATCACGGTAGCCGTGCGCCAGCAAGTGACGCATTTTCAGATACGTGCACGTTGACCGGGAGATGACTCACAGATGACCCGCCGCCCCTGTACCTAGGAGCCTGCGAGACCCCATAATCGCACTCAAGCCGCGATCGGCGCGGCGCTGGAGGGCAGAGTGAAAGTCCCGGACAACCATTCCGACTCCCAAGCACACTCGCTCACCGGCACTGGGCGGGCACTTGGGCCCTCCCTCTGAAGAAGAAAGGCAGACAGCATGAAATCGATGTATAGGAGGGCAAACATGATCGGAACGAAAATCACTCGAATGTCGGCGCAGGCAGGCTTCGTCCCTGCCGGCAAACTCAGTTACTCTTATCGCAGCCTCCTGCCGGTGTTGGCGTTATGCCTTGCCACCGCCGCCTGGAGCCAGACCCCGCTCAGACCAAGGGGGCGCGGAATACCCGGCACGGTCCAATTGGCAAAGCCAGCGGCAGCCACCCCGGCCACCGCTCAGTACGACTTCATCACAATCAAGATCCCGGACTCGACTGGGGCCGACGCATATAATATCAACGACAGCCGGCTCGTCACGGGGGATTACTACGACTCCAGTGGTAACGGGCACGGGTTTCTGTGGCAAGACGGAGGCGTGCGCACGCTGGACCATCCCGGCTCCCTGGACACGCTGCCATCCGCAACGAACAATCAGGGGGTGGTCATCGGCTTTTATGGCGATTCGACTACGGGTCATGCCGCTACCTATTCCCTGGCAACCGGGACCTGGAAAACGCTTCCCGATATTTCGGGCATGCAGGTCAATTACGGGGATGGAATCAATGATCTTGGCGTTGCGGTTGGGACCGCAGGCAACGGCAGCTGCGGCGTCTGTTTCTCCTGGATGTGGGACCCACTTATGTCTGCGTACTCGTTCTTCGTCGTGCCCGGAGCGACGAGCAACACGGCCGCAAACGGCATCAACGATCTGGGGCAGGTGGCTGGAGGGTTCTATGATGCGAGCGGCGTGACCCACGGCTTTCTCAAGGACGGCGATTCGTATACGACCTTTGACGTTCCGGGAACGGGAAACCAGACCGGCGCAAACGAGATCAACAACAATGGCGGGATCGTCGGGGCGTGGTACGATGCCTCGGGTACCACCCACGGATATGTGCGAAGCCCCGACGGGCTGTTTACAATCGTGGACGTTCCGGGCACTTCTGGGTCGGCTGTCTATGGCATCAACGACCATGGGGACCTCTGCGGTGTTTATCTCGACGCCAGCGGCGTGAGCCATGCGTATGTCGCCTTGAAACACTGAGGCTTATGACCCAACGCGGAACCTCTTATGCGAATATTTCAACTTCTCACAATCGTGGCCGTGCTCAGTACGTCGGTACGTCAAGGCGTGAGGCCAAATCGTCTCGAACTGCTACGTAGATGCTACGGACACTCCGGGAGTTTGGCTGTAAACTATTGATTTAACTGGTGGGCCCGTGGCGACTCGAACGCCAGACCTCTACCGTGTCAAGGTAGCGCTCTAACCAACTGAGCTACGGGCCCGTCTTGGCGGGAGAATCTAATTTTAGCACGCGGCGGTCGAAGCGATCCTCGCGCACCACGCCGGCGCCCTCCTGGATCACCACCAGACGGTCGGCCGGCACGTTCTCCACGCGCTCTTTGTTGCCGTTCGGCCAGCGAACCTCAAGATCAGCCTTGCTCGCGGCGCCCAACCCAAAGTGCAGGCGCCGATCGTTCGCCGAGTAGAAGCTGGCCTGGCTCAGCACTTCCTGCGCCTGTATTTTGCCGCCGTAATGCGCGGTCACGCGCGCGCCGATCGCGCTGCGGTTCGACTTCACCCCCACCAGTTTCACCTTCAGCCAGTGTGCGTCGCCCGTCAAATCGTTGCGCAACAGCGAGGGCGCTTCGTTCAGGTTCACCACCACCATGTCGATATCGCCATCGTTATCGAAATCGCCGAACGCGCAGCCGCGGCTGGCATGCGGCACGATCATGGCGGGCCCGGCCTGCTCAAACAGTTCTTCGAACTTGCCATTGCCCAGGCTGCGGAAGAGCACGCGCGGCGTCTTGAACGGATAGTTGGGCAGCTTGGCTTCCACCTCCGGGTAGACGCTGCCGGTCACAAAAAAAAGGTCCGGGTTGCCGTCGTTGTCCAGATCCACGATGCCCGCGCCCCAACCGATGAAACGTGTTTCCACGCCCAGGCCCGCTTTGATGGTGGCGTCTTCAAAATTACCCTTGCCATCGTTCTTGTACAGGATGTCGGTATCGTCGGCGAAGTGGGTCTTGAAAATGTCCAGGCTGCCATCCAGATTGTAATCGCCAATTCCCAGGCCCATGCCGGCCTGTTCCATGCCATCTTCATTCAGCGCCACGCCGCTCTCCAGGCCGATATCGGTGAACGTGCCATCGTGATTGTTCCGCAGCAGAAAGCTGGGTGTGGAATCGCATGCCACGTAGATATCCGGCCACCCGTCGTTGTCGAAATCGGCGGCCACGGTGGTCATGGCGTAACTGCCCTTGATCTTCCGCATGCCGGATTTTTCGCTCACGTCAGTGAACGTGCCGTTGCCGTTGTTGTGGTATAGCGCGACCGATCCCGGCGGCAGACCGCGCGGCCCGCAGTTGACCGGAATGCCCTTCCAATTGCAATTCGTATTCTCGCCGGGCTTGGGCACCGACTTGAAATCGAATTCCAAATAATTCGCCACGAACAGGTCGAGCTTGCCGTCGCGGTCGTAGTCTACGAAGGTGCAGCCCGATCCCCAGGGCGTGCCCGGATGCAACAGGCCGGCCTTTTCGGTCACATCGGAAAACGTGCCGTCGCCGTTGTTGTGGTAGAGGACGTTTTGCCCCCAGTAGGTGATGAAGAGGTCCTCGAAGCCATCGTTATCGTAGTCGCCCACGCACACCGCCGACGCCCAGCCGGTGCGCTTCAGGCCGGCCTGTTCCGTGACGTCGGTGAAAGTGCCATCGCGGTTGTTCTTGTACAGCCGGTTGTGCGCGCCCAGGGGCGGGTCGTCGAGGCGCGTGCCACACAGCAGGAAGATATCCAGCCAGCCGTCGTTGTCGTAGTCCAGGAAGGCCACCCCGCAGCCCACGGTCTCCACGATGTAATCCTTGTGGGTGACTCCGCCGTAGATCACTGGCGCGCGCAGCCCAGCCTGATCGGCGATATCCACGAATTTCGCGTTCCAGGGCAGCCCCGATGGTTTCCCGCGCGGAAGCGCCTGTACGCCGCGCGACGATATGCCCTGCGCCCAAGCCCGCACGGCTGGAACGGCCATCAGGCCCATCCAGGCCCGCCGGGTTAACCCCCTTTGCATTTCTTCTATTATAAGGGTGACATGAGTTTCGATTTCTCAGGCAAGATCGCGGTAGTCACGGGCGGCGCCAACGGCATCGGAGCGGCCACGGCCCGGGCGCTGGCGCAGGGGGGCGCGCGGGTGGCGATTTTCGATCTGGAGCGCGAAGACCCCGCCGTGGCCGGCGCGCGGCTCGGGGGGACCGGATACGCAGTGGATGTCACCGACCGCGCATCACTCGACCGCGCCTTCAGCCAGACCGGCCCGCCGGATATCGTGGTCGCCAACGCGGGCATCGGCACGGAAGCGGAATTCAGCGCCACCACCGAGCAGCACTGGCAGCAGACCATCGCGGTGAACCTCACGGGCGTGTTTCATACGGTGCAAGCGGCCGCCGCGCTCATGAAACCGCGCCGGCGCGGAGCGATCGTGATTACGGCGTCGACCAATTCTTACGATGGCGAAGCCCTGCTCGCCGCTTACAACGCCAGCAAAGCCGGACTGCTCGGGCTGTTGCACACCGCCGCGAACGAACTGGGGCCTTACGGGATACGCGTCAACGCAGTGTGCCCGGGGCTTATTCGCACGCGCCTCACCGAAAAGAGTTTCTCGAATCCGCAGGTCCTGAAGGATTACTTCCGGCACATTCCGCTGGGACGCGGCGGCGATCCGGAAGAAGTGGCCCACGCCAGCGCTTTTCTGGCCTCGGACCTGGCATCTTACATCACTGGCGCAACGCTATTTGTGGATGGCGGCCAGATGGCTTCCAAGTTCGGCACCTGGGATGAGCAGCGCGCGGAGTTCAACGAAGGCCGCTGGCGGTTGCGGCAAAAAGCAACTTAGCCGCCGATGCACGCGGATGCACGCCGATGGGACAAGAGCCTCCGCAGCCTGTCACACCACCCGCACGTCAGCTCAGGATGCCCGCCGCATTCCCGGGAATTGCTGCGCGGGCACGGGAACCGGCCGCATTGCCAGGCGGGCGAGGAGTATTCGATAAAACAGAAACGCCAGGCCCATGACCGGCAGTAGCAACAGCGGCAGCTTCCAGTCCGACTCCCGGCCGGCGGCAGCCATCACGGCAGCGACCACACCGCCCAACAGATAGTACGGGAAGGCGAATAAATAGCACTGTTGCCACACCGTTCGCATCGGCTCTCCTTTTAGCATCGCGAGCACTCCCGACACCAACAGCGAGTTACTCGCGAAATAGAGGCTGGTAGCGATTGCCAGCGCGACGGCGACGGTATCCATGTGCCAATGGGCGCGTACGAGGTGGCAGCACTGGTACGCCAGCATCAGGCTGATCGCCACCGCAGACACGCTGAAGATCACTTGTACCGCCGAAGGCCGCTGTTTCGCCCTCCAGAAACACTGCACGAGGACTCCGGCCGAAGCCATCAGCATGGTTTCGGGGAGGGTCAGTTCCGAAATGCCGAACAGCACGAATACAAACCCAATCGACATGGTGCCGGTGAGACCCGGTAGTTGCAGCTTAAGGGCCGCCGCGAACAAAGAGAGCACGAAATACACGGCATAGCGCATGGGATCGTGAGACCAGCGAGGATCCAGGAACGAACAGGCCACTGCCGTGATTCCCGCCGCGCTTACCAGAGAGATGTAGACTTTTGCTTTCGTGGGCATAAGGTCAGCCCCGCCGTGCGAAAACCGGTCGACAGTCGTATCTCTTACTGGTCGCCGTCATTGGCGGCGAACGCCTGAGACGACCCGGCGGTACCGGCCGTTGTTCCCCAGACAATGTTCGATGCGCTGACCCAGGCCGCGCCGGTCCCTTCCCAGAGAGTGGAGGCCCCCGCAGCGGTCTGCCCAGCGATCACGGAGGTTCCCCAAACGATATTGGTGCCCCAGACTATATTGGTGCCCCAGACTATGTTGGTGCCCCAGACTATGTTGCTACTCCAAACGGTATTTTCGGCGAATACCAGGGTCACCTGGCCGTTCAGAGAATTCATAACCGCCATTGGCGATATAGCCGGCACATTCACCAGGTCGGTATTGCTTAGTGCCGCGCTGATATTTATCTGGCCGGCGCCCATCGTGAAGATATCCGAAATATTGCTATAGAAGACATGATAAACGGAATCCACCGCGCTGCTGTATTGAGTAAACGACTTATACGCCGTCTTCATGAGCCTGGCTTTCACCTGGTCAGGGGTCAGCGACGAGGTTTTTTGGATGAGAAGGGCGGCCGCGCCGCTCACGACCGGAGTAGCCATGCTAGTTCCACTTAAGCAGAAGTACTTGGTGGACTTGCCCGAGGGGTTGCCCGATTCATAATAGGAGTCGGCGATGAGTGTGGAGGGGTATTCCGCCGCTAGGTTGTTGTTCGGAGCCATGAGCGAAACGATGTTATTGCCGGGAGCCACGAGGTCGGGTTTGACGAGATGATCGATGGGCGTCGGCCCCTCCGAGCTGTAACTGGCAATGGTGTCACCGGACTCGTTGGTCGAGCCATGCGTGCTGGTGGCGCCGACCGTGATGGCATAGGGATCGTTTCCGGGCGCCGCGATGGTGCCGTAAACGGGGAGTCCGCCTTGGACGTTGCGCCCGTAGTTTCCCGCCGCCACCACCACCACAATACCGGCGTTCCAGGCCGCCTCAACGGCCTGACAGAGGGGATCCTGCGTGTAGCTCTCAAACACCGGCCGGCCAAGTGACAGATTGGCGACCCGGATATTGTACGTTTTCTTCAGGTTGATGGCGGCGTCAATACCGGCGATCACGTTGCTATCGCTTCCAGAGCCGTTCTGGTCAAGCACTTGTAAGTTGATCAGATTTACGTTGGGCGCCACGCCATTGAAGGTTCGCGTGAATCCCGATCCAGTCGAGTCCTTCCCGTTGGACCCAATAATACCGGCGACATGCGTGCCGTGGCCATAAAGGTCCGTGCCGGTCAGGCCGGTCACGAAGCTTTGGGTATATACGATGCGGGAGCTCGTGCCGTTGGATGTCTTCAGATCGTCATGCTGGCTGATACCGCTGTCGATCACCGCCACGCCCACGCCCGTCCCGTTCCACCCGAGTTGCCAGGCCGTATTGGCGCCGACGGTCTCAGTGGTGATGTCCAAGGTGCCGGAAAGAGAGCGATTGGGAGAGATATAGGTGACCAGCGGGTTGGATTCGAGCGCCCGGATTTCGGCAGGCGTCAGGAGCAGATGAACGGCCCGGACATGGTGGAAGCGCCTTATGATCTGCTGCGGCGTGAACTGCTGTAGGTCGGCATTCGTGGGGATCCTGGCGAATTGCACGATCACTTCGGTCTCGCCGGCCTGCGCGAGATTGAGATCGCCGGCAAGTTTGGAACCGGCCTGCGCCAGACTGCCGGCTGCGAAGAACAGCAGCACTACAAGAAGCAGACGGCGGCCAAGCTTCGCGAATGCTCCGGTCCGCTGCACGTCGCCCCAAACGGCATGGTCCGGGGAAGGCTGTTCTTGGCAGGCGAAATCGGAGTTTACGCAAGATAACATTTTCTGTTCTCTCAGGGTGGCGCTATTTGAATCCGGCTCAGGTTTCATTCGAATCTCCACACCTTGCTTGAAGCATCCTGGGGGCCACTATCGCGGCTTCGTCTAAGTGTTGGTGGGATTTGGGATTTCCGCATTTGGGAGGAGTTGAGCGGAAGGAGCGGTGACGCCTCTGTCACCGGCCGAGTGACACGGATGGCGCAGTGGCGAGATACGCTTGCCGGGCGGAAGGCGAGGGTCCGCTTGCCGGTGTCGGGGGCAGGGGCAGGGTTGTGTCTTTGGAACGGTATGCCCAGCGGGAATCAAGAGGGCGCTTGCGGGTGTGACATCCAGCCGGCCGAACTCTTCAATGGAACATGGTGGCGTTCGGTTGGGGCTGATGCGGCCAGAGGCCTGGCTCTAGCGCACGGGTTCGAGTGCGGCAGGGCAGTCCCGGTTTAGGAAAATGAAGGGACGCAAAATAGCGTCGTCGCGGCGCAGGCGCTCCTGCCTTGCCGAGCCGGCAAGAGAACCAAATGGCGCTCAGTCCCGCTTGGCCAGGCGCCTTCGCTTCCTGGCCCAGTCGTCCTTATTCACTTGGCGGGCGCGGCCGACAGCCAGCGCGTCGGCGGGGACATTATCGGTGATGACGGATCCGGCCGCGAGATAGGCGCCGTCGCCGACCTCTACCGGCGCGATCAGGGTGGAGTTACTACCGATAAAAGCGCCTGCGCCGATCTTGGTGGCGTGCTTGCCGAACCCATCGTAGTTGCAGGTGATGGTGCCCGCGCCTACATTGACGCGCGGGCCGATCTGGGAATCGCCCAGATACGCCAGGTGCATGGCTTTCGATCCGGCACCCAAGCGAGTCTTCTTCAGCTCCACGAAATTGCCGACGTGCGCGCCGGCTTCGAGGTGATTCCCGAATCTTAGGCGAGCGTAGGGACCGGCCTGCGCGCCACGTTCCAGCCGCGACGCACCGACGATCGTGAACGGTCCGATTTCCACTTCGTCGGCGAGTTCGGAATCGCGCACGATGGCGCAGGCGCCGATGCGGCAGTTCCCGCCGATCGTGGTGTGGCCGAGGATCTGCGCGAAGGGCTCGACAATCGTATCGATGCCGATTTGAACATCGGGATCGACGGTCACGGTCTCCGGCTTCTCGATCGTGACACCCTCCAGCATGAGTTCCCGCACCTTGCGTTCGCGAAGGAGGCGGTCGACGGCGGCCAGCTCTTCGCGATCGTTGATGCCCAGCACTTCGCGCGGGTCGTCGATGCGGTAGGCGTGGATGCCATAGCCCGCCCGGCGGAGAACCTCGACCATGTCGGTCAAGTAATACTCGTGCGCCGGGTTGTCTGGCCGGAGCTCCTGAAGGTGCTTCCAAAACGGCGCGGTGCGGTAGCAATACAGGCCCATATTAGCCTCGCGGATGGCGAGTTGCTCCGGCGAGCCGGCCCGTTGTTCCACGACGCCGGTGACATGGCCCTGGCTATCGCGGAGAACGCGTCCGTAGCCGGTGGGATCGTCCATGATGGCGGTGAGGATCGTGCCGGCGGCATCCGAGGTTTGCTGCGCGGCAACCAGGCCCTGGAGGGTTTGCGCGCGCACCAGCGGGCAGTCGCCATAGAGAATCACGAGCATCCCTTCCAGGCCCGAGAGACTTTCCGCCGCCGCCATCAAGGCGTGACCGGTGCCTTTCTGTTCCCGCTGTTCGACGAAGCCCACGCCGGGTACGACCTGCTCGATTACCGCGCGAACTTCGGCGGCCTGGTATCCCACCACGACAAAAATACGATTCGGCGGCGCGAGCGCCTGCGCCGTGCGGACTACGTGCTCGATGAAGCTGCGGCCGCCCACCCGGTGGAGCACCTTGGCTTTGCGCGACTTCATGCGCGTGCCCAGTCCGGCCGCGAGAATGACAACCGTCAAAGGCGTTTCCATGGCTTCTATTTTTTCCTTTCCGAGCGGAGCCGTTGCCGCCGGCCCTCCTGAGCCAGGCGCACAACCACCGCGGCCGTCTGTTCCGGATCGTGGCGGATTTTCTTGGATTCCAGCAGCAGATTCCCCTTCACGACCTTGATGCCCATCTTGGCGATGCGATCCAGGTCATTCTCGACGGGCAAGGCCTGTTGCCTGGCGTAGCGCTTGCGGAGAGCCATCTGAATGGGGCGGACGTTGACGATGGCGTAGTCGATCAATTTGCCGCCGGCGTGCCTGTGGACGGCGCGAATGTGGTCGGAAGCTGTATAGTTGACCGTTTCGCCCGGCTGCCACATCAAGTTGACGAAATACGCCTTGATGGCGGGCGAACGGCGGATGGCGGCCGAGATTCCCTCCACTAGCAGGTTGGGAACCACGCTGGTGAATAGCGAACCGGGGCCGAGCGTGATGAGATCGGCCTGCGCAATAGCGGTGAGTGTATCCGCCATGGGCCGCACCTTGCGGGGCCGCAGCCGGATAGTGCGGATGGGCGTGCGGCTCTTGCTGATGCGGGTCTCACCGGTCACGCGCGTGCCGTCTTCGAGGGTAGCTTCGAGCGAGACGTTGGCGGCCGTGGCGGGATAGATCCGGCCGACGATCTTGAGGACTTCGGAGGAAGCCTTGACGGCTTCGGGGAAGTCGCCTATGACTTGGGTGAGCGCGGTCAGGAAGAGGTTGCCGAAGCTGTGGCCTTTCAGGCCCAGGCCCGTGTGAAAGCGGTGCTGGAACAAACGCGAAAGCAAGGCTTCGTCCTCGGAGAGCGCCACCATGCAATTGCGGATATCCCCGGGCGGCAACACGTCGAAGTCGCGGCGTAGGCGGCCGGAACTGCCGCCATCGTCGGTGACGGTGACCACGGCAGTGATGTCCACGAGCGGACGGCGGGCGGGCGAGCTGTAATGCTTCAAGCCCTGGAGCAGGACGGAGAGGCCGGTGCCCCCGCCGATGGCGACCACGCGCAAAGGTCCTAGGTCAGGCATGGCGGATTGCAGCGCGACGCGGCGAAACGGCGACGCGGCGATATGGAGATGCGGCGACACGGCGAGACGGCGACACGGCGACGCGGCGACACGGGGATACGGGGATACGGGGATACAGGGATACAAAGAGACAGAGATGAGCGGGCGAGCGGGCGACACGGCGGCACGGCAACGCCGCGAACGCTAGTACTTTTTGTCCGGGTAGAGCAACCGGGCGAACGCAGGCTGGTCGACGAGGGCCGCGAAGTCGGGGTCCTGACGGGCGGCCAGCCGGTTACGGGGTTGTAAATCGATCGCACGTTTCAGGTTCTCATAAGCGCCCGGCAAATCTCCAGCCAGACCCTGGCAGGCGGCCAGCGCGTAGAGCACGTGATCGGCTCCGGAATCGGCATCCAGAGCGGTCCGCAAGTGCTTCTGAGCCGCCGCGAGGTCTCGGGAGTTGATGAGGGTGACGGCATAGTTGTAGTGGTCCTCCGGCGTATTCAGGACCACGCCGGGAGAATCGAGGCGACGCTCGCACATGCTGGCATGCAGCCCGGCGCGGTGCGAAACAGCCCGGTCCGGGCCTTTCGTTGCCGCCAGAAACAACTCCCTGGCTTGCTGGAACTGGCGCGCATGGAACAGGCGCATGCCCTCCTGGAAGGAGTCCATCTGGCTGCGATCCGGCGCGGGTGGCGCGGCCGCGGCCGTGTTCTTCACAGCGGCGGGCATTCTGCGGGCGGTCTGGCCGTTCTTATCCATTTGGGTCGGCGAGGCTTTCGGAACGCGCTTTTCGGCACTCTTCGGCGTCGGCGTCTTCTTCTTTACGGGCATGACGGGGCCCAGCAGCTCAGCGAGTAAGTCAGTTAGTCCTTATACCAGACCCGATGCGCCCGGTGCAAGGGGTGGGGGACCAGGACCGGCCCGGGGGGAGTCGTTAGCGGCGCGCCTTCGCGCTACAAGCCGGCCACATAAGCGACCACCGCGTCCACGTCCAGCCGGCTGTAGATCTGGCCGCGGACGATCACGTCGCGGTCATTGACCTGCCCGATTCGCAATCGCTCGCGAATCTCGGTTTCCGTCAAACGCTTGCCGATGCCCGCCAGCCGTTTCACGTCCTCGCAGATGCTCAGGTCGCCATCCGCGCCGTGGCAGCGGGCGCAGGAGGTCTCAAAGACGATCTTGCCGGATTGCCAGAGCTTCACAAATGCGGCGAGCTCCGGCCCGGTCAGAACCTGTCCGGAGAGCACGCGGCGCACTACGCCGCCAGTATCGATAAAGAGAGTGGCGGATGGCGTATTTTCGAGGAACCTCCGGCTTTCCGGCGCGTCACTCGCCAGGAAGAGGAGGACCGTATTGAGCGCATCGAGGCGGCGGCTGGTATCGTCGAGGAGCGCTGCGGGCAGCGCCGTTTCAGAGGCTCGCGCCAGCACCGCGACGTACTTTTTGTGGAGGTAGGCGGAGAGCCGCACTTCAGATCCCGAACAGTCTCTCATGGCAAGGTCGGGCGCCTCCTCGCCCGGTTTCACCGCCCAGGCCAGAGGCAAAGCGAAGTGTGCCACGCCGAAGGCAATCCACAGGTTTCGGATTTTCATGCCGTCAACTCCTGGTTATATTATCCGCCGGAAACCGGCTACACGGCGGCATGCAGCCAGGAGTAAAGGTAGCCCAATGCGAGGGTCAACAGGATCAGGCCCAGCATCGCCTTGAGCCAAAACGCTGGCACAAAGCGCTGCGTGCGCGCGCCGAGGTACATGCCCGGTATGCCGCCCAAGCCGAACAACAAGCCCAGCTTCCAGTCCGGCGCGACGGATAGGCCGCTGTAGAACGCCACTCCCACCACCGAGTTTACGAAAGTTCCCAGCAGGGTGGCGCCGGCCACCGCGTAGACAGGCAGTCCGAAGATGGCGACCAGGAAAGGAGCGAGGATGGCGCCGCCGCCGATTCCGTAAGCGCCGCCCACGATCCCGACCACCAGCGAAAGCGCGAGAATGGCTGCCGTACTGGCATGATACGGCCGGCCCTGGAAGTCGAAGGCCAGGCGCCGCCACGTGAACTCGACGACCTGAATCTGCCAGCGGCGATCGTTGGGCCCCGCAGTCTTCCGCCGGGCGTCGAGCAGAAGGCGCGCGCCCATATAGAGCAGGACGCAGCCCACGAAGGCCTTGAAGCGCACAGGATCGGGCAGCCAGAAAAGGCGGATCAGGGCGCCGAGTATGGTACCAGGGACGGTCCCGGCTACGACGAGCAGCGCCAGTGACCCCAGGAGGCGCCTCTCGCGAAGGTAGCGGTAAACACCGCTGGGTATGGCGACGATGTTGAAGACCAGGTTCGTGGAACTGACGGCGGGGCCCACGAAACCCAGTACACTCATCTGAAAGGGCAACAGGAGGACCGCGCCGGAGATGCCGGCCATCGACGTGAAAAACGAAATTATGAAGGCGACGATGGGCAGCAGCCAGAGTGGGATCAGTGCGCGGCCCCGGCTTCGGCCGGCATCACCGGCGGCTTGGCCCCTTCCGGAATTGGCGCGAGCATCTGCTCCTTGCGCATCACCAGGGTCGCGGTATTGAAGCTGGCCACCTCGAAGCCGTGCCCGTGCGTGATGGCGTCGGTGGGACAGGCCTCCACGCAGTAGCCGCAAAAAATGCAGCGATTGTAATCGATGTTGTAGACCTTGGCGTAACGTTCGCCGCCGCTGATGCGGACGGTTTCGGTGTTCTCGGCGGCTTCGATGTAAATGCAATTCGAAGGGCAGGCGGCGGCGCACAGGAAGCAGGCCACGCATTTTTCCATGCCGTTCTCGTCGCGCTGCAACACGTGCACGCCGCGGTAGCGCTGTTCCAGCTTGGGCGGCTCGTCGGGATAATTCTCCGTCACCGTGGGAGACATCATTTCCTTGAAAGTGACGCCCATGCCTTTGGCAATTGCGGCAGCCGATCCCAGAATTTCCTCGAGTGTGTTCGCCATTATTTAGTTATACCGCTCCCTTTACGGTCGCGGCTTTGTACCCCGGTCGCCGCTCCGCACCACTGTTTTCTGTGGCTCTGTCTGCTCCCGCCGGGAGCTCAGTTTTTGGAGCCTCAACCCGCCTTCCAGTCCGGCACGTTTTCGCCGGGCTGGAATGGGTGCACACCGGCCTTGGCGGCGACGGCTTCGAACTCCCGCTTGTTGAATCCCTCCAGGCTCCAGGCGATCGTGCCGTCACGCTCCACCAGGAACAGCGAAGGGACGTGCGAGATACCGTAGGCATTGCTGGCCGGATACCGGCTCTCCTCGGTATCCAGCAGCATGGGGAATGTTATACAGAACTCCGAGCTGAACTCACGGGTGGTTTCCGGATCGTCCTGCGAGATGCCGTAGATGGTCAGCGACTGGGGCATCCGGCCGCGATGGATGCGCTCCAGGTAAGGAAGCGTCATCTGGCACACTGGACAACTGCTCTTGAAAAATGCCAGCAGCACAGGACCGGTTGGCAGCAGGTCCCCGAGCCTCACGAGCCCTGGAGGCGTCGCGTTCTCCAACTGCGCCAGCTTGAAATCCGGCGCGCGATGGCCGGATCGCAGCAGTTCCGGTTGTTTGGCGGCTCCCATGACTCCAGTGTACCCTGGCGAAAAGGGTGCTGGGTTCTGGGTGCTGGGTTCTGGGTGCTGGGTTCTGGGTGCTGGGTGTTTGGTTCTGGCTGCTGCGTGCTAGGGGGTAGCCCAGGTGATGAGACCAGGTACGAAGTGCTCTGCCAGGTCCGGATGATGTGGCAGAATGCGAACAGTATAACCCTGCAAGCCGCTGCGACAGCAAAGGACCCCGGCGGCCTCGAAAACATGGTCGCCGTGGGCCAGGCTGCTGGTGTGGTGCATAGGGAAATTGGCCGGCTGTACGATTTCGCCCGAAGCATCCAGTACCCCCAGATACAGCTCCGCGGTTACATCGGCGGGAGCCAGGGCGCCCAGGTGCAGGCGCGCCCGTACGCGGACCGTGTCCCCCACTTTGGCGTCCGCCGCCGGACCGTCTTCCATCGCCAGCACGCGCACCTGCGGCCATTCGCGCCGCACCAGAGTCATCCAGGCGGATAGCGCACGGGAAGCCGCGGCTGAATCCGCCTCCAGCCTGGCGAACCGTTCGGCAGCCGGCAGATAGAAGCGTTCGGTGTATTCCCGCACCATCCGATGGGTATTGAAGGTGTGGCAGAGATTCTTGAGAGACCCCTTCATGAGCGCGATCCAGCGCCGGGGCAGGTGGTCCGGCCCACGCTCATAAAACGCGGGGACCACATCGCGCTCCAGCAGATCGTAGAGCGCCTCGGCCTCCACCTGGTCCTGCTGACCGGGATCGTCGTAATGCTCGCCGTTCCCGATGGCCCAGCCGATCAGGTCGGATTCGGGCCGCGGGCTGCGCCAGGCTTCATCCCACCAGCCGTCCAATGTGCTCAGATTGAGCGCACCGTTGGCGGCGGCTTTCATGCCGCTGGTCCCACTGGCCTCCAGCGGACGCAAAGGCGTGTTCAGCCAAACGTCACAGCCTTGCACGAGGTAGCGGCTGATGGCCATATCCTGATCTTCCAGGAAAACTACGCGGCGCCGGAAAGCCGATTGCCGGGCCAGCGCCACGATCTTCTGAATAAGCTCCTTGCCGCCGCCATCGCGCGGATGCGCCTTACCCGCATAGATGATCTGCACCGGCCGCTTCGCATCGTTGAGGATGCGCGCCAGGCGTTCGGCATCCCGCAGGAGAAGAGTGGCGCGCTTATAGGTGGCGAAACGGCGCGCAAAGCCGATGGTCAGCGCCTCGGGATTCAGCACCTCCTCCGCGGCTTCGACTTCGGACTGGGGAGCGCCGCGGCGTTTCAATTGTTCGTGCAACCGCCGGCGCGCGAACGCTACCAGCCTCTCCCGCCGCCGCTCGTGCGTGCGCCAAAGTTCCTCGGCTGGAATCGTCTCCACGCGCTGCCACAGAACGCCGTTGACCGCGTCGCGCCACTGCGGGCCCAGGTAGCGGTCGTACAACTGGTTCATGTCATGGGAGATCCACGAGCGGAAGTGCACACCGTTGGTGACATGGCCCATGGGCACTTCCTCGACCGGCACGCCGGGCCAGATACCCTGCCACATGCGGCGCGCCACCTCTCCGTGCAGCTTGCTGACGCCGTTGCGGGACGCCGCCAGGCGCATGGCCAGAACGGTCATGCAGAACAGTTCGCGGTCGTCGCCGGCGTTACGCCTTCCCAGCGCCAGAAAATCGTTGCGGTTGAGGCCCAGCGAGCCGGCATACTCGGTGAAGTAGCGGTCCATCAGGTCCGGAGCGAAGTAGTCGTGGCCAGCCTCCACCGGCGTGTGGCCGGTGAAGATCAGGCTGGGAGAAGCCAACTCATAAGCCTCCGAGAAAGCTAGCCGGTAGCGCTCCATGAGCCGCCGCACATGCTCCAGCGACAAAAATGCGGAGTGGCCTTCATTCATGTGATAGACGACGGGATGGACGCCTGCGGCCTCAAGCGCGCGGTACCCGCCGATGCCTAGCAGGATCTCCTGCTTGAGGCGCATATCGTTATCGCCGCCGTAGAGCTGGTCGGTGATGTCGCGGTCCGCCGGGCTATTCGCCGGGACATTGGTGTCCAGGAGATAAAGCGGCACCCGGCCGGCCTGCGCCCGCCAGATGCGTGCCAAGACCGTGCGGCCCGGATACTGCACTTCGACGGTCAGCGGTTTGCCGCCCGGCTGGGTGAGCGGGCGCAATGGGAGGTTGTGGAAATCATTATCCTCGTAGGCTTCCTGCTGCCACCCGGCATGGTTCAAGTACTGCCGGAAGTAGCCTTGTTGGTACAGCAGCCCCACTCCCACCAGCGGCACGCCCAGATCGCTGGCGGATTTGAGGTGATCGCCCGCCAGCACGCCCAATCCTCCGGCAAAAATCGAGAGGCATTCGGTAAGCCCGAACTCGGCGGAAAAGTACGCCACCAGCAGCTTGTCGGCGGACGGATGGCTGCGCCGGAACCAGGAGCTTTGGCCGTTGAGGCAACCTTCGAAGTCGCGCCAGACGCGCTCCAGGTGCGCCAGGAAGGAATCGTCCGAGGCGGCCGCCACCAGCCGCATCTGATCGATGCTGCCCAGCAGGCGGACCGGATTGTGGGCGGTGGCCTCCCACAGGTCGCTATCCAACCGCCGGAATAGCTCGATGCTATCGTGATCCCACGCCCAACGCAGGTTGTAGGCGATGTCCCGCAAGTGCTCCAACGGCTCGGGCAGGGACGGGATCACGTTAAAGATGCGAACTGGTTTCAAGAGAGTTATCCCCCAAAAGAGAACATCGGCTCACCGCAGCCTTACAATTAGAGGCAGCTTGCAGGCCACCGGCGGCAAATCGGGCTTTGATACTCCAATCTCCCGATATGCTAGGGCCTACTCCAGTCTATCTCCGGGATATTGCCGCCGCAATGACGGGATTTTAGGGGGGATCACGAGCCGCAGATCAATGCAGATCAACGCAGATGATAACAAAGGAATATCAGCGTCCATCAGCGTTTATCGGCGGCCCATAGGATGTTTTTCTCAGCCGACGTGGCGCTGCGCTAGCACAGGCAGTCCCTTATAACAAGCCCGCTAACGCACCTCCCGCAGGTACGCGATGATCTCGCTCCGTTCCGCGGCGCTGTCCACGTGGAAGGCCATGTTACTCTCGGGAACCAGCTTCGCCGGGTCGGTGAGCCACTTGTCGAGCGAATCCGCATCCCATTTGATGCGCGCGCTCTTCACCGCCGCCGAATAGGTGAACGACTGCACGGATCCCGACACCCTTCCATAAACACCGCCAAGCCGGGGACCCTCCTTGTCGCGATCGAGTGAGTGGCAGCCCGAACAGCGCCGTTCAAACAGCTCTTTACCGTGCGAAGCGTTTTCCGTTCGCCCAACGACTATGAAAACAAACACCGCGGTGCTTAGAGCGACCAACAGACGACGCATCTCAAGCCCCTGCCGCCAACGGCGAATCCACGACCGCCAAGCTACGTTTGCGAGCTACATACTGCACACTGGCAATACCCAGCACGCTGCGCAGGCGTTCCGCCGGGACCTTCATCGGACCGGCTGACGGAGCGCTTCCCGGCGCCGGTTGCGGGAAAGCCGTGGACATGGCAGTGTGGAAGGTCACGTGGCCTTCTACTTTCTGCATGACTTGATGGATATGTCCGTTCAAAACCGTCACAGACCCGAATCGCTTCAGATAGGTAAGCGCCTGCGCGCTGTCTTCCGTTCCCCAGCCCCATTCGGGATAGACCGCCCAAAGCGGAATGTGCGCGAGGACCACAATCGGCGTGCTGGCGGAGCGCGCTTTCAGATCCGCTTTTAGCCACTTGAGCTGGTCCTGGCCCAGCTTCCCGAGGTGCTCCTGGCCCACCACGTTCACCAGGCCAACGAAGTGCACACCCTTGTGATCGAAACTGTACCAGCCGCTGCCTTGCGTGCCCTTGCCGTAGCGCGCCAGGTATTCTTTGCCGTCGTCGACCGACGTGTCGTGTTCGCCGGGCACATAATAGATCTGGCTCGTCTTGGCGGACTTCAGCACCTGTTCCAGCGTGTCGAATTCACCTGGCTTCGACAGATGGCTTAGGTCGCCGGTGTGAATGAGGAACTCAGGCGCCTGCGGTAGCGCATTGATCTTCTCTACAGTAGCCTGCAGGGTACCCACCACGTCGGGATTCGCAGGCTTGTTGAATCCTATGTGGCTATCGCTGATCTGTACAAAGGTCAGATCCCCCTTGGCAGCTCCGGCGCCCGCTGGCCTGCCAAATGCGCGCGAGCTTGCCAGGCCGCCACTGATGCTCCACACCACGCCTGTACCGGCCCAGGCCATGCATTCGAGGAATCCCCGGCGGTCGATCCCGTCATCGTTATGGTCGTGAAGAATGAATTTGGACATATTGCCTCCCAACTGCCTGTACTTGCGTAGATCGCTGTTTATTCCCACTGGTAGGGCTACAATTGTTAATATTCATGAAATCGCCCGCCAAGCTGGCGCTCTTCGAACAAACCATACTTCCTCATTTGAATGCGGCTTATAACCTGGCTCGCTGGCTGACGCGGAACGGTCAGGACGCCGAAGACATCGTCCAGGAGGCATACTTGCGTGCGTTCCGCTACTTCGATGGCTTTCAGGGCGGCGACGGCAAGGCCTGGCTGCTGGCGGTCGTGCGCAATACCTATCTGACGTGGCGCCGCCGCGAGAGAGATGTCGCCAAGGTGCCCTTTGATGAAGAGACCCACGGTTCCGTCCAGTTAGTCGAGAAGGCTATGGCCGGAAGCCTGCGAGACTGCCTCGAGTTACTTCCTCGTGAGTACCGCGAAGTGCTGGTGATGCGAGAACTCGAAGAAATGTCCTACAATGAGATCGCGGCTGTTACAAGCAGGCCCATCGGCACGGTTATGTCACGTCTGTCTCGCGCCCGCCGGCGTCTGCAAGACTGTGTGACTGCACGGATAAAGGAAGCGTCCAGATGAACTGCGAGTCGGCTAAGCCCCTGATTGAGTCATACCTCGACGAAGAATTGGATGCCATCCAAGCAGGCCACGTACAGGAGCACCTCGCGGACTGTCCATCGTGCGCTCAGACGCACGCGCAGTTTCTGGAGCAGCGGACGGACATTCGCGCCTACGCGCCCTATTACAAAGCGCCGGCTCACTTCTCGGACGTGATTCGCGGCGCTTTGCGGCAAGCCGACAGGGGCACGGCCGAGACTTGGCGCTGGATAGCCATTGCAGCTTCGATTCTCCTGGCCGTTTCGTTCGCCTGGAACATTGCACGATTCCAGTCGCGCGATTCGAGCGCCGCTCTCACTGCCCAGGATGTGCTTTCGAGCCACATACGTTCGCTTATCGGAACTCACTTATTGGACGTACCCTCCTCGGACCGGCACACGGTAAAGCCCTGGTTCAACGGCAAACTGGACTTCTCGCCCGACGTTAAGGACTTCGCCAGCCAGGGCTTCCCGCTCATCGGCGGGCGAATCGACTACGTGGACGGCCGTGCGGTAGCCGCCCTGGTGTACCAGCGCCGCCAACATGTCATCAATCTTTTTACGTGGCCCGAAGCGGCGCCGGGCGACGCGGAGATGGCGCGCAACGGGTACCACACCGTTCACTGGAACAGCGCAGGGATGACCTATTATGCCGTCTCCGATCTGGGCATCGGCGAACTACGCCAATTTGCGAGCCTCTACAAGCAGTGATCCTTTTGCCCCGTTCAACCCCCGATTCCGCTTCATGAGGCTCGATTAATAGCTATTCAGGTCCTAAAGAATGGTAATTGCCCTTGAAGGGATTATCATGAATGGCACAGGCGCGTCCATGGGCATCAACATCGGTCTGGATATAGGCTCGATCAGCCTGAAGCTGGCTGCGCTGGGGCGGCCGGCGGATCGCGGCATTCTGGAGAAGCTGTGCGCCGAAGGCCGGCCCTTCCGTATGGCCGGCGGAGAAGCGCCCCTGCTGCTGTCGGATTATCGGCGCATCGCCGGCAGCCCGATTCAATCCACCTACGACCTTTTGCAGGAGTTCTACGACGTAGTGCCGGGAGATCGCGTGGAGGGCATTCGGGTGACCGGTTCCGGCAGCCGTACCATCGCCAAAATCCTGGGGCTGTACTTCGAAAACGAATTCAAGGCCATCGCCCGCGCGATCGCGGAGCTCTATCCGCACGTGCGTACGGTCTTCGAAATCGGCGGGGAAAGCTCGAAGTACATCCGGCTCGAAGGGCGCAGCATTTTGGATTACGACCGCAGCGGCGAGTGCGCGGCGGGCACCGGATCGTTCTTGGATCAGCAGGCGCTACGCATGCGCTACTCGGTGGAAGAGGTCGGGGATCTGGTGGCGCAGGCGGGGACCGCGGCGCGCATCGCCGGCCGCTGCTCTGTGTTCGCCAAGAGCGACATGATCCACGCGCAACAGAAAGGCCACTCGCCCAGCGAGATTCTGCGCGGGCTATGCGACGCGGTGGCGCGCAATTTCAAGAGCAGCGTGGTCAAGGGCCGGCCCGTAGAAGCGCCCGTCGCGCTGGTGGGCGCGGTTTCGCAGAACTGCGGAGTTACAGCGGCCCTGGGCGAAGCGTTCGGGCTTTTCGAGAGCCAGTTGTTCGTGCCGGAGCACTACGCCTGGTGCAGCGCCATTGGCGCGGCGATGCTGGAAGCCGAGGAGCCGCGCAAGCGCTCGCTGCGCGATATACACCGGCTGAACCAGCACGAAAGCGAAGAGCGGGTCGAAGATACCACGCCGCTCTCGATGGAAAACGTGGTGCTGCTGCGCGACCGCGTGGGGACCTATGTGCCTCCCAGTGGTGGGCGAATCCCAGCTTACCTGGGCATCGACGTAGGGTCGGTGTCCACCAATGTGGTGGCCATCGATGAATTCGGCGCGGTCATCCACGATATTTACCTGCGCACCGCCGGCCGGCCGATCGAGGCTGTCCAGCAGGGGCTCACCGAGCTCGAGCAGTTGTGGGGCGCGCGCCTCGAGATACGCGGCGTCGGCACGACTGGATCGGGCCGCGAGCTGATCGCGGAGTTCGCGGGCGCCGATGTGGTGAACGACGAGATCACCGCGCACAAAACCGGCGCGATCCATGTGAGCCAGACCATGGGCGGCGAGCCGGTGGACACCATATTCGAGATCGGCGGCCAGGATTCCAAATTCATCTCCATCGAAAACGGCGTGGTGGTGGACTTCGCCATGAATGAAGCCTGCGCGGCCGGTACCGGCTCGTTTTTGGAGGAGCAGGCCGAAAAGCTGGGCATCAGCATCAAAGGTGAATTCGCCCGGCTGGCGCTTTCCGCGCCCTGGCCCACTCGCCTGGGCGAGCGCTGCACCGTCTTCATGGAGCGCGATGTGACCGGCTGGCTGCACAAAGGCGAGCCGGTCGCCAATTTGGTGGCGGGCCTGGCGTACTCCATCGCCTTGAATTATCTGAACCGCGTGGTGCGAGGCAGGCGCATCGGCAAGGTGATCTACTTCCAGGGCGGCACGGCTTACAACGACGCGGTGGCCGCGGCTTTCGCTGGGCTGCTGGGCAAGCGCATCACGGTGCCGCCGTACAACGGGGTGGTGGGGGCGATCGGCATGGCATTGATCGCGCGCCAGTGGCACCAGGCCACCGGCGGACATAGCCGCTTCCGGGGCTACCATCTGGACCGCCTGCAACTGGCCTCCCGCGATTTCGTCTGCCGCGCGTGCTCCAACCTGTGCGACATGAAGGAATTCACTATCGAAGGCCAGAAGAGCTACTGGGGCGACAAATGCTCGGACAAGTTCCGCAAGCCCTCTGCCACCGGGCGTCAGCCGGTGATCGACGATCTGTTCGCCTGCCGGGAAAAAATCCTGGAAGATCTGCCGGCCGCCGCGGTGAAGGGTGGCGCGCGGATCGGTATTCCACGCGCCATGTCCACCTTCGACCGCTTCCCGTTCTGGCAGCGCTATTTCGCCGAGTTGGGCATCCAGACAGTGCTCTCACCCGCGACCGATCCGCGCATCGCCGCCGTAGGCGTCGAAATGGCCGTGGCGCAGCCTTGCTATCCGGTGCAGGTGGCGCACGGGCACGTGCACGCGCTGGCGGAAATGGGGGTGGATTACATCATGGTGCCCAACATCGCCGATGCGGAGGCGGATGAAGGCGGCGACTGCCCGGCGCACTACTGCCCCTGGAACCAGACGCTGCCCTACATCCTGCGCGTGGCGCCCGGGCTCGAAGAATTTCGCGCGAAGTTCCTCACCCCGACGCTGCATTTCCAGTTGGGGCCGGCGCAGGTGAAGGGCGCGCTGGCCGAATGCATGCGGCCGCTGGGCATCCACCGGCGCGTGAGCGATGCCGCCGTGGATGCCGCGTATACCCAGCAGCGCGAATTCCAGGAGCGTCTGCTCGAGTTGGGGCGGCGCGCCCTCGAAGTGCTGGAGCGCACCGGCGAGCCTGGCCTGGTGCTGGTCGGCCGGGGCTACAACATTTACGACCGCGCCATCAATTGCGATATCCCGCGCAAGCTGCGGCACCGCTACGGTGCCAATGTGATCCCGCTCGATTTCCTGGTGACCGGCCGCGAGCCGATGACCGGCTTGCACCAGAACATGTACTGGGCCTCCGGGCGGAAGATTCTGGAAGCCGCGCGCCTGGCGGGTTCGCGCGCCAACCTGCACGTGATCTACGTTTCGAACTTCAAATGCGGGCCGGATTCCTACATCAAGCACTTCGCGCGCGACGCGGCGGGCGCTCCGCTGCTGGTGCTGCAATTCGACGGACACGGCAACGATGCCGGATTCATGACGCGCTGCGAGGCCTATCTAGACAGCAAGGGGATTCTGCGATGTTACAAACCTGCGGCACCGGAGCAACTCAAAGCGCTGACAGCGACGGTCAACTAAACTGCGACTCGGGCTCGGCAGGCGGAACCGCCTGCCCCACCAGTCCGAGCACAGACCTTCCTTTGGTGGCGCGGGCGGTTCCGCCTGCGATCCGCGGAGCGGTTTCCCTCGCCGGCAAAAAGATCTACATCCCGCCGATGGCGTACGGCAGCGCCAAAGCCTTCGCCGCGGCGTTCCGCGCCGTGGGACTGGACGCGGAGCCCACCCCTCCTTCCGATTACCGCACGCGTGAATTGGGCGCCCGCCACACCTCCGGCGACGAATGCTATCCGGCCAAGGTGACTGTGGGCGATTTCATGAAGGTGTTAGAAGGCGCGCCCGGGGCGCCCTGCGCCGATCCGGCCCGCACGGTCTTCTTCATGCCTACGGCGCAGGGTCCTTGCCGATTCGGACAGTATTCGCCGTACCTCCGCCACGTGCTGGATGCGAACGGCTACCGCGATACGCTGGTGCTCTCGCCTTCCAGCAACAACGCCTACAACGGTCTGGGCGACATGGCGCGGCCGTTCATGCGCACGGGATGGCGTGCGCTGCTGGCCGCCGATATCCTGCAAAAGCTGCTGCTTCAGTATCGGCCGTTCGAACTGGCAGCCGGCGAGACCGAACGCGTCTATGAAGCGTCCCTGGACGACCTGACCCACACCATCGAATCGACGCCCGTGAAGCCTGCCGTGCAACTGGCGGCGCTGCGCGATTCCCTGTTGCGCGCGCGCGACCGCTTCCGCGCCATCCCAGGGCGGCGCGATCGCTCCACACCGCTGATCGGAATCGTGGGCGAGATCTTCTGCCGCCTGAACACGTTCTCCAACGAAAACCTGGTGCGGCGCCTGGAGGAGTATCGCGCCGAAGCCTGGCTCTCCGACATCGTGGAATGGATCTGGTACACCAATTCCGAGCACTTCCGCAAACTCAAGCTCACTGGCCGGCTGTGGACCACCGAGGCGCTGGGCGCGTGGGTCCGCAACCGTGTGCAGAAGCGCGACGAGCACGTCCTGCTGGAGCCTTTCCGCCAGGATTTCACCGGCTACGAAGAGCCGGATGTTTACGAGATCCTGGAGTGCGCGCGTCCCTACCTGCCGCGCGAAGGCGCTTTCGGCGAGATGGTGCTGAACGTCGGCAAAGTGGTGTACCTGGCGCGCAAGGGGGTCGACGGCATCATCGACATCAGCCCCTTCACGTGCATGAACGGCATCGTCTGCGAGGCTATTTATCCGAAGCTGAGCCGCGACCTGGGCGGCATTCCGATACGCAACTTCTATTTCGATGGGACGCAGTCGGATCTGGATCGGGACTTAGGTGTTTATCTGGAACTGGCGCGGGGCTATCAGCAGCGGAAGCAGTGGGGGCGCGTGTGGCCGAAGTGGCCGCGGGAGTAGGTTGACTCGGCCGTATCGTCAGCTTAGTAGTTACCGCAGACGGGCAAGCCGCCAAACAGACAATGTGACCATTCAGCGATGCTTATCTGGCGACCGTCGGTTGAAAGAAACCGCGCGGGCAACAGCGAGCGGGAGGAAGCGGCCGCGAACGCGATCGCCGGCCAACGCCCAGGTTCCGCCTAAACCAGGATTCCCATCCATGGTGCGATTGGATTTGTGCGAAACGCTCGCCTGCTTGAAGCGCAACTTCAAACATTAGCATTACCGAGGCGCCGGGAACGTGGCTCCGCGTGCGCTACCCGTGCAGCTTGCGGAAATTCGCCAGGCAGCGCTGGGCCGTCTCGAACGGCGGGTAGTCGCTGCCTTCCTGCTCTACCAAATAGAATTCGATGCCGCCGGTCTTTTCCGCTACCTGGAATAGCTTCTGCCATGGCGCGGCGCCTTCGCCCAGCAGCGCCTTGTAGCCCTTCTCCCTCGACCAGTCTTTGCAGTGCATGGACCGTATACGGCCGGGGTTCTGGTCCACCCAGGCCACCGGGTCGGAACCAGCCTCGATGCACGTGCCCACATCCAGTTGCAGCATGACGTCTTGGGTAGTTTTCGCGGCAAGCACTTCCATCGGCCGTCTGCCGTCGATCGGTGTGAACGGTCGTTTGTCGTCGATCGGCGTGAACTCCGCCTGGTGGTTGTGGTATCCGGGGCGCAATCCGGCCGGCTTCATCTTTTCGGCGGCGCCATTCAGAATGTCGGCGACTTTCTTGTATCCATCAAGGCCGTTCACGTTGCCTGGGTGAGCCATCACGATGTACTTGGCGCCGATGATGTGGTTAAGCTCGATGGCGTGCGGCAGTCCTTCGGGAGTGAAGGATCGCGTATCGTTGTGAGTCGAGTAGCAACGGACCCCTAGATCGTCCAAGAGCGCGCGGACTTGTTTGGCGTAGTCGGGAGTCCAGGCGAAGTATGGCGAAAAGAACTCGACGCATTGGTAGCCCATCTTGGCCACGGTGCGCACCGTGCCCATGAGGTCCTCTTTCAGTTGGTCGCGCACGGAAAACAGTTCCAGGCCGACGGGAATGCTTTTGTCCTGCGCCACGGCGGACGCTATAGGGCCGGCCGCGGTCAACGCGAAGAACGCGCGGCGGGAGAGAGAATCGAATGCCATAATCGTAAAACAAACGATAGCATATCCTTATGTGGCTCAAATTGATTCACACAAATCGTCAGGCTGTGCCGGCGATCCTGCGGCTGGTGCTGGGAGTGGTGTTCTTCGCGCACGGCGCGCAGAAGATACTGGGCTGGTTCGGAGGCTACGGCTTCTCCGGAACCATGGGGTTCTTTACGCACAACGGGATTCCGGCGGTGTTCGCCTTTCTGGCGATCGCGGCGGAGTTCTTCGGCGGGCTGGGCTTGCTTCTGGGCTTGCTCGGCCGGATAGCCGCCTTTGGCATCATGTGCAACATGTTGGTAGCCATTGCCACGGTGCATGCCGCCAACGGCTTCTTCATGAACTGGAGCGGTAACCAGAAGGGCGAAGGCTTCGAATATCACCTGCTGGTGCTGGCCATGACGACGGCCATTATGATCTCCGGATCGGGCGCGTTTTCGGTGGACCTGGCGCTGAGCGGGTCTGCCCCGCCGGTTCGGCGATAGCGCCTGTCTGGTATACTCATTTGCGATGTCTACCAGGGGCGCGGCATCCGTCCTGTCACGAGTGCAGATTGCCGATCTCATTCTGAAACGGCTCGACCAGGAGCAGAAGCGTGCCGCTGCAGAGTTTCAGCGGCCGGGTAGAATTCCGAGCTTTATCCTGGAAGACCTTTTCCCGCTGGAGCACGCCCGCGCGATTTACGAAGCTTTCCCTCCGATCGAGCGCCTCGTGCTGAAGAAGACGCCGGGGCAGTTGAAGTACGTCGGATACCAGATGGACGCGTACGATCCGCTGCTGGAAGAGGCGATCTACGCTTTCCAGGACCCCCGTGTGGTGCGCGCCATCGCTTCCATCAACGGCATCCCCGAGTTACTCCCGGACGATAAGCTGTACGCCGGCGGAATCAGCCTCATGACTCAGGGGCAGTATCTCAATCCCCATCTGGACAACTCACACGACAAAGACCGCGTCAACTACCGCGTACTGAACCTTCTCTATTACGCCACGCCGGACTGGCGGGACGATTTCGGAGGACACCTGGAGCTTTGGGACGCCGGGCCAGGAAAAGCGCAGCGCACGATTCACAGCCGCTTCAACCGGCTGGTGGTTATGCAGACCGACGAGCGCTCGTGGCATTCCGTGAGCAAGGTTCTGCGCGAAGGCCATCGCTGTTGCCTCTCGAACTACTATTTCTCACCGCGGCCGGCCGGCCGCGATGCCGCCTATCACGTGACTTCGTTCCGCGGCTGGCCCGACCAGAAGCTGGCCGATATCGTCATGCGGATCGATAACGGCGTGCGCCTGGCGGTCCGCAAAATCGGCGGGAACCGGCTCTTTAAGAATCCGCACGTTTACAAGAAGTAAGCCGGCACCCAGTTATGGTGCGGAGCCTAATTCGCGGTTATGGCGCCAAACACTCCGGTCGTTTGGGCGGCGCCGCCGGCATTGAAATAAAGCGTGGTGGTCGGGCCGGATTCGGCGTTGCCGTTGCCAAACTCTATCCCCCAGAGCCCGGGAAGCGTGATCGTCGCGCCGGTGGAGTCGTCCAAGAAGCCAAGGAAATCCCCGTTGGACGCATTGTACGCGCCGATCCAGCCGCTGCCTGTGTTCCCCACCAGGACGGCCTTGCTGAATGCGCCGAAAGAAGCTGGCGCCACTGCGATTCCCCATGGTTGATTGAACCACCCTTGTTGCAATCTCAGCAGGAGCTTGCCCTCCGTGTTGTAGGCGTCCACATAGCCAGTCCCCCCGCCCGCGATTGCATTGTATGTCACGTAGATTCTCGAGCCGATGGCTTGAATGCCGGCCGGACTATAGGTATTCGGTATTTTAGGATCCGTGAACGCGCCTGCCGGCAATGTCACCGGACTGAACGACGTTGCGTCATAAGCCTCCACGCCGCCGTTGGAATTGGCTGCATAGTAAGTTTGCAAGCTGTTGGCGGCGAACTTTGCCACCGTCAGACCCTGATACGACGCACCCGCGGCGGAGTTGTTCACCATGATGGTCGCGGTGGTCACATGACATCCTGCGCATTTCGGCCCTTTCGTAACGGGCTTGGTGTTGAAATTCCAATACGAAATGGTTCCATCCAGGGTAGCGAAGGCAAAGTTATTGGCGTTGGAGGCGGTCCCCGTCGGACTCCCCGTACCCGTGGCACCGGCAGGCGGAATAGTTATCACCAGCGGAGCGAGGGACGCGCTGCCGGTCTGGTTGGCGTAATACAAAGTCGAGACACCCTTGCCATTATCCGAGACCCACCACTCATTTTCCTTAGCGGTTGAGCTTGCCGGGCGCGACATGCCCCACGGGTTAATCAGGTATTGATCCTGCGTATTCGTGACAATGTTCGTCACGGTGTAGCTGTTGGTCTGAGCGCTCGCCGCCATGCAAGTCAGCAAGGCGATACCTGGAATGCACACGTTCCTCATGATTTTCTCCTTAGCCCCAGTTTCGGAGTATAGAGCTTTGCCGAGGAGGGAGTCAATGAAAGGCGGCCTCTCACCGCGAATTTTACATTATGGCGGGTGCGCGCCTCCGTCCAACAGGCAGATTCCCTGGCCTTCGATCTCCAGGGCACGGTTGAACTTGGCGGCGCAGATCTCCCAAGCGACGACGGCGGTGAGTTCCACGATCTGGTCTTCGCTGAAATGCCGCCGCACGTCTTCGAACACCTCGCCGGAGATGCGATTGCCGGTGGCCAAGTCCTCGGCGTAGGCCAAGGCGGCCTGTTCGGGCTCGGTAAATGCAGGGTTCCCGGCGTATGCGCCCAGCGCAGCGAGGTGCGCCTGGCTGATGCCATCGGCCCTGCCTACGGCAGAGTTGACCTCCATTCAAAGGCCGCAGCCGATGAGTGTGGCGACTTTCAGGTTAAGCAGGTCGCGAAGGCGGGCGGGCAACAGCGCGTCTTCCTCGAGCCCGTCCCACATCGCGCGGAAGCCCCGGAAGATGGCGGGGCGCCGCGCCAGAACCGCGTGATTGTGGAGCACCGCGCCGTAAAACTGCTCCTGCCGCTCAAAGACGCGGCGCGCCTCGGGACTGGCTTCCTCCCTGGCGACGCCGCTGATTCGAGCCATCTCTTTTAGTTTGCCGTTATGGAACCGAACAGTCCGTCCGCATAGCCGTTGATGCCGGCCGTGAAATACAGCGTCGTGGTGGGACCCGCCAAGCCGCCATTACCAAAATATATCGCCCACAGACCTGGGTTCGCAATCGGCTTGCCGCTGGCATTATCCAGCGTGCCCAGGAATTTCCCGGTGGACGGATTGAACGCGGCGATCTCGCCACTGCCGACATTTCCCACCAGCAAAGTCTTGCTGAACTTGCCGAAGCTGGCGGGCGCCTCGGCGATACCCCATGGCTGATTCATCCATTTCCCGTGCTCCAGACTGAGCAACAGGGTGCCCGCGGGATTGAAAACGTCCACGTAGCCCTCTCCCGCCCCTTGCGACGGAAGGGCGAAGGTCACGTAAATTTTCGTGCCGACGCTCTGGATGCCATAAGGTGTGTAGCCGGCCGGGATGTTGGGATCCACAAACGCTCCTGCACCCAACGTTACGGGAGCGAAGGCGGTGGTGTATGCTTCCACCGTCCCGCTGGAGTTGGCCACGTAGAGCTGCTCGGCAGTGCCGTCCTCCGCCAGTGTGCAGCCTGTGTAGACCGCCCCCTTAGTCGAGTTATTTACCTTGATGGCCGCCTTGGTTCCAGACGTCCACTGGGAGATGGTGCCATCCAGGGTCACAAATACAAACGTCGAACCAAGCGCGACCGTCCCTGTCGGACTACCTGCGCCCGTGCCGCTGGCGGGCGGGATAGCGACCACCAGCGATTGCGCATTTCCGCTGCCGTCATACAGAGTCGAAACACCGGCGCCGTTATCGGAGGCCCACCAGTACGATCCCGTGGTGCGCGAGAGGCCCCATGGGTTCACCAGGTGCGAGTCCGTATGCGTCGCCCCCGTAATATTTGAAACCAGATTGGTCTGGGTGTAACTGTTCGTAGTGGTATCCTGCGCGTTTGCGCCGATCGATGCCAGTAACAAGATGATAAGTTTGCAGAAGTTATTCATAATTTTCTCCGAGTGCCTAGTTCAGGAGTATACGGGTCACATTGAGTAGAGTCAATAAAAACGGCCTAAGTACGCGCGGATTTTACACGTTGTCTCACGATCCAGCGCAACGCCGGACGGAGCGCGGGAAATGTTACAGATTGTGCTGTGGAGATTGGGGCTGTTTACGAAACTGCGCAACATCCTCGGGATTTCGAAACCTGCTGGGAACCCTGGGGGCTTCCACCACGCCCGGTAAGCTCATCCCCCCGGCTCCCGGTATAACCGGTGCGTCATGACCAGCCCAGTATCGATATCAAAGTGATTCCGCCGCCGCGTCGCTTCGATGCGCGGAGCGTCGGCCGGGTAACCGATACTCGTGTCACCCTCCTCACGTTGATCAAGGCTTTCCTGGAGGGCGCGACTCCGGAAGAGATCCACCAGGAGTACCCGTCCGTAGGTCTGGCCGACGTGTACGCTGTCATTGCGTACTATCTCGGCCACCGCGATGAGGTCAACGCGTATCTTGATACCGTGCGCGAGGGGGAAGGCCATGTTATTGAGGAGATCAAGCTTCGGTCTCCGCTGTCCGAAATCCCGCGCCGGCCTCTGGCGCGTTGTAGGGTTCACGGAAACTGGATCAACTAGGTTTCTTGCGGTGCCGCTGCTGATGGCTTGAGCTCTGGCGGCGCCCACCGCGGGCGTGAGTCTTGTCTAGGACACCAGCCGCGAATTCCAAGTACGCACAAAATCACGACCATCCCGAAGCCGACGCCTACCAGCGCCATTTGGAAAGTGGATGCGGGGCATCGAAGCAGTTCAGCCCCTTTCTATCGTACCGCTCGCATTCCGTCGGCTAGTCTGAGGTTGAGAGCCTCGGGAAGTCAATCGATCTCCGGCGCGCCGACCTCTAAAACGCCTAGACGCCCCACAAGTCGCCTTCGCCGGCGCCGACCAACACCGGCTCCGGCTCGGGTTGCTCGGCGGGCGCGAGCTCATATGCCGGCAGCAGCCAATGGCGATAAGCCGCCAGGCGCCCGCGGGTCGCCTCCAGATACAGGAAGCGCAGTTCAGCCGCGATGGGTCCGATGGAGCCTGAGCCCACCGTGCGATGGTCCACGCGCACGACCGGCGCGACTTCCACCGCCGTGCCGGTGAAGAACATCTCATCGGCCAGGTACAACTCGCTGCGGTCCACCGGCCGCTCCACCACTTCGAGATGCAACTCGTTGCGCGCCAGCTCCATCACGCAATTGCGCGTGATGCCTTCCAGAATATTTTCGCTGCCGGGCGGCGTCACCAGCTTGCCGCCGCGCACCAGGAAAATATTGCACGTCGCGCCTTCGGCCACGTGGCCGCCCTCGGTCAGGAAGATGGCTTCGTCGAAACCGTTGCGGCGGGCTTCGTCCCCCGCCAGTGCGCTGTTCACGTACGAGCCGCAGATCTTGGCGCGCCCCGGAATGGCGTTATCCTCGATGCGCCGCCAGGAGACCACGCCCGCATGCAGACCGTGCCTGCTATCCAGGTAATCGCCGAATGGAACCACGATCACCGAGAATGCATCGCGGTTATCCGGATTCACACCGATGCGCTCGGCCGATTTATAAGCCAGCGGCCGCACGTACACGTGCGATTGGAAATGATTGCGCCGGATCAGTTCCGTGGCGATGCCGCACAACTCCGAGGCGTCCGGCGGGATGCCGATGCGCAGAATGCCGGAGTTCGCTTTCCAGCGGCGGAAGTGCTCCATGGGCCGCACCAGGAAGAGCTGCTCCTGGCGCTCGTCCCAATAACCGCGAATGCCGTCGAACACGCCGGTGCCGTAATGCAGCGCGTGTGTGAGAATGCTGATCTTCGCGTCGCGCAGCGGCACGTATTGATTGTCGAAATAAACGATGACGTCCGAATGATCTTCAGTTTTCATGGGAGACTTCCTTTCTGGCTTCCTGGCGTCCGCGCGCCAGGGCTGCCAGGTCGATTTCCATCCAACGCGGGCTCTTCACCAGCTTGCGCAGGGCTGCGGTGGCTTGTTCCTCGGAAAGCATTCCGGTGGCTTCCAGCAGCGCGCCCAGCATCACGATATTACCGGCCTTAGCGGCGCCCAACTCGTCGGCCAGACGGGTGAACGGCAGCGCCATCGTGCGGACATCCTTGCGCACGCAGTCCTCCGGCAAAACCGTGCCGTTATACAACACCCATCCACCCGGCTGCACCGTACCGATGAACTTGCGCAGGGAAGGCTCGTTGAGCGCCAGCAGCACATTGGGGACGGACACCAGCGGCGAATCGATGGGCTTGCTGGCGAGCCGCACATGGCAGTTCGAAGTGCCCGAACGCATCTCCGGCCCGTAGGAGGGCAGCCAGGAAACCTCCAGTCCAGCGGCCAGTCCAGCCTCGGCCAGAATCTCGCCGAGCAGCAGGACGCCCTGTCCGCCGAAGCCGGCTATCTTTAGGCGGGCATCGGTTGCTTCGCGACCGTTGCTCGCCGTGGCTGGTGGTTGGTGGCTGGTGGCTGGTGTTTTGTTTGGTTCTTCGGTTAAGCCTAGGATTTGCGGGATGTCGGCCAACGGCGGCGGCTCGGGTCTGGTCGGCCTGGCTGTCGCTTCTTTTGCGCGATCGCGGAACACTCCCAGCGGAAAGGTTTTGGTCATTTCTTCCAGTACGCGGCGTTGCGCGTCCACCGGGTCCATCTTCCAGATTGTGGGGCACGGCGATAGCACTTCCACCAGCGAGAAGCCCAGCCCGCGCACCTGATTCTCGATGGCGCGCCGCACCGCGCGGCCCGTGTTCATGATCTGCTTGTTGTTGCCCAGCGCCACGCGCTCGATGTAGACAGGCGCTTCGAGCGAAGCCAGCAACTCGCTCACGTGCATCGGAAAGCCTTCGTTCCATGCGTTGCGGCCGAAAGGCGTGGTCGTGCTTTTTTGCCCGAGCATGGTGGTCGGCGCCATCTGCCCGCCAGTCATGCCATAAATAGCGTTGTTGATGAAGACCACCGTGATGGGCTCGCCGCGATTGGCGGCGTGCACGATCTCGGCGCAGCCGATGGCGGCCAGGTCGCCGTCGCCCTGATAGCTCAGCACCACGCTTTCCGGGCGGCTGCGCTTCACCGCGGTGGCTACCGCCGGCGCGCGTCCGTGCGCCACTTGAATGTTGCCGACATCGAAATAGTAATAAGCGAAAACCGAGCATCCCACCGGGCTGATCAGGATGGTCCGGTCCTGTATGCCCAATTCGTCGATGGCGCGCGCGATCAGCTTGTGCACCACTCCGTGCCCGCAGCCGGGACAGTAATGCGTCTGATGTTGCAGCTCCGCTTTGCGCTCGTAGATTGGGTAGAAGGACTTCGCCTTTTCGTGCGTAACGGTGTAGCTAGACATACAGAAGCTCCTCGTGGCTGGTGGCTAGTGGCTGGTGGCTGGTGGTTTGGTCTATATATTCCAGCACTTCTTCCGCGGTGGGCACGTTGCCTCCGACGCGGCTGTAGAACTCCACCGGGCAGCGGCCTTCGAGCGCCAGGCGCACATCTTCGACCAACTGCCCCGTGCTGAGCTCGACCACTACAAATTGGCGGGCTGTGCGGCTCAACTCGCGCAGGCGCTCGGCGGGGAACGGATAAAGCGTAATCGGCCGCAAGAGTCCTAACGCCAGACCGCGCGCGCGACCCTGCTCCACCACCTGCTTCAGCACGCGCGAAACAATGCCGTAACCCACCAGCACGATTTCCGCATCGTCCGTACGCCAGTCCTCAAACTGCACGGCTTCCCTCTCCATGCGCTTGTATTTGGCTTCCAGCTTGCGCACGTGCGCTTCCAGTTTGTCCGGCTCCAGGTAGATCGAGGTTACGAAATTGTGGCGGCTGGCCGCATCGCCCGCGACCGCCCATTCCGGCCGGGGCGGCGGCGCGATTGCCGGGGGAAACTCGACCGGCTCCATCATTTGCCCGATGTAACCGTCCGCCAACACCACCACCGGATTCCGATAACGCTCGGCCTGGTCGAATGCCTGATAGGTCAGATCCGCCATCTCCTGGACCGAATTGGGGGCCAGCACGAGGGTGCGATAGCAGCCGTGCCCGCCGCCCTTGACCACCTGGTGATAATCGCCCTGCTCCGGTGCGATGTTGCCCAGACCCGGGCCGCCGCGCATAATATCCGCGATGACGCAAGGAAGTTCGGACCCGGCAATGTAGCTGATGCCCTCCTGCATGAGGCTCATGCCCGGACCGCTGGAACCCGACATGGCGCGCTGGCCGGTGGCCGCGGCCCCATACAGCATGTTGACGGCGGCCACTTCGCTCTCCGCCTGCAGGAACACGCCGCCAGCCTGTGGCATGTACAACGCGGCCGCTTCGGCAATCTCGCTCGCCGGCGTGATGGGATAGCCGTAAAAGGCGCGGCAGCCGGCCAGGATGGCGCCCTTCACGATGGCTTCGTTGCCCTTGGTGATTTCTTTCAGCATCGTCTCGCCCTCCTCACGCCGCGGCGCGCAACACCATGATGGCGCCCGGCTCCGGACATACGAAGAAACAGATGCCGCAGCCGGTGCAGCCGGCGCCCACGTACGTCGCCGGATGATAGCCGTAGCGGTTCAGGTCGTCCGCCAGCAGCAGGACCTTGGGCGGACAGGCTTCCACGCACAGCCCGCAACCTTTGCACTCCTCTGAGTTCAGCTCGACCATGCCGCGGTCAGGCTTGCCAGTCTTTGTCATGCCACCTCCAAGGCAGGCTGAAGGCCTGCCCCACCATGCACATAATGAGCGCGCGCCGCGAAATCGTACAGCTCGTTGCGAAACTTCGGATCGGCAACGGCGATCAGCGCTTCGGCGCGCTGACGCAGGTTCTTGCCCCACAAATAAGCGACACCGTGTTCGGTGACCACGTAGTGCACATCCGCGCGGCTGGTGACCACCCCGGCGCCCGGATCGAGCACCGGCACGATGCGCGAAACTGTACCATTCTTGGCAGTGGACGGCAGCGCGATAATCGGCTTGCCGCCCTTGGAGCGCGCCGCGCCACGGATGAAATCCAGTTGCCCGCCGAAACCGCTATAGGGCACAGTCCCGATCGAATCGGCGCACACCTGGCCGGTGAGATCCACTTGGATCGCCGAATTAATCGCGACCATATTGTCGTTCTGCGCAATCACGTAAGGATCGTTGGTGTATTGCGTGGGATGAAATTCGAACGCCGGGTTGTTGTCGATGAACTCGATGATCCGGCGCGTCCCAAGCGCGAACCCCGCCACCACTTTCCCGCGATGCAGCGTTTTGCGCTCGCCGTTGATTACGCCTGCTTCGATCAGCGGCACTACGCCATCCGGGCACATCTCGCTGTGTATGCCCAGGTCCCGCCGGTCGTGGAGCGATTCCAGAATGGCGTTGGGAATCCCGCCGATGCCAAGCTGCAAGGTGGCGCCGTCCGGGATCAGGCCCGCCACCCGGCGCGCAATTTCGCGCTGTAGAACGTCTGTTGGCGCGGCCGGAAACTCCAGCAGCGGGTGCGAAGTTTCCACGAGCGCCGAAACCTTGCTCACGTGCAGGAACGTGTCTCCCAGCGTGCGCGGCATTTCCGTGTTGACTTCGGCGATCACATAGCGCGCGCAGCGCGCCGCCGACAGCGTGCAATCGATGCTGGTGCCCAGGCTCAGGTAGCCGTGTTCATCGGGCGGGGTGGTCTGGATGAAGGCCACATCCAGCGGCATCTCGCCGGACCAGAACAGCTTCTCGATCTCGCTCAGGTTGATGGGGGTGTAATCCGCGCGTCCGGCGGCCACCGCCTCGCGCACGTTGCCTCCGAGGAAAAGCCCGCTGTGGCGGAAGGTCCCCTCGTATTCCGGCCGCGTGTAGTCGGCGCTGCCTAGAGTGAGCATGTGCACGATCTCGACGTCATGCAACTCGGGCGCGCGCCGCAGCAGCGCGTCGATCAGCAGTTGCGGAGTCCCGCAGCCCTCTTGCACCCAGATGCGATGCCCGGATCGGACCACCTCGACAGCCCGCTCGGCCGTCGTAACCTTCTGCTGGAACTGGTTGGACCACTTCATACCGATATGCCCCACCTTCAGGTGGGTCTATTTGGATTATACTCCGGATCAAAAGATCTGTAAATGCTAAATGCTGGGCGGTTGACCGCCCGCGAGCTGAGCGCCGGATGAGGCTGGGCCAGCGTAGTATACTGGGCATCCAACCCATATGCCAGAACCCTTCGACATGCGTCTGATCCAGCGCGGCGCCCGCTTGCGGCGATCACCGTTTTTCGAAGCCACGCAGCGTTACGGCTGCCGCGCCTACACCGTTTACAACCACATGTTCCTGCCAAGCTACTACGACGACCCGGTCAACGAATACTGGCACCTGTTGAACGAGGTGACGCTGTGGGACGTATCCGTCGAGCGGCAGACGGAAATCACCGGTCCGGATGCGTTCCGTTTCACCAGCCTGCTGACGCCGCGCGATCTCAGCAAGTGCCAGGTGGGGCAAGGCAAATACGTCCTGATCACGAACGAAGATGGAGGCATCGTCAACGATCCGGTGCTGCTGCGCCTGGGAGAGCGGCATTTCTGGCTGGCGGGCGCGGACAGCGACCTGGTGCTATTTGCCAAGGGCCTGGCCGTGAATTCGGGCCTGCGGGTGAAGGTCGGCGAGCCGGATGTGTCTCCGGTGCAAATCCAGGGACCCAAGTCGAAGCAGGTGGTGCAGGCGCTGTTCGGCGACCGCGTTCTGGAACTGCGCTACTACTATTTTCTCGAAACTGATCTGGACGGCATTCCGGTGGTGGTTACGCGCACGGGATGGACTAGTGAGGTGGGCTACGAGGTGTATCTGCGCGACGGTAGCCGCGGCGTGGAACTGTGGGAGCGCATCATGGAGGCGGGCCGCCCGTACAATATACGGCCTACCGGACCGAGCGATATTCGCCGGATCGAAGGCGGCATTCTGAACTACGGCGTGGACATGCGGCTGGAGAACAATCCCTATGAGGTCGGACTGGACCGCCTGGTGGATCTCGACAAGGAAGCCGATTTCCTGGGTCGAGAGGCGCTGAAGCGGGTGCGCGCGGAGGGTGTGCGGCAGCGCCTGGCGGGCGTCGAAATTGAGGGCGCACCGATCGAGTTCAACATGACTCGCTGGCCGGTGCGCAAGGACTCCGCGGCGGTGGGTGCGGTGACCTCGGCGATCTATTCGCCGCGCCTGGAAAAAAACATCGGCTACGCGATGCTGCCGGTGCAGCACGCGGCCCTGGGCACGCAACTGACCGTTGAGACGCCGCGGGGCGATGCGCGGGCGGTGGTCGCGCCGATGCCGTTTGTGGACCCGGCGAAGAAGATTCCAAAATCGTAGGGCTGGACCCGCCGCGCTGGCCCCGCCCCCAGAGCCAGACGCTATCGAGTCCGCCGCCGCGCGCTGAGTGCTAAAATACGATTACCGTTTGGGAGGTCGTCTAACGGTAAGACTGCAGACTCTGGATCTGCGTATCGGGGTTCGAATCCCTGCCTCCCAGCCACATATCAAAATTGCTGCCATCAGCAGCTAACTGCTCATTGTTTGTGCGACTTGCACGGTTCGAAAGTCGTAATTGCGAAAAGGGCTCTCGGAACGACATCCGCAACTCCCCGCCCTTCCAGTTCGCGGTTTCCAGCACTAGCCGAAGGAGCTTTCGCTGCTCCTTTCCGGGTTGTTCCAAGAAGAGCTCAGCGGCTTTGCTCGTGAGCGCCATCAGATCCACGGCTTGGGCGGCAGGCGGCAGAGTGATCACCTGCCTCTCGGCGACTCGGCGTCGGACTCGCTCTTGCTGCTGACGGACCTCGGCGGCTTTCTGATCGTACGTGCTGGCTTCGATGCGCTGCCAGACGAGAGCGCGTTCCGCGGCGGTTCGGGCAAGCTGCCGGTGCGCTACGTGTCGGCAGTCGCTTCGGCGATGACTGGATCGACCATGGGCGCGCACGCCAACGAGAACTGCCCGCCCGCACGCGCTCGTTCCCAAAGGCTATGCTCAAGCTCGGGCCGATGTTGCTCTATTCGGGAAGTGTGGCTTCGATGCGTCTGGGGTCGATCCGCCAAACGTTCTGGGCTTTAAGATTTGACAGCCACACTGAGCCCAGGCCGACCCGAATGGAGTCTCCGCCGTCGCCCGCGAACTGCTGCGCGACACGGTTTGTGGCAGGATCGATACGGGAAATGGGGAAATCGAAGGAGGTAACCCATACGGAGCCTTCGCCTACCGCGATTTCGCCGCCGGGGCCGGGCACGCCCACTTCAATCGTGGCGGCCAGCTTGTTGGTTTTCGGATCGATCCGGGAGACGCTGCCATCACCCTGGTTCAACACCCAGACCGCGCCTTCGCCGACCGCCAGAAACCGGGGCGACTTGCCTACCGTGATGCTTTCGGCGATGAGGTTGGTCTGCGGATCCACTCGCGTGACCAGGTTATGATCGGTGCTGGCCACCCAGACGGCGCCTTCTCCGAAAGCCGCCGTAAACGAACCGCCCGGAACCCGGATTTCGGCGACCACTTTGTTGGTGTCGGGATCCAGACGAGCGAGGGTACTTAAAGCATCGGTCAGCAACCAGATGCTACCCGCGCCGGCGGCAGCACCGCCTTCCGAATCCGCAACGCCAACAGGGATGGTGGCGGTCAGCTTGCCTGATTTCAGATCGATTCGAGACAAAGTTCGATCGCCGCAACTCGGGACCCACAGGCTGCCGAATCCAACAGCCAAGCCAGAACAGGGTTGCTTGCCGGTTGGGATAGTTGCGGCCACCTGGTTTGTTTTGGCGTCTAGCCGCGTAACGCTGTCTTTAGGGTAATTGGAAATCCAGACCGATTCGTCTACGGCGATCCAGTCGGGAGCTCCGGGAACGGGAAAGATGGCATCCGGCTTGAGGTGGGTGATGGGGATGCGGACGCCCGCGGTGGTAACGCCGGGCTTTGGCGGCTGTTTCGCATTCTGGCAAAGGGAGGCGGTGGCGATGAGCAACAGGATTAGCTGTTTCACTGGTCTCGGATGATGATAGCGCGTCCCATGCCAGCTTTCCACGCCGGCCCTCATTGCGGCGATGAAATCGTTTAGAATACAAAGGAACTGGAGGGGTTGTGCCCACGTCTGGCAGGTTCCTGGCTGCGCTCTTGGTGGCATTTTGTCTGCCGCTCGACGCCGCGGATGAATTCTTCGAAACGAAAATTCGACCGATTCTGGCGAACAACTGCTATTCGTGCCATGCCAGTTCACAGTTGGCCGGACTGCGGGTGGATTCGCGCGAAGCTCTGCTGAAGGGTGGCAAATCGGGCCCCGCGATCACTCCAGGTGATCCCGACAACAGTCTTCTGATCACGGCTGTCCGGCAAACGAGCGACAAGTTGAAAATGCCGATGGGCGGCAAGCTGAAGAAGGAGGAAGTGGAGGCCCTCACGGAGTGGGTGCGCGGCGGTGCGGTGTGGCCCGAGACTCCCAATGGCGCGATCGTAGCTCCCGCATCGGGCGAGTACGTCATTACTAAGGAACAGCGGGCGTTCTGGTCGTTTGCACCTTTGCGCAAGGTATCCGTTCCGGTGGTTGCCGACGCGGGCCGGGCGCAGACGGATATCGACCGCTTCATTCTCGCCGCGTTGGAGAAGCAAGACTTGAAACCGGCGCCGCCCGCCGGCCGGCGTACGTTATTGCGGCGCGCCAGCCTGGATCTGACCGGTTTGCCGCCCACGCCAGAAGAGGTCGCGAATTTCGAGAAAGACCAGTCTTCCGATGCCTTCGCGAAAGTTGTGGACCGGCTGCTGGCGTCCCCGCGGTACGGCGAGCGATGGGGCCGCGTGTGGCTGGATGTGGCGCGCTACGGCGAGGACGATTACCGGAGCCTCGACCCGCAGCACCGTGGGTACAATCCATACCCCAACGCGTATCTCTACCGCGACTGGGTCATCCAGGCATTCAACGACGACCTGCCCTACGATCAGTTCGTGCGCGCTCAATTGGCGGGCGATCTCATGGACGAAAGAGTGCGCGCGAAGATGTTGCCCGCACTGGGCTTTCTTGGTCTGGGGCCCTGGTTCTACGACAACGGCGCGGTGGAGATCACCAAAGCGGACGAGCGCAACGATCGCGTAGACGCAGTGACGCGCGGCTTTCTTGGCTTGACGGTTGCTTGTGCCCGCTGTCACGACCACAAGTACGATCGCATTCCGACCAAGGACTATTACGGGCTGGCGGGGGTGTTTGTGAATGCCGTCTACCACGAATATCCGATGGTCCCAAAGGCGGTAGCGGAGGATTACAAGAAACAGGAAAAGCAACTCGAGAACAAGCACAAGCTACTGCAGGATTTCCTCGATACCGAACGGAAGCAACTCTCCGAGAGCCTCGTGTTCCAGGCATCCAAGTATATGGTGGCGGCCTGGAAGGTGGCTGGCGAGCCAAAAGAGAACATGTATGTCGCCGCCGAGGAAGCCAAGCTGGACTACGAACTTCTGGAGCGCTGGGTGAAGTTTCTGGCCAAGCCGCCGAAGTTCTATCCTTTCCTGACCGAATGGCAAAAGATGATCCAGCGGGGCGGTACGGAGGCGGAAGCCAAGACGCTGGCCGTGAATTTTCAAACGTTGCTGGCGGATGTGATGTTCGCCGCCAAAGACATCAAAGACGAGAATGAGATCATCGAGGCGAAGTCGCTGCCGACCACCAAACCCCGCAAGAAAGCCAATTTGCCGAACGAGTTTGTCACCAATGACGACTTCTGCCCGGGATGCGGGCTGGAACTGAAATCGCTTCCCATCGAGCAGATGAATCTCTGGACGGATGTATTCTCGCGAGATTTGCAGGAAGGCTTTGATCCCGCCCAGGCCTTCGACAAAAACCTCGCGCCGGGCCTGCTTGTATTTCGGGACTGGTCGCTGGAGCGGCGTCTCAGCGCTGAACGGCTGGAATACGTGCGTGCCCTGAAAGACGACATCGAAGCCATGGAAAAGTCGATGCCTCCGCACTTCCCCTATGTGCACGGCGTGATTGACGCGGAGAAGCCGGTCAACCTGAAGGTACACGTGCGCGGAAGCCCATTCAATCTGGGAGATGAGATCCCTCGGCATTTCCTTTCCGTGCTTTGTGACGGGACCCCGCCGGCATTCGATAAAGGCAGCGGCAGGCTGCAACTCGCCGACCTGATAGTGAAACAGCCGCTGGCGATGCGCGTGTTCGTGAACCGGGTGTGGAAGGGGCACTTCGCCACGGGGCTGGTGGATACGCCCAGTAACTTCGGAATCATGGGCGAGCGGCCATCCAATCCCGATCTGCTGGATTATCTGGCGCAGCGCTTCGTCGACAACGGAATGTCCGTCAAGAAGCTGCACCGGGAAATGATGTTGAGCGCCGTGTACCAGATGAGCGATGCCGATCAGCCGGCTGCCCTCGAGAAAGATCCCGCGAACCGGCTGTACTGGCGCGCCAACCGGCATCGGTTGGATGCGGAGCAGATTCGGGACTCCATGTTGTTCGTATCCGGCGCGCTGGACACCAAAATGGGCGGGCCTTCTGCGGAGTTGTCGCCGGGATACAACCGGCGCACGGTTTATGGGAAGGTGAGCCGCTACAGATTGGACCAGTATCTGCAGTTGTTCGATTTTCCGAGTCCCAGTTTCAGCGCGGAGAAGCGCCATATCACCACCGTGCCGTTGCAACGGTTGTTCTTCATGAACAGCGACTTCGTCGAGCAGCAGGGAGAGTTGCTGGCGCGGCGGACGGTGAACGAGCCCGATATTGCGTCGCGCATTCAGATGATGTACCGCCGGGTGTTCGGGCGCGCCGCAGGCGAGAACGAGTTGCGCGCCGGAGTGCAGTTCTTGAGGACTGAACCGCTCGCGTCATACGAAGAGCGAAAAAAGGAGAAAGACAAGAAGGACTCGAAGCCGGAGGCCAAACCGGAGCCTGGCAAAGACGCGGCGGCGAAGCCGGAAAGTGTGAAAGCGGACGGTATGATGTCCGGAGTGGTTCCGGGCGCCGCGCCAAAACCCGAAGAGAAGATGCTGCCCGTGACTCCCTGGGGCCGTTACGCCAAAGTTCTGCTCAGTTCGGCCGAGTTCGTCTTTGTCGATTGATTATGCCGTTGCACAAAGCTCCACAACCTCTGACCCGGCGCGACGCCTTGTGCCGCATGGGCAATGGATTCGGCATGCTGGCCTTCGCGGGGATGGTCGGCGGGTCGCTGGCCCAGGCGGCCTCGGATCACCGGAGCCTGGATCATCCCGCGCGGGCGAAACACGTGATCTTCCTGTACATGAACGGCGGATTGTCGCAAGTGGACAGTTTCGATCCCAAACCCATGCTGGATAAGTATCACGGGCAGCCGTTGCCGGGCGGCTCGGTTGCAACAGAGCGCAAAACGGGAACGCTGATGCGGTCGCCGTTTCAGTTCAAGAAGTACGGGCAGTGCGGCATGGAGGTGAGCGAGTTGTTTCCGCACGTAGGCGAGTGCGCGGACGACATTTGCTTCATCCGCTCGGTGTACACCGATATTCCGAACCATGAGCCCGCTATGCTGATGATGAACACGGGATTCAGCCAGGTGGGGCGGCCCTCGCTGGGTTCGTGGCTCACGTACGGGCTGGGAACGGAGAACGAAAACCTGCCCGGATTCGTGGTGCTGTGCCCGGATGTGCCGACCACCGTAGGGCCGCCCCTCTGGAACAACGCGTTCCTGCCGGCCATCCACCAGGGCACTTATATCTCCGACAAAGTCGAGAAGCAGACCGAGATCGTGGGAAAGCAGTTCGACCCGCAGAAGTTGATTCCGTACATTCACAACGAAAACTTCACCTTCAACGAGCAGCGCCGCGAAATGGATTTGATGGAGCAACTCGACCGAATGCGCAGCGAGGGCGAGCAGGTGAAGGATCCGCAACTGGAGGCCGCTATCCAGTCGATGGAGATCGCCTACCGTATGCAGACCGAGGCTCCCTCGGTATTCGATATTCGCAAGGAGTCCGAAGCGACCCTGAAGCTATACGGGCCGGGCAGCACAGCGCGCGGATGTCTGATGGCGGTTCGGCTGGTGCAGAAGAATGTGAGGATGGTGCAGGTGTATTACGGCAAGGGAGATCCCTGGGACGCGCATACCGATATTCAGGCGCACCGCAAGAATGCCATGGATTCGGACCAGCCGTTCGCGGCAGTAATCAAGGACCTGAAGTCGCGTGGGCTGTTGCAGGATACGTTGGTGGTGTGCGGGTCGGAGTTCGGACGGACGCCGGTGCACGAGATTGGCGGTGGGGGCGGCGCCTTGCAGAATGGCCGCGATCACAATCCGTTCGGATTTACGATGTGGCTGGCAGGGGGCGGCGTTAAAGGCGGCACGACCTACGGGGCCACGGACGATTTCGGGTTCAAGGCTGTGGAAAAACCAGTGCACGTGCACGACCTGCACGCAACGATTCTCCATCTGATGGGGATCGATCACACGAAGCTGACGTATCGATATAGCGGGCGGGATTTCCGGTTAACGGATGTGTCGGGAACAGTGATAAAAGAGATTATTGCTTAGGGAGGGCTCACGGGGTTGGGCATGATTGCCCACGTTGGCGCTCTCTGTCAAGCTGCCGGTGGGCTGCGTGTCGGCGCGCTTCACGATGGGTGGATCGACCAAGGCCGAGCCACGGCAGCCACAACTGCCCGCCGCGCACGCGCTCGACCCACGCCGGGCGGAAACTCCGCGAGCGCTTCGCTGGCACGCCCGCGGGGCGGCGGGCTGCTGCGTAAGCGTTCCTGCGCAGCCAGACGGGGGCGCGTTCGGCGGCGGTTCGGGCAAGCCGCCGGTTGCGCTCCGCGTCGGCAGTCGCCTACGCGAATGGGCACACGGTCGATTTCCCGCAAGCGACGACGGCAAGCGTGTTTTACCAACGTCGGATGGCCTTCACGACCACCC
>Ga0181538_10000495_pt1 | contig 46603 bp, 45 predicted proteins | sample PEATcosm2014_Bin_40_FD_119773 | JGI IMG/M metagenome (GOLD analysis project Ga0181538, IMG submission 119773) | Peatland microbial communities from MTU Mesocosm Facility, Houghton, MI, USA - PEATcosm2014_Bin23_30_metaG | ecosystem: Environmental > Terrestrial > Soil > Wetlands > Peat | place...
CCCGGGCCTCCCGCGCCCCCCGGGCCTCCCGCGCCCCCCGGGCCTCCCGCGCCCCCCGGGCCTCCCGCGCCCCCCGGGCCTCCCGCGCCACCGCCGCCCGGTCCGCCGAACGAAACCGCCTGCGGTCCGGCACTCGGGATCGATCCAGTGTGCGTGGTCGCCACCGTGTCGATGGCATACGCGGCAGGCCCCGTGAGCCCGGCGATCAGCGCGCACACCACCGGAACCCCGCCCAGCAGCCCCAGTCGCCGCCTGCCCCTCAAGCCCGCCCCGGCCAGGATCGAGCCCACCGCGGCCACGGCGGCCAGGACGATCACCCAGCGCAGCCACGGGAACCAGGACGGGGACCGGCCGAGCAGTTCCACCGCCCACCAGGCGGTGACGCCCACGGTTGCCGCGGCCGCCACCCGGCCGAACCATCCCAGCCGCCGCTCCCACAGCGCCATCGCGCCCACGCTGACCAGGGCGGCGATCGCCGGGGCGAGCGCGACCATGTAGTAGGGGTGGATGATGCCGCTCATGTAGCTGAATACCAGCCCGGTGCAGACCAGCCAGCCGCCCCACAGCAGCGCGGCGGCGCGGGTCCGGTCCGTGCGGACGGCCCGCCGCGATACCCACAGCATGCCCACCAGGCAGATGAGCGCGGCCGGCAGCAGCCAACTGATCTGGCCGCCGAACTCGGACGAGAACAGCCGGGTGATCCCGGTCGCGCCGCCGAAGCCGCCACCGCCACCGCCGCCGCCCCTGCCCGGGCCGCCGATCGAGCCGGTCTCGCTGCCGGTCAGTCGGCCGAGGCCGTTGTAGCCGATGGCGAGCTGGAGGACGTTGTTGTTGGTCGACCCGCCGAAGTACGGGCGGTCGGCCGCCGGGACCAGCTCGGCGATGGCCACCCACCAGCCGCCGCCCACCAGGATGGCCGCTCCGGCCAGCACAAGTTGCCAGATCCGCTTGCCGAGGCGCGGCGGCCCGGCCCACAGGTAGGCCAGCGCAAACCCGGGCACGACCAGGAAAGCCTGGAGCATCTTGGCCAGGAACGCGAAGCCCAGCACGACGCCGGCCAGCACGAGCCACCGGGATCGCCCGTTCTCAAGGGCCCGCACCATGGCGTACGCCGCACAGGTCAGCAGCAGGACCAGCAGCGCGTCCGGGTTGTTGAACCGGAACATCAGCGCTGCGACCGGAGTCAGCGCCAGGACCAATCCCGCGATGAGGCCCGCCGCCGAGCCGAACCACCGGCGCACCGCCGCGTACAGCACGGCGACCGTGGCTACCCCTTCGAGCACCTGCGGGACCAGCAGGCTCCAGTAGTTGACGCCGAAGATCCGCGCCGACAGCTCCATCACCCACAGCGAGGCCGGGGTCTTGTCCACGGTAATGAAGCTGGACGAGTCGAAGGAGCCGAAGAAGAACGCCTTCCAGCTCTTGGTCCCGGCGTCGACCGCCGCGGCGTAGAAGTCGTTGGCCCAGCCGTTGCGGCTGAGGTTGATCAGGTAGAGGAACGCGGTCAGGGCCAGCAGCCCGAACAGGGCCGGCCGTTCCCAGCGCGGGCCAGCCCCGCGCAGCAGCCGTTTGGTGTGGCCGTACGTGCGCCTGCCTCCGGCCGCATGCGCGGCGGATGTCGTCGTGGCGGTCAATGGATGCTCCCGTTGGGCTGGGTGGATGTCAGGGTCTCAGCCGGCCCGATCACGCGATCGCCACGGCCGAACACCCACGTGCGGTACAGCAGGAACCGGAGCGCAGTGGCCACCAGATTCGGGCACCTTGATCGTGCCGCGCATCAGCCCGCAGCCTAGCCGAATGATGCCGCGCAGGTCGGCCAGGGCGGTGGCGAGGATGTCGACCCGGGAGTCGGTGTCGCCGATCCAGTCCACCGGGACCTGCGGCGACGGGAGCTCGCGATCAGCCACGGAGGGTCCGGGATCGGCGACGATGTCAAGTGGCTTCATGCTGCTGAGCTTCGGCTGCCGCATTCGGTCAATGCTGAACGCCGTTTCTGCGCCGCCTATGAGATTTCACCGCTGCCCCCACCTGCAACTTCCAGATGTCTGGAAGCTGCCCTGTATGCGTTGACGGGGGCGCGCGTGGACCCCATCCTCAAGTGACGAACCAGGCAGCCGGGCGTGCGTCCGGACCATGACGCATGCCGCAGATACATAGTCAGGGACGGTGCTGGATGAGTGAGCACGGGGAAGCGGCGCGCCGGCCGGCGCGGGCTTCGCTGCCGCCGCGGAGCCGGAAACGGTGGAAGATTGCGGGCGGCGTCGCGGCGTGCTGGGTAGTTCTGCTGGCCGTGACGGGCTCGCTCACCGGTGCGACCCTGCTGCTGGTCGTCGTCGCGGGACTCGGTGTCGCGGCTGTGCTCGGCCTCCGGGCCCTGGGCGTGACCCGGAATCACCCGTGGATACAGCGGGCCGAGGCCCGTCCCTGGCGGGACGGGCAGGACGTGCTCCGGCTCGCCTTGCGGCACCTGCCGGAGGTGTTCGTGGTCACGCCGAGCGGGACCTTGCTCGCACCGAACATCGTCGACCTCCGCATGCACCCCGACAACCTCGAGTCCCTCGGCGAGCGGATGGAGCCGGCCCTGGTCATGGCCAGCGCCACCGAGGTCTACGAGGAGCAGGTCGCCGAGCAGGGGGCCCGCTTCGCCCGCCCGGGCCCGGCCGAGGTCCGGATGATCGCCGACCCGTCCGTCCCGCCGGGCCGCTACCGGCTGCGGCAGGGGCAGCCGGTCAACGCCGGCCTTCCGTCCTACGCTGAGCCACAGGCCTATGCCGTCCCGCAGCCGGCCTACGCCGGGGCGCCCCCGCCCTACCGGGGCGCCGTGGGCCACGACGGGACGACTCAAGCGCATCAGGCCTGGACCGACGACGGCCACGGCATGCCCACCATCATGGAATGCCGTGAGCCCGCGGTCCCGATGCTCCGCCTCGTCACCGGCGATCTGATCTCCGAGACCAGGACGTCCGGGGCCCGGGCCGGGCGCGGGCCGGTGGAGCTGGCCCTGCCCGAAGTGCCCACCGTGTCGCGGGAGCACGCCCGGTTCACGTTTTCCGACGGCCAATGGTGGATCGCTAATCTGGGTATGAACGGGCTGACGGTCAACGGCCAGCCCGTGGCCGGTGAGCATCCGGTCAATGACGGTGACGCAATCCGCTGGGGCGCACGGCCGGACGCCCTGGAGTCCCGGGTCGAGATCCGGTAAGTGTCACACTGGTCAACCCAGACACGGCGAGACGGGATGGGCGCGGCGGCCGCGCGCCGTCCCCCGGGAGTGACGAGGCAGTGGCAACGGGCCAGCTCTTGCTCTGGTCATCCGCGCGCGGCGAGTGGGTGACCTGCCCGCCGGATGAGATCACCTGGCTGGACCGGGACCTGCTGAGCGGCAACGAGGATCTCACCCTGCACCGGGCGCCGCGCTGCGCCGGCCTTCGCTACGTGCACCACCGGTGGGAGCTGTTCAGCCGGGACACGACCTACCGCGTGTACCTGGCTCCCGGCGGGGCACTCGTGAGCGCCGAGGCGGTGCAGCAGGCCGCGCGGCATGTCCTGCCGCCCGCCCCGGCTCGGTACGAAGTCCAGCCGGTCGTGCTCGAAGCGGGCTCCTGGCTGGTCAGCGTGGGGAACTGGGTGCTGCGGCTGCGCCTGGACGTGCCGGCCCGCCCGGAACCGCCCGCGCCGGCCGGCCCGGTCACCCAGGACGGGAGGGTGCTGGCCAACAGGTCCGCGCCCGGACAGGAAGCGGTCGCCCGGGTCCGCGGCTATTTCGAGCGCAACATCACAGCGCGGATGTCGATGGCCTACTACTACCAGCAGTTCATTCTCGGCCGGTCGGCCCCGCAGAACCTGCCGATGATGGACGTGGTCGTCGCGCTGGACCTCAGCGGAGAGGGCGCGGTGTCCGACTACAAGAAAATCCTGCAGAGCCTCATCTGGAAGGAGCGCGGCCACGCCCGCGATCTCGCCGACTTCCTGCTCTCCAACGGCCTGCTGACGCCCGCCGACCTCGATGAGGCCCGCAAGATCGCCGAGGATTACGAGCGGCGCGGCGTCTCGGGCATGGCCCGGGAGCGGCTGAAATACCGCCCCAAGGACGCCTAGCCCCCTCCATGGTTCTGGCGGCTGCCCTAGCCGCCCCGCGTCCCGGACGGGACGCGTGCGTGCCAGGTGAACCGCGTGCCGCCCGGGACGAGCTCGATCTCGGCGGGAATCCCGGCCTGCGCGGCCCGGGCGCGCAGGCTGGCGAACCGCCTGGCCGCCTCACCGGCCCCGGGACCCAGCAGGGACGCCTCGATCACGATGTCATGCGCGTTGTCGCCGGCGGTGATGTCGATCCGGGCCGGGGTGGCGTACTCGCCGATCAGCGCCAGCGCCTGGCGCAGGTTCTCCAGCAGCTGGGCGCTGGTCGCGGCGTCCAGCGCGCCGTCGGGCGGCCCGACGAAACTGATGTCCGCGGCCGTGACCAGACGGCTGCTCAGATCGATGATCTGCTCGCGCAGCCCGCGCCCGCCCGTGCGCTGTTCGTAGCCGAACACCGCGTCCCGGACCTCCTGGATCACGTGCTCCAGCTCGTCGGTGGCCGCGCCGATCAGCCGGCGTACTTCCGGATCGGCGGTCATTATCGCGGCCCCCCGCAAACTCAGGCCCGCGCGGAAGGCCCGCTGGATGACCTTGTCCTGCAACTGCGCGAGGATGCGGTCCCGCTCGATGACGGTGATCTCGCGCCGGCGGCCCTCGGGATCGGCCGGCTCCGCTTCGCTTCCCGCCTTACGCCCGAACTGCTCAGGGACGGATTCATGCATGCGCCGGCCGGCTCTGTAGGTGTCGTCTTCGCTGCTCATCATCAGTCCTCCAGTGGCAGCAGCGGCTAACTCGCGGCCAAGGCGCCTGCCCTTCTCTCGCTGAGCTTTTCTCCATAGCCATACAAGCGCCGGATCACCGTTGCTGTCCAGGCTGCACGGGCACGAAAGGCCGGCTAAAGGGGAACCGATGGCTGGTGGCCCGGGCGGCGGCCGGCCGCTGATCACCGCGGCCCGCGTATGGTTCCCTTTTGGTCATGATTCCTGCCACCGATGCTGCGCCGCCGGCCTGGTTCACCGCCGCCCTTTCCGCTGCCACCGAACGGGCCCAGGTGAGCGCCGAAGGCACGTCGATCGCCTACCGGGCCTGGGGCGAACGGGGCGCCCCCGGTATCGTGCTGGTCCATGGGGGAGCGGCGCATTCCCGCTGGTGGGACCACATCGCCCCGCTGCTGGCGTCGGGTCGGCGGGTGGTCGCCCTCGACCTGTCCGGGCACGGCGACAGCGGGCGGCGGGAGACCTACGGCCTGGACGCCTGGGCGCGTGAGGTGCTCGCCGTGGCCGCCGACGCCGGGATCGCCGGGCCGCCCACCGTGATCGGGCACAGCATGGGCGGTTTCGTCACGCTCCGGCTGGCCAGCCTGTACGGGTCCCGGATCGCCGGGGCGGTGGCCATCGATTCCCCGGTCCGCGACCTCACTCCGGAAGAGCAGGCGGCCCGGGAACACCGCGCGTTCGGGCCGCTGCGCATCTATCCGACCCGGGAGGCGGCCATCGCGCGGTTCCGCCCCATTCCCGACCAGCCCACGCTGGGCTACATCACGAGCCACGTGGCCGAGACGTCGGTCCGCGCCGCCGACGGCGGCTGGACGTGGAAGTTCGATCCGCGGATCTTTGGCCGGTCGCAGTTCGGCGCCGCCCTGCTCACCCGGCTGGATTGTCGCGTGGCTTTGTTCCGGGCCGAGTACGGCATTCTGTCCCGGCAGATGAGCGAGGTCATGTACGACCGGCTCGGCCGGGTCGCCCCGCTCATCGAGATCCCGGCCGCGGGTCACCACGTCATGCTCGACCAGCCCATCGCGCTTATCGCCGCCCTGCGGACCCTGCTGTCCGACTGGGACCACTCCCGGCCCGCCACCGCCTAGACGCCATACGGTCACCTCGTCAGGTGACGGTGCCGGGGGCAGGCACCGTCAGGTGACGGTGCCGGGGGCAGGCACCCCGATCGGGCTGGGGTAGGGAATCGCGGCGGCGCAGGCCTGCGCAACGGGGGTGAGAACGCCGACGAGTTCCTTCGTGGCGGCCGGCCCCAGCCGGGCCCAGGGCCGGCCTGCGGCCCGGTCGGTGGCCCCCTCGGCGGCGGCGTGCGTCTCCCGGCCCGCGGCCGTCAGCTCACCGTCCGGGCCGATCAGGCCCCGGCCCGCCAGCCGGGACCGCGCGGCCTCCCACTGCTCGTCGCTCCAGCCACGGATGGGCTGAATGTCCTCGCGCGGCATGTCCAGCGCGCACCGCAGGACCAGCGCCTCGCACCCGTCGATGTCCGCTGACAACATGGCCGCGAAATGGCCGTCACCGCGGTGCTCGCGCAGCACGGTGGCCGCCTGCCACAGCCGGGCCAGCACGGCATCGGGAGCGGAAAGCGCCCCGTCAGGTTCCGGCAGCGCGGTGTTGGCGGCCGCCAGGACCCGGCCCGCACAGTCCAGGTCGCCGGTCACCTCAGCCAGCCGGCCCGCAGCCGCTGCCGCCTCCGTTTCCAGCCCGGTGAGCAGCCGGCGCAACGCGGCGATCGCGCCGTCCTGGCGGGCCAGCAGCGACTTGGCCGGAGACACCAGTTCCCAGACCCCGGGAACCGCCCGGCTCACCATGGCGGGCGCGAAGTTGTAGAACGAGGCGGTGACGACCGCCGCGCTCGCCGGCCCCAGCGGCGCCGCGCGGCCCGCGAAGTACCCCCGCCAGAAGCCCCGCAACCCCGCTGCTTCGAACACCGAACGCGCCTCAGGCGCGAAATAGGTCACCGCGTGGACGGGCTCGAACAGCGTCCACATGGAACGGGCCACCTGATCCGGGTCAGCCACGACCGCTCCCTCCGCCTCGATGGCCCGGATCTGCGGTCGGCCTTGGGGGGACCGCCCGGGCGGCACCCGCCAGCCTACGACGGGCCCCGGCGCACGGCGATGACCGCGGCGGCGAGTTTCCGCTGGCCGGTACCCCGCTGGGCGGGACCCTGCTGGCCGGTACCCTGCTGCCAACGAGGGGAGTGATGCGGTGCGTGCCGTGGTCCAGCGGGTCAGCAGGGCCAGTGTGACCGTCGATGGGCGGGTGGCGGGCGCGATCGATCAGCCCGGCCTGCTCGTCCTGGTCGGCGTCGCCCGGGCGGACACCCCCGAACTGGCCGCGAAGATGGCCGCCAAGCTGTGGCATCTGCGCATCCTCGATGGTGAGAAATCGTGCGCCGACGTGGCGGCACCGCTCGTCGTCATCAGCCAGTTCACGCTCTACGCCGATACCCGTAAGGGCCGCCGGCCGTCATGGCTGGCCGCCGCGCCCGGCCCGGTCGCGGAGCCGCTAGTGGACGCGGTGGTCATGTCTCTGCGGCACCTGGGCGCCCGCGTGGAGACCGGCATCTTCGGTGCCGACATGAAGGTGAGCCTCGTCAACGACGGCCCCGTCACCCTCATCCTGGAGTTCTAGCCGCTAGGCCGAGGCCCGTCAGGGCTTGCGGGCGATGGCCCCGTACGCGCCGGCCTCCTGGGCGGATGGGCGCGGCTGTGGTTCATTTTCGGCCCGCCACTGCGACATCAGCTGAATTCCCGGCGGAACGACCTCGAGCCCGGCGATGAACCGCGCGAACTCGTCCTTGGTGCGGTACTGGAACGCGATGCCCGCGCTGCGGAAGGCGCGGTCGGTGCCGACACCCTCGGGGTAGAAGTCGCGGGTCGGATGCTGCAGGGCCAGATAGCTGCCGGACGGCAGGGCGCCGAAGAGCCGGGCCACGATGCCCCAGGGGTCGTCCTCGTCCGGGATGAAGTGCAGCACCCCGAACAGCGTCAGCGCGACCGGCTGGGACAGGTCCAGCGTGCTGCGCAGCCGCGGATCGCTGAGGATCTTGTCCGGGTCGCGCAGGTCGGCGTGGATGTAGGCGGTGGCACCTTCGGGGCTGCTCGTCAGCAGGGCGCGCGCGTGCGTCAGCACGATCGGGTCGTTATCGACGTAGACGACCCGCGCTTCCGGTGCGGCCGCCTGGGCGATCTCGTGGACGTTGGGGCTGGTGGGCAGGCCGGTGCCGATGTCGAGGAACTGGCGGACACCCGCCTCCCGGGCCAGCCACGCCACCATGCGGCGCATCAGGGCGCGGTTCTCCCGCATGGCCGTCGCCAGATGCGGGTTGGCGGCCATCGCCTTGGCCGCGGCCTGGCGGTCCACGGCGAAGTTGTCCTTGCCGCCCAGGATGTAGTCGTAGATGCGGGCCGAGTGCGGGACGGACGTGTCGATGTCGGGCAGTTCCTCGCCCGCCTCGATCCCACGGAAGTCCCACTCGCCGGTCAACGGTCCGCCCGCCCGGCCGCGCCCGGTATCCGCGTGTCCCGCATCTGATGCCCTCAATTCTCGTGGTGCTGAGGGAGTTGATCGTAACCCGTTTGTCCCGCGCCGCTCACATCCCCCGGGCCAGTGAGGGTGGCCGCCGCCCCGCATCCCGCACTCGGCGGCTCCTCCCACACCCATGGCCCTCGGCGGCTCCTCCCACACCCATAGCCCTCGGCGGCCCTCTCACACCCATGGCCCTCAGCGGCCCAGCTGCTCGATCTTGTCCGCCTCCGGCGGCGCACGCCCGCGGGCGGCGGGCCGCGGGCGATCAGCTTCCGGGGGCCGGACGGCGATCAGCCGGGCCGGCCGGACACCAGCGACGCGAAGACCACGGTGCTGCCCAGGTAGTGGCCTGCTGTGGCGTCGAAATCGCCGCCGCAGGTGATGAGCCGCAGGGCTGCGCTGCTGGTCGGGCCGTAAATGGTGCGGGACGGGAAGCTGGACTTGCTGTACTCGCGCACGCCGGTGACCCGGAAGACCGCGGTGGTCCCGTCGGCCAGGCCGACGTCGACCTCCTCGCCGGGGCGGGCGGCACCGAGCCGGTAGAACACCGCCGGCCCCCGGTAGGTGTCGATGTGCCCGACGATGACCGATGGCCCGGGCTGCCCCGGCGTGGGGGAGTACTCGTACCAGCCGGCCTCACTGGGCTGCCCGAACAGCGGCGGTACCTGCATCGTTCCGTCCCTGGCCAGGCCGAGGCGCATCACCTTCGAGCTGACCGCCAGGGCGGGAATCTGCAGCGAGACGGGCACCGAGCGCGGCAGGGTGGGCCCGTCGGCGGCCTCCAGTTGCTGGGCCGTCTCGCCCGCCCAGGGCAGCGGGACCGATGCCGCTGGGGTCGGTGCGCCAGCCGGCGCCGATCCCGGGCCGGTCGCCCCTGCTGCCGAACGGGCCGGCTGCGGGGCATGATGCTGGCTGCTGACCGCTACGCCGATAGCGGTTCCACCCCCGATGATCAGGACCGCGGCTGCGATTAAGGCAGTTTTGGCCCGCGGCCTGCGGAGGGCCCTGAGATGGCCGTAATCGTCGTGCGTGCGGGGCATCGGAACTCCGATTCTCGCGGGGCCTCCTGCCCGGGCCGGCCCTCCGGCGAAAGGCACCGTTCCGGCCGAACCGGGGTCCGTCGGCCGTCGTTCCCTTGGTAGAGCGGCAAGACGGCTGTGGCTTCTGCCTTTATGTACGCATACCGGTCCACCCGAGTTCAATGGAGGAACCATGAAGCGTCACCGCAAAGCCGGGCCCCGGCTGGCCCTCGGCCTCGCCGCGGCCTGCTTCGCGATCTCCGCCGCCCTCGTCACGGCCGCCGCGGTGGCGAGCCCGGCGCAGGGGGCGACGGCGCGGGCCGCCGGTTTAACGGTATCGGGCCAGGACCGGGCCTTCATGGCCGCGGCCGCGCAGGCCAACATCGCCGAGCTGTCGATCAGCAAGAACGTCGAGTTTCGGGTGGCCGAGCCGCTGGACAGCGTGGCCGCCCGTTACGTCAGCGACCACACCACCGCGCTGGCCGAGCTGCGGCAGCTGGCGGCCGGGCTCGGTGTCGCCATCCCCGCGAGTCCCGGCTCGCAGCAGCAGGCCGAGGCGGCCCAGATCGAGTCGCAGTCCGGCCACAACCTGAACGTCGCCTTCGCCCAGGCCAGTGTGATCGCCCACGAGCAGGCCATCCTGCTGTTCCGGCAGGAGGCGGTGCTCGGCCGCAACTGGCAGGTGAAGGACTACGCCAGTGCCGCCATGCCGATGCTGAAGATGCACCTCAGCCTGGCCCAGCAGGCGGCGTCGGAGCTGGGCGTGGCGGTGGCCAAGATGCCGCAGGGCGCCCCGGCCACCGGCGGCGGCGGAACCGCGGGGGTCCAGCAGCTCTGGCTGTTCGGCCTGGGCGGGGCGGCCCTGCTGTCCGGGCTGGGTCTCCTGTTGCTCTGGGCGCGCAGGCCCGGGACGGCTACGGCGGCCGCCTGAGCCGTGGCTAGCTGAACTGGGCGCGTACCCCGAGGAGGCGAACCGGGCGGCGGCCGCTGAACCGGTTCAGGGCCGCCAGCGCGGCCTCCCGGATCGCCGTCGCGTCCACCGTGGGCCTGTCCAGCGGCTGCCGGTGCGTCTGCGTGATGAACGGCGCGTAGCGGACCTTGACGACCACCCGGACGGCGGGCCGCTCCATGGTCGCCAGCTCGGCCGCCACCAGCTCGGCCAGGCGCGCGACCTCCTCGGTCACGCGCTCCCGGTCCGCGATGTCCTCCTGGAAGGTGACCTCCCGGCCGTGCGACCGCGCCGGCTGCGGCGTGTCGTCCACGTCGCGGCGGCCCCGGCCCTGCGCGGTCAGCACCAGCCAGGGCCCGGTCGCCGGGCCGAACTGCTGGGCCAGCCCGCCCGGGTCGGCGGAGGCTAGCTCCCGCACCGTGTGCAGGCCGAGTTCGCGCAGCTTCCGGGCGGTCTTGGCGCCGATCCCCCACAGCGCGTCCGTGCGGCGGTCGCCCAGCACGTCGGACCAGTTCTCGTCAGTCAGCCGGAAAACACCCGCCGGCTTGCCGAACCCGGTGGCCAGCTTGGCCTGCAGCTTGTTCTGGCCGATCCCGACCGTACTGTCCAGCTGCGTGGCGTCGCGGATCCGTTGCTGGAGCCCGCGGGCGAATTGTTCCGGATTCTCTTCGTCGATCCCCAGGAACGCCTCGTCCCACCCGATGACCTCCACCACGGCGCCGGATTCGCGCAGGGCCGCCATCACCTCGGCCGAGACCGCCTCGTACGCCTCCCGGTCCACCGGCAGGAACACCGCATCGGGGCAGAGCCTGGCCGCCGTCCGCAGGGGCTGTCCGGAATGCACCCCGTACGCCCGCGCCTCGTAGGAGGCCGTGCTCACCACCCCGCGTTTGGCCGGATCGCCGTCACCGCCGACGATCACCGCCTGCCCGCGCAGCTCAGGGCGGCGCAGCACCTCGACCGCGGCGATGAACTGGTCGAGGTCCACGTGCAGCACCCAGGCAGTCACGCCTCACTATTACCCGCCTGAAGACGGGACGTACGCCCGTGGCGGTACCACACGGCACCGCTGCATACTCCCGGAGGTATGTATCCCCTCGCTGAACCGGTGACGGGCAGAACCGGCCGCCCCACGGCCCGCCGTCAGGCGGCCACGGTCAGGCGCCCGCCGTCAGGGGGCCACGGTCACGCGCCCACTGTCACGCGGCGAAGAACTGGCCGATTCCCAAGCTGAGTTCCGCGGTGTCCACGAACCCGTTACGGTCCAGGTCGAGCCGGCTGAACGCGCGTTCGGCCTCATCCGTGCTGGTTCCGCAGACCGCGGCGAGCTGCCGGTATTCCGCAGGGTCCAGGACCCCGTTGCCGTCACGGTCCGCCACCTGGATCAGCGCAACCGCCGCCGCGCGTACCGCGGTGTCGAAACCTGGCCGGTCCTCGATGGGACGGCTCAGGCCCGCGGCGAACTCATCCCGCGAGATTTCCTGGTCGCCGTTGGCGTCCATATGCGCCAGCATCACGTCGAACAGGGCCCGCTGCCCATTGGCCACCGCCCGGCCCAGCGCCGAATCGGGCGCGTAACCAAAGGTCTCGCACAGCTTGCGTGTCAGCTCCTCGCCGTCTTGGCGCTGCCAGACGCCGTTCCCGTCGGTGTCTACGATCGCGAACCGGTGTTCCCCGTCCGCCGGGCGGGGGAGCCGTCGCGCGTGATCGTGCCCTCCGGCCCGCCTGACCACCAGGCCCGCGAACGCGGTGATCAGCAGCACGGCGGCGACCACGGTCACCGAAATCCAGGCCGGGATGTTCACCGCCCAAGCCACCCCGGAGCTGTCCAGCGCCTCCAGCAGTAGTTTCACGCCGATGAAGGCACAGATGACGGCCAGGCCGACGTGCAGGTACACGATCCGGTCGAGTGTCCGGACCAGCAGCACATACAACTGGCGGAGCCCCATCAGCGCGAACACGTTGCACGCCACGATCAGGGCGGCGCTGGTCGTGATGCCGAAAACGGCCGGGATCGAGTCGAACGCGAACGCCACGTCGGCTAGCCCGATCGTGGCGGCCAGCAAAAACAGCGAGGTGGCCACGGGCCGCCCGGACCGCCAGACGATCAGGCGGTTGCCGTCATCGTCATCGTCATCGGCCTGCCGGATGCGGCGCAGCCAGGACCTCAGCCGGGTGTGCTGGTCCTCCTGCGGGCTGGCGGAGCGACCTGAGATCAGCCCGGCGGCGGTCCACAACAGGAACGCGCCCATCGGGTAGAAGAGCCAGCCGAAGCGGTGAATGGCGGCGGCCCCGGCCACGATGAGGACTGATCGCAGCACCAGGGCCAGCCCGATCCCCAGGAAAAGGACCCGATGCTGACGGGCCGCGGGCACCGCGAACCAGCTCATGATCACGTAGAAGATGAACAGATTGTCCAGGCTCAGGCTGTACTCGGTGAGGTAGCCGCCGTAGAACTGGCCCGCCAGCGGCCATCCGGCCGTCGCCCCGACCGCAAGCCCGAAGACCGCCGCCAGCGAAACGTAGACCGCAGCCCACCTGATCGCCCGGCGTACCGTGAACGACCCATGCCCGGGCCGGCCCGTCAGTACGATCTCCGCGGCGATCGCGGCCACCAGGCCGCCCGCCGCCACCGCCCATAGCCAGGCCGGGATCGTCATGCGGGCCGTTCCCAGGCGGAAGTCACATGCTTACTATCACCGTCACGGGTGACCGGTATCAAGTAGCGCGATGGGTAGCGCCGTCCGGCGGCACGCCCGAAGCCCCGCCCGACGGCCCGCCGGCGGGCCCGCCCGGGTACTCGTCGCACGCGGCGGCCTGCGCTAGCAGGGCTGCGGCGAGCCACCGTGCCTCGCTGGCCGTGAGGCCCGCCCAGGTGCCGCTTTCCGCCGCCGACGAGGCGCCGATACCGAGACTGACGCGCTGGGCCGGGTGGTGACTCCCGCCGAGAGAGAGATGGCCCACCCGCATGTCCCGGCCGCACGTGGTCCGGAAGCTGAGATGACGGCCGGTGCCGCCGTCGTCATCGGTTCCGGGGACCCTCGTGTCCATGGCAAGCCTCCGCGCCGCTGTGTTAATACCCGTTGGGGTATAACAGGCTCAGCATGGGAAAGCGGCCGCGCATTCCCGTCGTGGCTATCCGAACGGCGCCAGGCCGGACTCGTCAGGCGAGGGAGAGGAAGAGCTTCTCGAGCTGGGCGCGGTCGTTGCGGGCCGTGCCGTCGCCCCCGCCATCCTGCTCCTGTGCGGCGCATTGCTGGAGGCCGGTCGCGATGATCTTGAAGCCGGCCCGGTCGAGGGCCCGGGAGGCCGCGGCCAGCTGGGTGACGACGTCGGCGCAGTCACGGCCGTCTTCGATCATCTTGATGACGCCGCCGACCTGGCCCTGGGCGCGGCGGAGCCGCTTGATTACGTCCGCCATCATCTGGCCGTCCACGTCCACGTCCACGGCAACTCCCTGAGTGTCGGGCCCGGGCCGCCAGCACCCGAGGCTGTCAGTTGCCGGGGATAATGCAAAGATACCCTCAGGGGTACCAAGCCAACGCCAGGAACCGGCATGCCCGTCCGCGCCGCACGTCAAGGAGTGAGGCTGGCTAGGGCCCGGTCAGGCGCCTGCGGCCTCGTCCGCGATGGCTTCCCGGCCTGAAACGCGCCGGTGACCGGGCCGCCCTAAAGGTGGTGTGTCGCGAGCCTCAGTCCGCCGCGGCGGCGGTCGCCGGTCGTCGCTCGCAGGGCGGGAATGGTCTCGCTAGTCACAAGCCCGCGCTCGCTGGTGAGCTCGTCGATGACGTCAAACGCCGTAGCGATGCGCTCCGGCGTATCGATGACGGTCGTGACGGCCGGAACGTGGCGGCTTAGCTGCAGGACCCGGTCGCCGTGCGGCGCATGGTCGCCGTGAAAGCCCCAGATGCCGCGCTGGGTGGTCGCACCGCTGATCCCGGTGCTGCGCAGCCGGCGGACGATGGCCCGGTGGATCGGCTGGCCGTTGCGCCGGGCTGCTTCGGATGTGTAAACCACCAGCTTCTGCCATAGGGCCATGCCGTGATCGTCTACGCCGGGGAGAGCGTGCGGGCGGTCGAGGAGCTGCCCATCACGCTTGCACACGCGAACCCGTTCAAGGGTGATGACCGGTCGGTGCAGCAGGGCGCCCAGCTCGGGAAGGACCTGCCCGATCCGTTCCTCGGAACCTACTGCGATCACCATCATGGGGACTTCGGCGTTACGGCTGAAGAACTGGGCTCGTTCACGGCGGCCGTGGGCCGTGCCGTCGACGCCGAGCAGCGCGGTGGCGCCGGCCATGCCGCGACGATGCAGCAAGTCGCACACCGCCACAAAGGCGGGCACGCCGTGGACGCGTTCCTGGCGGCCAAGATAGGCGGTCAGCTTGGCCGCTTCCTGCAGTTTCTCCGCAAGCCCGATGGAACTGATCTTGTCGGTCAGCAGCCGGGCTCGCTCGAGGGTGGTGAGCCCGGGGCTATTAAGTTGCACCGTCCGATCAAGCACAGCTTCGATGCGCGAGCGGTTATCAACGGCGATCGCAATGAGCGGCAGATCCTCAGACAGTGTCAGGGAACGGTCGGTGCGCAGATGATGCTTGAGCCCGAATCCGTCGGTGCCGCGGAGCAGGATGCTGGCCGCGATCTCATGACGTGCGTACAAGTCGATCAGAGCGTCAGCGACGAATGCGCCGCCAGTACGGTGGCGTTCACCGAAATAACTGGTCAGCTTCAGGCAGTCCTCGTTCACAGCTGCGTTCCTATCATCCGGCCGAGCGCGGCGGCCGCGACTCCGAGCACGAGACTGGCGATCACATTGGCCGCGACTTTGCGGAGCTGGCGTTCCTCGGCCAGCCGCTCGGTTTCGAACATCCAGGTTGAGAACGTGGTGTATGAGCCCACCGCCGCGGTGCCCGCCAGCAGGGCCTGATCGTGGCCCAGTGCCAGCCCGGTGAGCAGGCCCAGTATCAGCGCGCCGGACAGGTTGATGGCGAGGGTGCCGAAAGGAAAGTCACGGCCGGAACCCGACGTCACCACCCCATCGACGAGGAATCGGACGACCGAGCCGGCTCCGCCGATCACGACGACACCGGCCCAGAGCAGCACGTTCATTTCCGGCTCCCCGCCGAAGGCGCCCGCCAGTGGCTGCCCAGCCACCTTGGCTCGGTCAGCTTCCGGCCGCTCACGGCCGCACCCGCACGCGGCGGACCATCGCCGTGGCCAGGTAAATGGCCGCGTAGCCAGCGGCTACGCTGGCCGCGGCGTAGCTGACAGCCAGGCCCCAAGCATGCGCGTCGATCATCTTGAGAATCTCGACCTGCATCGTGGAGAACGTGGACAGTCCCCCGCAGAGGCCGGTGCCCAGTAGCGGACGGCGGTAACTGGACAACGGCAGGCGCTCCTGGAGACGGGTGACGAAGTAACCGAGGAGGAACGCGGCCACGACATTGACGGCGAAGGTAGGCCACGGCCAGCTCGTTGCCGAGTGCGGGAAAGCCTCGGCGAGCGCCGCCCTCGACAGCGTGCCGATAGCGCCACCCGCGAAGATCGCGGCGATTTCCCGGCGGTCGATGTGCGGAAGTATCCGCTGCGCTGGCCGGTCCCGAATGCCGGCCGCAGCGGCGTTCGCGGTGGGCGACTCACCAAGGCCGGGAACAGATTCAGGCAACGCTAAAGGCTCCGTCCACATCGGATCTGAGGGAGAAGCCATCATGCGCGGCACGCGGCGGTTCGGGAGGCTGCATCCTGCACGTCAGGGCATCATCAAAGTCGCAGGTTCGTCCGGGCGAGCTCGACCAGCTCATCTCCTTCTCCGGACAGGATCGTCCTGGTCGCATACAGGGTGAAGCCCTTGATCTCGCCGTAGGTCAGCTTGGGCGGCAGGGCGAGCTCGTGCCGGGTGGTGACGTCAGCCACTGTGCTGGCCATCGTGTGCTCCTTCCGCAGTCAATCTGAGCCTTCGCCGATGACCTACGGTCGCACCCGCGCGCCGGCGGTCGCACCCGTGCCAGGCACTGGCCCTGTACCACCAGGGTCTTTCACGGGTGCGACCAGCGGCGGCACGCGCAATCGTGGAGAGCAGCACCGGATGCCGCCCCCGCGGCCGGCGCGGCGTGTAATGAGAACACCGGCCTTGCCACTGAACAGCCGGCGGCCACAAAGCACAAGATGGCCACAAAGCATAAGACGGGCACAAAGCATAAGACGGGCAGAGGGAACAAGAGGTCATGACTGACTCACTGAGCTACCAGGGAATTAGAGCGGCACCCCGCGGCCAGGCGAACACCCTTTTCGCGCAGACCATGGGCTACGTGGCGGTCACGGCTGGCCTCTTCGCGCTCGGCGCCTACCTGGGCCGCCACCTGTCCGGGGGCGTCGGCATCGTGGCGTTCATCGTGGCGTTCGCCTGCCTGATCGGCATGAACTTCGCGTCACGCAGGTCCCGGCAGCTGACGGTCGGGCTGCTCGCCGCGTTCGGCCTTCTGATCGGGCTGGCCTTCGCCCCAACGCTCGCGTACTACGCGAGCATGAACCCGCAAGCACTCTGGCAGGCGGGCGGCGCTACGGCCCTGTTCATCGCCGGGTTCGGGGCCGCCGGCTACGCCACCCGGCGCGACCTGTCCGCCATCGCCCGGATCTGCTTCTGGGCGCTGCTGGCCCTCATCGTGTTCGGCATCGTGCTGATCTTCGTTCATATCCCGGCCGGCGATCTGATCTACTCCGTGCTCGGCCTGGTCATCTTCGCCGGCTTCACGATGTTCGACTTCCAGCGGCTACGGCGCTCTCAGGACATCGATTCCGCGCCGCTGCTGGCCGCGTCGATCTTCCTCGACATCCTGAACGTCTTCCTGTTCTTCCTGCGGATCTTCTCGAGCTCGGAAGGGAACTGAGCGATTGTGAACAGCGCCGACGAGATCCTGGCCGCCTACGACGCCCTCCGTGCCGACCAGGAGGCGCTGTACAAGGATTTGCATCGGCATCCCGAACTGTCCCACCAGGAGCACCACACCGCCGAGCGCGTCGCCGGGCGGCTGCAGGAGCACGGCTTCACGGACGGGACGGTCAGCACCCGTTCCCGGCCGTTTATGTCCGCGGCTGACGGCATCAGGGTCACCGTGTACGGGCGGGGCGGCCACGGCTCGATGCCGCAGCACGCCATCGACCCGGTCGTGCTCGCGGCCATGATCGTCGTACGTCTGCAGACCGTCGTGTCGCGCGAAGTCGCGCCCGGCGACACCGCCGTCCTGACCATCGGCAGCCTCCAGGCGGGCACCAGGAGCAACGTGATACCCGACCACGCCGTCCTGTGACTCAATATGCGAAGCTATTCCCAGCAGACACGCCAGCACATGCTGACCGCGATCCAGCGGATCGTCCGCGCCGAGACCGAGGCCCTGACCACAGCCGCCCTCGCCTGGCTCGCGCCGCAGTAAGGACCGGGGCGGCCCGCACCGGGGCGGCCGGCCTTAACCGCACAGATTGGATCGCGGAATGCGCACCCGAAAGCACCCGATGACGCCGCTCGCGGCCGTCGCGGCGGGTCTCCTGGCCGGGGCCGTGGGTACCGTCTGCATGGACACGGTCTGGTACGTGCGGTACCGGCGCGGGGGCGGTAAGGATAGCCCCCTGGCCTGGGAGTTCCCGAAAGTTGACCGCTGGGACAAGGCCCCCGACCCCGGGAAGGCCGCCAAGCGCCTGATTGAGGGCTTCACGGGGCGCGAACTGCCGGACCGCTGGGCGTGGCTGACCAGCACCGTCGCGCACTGGGGCTACGGATCGGGGTGGGGGGCGCTGTACGGCGTCGTGGCCGGGTCACTGCGCAAGTCCCGTCCCGGCTACGGCGTGCCGTTCGGCGCCGTGGTGTGGAGTACGGACTACGTGACCCTGCCGATCGCCGGGATCTATAAGCCGATCTGGGAGTACGACGCAAAGACGCTGGCCAGGGACCTGAGCGCGCACCTCGCCTACGGCGCGGGCACCGGAACCACTTTCTGGCTGATCGCCAAGATCTGGTAACCGGCGCTCGCATTCGCCCAGACCATCCAGGCTGTCGGCGCAGCGTCGGCATCCGCTCCGTGGCGAGCGCGCCGGACATCTCGGGCCGCGTTGTCCGCGGCCTCCCCGGCCGGGTCGCTGATCTTGCCGTCGCCGAACGGGAACTCCCGCTGGGCATCTGTGCCGCAGCTCGACTATCTCGGCCATGTGCGTGAACTGATCGCCTGCTACGGCTGGGCCGTGCAGGGCGGGCAGCCGATCCTCGGGGTGCGCGCTGCTCGGTCAGTACGGCGTAACGCGTCTGCGCGAGCGGTCGTCGCGCAGGTGCCCGCACGGCCGGGCGAGGGCTTCCGGAACCTCGTCGACCGGCAGCAGAACCCGGTCTGCACCGTCAGGCTCGGGGCTCGCCTGGCTCCAAAATCCGTCAGCTGACCGATGTCTTTCAATGCAACTTGCAGCACCATTTGTCCTGAAACCGCACCGAGCACTTCACTATTTTGCTCGGGACCTTCCTGGCAGCAGGGGCGCAGAGTGACCAGCGCTCTCCGGGACCAGCTTAAGCCGGCCCACTAAGGAACCCGATGAACGCGATTGAGGAACCCGATGAACGCGATGGCGCCGACCCGTCCGACTGAGCTATCCGACCGCCGCGTCCGGCTGGCCACGGGACCGGCCGCGGCGGGCGAAGCCCGCGGCCAGGTCCGGGCGGCCATCTGTACCTGGGATGTCCCTGTCGACCCGGACGTCGCGGTCCTGCTCACCAGCGAACTGGTGACCAATGCCATCATGCACGAGGCGAGCGGAACCATCACGCTGGTCATCAGCTGCTCCTGTGATCAGCTACGCGTTGAAGTCCACGACACGTCGTGCTTCATGCCGGTGCTGGTGGACGCCCCAGCCGACGCGGAGACCGGACGGGGCCTGATGCTGGTCGGCGCCCTGTCGGATGGGTGGGGCTCTTACCGGACCCCGGTGGGCAAGGCCGTCTACTTCATGCTAGCGTTCCGGCCCGGCCTTGGCCCAGGGCGGCGGCCCGCCGGGGTTGCGCACGTGGGGACTGTGAGCCGTGAATCCTCGGTAGTTCGCCGGATCCACTGAACGCGTCTGTGCTTCCCGCGGCGCGATCATTTCGGCGCGACGGTGCGCCGGGCGGACTCACGGGCAATGTCTATCCGCGAATGGACGTCGAGCTTCTTCAGAATGTGGGAGACGTGGGTCGCGACGGTCCGTCGGGACAGCAGCAGCTTGGCGGCGATCTCCGGGTTGGACAGTCCCTCCTCGACGAATGCGGCGATCTTGATCTCGGTCGCCGTGAGGCTGTCCCAGCCACTCCGCGCGCGCCGGTGTCTGGCGTGCGGCCCGCGCCGGATGCCGTGGGCGCGGAACGTAGCCTGTAGCCGGGCTACGTCCGCGGCCGCGCCAAGGGAGGTGTAGACCTCCACGGCACAGGTGAATGCGGCCCGCGCCTGGCCACGGTCGTCGGCGTCGACGAAGTGCCCAGCGGCCGCCTCCAGCGCTTTCGCGCTCATCAGCGGTCTGCTGGCGTCGTCGTACCGCTCCGCGGCCGCGAGCAGCCGCGGGGCGTCACGGTCCAGCAGGCCGCGGCAGTAGAGCGCGTTCGCCTGCCGGTGCGGGATCTCCGATTCGGCCGCGAGCGCGGCGGCGTCGCCCGTGAGGGCCTGTGCGGTGTTCAGGTCGCCGGTCTCGGTGGCGAGGCGGACGGCGTCGGCCATCAGGTCCTCGATCTCCTGGATTTCTTCGGTGTTGCCGTCGAAGCCACCGGTCAGCGCAGCGAGCGCCTCCGGTAGCGCGCCGTCGTGCTCGCAATCCAGGCTGCGGGCCAGGGCGAAAGGTGCAATAAGCCGGTGCCCGATCCGTTTGGCATGCGGGACGGCAGCACGCAGGTGATGGCGGGCCGCGCTGATCTGACCGCGATGGAAGCAGATCACGGCGGCGATACCGAGCTCACCGCAGGCAGCAAGGGGTTCCTTGAGGTCCTCGGGCACGATCGCCAGTTCGGCCAGCGCGTCGTCCCAGCGCCCCGTTTCGTAGAGGAACTGACCGAGAGCGCCGTGCGCCTGAGCCAGCCGGAATGTCGTGCCGACCTGGTCGGCGAGATGCCGGGCCTGGCCGGCCGCGGCGAAGGCCAGCTCGTACCGGTCGAGGCCGGCCAGCCTTAGCGCCTGGTTGATCTGCAGCAGCAGGCGCAGGTCGGTCAGCGCCGGATCGGCCTGGGTCACGGTCAGCGCCCGGTCATACAGCGGCAGCGCGTCCGCTGGATGGCCCCGTGCCGCGGTCACGAGCGCCAGCACATGCAACGCCCAGCCCATGGCCCAGCGGTCATCCGCCTCCGACGCGGCCGCGAGCGCTGTGGTGGCGACCTGGCCGGCCTCGTCGAGTTCGCCGAGGTACTTGCGCGTCCGCGCGGCCAGCACGAGCAGCCGGGCCCGGTGCCGGGCCGACAGGCCGGGAGAGGCCAGCGCGTGTTCCAGGGTGGCCAGGGATTCCGCGGACGAGCCGGCCAGCATGCGGCATTGGGCCAGTGTCCAGTGCAAGTCCACGAGGAGATCGGGTTCGGCGGCGTACTCCAGCACGCGGCTGACCACCTGCTCGGCGCCTGCCCGGTCGCCGACGCGGTAGAGAGCATCCGCGAGCCGGCTGGCCAGCCAGCCATTCTGGGCCGAGCCCGCCGGGGAGTCGGCGACGGCCCGGGTGAGCAGGTCCGCCGCCACCCCGGGCGCCTGGCCGACCAGCAGGTCCGCGGTGCGGGCCAGCCAGTCCAGCATCCACTCATCCACCTGCTCGGTGGCCGCGCCCGGCCCGTTGGCCGCTCGCAGCATCTGCCGGGCGACCCGGTCGGCCGGCGCGCCCGCCTCCGCCAGGGCGCGTCCCGCGTCGCGGTGCCAGGCGGCGCGCACCGGCGCCGGCATTTGCTCATACAGCGCCGCCCGGATCAGTGGATGCCGGAACCCGAGGCCGGTGCCGGACTCGGCCAGCACCCCGGCGGCACACGCCTCGTCCACCGCTGGGATCAGGTCCGGCACACTGCGGCCCAGCACGATCGCCAGATCGGGGACCGCGAACTCCACCCCGAGCAGCGCCGCCGCCTTCAGTGCCTCGCGCACCGGCCTAGCGACGAAGCCGAGGCGGTCGGCGATGGCCGCGGACAGGGAGCTCGGCGCGGAACCGCTCGCCAGCGTGGCAGCGCCCGCTTCGGTGACGGTCAAACCGGAGCCGCGGGCCAGCGCCGCAACCAGCTCGGTGACATACAGTGGGTTGCCCGCCGCCCCACCGGCGAGCCGCAGCAGGTTGCCGTCCGGCTGGCCGCCGGCCAGGGCCGCTACCAGGCCGGCCACCGCCTCCCCGGTGAGCGCGGCAAGCTGGAGCCGCGCGGCGTTGCTCACGACACGCCGCAGCGCCAGGAGGTCATCCCGCTGAGGGACCGGGCGCGTCATCCCGATCAGCAGCAGCGGCATCTGCCGCGCCGACCGCGCCAGCCTGCCCCACAGGGTGATGCTGGCCGGGTCGGCCCATTGCAGATCGTCGACCACCAGGACGGTCGGCCGCACCGTGCACTGCTCGGCGACCAGGGCCAGCAACTGTTCCGCCAGCGCCGCCGGCACGTCTGTGCCGCGGTCGGCGGGGATCTCACCGCGCAGGAGCCGGACGATCGTGTTCCGCCGCGGATTCGCAGCGGGCTCCCTTACCCCCAGCCCGTCGAGGAACGGCACGAGCGGCAGCGCCTGACCCAGCTCGTCACCGGCCCCCCAGAACACCTGACAGCCGGCCTGCGAGGCCTCCGCGACCGCCGCCCGCACCAGCGCGGATTTCCCGATGCCCGGCTCGCCCTCGATGAGCACCGAACTGCCGTGCCCCAGGGCCACCTCTTTTAACAACCCGGTCAGTAGCGCCATCTGGCTGTCGCGGCCGAACAGGACACCGGCCGACGTCACCGGAGACATGGGGCGAACTGTACTACCAGAACGTCTTCCGAACAAGCAGGTCGTTTTCGGACATTAATTCGGGTCGATTCTAATTACTCCGGTGACTCTTTCTTGCATCATGCAATGAAAATTTCATTACGCCTTGCGCAGCATGTGTTCGCGGCATTTTCCTGAATGGTAAACATGAATATTGCGCTCCAAAAAGTCGTGTGGTATCGGCATTGAAAAGAGTTTGGATGCCGGCTTACGCTGGCAAATGAAATAGCCGGAGACCGGCAATAACTCCAGATGACTCAGATGTGCCGTGCGGGCCGACGAGGCTATGCGACAGGCCGCTGACGTCGGTAGATGTGATGGAGGAATGAATCATGGGCATTAGGCGACGCATCGTCATTCCCGTTATCCTGGCCCTCGGCACAGTCGCATCCGCGGTGACTGTCTCGGCCGTGCCCGCGGCGTCTAGCGCCTCGGTGGTAGCGGCGGCCTCACACGTGAGACCGCAGTTTTCCTATGAAGGATGACATTACCTGTCGCACGACTAAGGGCCTGCCGCTCATTCAGCTAATCGGCGGCAGCCGATCGCATTATTGGCGTGTAACTGGATAGGTGCGCCGGCAAGCTTGATGACCGATGTCCTGCTCACCGTCCACCCCCGGCGCGGGGTCAAAGGGATGGACGCTGCGGGAGTCCTGCCACGGTTCACCGGCCGTCGCGGTGCATGACGCCTGGGCACCGTACGACACCTACACCGACGCCACCCACGCCCTGTGCAACGCCCACACCGTCCGCGAAGTGGTCTACGTCATCGACACCGCGCCCACCCACGTCGTCGGCCTGGCCGACCAGGCCATCACCGCCATGGTGAAGATCAAGGAACTCATCGGGCAGGCCCACGACCACGGGCGCGAACCCGACACCGAGGCCGTCCACGCCCACCGGCACCTGCTCCGCTCGGCCGCGGTAGTGGGAAAGACCGCGACCTCAGCCCGCGCCACGAAGCTGGAACGCAAACACCACGCCCTGTTCACCCGCCTGATCGATCGGTGGGATGACTACCAGCGGTTCACTACCGGCCCAACGATCCCCTGGGACAACAACCCGGCCGAGCAGACGATCAGGATGCCGAAACTGCGGATCAAGGTCTCCGGCTGCCTGCGGACCCTGTCCGGCGCCGAGGAATTCGCCGCGATCCGCTCCTGCACCGCCACCGCTGTCCGCCACGGCCAGAACATGCTCGACGTCCTCATCCAGGCCGCGGATCTCAACCCCTGGACCCCGACGCCACCAACCTGACCCAGCCGCCGGCCACAGCGGCCGATTCCACCCGTGCCCGCAAGCCGGGACCCGAGCCTGTCCGGCTGCGATGTTGCCGGAAAGAGAACTCTCTGGTCCTCGTGACCTCTGCGGGCTCTCTACCGGCCGGCCCATGTGGTGGGCGGCGGCTCAGAAACGGCACCTGTCCTGGCTGCGGCGATCGTCATGGACCCGGTGGGGGTCGTACACGCCGGCACGGGCGGTGCGACGCCACGGACGGGCCAGGTTGCCCACCCCTGATTGGACATCGACGATCGCCAGCGACGCCGTGCCGCCGGCACAGCGGGCCCGCCAGTCTCCGTGCGGATCGATCACACCCGAGGCTGCGGCGTGCGCATACAACCCTGTTCATGCGGGTCCGGTACTCTCCGGCTATCGTCGTGCACCCCGGTCGGGTTGCAGGCGGTATGCCTCCGCCCATGCTGGGCGCCGGGGGGCGAGGTTCCGTCCCTGCCCGTGGGGGTATTAAAGTTTTACTAATTGTTACTGTGAAATGTGCGTTAGCTCGCACTACTTTGCCCACGCGGTACCCGGGAGGTGGGACGCCCGATGCCCGGGTCAGGAAGCCCCGAGGTGCGGCGGCGCCGGCTCGCTGCCGAACTCCGCGAGATCAGGGAGAGCAAGAACAAGAACGGGGAAACGGTTGCTGCCGCGCTGAACTGGTCGCCTTCCAAGATCAGCAGGTACGAGCGGGCCAGGACGAGCCTGCGGCCTCGGGAAGTCGAGAGACTGCTCGACTACTACGGGATCACGGGGACCCGTCGCGCACACCTTCTCGCGCTCGCTGAGGATGCGACGCAGAAGGGATGGTGGGAAGAATTCGGGGACAGCCTTACCGAGGACTACCAGCAATTCATCGGCCTCGAGAACGAGGCAGCTTCTATCGCCATCTGGCATGTTGTTGTCGTACCGGGTCTCCTGCAGACCGAAGCTTATACCAGGCACATAATCAGCAGCTACAGCAGGGTCGAGCCGAACCCGCCGGGCATGATTGGGCGAATGGTCAGGATCCGCATGCGGCGCCAGCAGGCATTGAATCGCCAAGGGCTTCAGCTGTCGGTTGTGCTCGATGAATCTGTTTTAATGCGCCGGGTCGGTGATGAGTCGGTGATGTATGAGCAGCTTCAGCGTCTTGCGCGCGAGGCCGACCGGCCGAATCTGAGGCTGCAGATTCTCCCCCTTGATGCGCAGCAGACTGCCTTCGGGGAGTCCTTTGTCATATTCGGGTTCGGGGCAGATGATGATGCGGTTCTCCATGATGTGGTCAGCACCGAGCATATGAGGAGCGGAATCACCGTGCAGGGGGAGAAGGATACATACCTGCACCGGCTGGCGTTCCAGATGCTGGCCGATGCGGCGCTCGACCCGGTGGCGTCCAAGGAGCTCGTGCTCGAAACAGCGGAGTCGCGCTGGTCGGGTGCCCCGCGGCGCGCTAAGGCGTGATGACGTAGCCGTCCAGCCCCGATGCCTGCGGTGATGGCCTTCTGACGTGATCGTTCCTGGCCCGCCCTGACGGCCGGGAAGTATGACTTCTTTCTCGCCGGAACAGCCCAGCGGCGCCCGCTGGGCTGACGGGCGCCGCCATGTCTGCGCACGGTTGAGGTGTGTGTCGAACCGTGGGCATCACAGATACTTACTGTGCTCTAGTGTCAATTGATGTGAAAGTGACATTAGAAGCTTAGTGATGTCTGCTACTCTCAGAGTTGAGTGACTACTTTGGGTAAATGCGTAGATACAGCATGTAGTCACCATTTTCCGGATAATTCACACCAATCAGTGAGGTAGTAACGTGGGGCCAACGCTCGGAGATTCGCCCGAAAGACTGGGTTCAGGTTCGTCTTGGGTTAAGAGTTCGCTGAGTTTCGCCAACGGCAACTGCGTCGAGGTGGCGAGTCTACTCGATGGCACGATCGGTATTCGCAACAGCAGGGACTCCGAAGGGCCGGTTCTCCGGTTTACACCGGACGAATGGCACGCATTTCTCGGCGGTGCACGAAAGGGAGAATTCGACAGTTTCGGCAGGGACTGACCGCCCAGGCAAAGCGTCGTAGCGTTCTGCTTGTCAGAGCTGTCGATCAGAACACAGGCGGAGAGCCCCGTTGAGAGGGGCTCTCCGCTTCTTGGTACCGCCGCTGGCCGCCGCCGTGGATAGAGCCGAACGGTACTTCACCGGGACCGCCATTGACGCTGGTGACGGCGAAGCGAGCTGGAGGTGGCCCGGCTTAAGACATCCGTCAGCTGACGGATGTCTTGCTATGCAACTTGCATGAGACTTGCCCTGCAAGTGATGGCGTGATCCGGCGTGCGACCGGTGAGCGGATCTTCAGGCCGCAGCTTCAGCGTGCCGGATCCGCCCGCTGCCCGCGACGGCGGAGAGAGGCGGGACCGTTGGACGTTGCCCGGCTGCGGGAAAGCTTCGCCCATATCACGGTGCACGGTGACGAGCTAGCGCTGTTCTTCTACTCCGACCTGTTCCTGAGGCATCCGGAGGTGCGGGGCATGTTCCCCGTCTCGATGGCGGCACAGCGCAGCCACTTCGCCGACGCCCTGGTGAAGATCGTTTCCCAGGTAGACAGCGTTAATGATCTGACCGCGTTCCTTCAGGGCCTAGGCCGTGATCATCGGAAGTTCGGCGTTATCGCCAAGCATTATGACGCGGTGGGCGCCAGTCTGCTGGCGACCTTGGAACATTTTTCCGGGCCGGCCTGGTCGCCGGAGCTGGCCGCCGATTGGAGGGCGGCTTATCAGCTCATCGGCTCCGTCATGACGGCGGCGGCGAGCGCGGACGAGCAACTGCGGCCGCCCTGGTGGCGGGGTACAGTCGTGGCCCACGAGCCGAGGTCCTTCGATGTCTCCGTGCTGTTCGTCCGGCCGGAGCCGCGAATGGACTACCTGCCGGGGCAGTCCGTGGCGATCGAAAGCCCCAGCCGCCCCAGGCTGTGGCGCTACTACTCCATGGCGAACGCACCGCGTCAGGACGGGCTACTGGAGTTCCACATCCGGCTGATCGACGGCGGCGCGGTGAGTATGGCGCTTACCAGCAGGACGGTCGCCGGTACCGAACTCAGGCTCGGACCTCCCGTCGGGGTTCTTACGCTGAGTCAGCCCATCTCCGGCCGGGACCTCTTGCTGGTGGCGGGAAGTACCGGGCTTGCCCCGCTAAAAGCCATTCTCGACCAGATAGCCACGCTGTCGCAGCGGCCGAAGGTACACCTGTTCTTCGGTGCGCGGACCGCCGACGGACTCTATGACCTGGAGAGCCTGGAGAAGATGGCCGCCGAGTACTCGTGGCTGACCATCACGCCAGTCGTGTCGGCCGGGCCCAAGTTCGCCGGCGAGACCGGCAGCCTCCCGGACGTAGTGGCCCGGTACCGGGATTGGTCGGGCCGCGACGCCTACCTGGCCGGCCCGACCGAGATGGTCCGGGACGCTGCCGCTCAGCTGGCCTCAGCGGGTATGGCGCAGGATCACATACACATCGAGGATTTCGGGTGGTGCGAGCCTTGACCACAGCATGGTTCGACGAGCAGAGCCGGATGACCCCCGGAGAGCTGCAGACCGCGACGTTTCCTATGTCGCGGCTGGGGCGACGTGGCTATGAGGAAGAGCCCGTCCGGGAGTTCCTGAGCGCGGTGCACGCCGAGTTCGTGTGTCTGGTGAACGAACGGACGTCACTGTGGCAGGAAGTTCAGCGGCTCCGCCGCCGGATCATCGCCGGAGAGGCCGACGGCGATGGGCAGACGGTCCTGTTCGGTGAGGCGGACGCGCACGTACACGCGGTGCGGATACTGTCAACCGCGCAGGTCACCGCCGACAAGTACGTGGCCGATGCCCAGGATTACAGCAGCCGGCTAACCGAGGAGACCAGGCTGCGCCGCGATGAGATCATGCAGGAGGCCCAGCAGTACTCGGACAAGCTTCTGGAAGATGCACACGCCAAGGCCCGCGAGGCAGCGGTTTCCGCGCTGAACGGGGCCGCGGCGCCGCAGGCCGGCGAAGAGCAGCGGGCCGCGCAGGCGGAACTGGCGTATCTGCGCACCTACAGTGACGTCTACCGGGCGCACCTGCGCGCTTACACCGAGGGAATCCTCCGCGGCATCGAGGAGTGGGAGCGCAAGGAAACAGCCTCACTTGCCGAAGCAGCACAAGCTGCGTCAACTGCCGGGCCGCGGCCAGGCGGGCCAGCTGCCCTCGCGCCGCCGATTGATGGCCACGCATATCTGCGCCACTGAAAGGACGCGGACAGCGGCTCCATTTAGTCCAGCCGACCGCAAGCGCGCCCCTAATGGTGACCATTAGGGGCGCGCCTTCGTGTCGGCCGTCAGCTCCTTATGAGACGCATAGGTGCTGAGCGTGATACTGGGTTACCACAAAAAGGTATCAGGCTTGACGCGAACGGAGCTGGTCAGGTAAGTGCTGGCTGCGGGACGATTGGCAGCTGCCCCGTGATGGGCGCTGGCCTGGTCGCCGGTGCCGTGGCCTGCGGTTACGGCGCCCTCGGCACCGAGACCGCCGAGCACGAGAGCGAGAATGAGAATGCCGCGCGCTGCCCGGCCCGGCGGATCGGTTCGCGTTACTCCCGCCTGGCTCTGGGCCGGATCGGTTCGTGCCTGCACATTGACAGGCGGAATCCACTTATGAGTCTTCATCGAGGCGATCCCTTATCGGTATAGATATGAGGTCTGCGCAGAGTGTCTCAATAGCGAAACTACCGCAGTATCCGGCTCTTTATGAGCCATTCGGATGAATCCGCACGACTATTTTCTTAGCCGCGCTTTGGTATCGTCCTGAGCCCGCACATGTCCATATGTGCTCGCCTCGCACTAAATGGTCACTTGAGGCGATCACGGCGAAATAGGTTCGGGCAGCGAGGCTTTCCTGGCCGAGAGATGAGCTTCCGGGCCGGCCCGCGGACGATCGGACTGCCTGTCGGCGAGCATGGCGCCTTAGCAGGAGAAGTCTCACCGGGCGCACAGCCAGCCGGCCGTGAAATTGCGGTGAAAGTTGCGTCGCAAGCCAGCGGCAGCGGCATTTGCCGTTTCGCTAATTCTCTGTGGCTACGGGTGGGAAATCCGGACCGGGGGTATTAGCCTCAATAAGGATACTTTGGCACATTCCTGTTCGGGTATCAGCTACGACCTGTCGACGGGCGGCAGAAGGTGTAAAGCGATCATGGAATTCCGGGCCCTAGGACCGATTGAGCTCTGGTCGGCCGGACGGCGACACGATCTTGGGCGCGCCCGGGCGCGATCCATCCTGGCCATGCTCCTGCTGGCGCCGCGCGCGCTGGTCCCGGCCGAGACTCTCATTGACCGGCTGTGGGATACGCGGCCCCCGCCCAAGGCCAGGGACAGCCTTTCGGTCTATGTGGCGAGGCTCCGGGCCTCGCTCCGGCAGGCCGTGGGAGACGACGTGCGGCTGGTGGGGCGGGCGCAGGGCTACCTGCTTGAACTCGATCCCGAGACGGTCGACGTGCATCAGTTCCGCCGGCTGCGCCGGCAGGCGGATGCCCTCGCCGCCAGCGGCGATAACGAACAGGCCGCCGGGCTGCTGCGCGAGGCGGACGGGCTCTGGCGCGGCCAGGCGCTGGCCGGGATCGGCGGCGACTGGGCCGCGCGGATGCGGGACGCCCTCGAGGAGGAGCGCCGGGCCGCCATTCTCGAGCGGGCCGGGTACGAGCTGGAGCTCGGCCAGCACGCCGATCTGGTCGGTGAACTTCGCCAGATGCTGGTTCAGTACCCATCGGACGAAACGCTCGTCGCCCACCAGATGACCGCGCTTTGCCGGAGCGGACGGCCGGCCGACGCCCTGAGCCTCTACCGGGAAACCCGTGGCCGCCTGGTTGAGGAGCAGGGTACGGAACCCGGGGCGATGCTGTCCGAGCTTCATCAGCGCATCCTGAGCCGCGACGCCGGGCTGGCCGTCAGGCCATCCGGCCGGCGCCCGGCCGGAGCGGCACCGCCCGACACCCTGCCGCCCGAGACGGCGGAATTCGTGGGCCGCGATCATGAGCTCGCATCGCTCACCGGGGAGCACAGCGGCATCCCGGGGATCGCCATCATCGAGGGCATGCCGGGCGTGGGAAAGACCGCGCTGGCGGTTCGCGCGGCCCGCCTGGCCTCCGGGCAGTACCCGGACGGGACGCTCTACCTCAACCTTCATTCCAACGATCCCGGGAGTCTCTCGCTCGACCCGGCCGAGGCACTGCACCGCCTGCTCGAGATGATGTCCGTGCCGGCCGCGCAGATACCGGAAACCGTCGGCGAGCGCACCGCACTGTGGCGGGCCTACCTCAGCCGGCGTCGCGCCGTCGTGATCCTGGACGACGCGGCCGGGCATGACCAGATCGGCCCGCTCCTGCCGGTGACGAGCCGCTGCCTGATCTTGATCACCACCCGGCGACGGCTTCCCGACCTCGGCGGCCGCTCGCTGACCCTCGACGTACTGCCGGCCGACGAGGCCGTCACGTTGTTCCGGCGGATCATCGGCGAGAGCCGGGCCGCGGACGCCGATCAGATCGCGGCGGCCGTGGAATTGAGCGGGCGGCTGCCGCTCGCGATCCAGCTCACCGCCAGCCGGATCGCCCGCGTTGGCCCGCCGGGCCTCAGCGGCCTGGTCGACGAACTGTCGCACTCCCCAGCGCGGCTGGCTGACACCGGTGTGGCGGCCCTCGACACCCCCGAGGTGATAGCCGCCTTCGATCTGTCCTACCGTGCGCTGGAGCCCGACCATCAGCAGTTCTTCCGGCGGCTGGGCATCAGTCCGTGCGCTAGTTTCAGCCTGCTGGCGGCGGCCGCCCTGGGCGGTGGTACCCTCGCCGAGGCGGAGAAGGCGCTGGTCGCCCTGCTGGATTATCACCTGCTGACCCAGACCCCCGGCGGACAGTTCCGCTTCCACGACCTCATCCACGGCTATGCGGCCACGCGCGCCACCGAAGATGACTCCGGGGCCGAGCAGCGGCAGGCCGTGAGCAGGCTCCTCGACTACTACCTGCACACCGCCGACCTGGCCGACCGGGTCCTCCACCCGCTCCGGCGCCGGGGTCCCGCGGCTGGTACTCGGGTGCCGGCGGGCAGCCCGGCCCTGGGTACGCGGGAAGACGCGGCAGGCTGGCTGGAATCGGAGTGGCGCAACATCCTGCAGGCCGCGCGCTACGCGGGCCGGCACGAGTGGAAGCACAAGTGCGCCGACCTCATCGACCTGCTGACGGACTTCATGGAGATCAGGGCGTACTGGGACGAGGCGGCCGCCGCCCATGCCCTCGCCCTGCAAGCCGGCCGGGATATCGCTGATCCGGCCCGGACCGCGCGGGCGGCGCTGGCCCTCAGCGCGGTGCGCCAGCAGACCGGCCGGCACGAGGCGGCGATCCCACTGGCTGAGGAGGCCGCGGCCATCTACCGGTCGCTGGCCGACCGGAGCGGTGAGGCCGGGGCCCTGGACCAGATAGGCCAGGCTCACCAGCGCACCGCCCGTTCCCGCGAGGCGCTCGCCTATTTTTCCGAAGCTCGGATGCTGTACCGCGCGGCCGCGGACCTGCGCGGCGTGGCCGATACCTTGAGCCATTCCGGTATCACCTGCTGGTTTCTGGGCCGTTACCCCGAGGCCAACGCATCGATGCGGGAGGCGCTGTCGCTCTATCGTGCCGTCGGCGACCGGCGCGGCGAAGCGAAGGCGCACAACAATCTGGGCCCGGTACATCTGTCCAGCGGTCATCATCGGGACGCGCTCGACGCCTACCAGAAAGCTCTGCAGATATTTCGGGAGATAGGCGGACCGCAGAACGAGGCGGCCCTGCACCATAACATTGGCGGCGTCCACCGCTACAAGGGCAGCTACTCCGAAGCACTGGCCGCCTGCCGGCGGGCCCTCACGATATACCGGGACATCGGTGACCTGCCGCGTGAAGCCGAGGTGCTCAATGACATCGGCGCGATCTACCAGAGTGCCTCGTGCTACGACGAGGCACTTGTTCATCATCAGCGGGCGCGTCTGATCGCCGAGGATATTGGGAACCTGTCCCAGCAGTTGGTCGCCCTTCGCATGATCGCCGACATATATCGCGAGTCGGGCCGGTATGCGGAAGCGCTCGATCATTATCACGCCGCTCTCAGGTTGTCGAGAGAGATCGGCGAACCATACGAGGAAGGCAAGATCCTCGAAGGAATCGCGGAAGCGATGCTGGACACACAGCGGTTCGATGCCGCGCGGATTGCCTTGCGGCAGGCCCTGGACATCTTCGAACGGCTCGGCGTGCCAGAGGCAGAGTCAGCGCGGATACGCATAGAGACCACGGCCCGCGCCTTTGCCGCCCGCATATCGTAGCCCGGCGTACCGCCGCTAGCCCCGCTTGACGGCGCAAGGTAAGCGTCAAGGAGAGGGCAAGATGACCGCCCAAGCTGGTAGCACACGATCGTGCTGCGGTCTGAGGTAGCCGGAAGTCTCAGGCTGCCCGCTATTGAGGGCCGCAGCACCTCGGGGCTACCGGGGAGGTCTCCGTGGACCTGAACCAAGTCCGTCCGGGTTCTCGCTGGCGCATTCCTGGCCGGGGCCAGCCGCGGGGCCGCGCCCTCGGCCTGGAACCGGGCGATGGGTCGCCGGCATTCCCGCCTCCGTACGCCTGCCCGGTGGCGGGAGACGAAGCTGGGACCGGCTTCGCCGCTAACCTGGCCTCGATTCCAGCTGAGTGGTCCGGGACAGGCTATGGCCCGTCCTCCCTCGACGGCCTGCTGGCCAGCGCCGAGCAGTTCATCACGCTGTTCTACAGCGAGAATCGCCTCGGGTCGCCCGACCGGCGGCTCTGGCACGTTCGCCGCAGGATCGAGACGTCGGGTACGTACTGGCACACCCCGGCTGAACTGGAATTTGGCGCCCGTGTCGGCTGGCGGAACAGTTCGCGATGTATCGGGCGGCTGTACTGGCGCAGCCTCCGGGTGCGAGACCGTCGCGAGGTCACCACGGCACCGGACATCGCCGCCGAGTCCGTCACGCACCTGCGCGAGGCGACTAACGGTGGCCGGATCCGGCCGGTGATCACCCTGTTCGCGCCGGACGCGCCGGGTCGGCCAGGACCCCGGATCCTCAGCTCCCAGCTCGTTCGGTACGCGGGCTACGAGACGGGCTACGGCGCCGTCATCGGGGACCCGGCGAATACCGGTCTCACCCGGCTTGCCCACGATCTCGGCTGGCCGGGCAGGCGGCCAGCCGGCCGGTTCGACATACTTCCGCTGCTCGTGCAGGAGGCCGGCGCACCCGTCACGGTGCACGAGATACCCGCCGACGCGGTGCTCGAGGTACCCATCGAGCATCCGGAGTTTCGCTGGTTCGCCAACCTCGGGCTGCGGTGGCACGCCGTGCCGGTCATCAGCGACATGTACCTGGACGTCGGCGGCATCTGTTACCCCGCCGCGCCATTTAATGGCTGGTATATGGGCACGGAGATCGGATCGCGTGACCTCGGCGACAGTGGCCGCTACGACCAGCTGCCCGTGGTCGCCGCCCGCATGGGCCTTTCGGTGGCCAGCGACCGGAACCTGTGGAAAGACAAGGCAATGACCGAGCTCAACCTCGCGGTCCTGCATTCGTTCAGCGCCGCCGGCGTCACGATCACCGACCATCACACCGAGTCGGTCCGCTTTCTCCAGCACATAGAGCGGGAAGAACGGCACGGCCGGGCGTGCCCGGCTGACTGGACCTGGATCGTGCCGCCTGCCGCATCCTCCGCGACCCCGGTCTTCCACCGCAATTATCAGGATTTCGACCAGACACCGAACTTCTACCGCCACCCGGCGCCTGCCGAGTGGACATCGGCCGGCTTGGACGATCTTCCCCAGTGCGCCGGCGAGGTGGCTGCGCTGTGCCGCCATCGAGACGGGGACCGTGTCCCGCAACTCCGGATGCTCAAGGAACAGGTCGGAGGAGAAGAACAGCGGTAGCTCGTGACCGTGCACCGCGACATGGGCGAAGCTTTCCGGCCGGGCAACGTCCAACGGTCCCGCCTTTCTCCGGCGTCGCCACCATTTGGCTGATCTCGGCATGCTGACCTCCGGCCTGAGGATCCGGTCGGCCGCCGCAGGCTGGGTCGTGCCGGTACTTGCATGGCAAATCTCCTGCAAGTTGCATGGCGAGACATCCGTCAGGTGACGGATATTTGAAGCCGCCGCCCCAGCCAACGAGCCGCGCGGGCCTGCCGGCAGCCATGGGCGCGGGCTGGGCGGCGCGCGGAAGCAGTCCCGGCTGATCGCGAGTCGGCCTGATCCTCGCAGCGAGCGGCGGTGTACGTGTGGTGGCGGCCGCCCGGGGCATGGTCGAGCGCGTGCAGCACGTCAGCCGGTGACCACCCGGCAGCCGCGTGGGTGGCCAAGGTGCCGAACCTGACACCGGCCGACCGGCGCGGGCTGGCTAGCCGATGATGTCGATGGGAGTGCCCACAGGAACGTTGCGCAGACGGAGCAGGGCAGCCTCGTGCAGCCGGATACAGCCGTGCGAGATGCGGGCGCCCGTGGTGCCGATCTCCCTGTCATCGCCGAGGGGCCCGTGGATGCCGATGACGGCGTCGCCCGAGCCTTCCCAGTCCTTGATCGTGTCGGAGTGGTCCGAAGTGACCATGATGAAGGCGCCGTACCCGACGCTGCCTGTCGGAGGCCTTTCGAGGAAGGTCACGAAGTACTGCCCGGTAGGGGTGGGATCGCTCCGCGTGCCGACGCCCGCGGGCGCAGTGAAGACCTGCTTTCCGCACTTATACAGAGTGAGGTGCGTCGTCGCCAGGTTGATGACGATGCGGTAAGGCGTCATGCTCAGCTTGACGTCCTGGGCGGGTACCCAGGCCTTCGAGCCGTTGGGCCGCTGCGGCAGCCCGACCTGCACCCAGCCGGGACGGGTGGCGAAGACCGGCACCGTCGAGCGCGTGCCATACCAGGTGGCCGGCACTCGTCCCATGCTGGACCCGCCCGGTTTGGCGTACCTGGTGACGGCACCATCCAGGGTGGCGAGCCGGGTGACGCCTGCGGGCGGCGCTGACGAGCCACCAGCCGCGGGCACCCTCCCGGCAGGCGATGAGCCGCTGCAGGCGGACATGAGCAGCCCGCCTGCAACAATCAGCGCGGCCGCGACGCCAGCCGCCGACGTCCGGTCGGCAGGGCTGAGCTCACTCATCTGGGTTCCCTTTCTGCTCACGCCAGGCTCGGCGTACCGGCGCTCGTCTCGGGGGGCTGATACAGCGGTCTTAGCCAGTCACCGGCACCTTGGGCGGCACGATCGGCGGCGCCGGCGTCGGCTTGTGACGCAGCAACACGGTCGCGGTGGACTCCTCATTACGCCCCCAGATGACAGGCTCGTCCCCGCGCGCGAGCCAGGTCTGCGATTACTGTGAGTAGTCAATTGATTGCAAACAGTACAGTAAGATAGCGGACGACATCGGCGGGCGCGCAGCGTTTCGGAAGGGCGGGTTGAAATTCTCCGCCGCGCGTTTCAGAAGGATCCTCGGTCTCGCCCGGATTGCGTCATTACCGAACCTGGCACTGCCTCGGTCCGCGATGGCGGGACGCGTGCCAAATATGGGCCGGGGCTGCTGAGTCATTCTGTGGGAGGCCGAAGTCTGCATGGCCCGAGACGCTGTTCAGACCGAAAGAGCCAACTCACCGGAAGCCGCCGCTTAACCCTCACGGCGGGAGGTTCGCGGCCTAAAGATCAGCGGCGGGCAGGCCCGGCGATTATGCACGCGAGGCTAGCGGCCGCTAGCGGTCCGCGGCTGGCCGCCAGCCCAGAGCCGGTCCGAGCTTGCTGGCCATGTCGGACAGGATCTGGACGTAATCCCCGGGTTCGAAGCTGAACGGCAGCGCGAAGGCGACCTCCCGGACCTCACGGAAACCGGCGTGCGCGTAAAGCGCCTCGGCGATATGGCTGGACGATCCGAGCAGGTCGCGGGCGAACACCATCCGGGCAGGCCCCTGGGGGCTGGCCGTTCGCGGCGTACGGGCCTCGACGTAGGCCGCGTACCTGGCCCGCTGCGCAGCGGTCGCGCTGTCGGTCGGGATCACGACCAGCCCCTGCGACACCCGGGCGTCCGGGCCGTCCGGATGGGCGGCCCGGAACGTGCGGCCTGGGCGTACTGGGCCCGTACCCGCTCGCGGACTTCCTCAAGTTCATCTGATTTCGTCACGGCGATCACCCTCCTTCGGCCGGTCGAGATCACCGGCGGGCAACGGTCTCCCGCCTACTACGACGGCGGGCAGCCGATGAGCGCGCTCAGATTGAGCAGGGCATCCGTACGAGCGCGGTAATACACCCAGACGCCCCGCTTGTCCCGGTCGACCAGCCCGGCGTCGTGCAGGACCTTGAGGTGATGGCTGATCGTCGGCTGGGACAAGTCGAACTCACCGCCCAGGTCGCAGGCGCAGACCTCACCGCCGGGGTGAGAGGCCACCAGCGACATCAGGCGCAGGCGGACGGGATCGGCCAGCGCCTTGAGCAGCGGCGCGACCTGCTCGGCCTCCTGCATGGACAGGGCCTGGACCGACAGTGGCGAGCAGCACGCCGCGGTCTCTGCGGGGTCAAGGACCACCAGAGATTTCGACATGCCTCTATATTGACAGACTTCGATGTCTCGTGGCAAGGTCAGCAGCAGAAAGACATAGACAGTCATCAAAGTCCCGCGTCCCCTGGAGGTCCCCATGTCGCGTGTCCAGCTCGCCCTCAACGTCAACAACATCGACGAGGCCGTCGCCTTCTACACCAAGCTGTTCGGCGCCGAACCGGCCAAGCGGCGTCCGGGCTACGCGAACTTCGCGATCAGTGAGCCGCCGCTGAAGCTGGTCCTGCTGGAGAACCCCGGGCAGGGCGGCAGCCTGAACCATCTCGGTGTCGAGGTCGCTGACATCGGCACCGTCGACGCGATGCAGACCCGCCTGGCCGAAGCCGGGCTCGCCTCCACCGACGAGCGCGCCACCACCTGCTGCTACGCCCAGCAGGACAAGTTCTGGGTCCAGGGCACCCCCAACGGCGAAGCGTGGGAGATCTACACCGTCCTGGCCGACAGCGAGACCTTCTACGGCGACGACGCCGCAGCCGAAGCCCGGTGGGGAAGCGCTCCCGCTGAGCCCTGCTGCGGCGCCCCGGCCGGATCGTCCGGGGCAACCGCGTCGTCCGGGCCCTGCTGCTAAGCGGCAGCCGATCATCCGGTGAACAGATGTGACAGGGCGCTGTGGCGGCGGCCTGATGGCCATGATGGCGATCGGCCCGGAACGTCGCCGCTCAGCGCCTGTCCCGCCGGGATAGTCACCCAGTGCTCAATGTGCCCGGCCTGCGGGCAGGATTACGGGCGGAGATGACACCGCATGCGCCGTCGCGACTATCCCGGCTGGCGCATGGTCTGGGCGCTGGCGGTGACCGAGACCGTTTCCTGCGGGGCGCTCTACTACGCTTTTGCTGCGTTCCTGCCCGCTATGCAGCGAAGCCTGGCCTACAGCCAGACCACCCTGGCCGGCGCGTTCTCCCTGAGCGTCCTGGTCACCGGGGCAGGGGCCATCCCGGCGGGCGTATGGCTGGACCGGCACGGCGCACGCGCCCTGATGACGGCCGGATCCCTGCTCGCCGCGGGCTCGGTGCTGCTGTTGGCGCAGGTGAACAGCATCCTGGCGCTGTATCTCACCTTCACCGGGATCGGCCTGGCGGGTGCGGCGGTGCTGTACGAGCCCGCGTACGTCACCGTCAATGCCTACTTCGACACCGGGCGGCAAAATGCTCTGCTTGCTCTGACCATGGTGGCCGGGCTGGCCTCCACGATCTTCATGCCTGCCTCGTCCCTGCTGATCATCCACCTGGGCTGGCGGCACGCCCCGGCCGTCCTGGCCATCGCCGAAGGCGCAACGATCGTTCCCCACTTCCTGCTCGTGCGGCGACAGCCTGTGACCTGCCGCGATATCGCCAGCACAGCGTCAGCACACCGGGGGTTGGCATGGTGAGATCCGCCGGCCAGAGCCGAGACAGGCCCTGGCCCAAAAAGAAAGGAAACGACAATGACCACCAAACAACGGACCAGCAAGGCCGCGATGGTCCCGGCCGCCGTGGCAGGCACGCCGCGACGCAGGGTTATTCTCCTCGCCAGCGTGGTGCTCGTTCTCCTCGCAGGCGTGGTGCTCGCGGTCACCGTCCTGAGCCCGTCAGCAGCGCCGACGGCACACGGCACCAGCCGGCCGCTAACCGGCTCGGGCACAGGCACCACGACGCTCAATCTGCTCACGGGGGCGGCGACCGCCGACTTTACCGGTCACCTCTCCCCCCTGGGAGCCGAAACCGGCCACGACGACCTGACGTTCACCCCCACGAGTGCCAGCACGTTCAGCTACACGGGCACCAGAACCTTCGTGGCGGCGAATGGCGGCAAGCTGTTCTCGGCAATTACCGGGTCGGGGACGTTCACCCGCACCACCGCCCACAGCACGGAGACTGACACGATCACCGGCGGCACGGGTCGCTTCGCCGGAGCCAGCGGGACGTATAAGGACACGGTCAGCTCCGTCGTCGTCTCGGCCACCGCGACCAGCCAGACAAGCCGCTTCACCGCTGTCGCCCAAGGAAAGATCAGCTACTAGGCCAGATCGGCCCGGGAGGGCCTTTCGCCAGCCGTCGCTGACCGCAAAGCCACTGCTGCACCCGCCCCGTCACGCCCGGATCAGGTCGCTGACCAGGTCGTTCACCCGCCGCCGCCGGCGAGGCGGCGGCGGGCAGGCGGCCCTATGTGGCTGGCGCGAGGCTCGCCCGGGCGGCGGCGCAAGAATGAGACGGTGCCGGACATGACCGAGCCAGGGGCTGCGGCCACCACGTGCGAGGCGTTCGCGGCGACGGCGGCCCGCTACCCGCGCAAGGTGGCGCCGCGCACGCCGGGTACGGCGGTGAGGATCACCTGGGAGCAGTACGCCGGCGGGGTGCGCCAGGCTCGCCCGGCCGGGCGAATGGCATGAATCGCATCGCGCGTGCGGAGTGGGTTTATGCCCGTAGGTTGGAGGCTGGCCGGTTGGTCGCCGCTGTACCGGACCAGTCACTGGTGCCGAGACGGTACTCGTTCCCGGTCCACGAGGAGGGCAGATGAGTTACACCGACACAGGAGGTGTACGTATCGTCTATGACGACGAGGGACCTCGGGCCGATGACGCGGTGGTTTTCCTGGGCGGGTGGTGTATTAGTGGCCGAAGTTTTTTCGCTTTGCTCGCGGAACGCCTGGCTGCCCGGCACAGGGTCATCAGGCTGGACTGGCGCGGACACGGAGACTCCGGCCGACCCGGCACGGACTTCGGGCACGACGAACTGGCCGACGATGCGCTGGCCGTCATCGAGGCAAGCGGCGTTCGCCGGGTGGTGCTGGTGTCTCAGGCGCACGGCGGCTGGCCGGCGATCCGGCTCTGCCGCCGCCTCGGCAACCGGGTGAACAAGATCGTCTTCTTGAGCTGGCTCGTCATTGATCCGCCGCCACCGTTCATAACGGTGTTCGGCATGCTTCAGGACCCCGAGCGGTGGCAGCAGGGTCTCGACGACCTGCTGGCCGGGTGGCTGGCCGGCGCTCCGGAAGACGTAGCCGAATGGGTCCGCCGGGAGACGGGCAGCTACGGCTTCGACATGTGGTCGCGGGCAGCGCGGGCGGTTACGGCCGACTACTCTCGGTACGGCAACCCCCTGCGCGTGGCCGGCGAACTGGACCAGAAGCCTGACATGTTGCACTTGTTCTCGCAGCCGCGCGCCGCCGGGTTCCTCGCCGGGCAGCAGAAATTCTCAGCCGCCAATCCGTGGTTCTCGGTTAACCGGCTGGACGGTGTAACCCACTTCCCGGCGCTCGAAATCCCGGACGCCACAGCGGCCGAGATCGAGAACTTCCTCGGGTAAGCCGAATCGCCAGCGGACTGTGATCAACCCGCGCGCCAGGCCATGACCTCACCCTGCCCGCAGGACGATCGAGCACAGCCGCGGCTTTACCCGCGCAGAACTGGGTGATCCGCATCTCGCTCGTTGCTCCGGCCATGCGAAGTCGCATCGCTCGTATTCGGCGATCGGGAAATCGCTGGGTGGATGCTTTCGTCTCACGCTGCGTGATCGGTCCTCGACTTGAGCGAGGCGCACGCTCCCGCCTTGGAGCGGCCTGGGGAGCCGTGCGGGTTAGCTCGATGCGATCGGGGACTGCTTACTCGCCGGGCCGCGACGCCGAGCCGGGTGGCAGCCGGGGGCTCCATGACGGTGGCGGCGGTGTGCGCATGCGCTGCACCCTGTGGTCAGAATTGCATGAACGGCCAGCCCACGCCGGCCTGCTCGGCGATGACCGCGGCGCCGGGCGGCGCCTCCCGCCTGATCTGTCCGGCCAGTTCCCGGGCTTGGTCCTCGTTGCCGGCGCCGACGAGGAGGAATTTCCAGCGCCGCACGACCGCCCGGCCTTCGTTTTCCAGCGTGCGCGCCAGCGCGACCGCCTGGCGGTGCGAGCCGAGCTCAACCCGGACCTGCCACTGGGCGATCCCCGTGGCCACGGACTCGGCGGTCTCGGTGTCCTCAAGCCGCTGGTGTTCCGCCTGGCGCTCGGCTTCGGTCTGCGGCAGCGCGACGTCCGGGTTCTCCCACTGCTCCTCAATGGGGTGCCAGCGGTGCAGGGCGGACTCCGCCGCAATGCCGTGCCGGGCCAGCACGTCGCGGGCGATCCGCTCAGCGTCCCTGGCGGCGGTCTCGGTGCCTGCGTACAGGAAGATCTGCCGGTCATCCGCGCCGACGGCGATGCTGCGGCCGACCTGGCGGCGGATGTCTTCTTCCACCTGACGCAGGGAAAAGGACCGCTGCGCCTGTCCGGTTTGCGCCTGGTCGCTCACGGAGATGGTGACGCGCCAGTCATCACTGTCTGCCACGGCATGACCTTAACGCACCTAAGCCCCGCCCTGGGCCGGCCCTTGCCAGTCCACCCACGCATGACGAGAAAGACAAAGCCGCAACGTGCCATAGCGCGGCTGAGATGAGCCGGTGGCTAACGGGGATCGTCACCTGGGGTGTGGCGACTGACCTTGCTTTCCTTCCGTGCGCAAGCGCGGCGTGCACTGCGGCCCGCCTGGCCAGCCTGGACATTTAATCAGCGTTTATTGACTCAATCTTGACTGAGGTACGCCGCGATATCCGGTGGCCGCACGCTGCTCCTGGGCATGGTCCCTGGCCCCGGCGGGTAGCGATCCTTGCTTAGCCCTTCTCCGCCGCGACCGCTATCGTCCCCACAGCCGGCGCGGCCCTGGCCGCCGCAGCCGGCAGCTACCGGGCGCTGTTCATCATCCTGGCCGCCACTAGCGCGTTCAGCGCTGTGCTGGTCCGCACCGCCGCGCTGCCGTCCCGGAGCCCGGCAGAGGACGATCTCTCGCCCGCGCCCGTATCACCGTCCTGCTGAGTTCAGTCCTGTGCAGGCCCGGGGTCAGGGAGCGGCGAGGCGCGGTGCGAACCGTTCGACGCGGTGGCCTAGCTCGGCCAGTGCCGCGTCGAAGCTGCCGGGGTCCCCGGCCGGGACCGGGTCCGGGACGGACCAGTGCACCGCTGGCAGCTGGCCCAGTTCCTCATGCGCCATGTCGCACACGGTGACGACGAGGTCGCCGTCTTGCTGGACCTCGTCAATGTGACGGGGCCGCAGGCGGCGCAGCGGCAGGTGGTGCCGTTCGGCGGCGGCGATGGCGCCCGCTGCAATCTGCGCGGCCGGGTGGGTTCCGGCCGATGCTGCGGGCACGTTACTGGCCCGGCGCCACAGCGCCGCCGCCAGATGCGAGCGTGCGGAGTTCGCGGTGCACACGAACAGCACCCGCCCGGCTGTGCGCGCGGGCGGCCGGGCCAGCGAATCCAGCGCCCCGGGGATCAGCCGCACGTAACTGCGGCGGCGGTCACCTTCCGAACGGCGCCGGGTGACCAGCCCGGCCTGCTCCAGCGCGTGCAGATGATGCGCGAGCAGATTTGACGGCATTCCGAGCATCGCGGCCAGCTCCGACGGCGACGCGTCGCCGAGGCCGAGCGTGTCGACGATCTGCAGGCGGGCCGGGTCGGCCAGCGCCGCGTGCACGGCCGCCCGCGCCGCTACGCCCGAAGTTTGCTCAATGTCCATTGCCTCAATCTTGACTGATGTAACTTGATGCGTCAAGATGGCCGCTGTGACCAGGATATCGCCACGCGAACCCGCGGTGCTGTGGCGCCGGCTGGCGTCCGAGTTCCTCGGCAGCGGTTTGCTGGCCGCGGTGGTGATCGGCTCAGGGATCGCCGCGCAGCGGCTGTCGCCGGGGGAGACCGGGCTGGAGCTGCTGGAGAACGCGGCGGCGACCGCCGCCGGGCTGTTCGCGATCATCTTGATGTTCGGCCCGGTGTCCGGCGGGCATTTCAATCCGGTTGTGTCGTTCGCTGATGCGGCGTTCGGGGGGGTGCGGTGGCGGGACGCCGCCCGCTACCTGCCCGCGCAGGTGGCCGGGTGCGTGACCGGGGCAGTGGCCGTGAACCTGATGTTCGCCGAAGCGGCGGTGTCGATCTCGGTGAAGCACCGGGCGTCGGGGGCGCATTTCCTGTCCGAGGTCATCGCGACGGCCGGGCTGATCCTGGTGATCTTCGCGCTGGCCCGCAGCGGCCGGGCCCGGACCACTCCGGCCGCGGTGGGCGCCTACATCGGCGCGGCGTACTTCTTCACTTCCTCCACCAGCTTCGCGAACCCGGCGATCACCATCGGCCGCATGTTTTCCAATAGCTTCGCCGGGATCGCCCCGTCCTCGGTGCCGCCTTTTATCGCCGCCCAGGTCATCGGCGGTATCGCCGGGGTGCTGATCATCAGGGCGCTGTATCCCGGGGTCACTCCGGCCGAAGCCGCCGACGTGGTCGTTCCCCACGAGGCGGCAGGCGCGGCCATGGCGGCCAGCGATCGGCGGGCACCGGCCGCATACGCACCGGCCCGGACCGGCCGCTAAACAGGTACGGAGGCAGTCATGCACATGGTCGCGGTCGGCGGCAGCGACGCCGGTATCAGTGCGGCCCTGCGGGCCCGCGAAGTGGACCCGGCGGCGGAGGTGATAGTAGTGGCCGCCGACACGTACCCGAACTTCTCCATCTGCGGCATCCCCTACTACGTCTCCGGTGAGGTCAGCCGATGGCAGAATCTTGCCCACCGCACGAGCGCCGAGCTGGAAGCCGCAGGGATGAGGCTGCGGCTGGACACCACCGCCCGCCGCATCGACGTGACCGGCCGCAAGCTCCTGGTCACCGGGCCCGGCGGGGCCGAGGAACTGATCAGCTACGACCAGCTGATCATCGGCACCGGCGCCATGCCGGTCCGGCCGCCGATCAGCGGGCTCACCGGCCCCGGCGCGCTGGGCACCGCCGACGGGGTGCACCTGCTGCACTCGATGGGGGACACCTTCGCGCTGATGCACACCCTGGAGCAGACCTCCCCAGGCCGCGCCCTCATCGTCGGTGCCGGCTACATCGGCCTGGAGATGGCCGACGCACTGACCACCCGGGGCCTGGCCGTCACCCAGATGGAACAGCTGCCGCAAGTCCTGCCCACGGTCGACCCAGAACTTGGTGCGCTGGTGCACGCCGAGCTGGCGGCCCGGGGCGTGGAGGTCCTGACCGGGACCACGGTGCAGGCGATCAGCAAGGCCCCGGCTGGTGCAGATGGGCGGCTCGTGGTCGAGGCGGTCACCGGCAGCGGGGAGCACCTGACCCGGCCCTCTGACGTGGTGCTGGTCGTGGTCGGCGTGCGGCCGGACACGGACCTGGCCGTCAGCGCCGGGGCCAGCCTGGGCGCGCGGGGCGCGATCAAGGTCGACCGCGGGATGCGGACCGGGCTGCCGGACATTTACGCGGCCGGGGACTGCGTGGTCACCCACCACCGGCTGCTCGGGGAGGCCTATCTCCCGCTGGGCACCACCGCGCACAAGCAGGGCCGGGTCGCCGGGGAAAACGCGACTGGGGGGAACCGGGAGTTCGCCGGCAGCCTTGGCACCCAGGTCGTGAAAATCTTCGACCAGGCCGCCGCCCGCACCGGGCTGCGCGACCACGAAGCCGCCCCGGCCGGGTTCGACCCGGTCACAGTCGGGTCCGATGCCGATGACCACAAGGCCTACTACCCCGGCAGCCACCGCATCCACATGCGGTTCACCGGCGACCGGGCCACCGGCCGCCTGCTAGGAGTGCAGCTGTTCGGGCACCGGCACGCCGAGATCGCCAAACGGATCGACGTCGCCGCCACCGCCATCTTCCACGGCATGACCGTCGATGCGATCAGCGACCTGGACCTGTCTTACACCCCACCACTGGGCAGCCCCTGGGACGCCATCCAGATCGGCGCCCAGGCCTGGACCCGCCAGGCCGGCCCCCGCATAACCTCTTCCAGCTAAGCCAGCGCGCAGCAGGCGCGTAAGCCCGGACACCGGTCATCAGCCGTGCGGGGCCAGGCCGGCGGTCGGGGCGATGATCACTCCGGTGGCGGCCGCGCACAGCGGGGTAAGGACGACACCGCGGCGCAGCAGGAACAGCACAATAAGCGCACCGGCCAGCACGGCGTACTGCCACGGGTGGGTCAGCGCGCGGGCCAGCGGGACGGCGGAGCCGAAGATAGCCCCGATGGCGGCGGGCCCGGCGCCGTCCAGGAAGGCCCGGGCCCGGCGGTCGGCGCGGATCTGGTCGAACCGGTCCGCGCGGTGTCCCGGAACGCCGGCAGCGTGGCGTCGTCATCGCCCCCCGAGGCGGCCGGGTCCGGGATGCTCCAGTGGATGCAGCCGGGATGACCGGGGAACTCCGGGCAAACCTCCCGCACCTTGTCGCACAACGTGATCACGTAGCCGAAGCGGTGCGCGGCGAAGGTACTCAGATGCTTCGGCTGGCGCGACCCCACCTCGATGCCGCGTTCGCGCAGCACCCGGACCACGTTGGGATGCACCGGTTTGGGGCGGCTTCCCGCGCTGTGCGCCTCCACCCGGCCAGCGGAGCGGGCCACCGCCAGTGCCTCGGCGATCTGGGACCGGGCACTGTTACCGGTGCACAAAAACAGCAGCCGAGCCGCCGTCCTCCCCGCCGGCGCCGCAGGAACCAGCGGGGGAGCCGGAGCCAGCCGCAGCCCGGGATGCACCGCGCGGCCCGCCTGGGCCAGCAGCTCACCGAACCGTCCCAGATCAACGGTGCAGTACGCGTCGCGTGCGTCCGCCGAGCTGCGCCGCGCCGACACCAGGCCCGCCGCGCGCAGCTTGCCCACCCTGCACAGGGCCGGTGTCAGTCGTCGCAGGCCAGCTCGCCGTGCCAGGCTTCGCGGCCCTCGCGTACCGCGAACCAGGCGACGGCCAGGGCGGCGATCGGATCGGCCCACCACCAGCCGAAGGCGGCGAACAGGACGAGCCCGGCCAGGGTCGCGGCGGCCAGCGTGGCGCACAGGATGGTCTCGGCGGCGTCGGCCAGGACGAGCTGGTTGCGCAGCGCTGTGCCGGCGCGCCGCTTACGCCACCCCAGGAGCGGCATGACCAGCAGCGAGCTGATGGTAAGGCCGATGCCGGCGGGTGACCGGCCGGGATGCGCGCGGGCGGCCAGCTCAATGACGGAGGCGACGACCACATACGCGGCCAGGACGAAGAACGTGACGGCGATGATCTGCAGCACCCGGCGCTCGGCCTGGTCACTGGCCCGGCCGCCGCTCAGCTCGGCGCGCAGGCGGCCCAGCACCAGGGTGGCGGAGACCAGCTCGAGGACCGAGTCGAAGCCGAAGCTGGTCAGGGCCAGCGAACCAGCAACGATGCCTGCGGTGACGGCCACGCCCGCCTCGATCAGCATCCACCCCGCCGAGAACTGCTCCAGCCGGATAGCTCGCCGGTACAGGCGGGTCGCCGGCTCAGCGCCAGCCGCGCTCCCGGCATCTGTCACCTCGCGCCGCCGCCTGCGGTCAGCAGGTCATCCGGGGCGTGATCGACCTGCAAGGTGGTGTGGTCGAGGGCGAACCGGTCGCACAGGAGCTGCTCCAGCTCACGGCGGACCCGGTGACAGCCGGCCGGAGGCCTGACCAGGACAAGCGCGGACAGGGCCGGGAAGCCGCTGGTGATCAGCCAGGCGTGCACGTCATGGACGGAGGCGACAGCTGGCTGCTGGGTGATCGCCGTGGTGATCTCGCCGGGTGCATACCCTTCCGGTGCTGCCTCCAGCAGGATCCGGCCGGTCTCGCGCAGCAGGCCCCACGCGGCGTGCAGTATGAGCGCGACCACGATCAGGGAGGCGATCGCGTCGGCCCGCTCAAAGCCGGTGATGACCCGCAGCCACCGCACCGCGTGGCTGGCCGCCGACTTGCTCATCCCGGTGACGGCGGCCAGGTCGCACACGCACATCTCGCCGCCCGCCAGCAGCGCCACCAGCGTGCTCAGGGTCTGCACGCCGATCATGTTCGCCGCCTTGAGGGACAGCATGTCGCGCGGCAGGCCAGCGATCGCGGGCGGCATAGCGGCGAGGGCGCTGGCCTCCCTGGCCCGCACGGCCCGGGTGAGGTCGTCCTCACCAGCCGTCTGGGGCAGAACAGCGTTGATGACGACGTACTGGCCGGTGATGCCGATCTGCCCGAGTTCACCGCTGCTGCGCTCGATCTCGGCCAGCGCTGAGGCCTGCGGGCGGCCGACCAGGACCATCCTGGTCTGGGCCGGGTCCTTCAGCGCGCCGACGGCCCGCGCGTACACGGCTTTCTGCTTCTCCAGGCCAGACAGCGGGCCCAGGCAGGACGCGTCGCCCTTGCCCGCCGCCAGGAAACCGGTCCACGACCCGGGAAGCTGCAGCAGGCGGATGGTATGACCCGTCGGCGCGGTGTCGAACACGACATGGTCATACCGGCCGGTCAGGCTCTCGCCGGCCAGCAGGGCAGTGAACTCATTGAACGAGGCGATCTCGGTGGTGCACGAACCGGACAGCTGCTCGGTGATCATGGCCAGCTCTTTGCCCGGGAGCAGCCCGCGCACCGGAGCGATGATCCGCTCGCGGGAGGCCTCCGCTGCCTGCCCGG
>Ga0181538_10000500_pt1 | contig 46340 bp, 34 predicted proteins | sample PEATcosm2014_Bin_40_FD_119773 | JGI IMG/M metagenome (GOLD analysis project Ga0181538, IMG submission 119773) | Peatland microbial communities from MTU Mesocosm Facility, Houghton, MI, USA - PEATcosm2014_Bin23_30_metaG | ecosystem: Environmental > Terrestrial > Soil > Wetlands > Peat | place...
CAAGCTGCCATCGTGCCGTCGCCCTTGAGCGCCAGACCTTGATACCCGCCGGCGGCAATCGCCACCACATTCGTCAGACCCGAAGGAACATTCGTCTCACCGTCACCACCGTATCCCCAAGCCACCACCGTGCCGTCGTTCTTGAGCGCCAAACTAAAAACCAGACCCCCGCTTATGTCCACGACGTTTGTCAAACCCGCCGGAATATCGGTTTGACCCGCGTAATCGTAGCCCCAGCCAACGACGCCGGAGGGCGTCCAAACCCTTAACGCGGCATATAAACTGGCGACTCTGCCGACCGCGTTGGTCACCACAATGTTGTATATCCCCGCGTCGGACAGCGAGAGGTTTGTCAGCGTGAGCGTGTTGGAATTGGCACCGGACACTTTGCCGCTGTTGGTCAGGTTGGAACCGTTCTTTTGCCATTGGTAGAACAGCGGCGGCGTGCTGTTGGGGCTCACCGTCACGCTGAAAGTCGCGCTCCCGCCCGCATTGGTCGTCACGTTGACCGGCTGTTGCGTGATCATCGGCGCAGTCGCCGCGGATGATACGTTCAGTATGGCTGCGATACTGTTGGTCGAACCGCTCGGATCCGTTACTGTGACGAAATAACTACCAGCGTTTGTGCTTTGTACATTGGTGAGGGTCAACGTGGCGTTCGTCGCTCCATTCAGGCTGTTGGTGACGTTAAACCACCACTGATAACTCCAACTGGGACAGCCGGTGGCAGAAACTGTAAAGGTGGCGTTGCTGCCAACACCCACCGTCTGGCTGGCTGGCTGGCTGTTGATGATGGGGGGGAAACTGCTCACGGTGATGGTGACCGTCGCCACCAGGTCGGTGACCGTGGGACAAACTCTGCTGGAATTCGTGCCGTTTACTTCAGCCTTGTAGGTATAGATGCCGGTATTGGTGATTACGCCGGGCATGGCCGGCTGGAAGTAAAGGGAATTGGTCGTATAGGGAACGGGGTTTGTTTGTGAATAATCAGCGCTCGGGGTGCAATCCAGCCAAATCCAATTTGTCTCCAAACCATTGTTAAAAATTACACCGGTTACTAAAAACGGTGGCAAGACTGTGGTCCCAACACAAACATTAGTACTGGTATAATTAAGCGTTCCCGGATTATTGACTGTGCCTGGTCTAAGATTGCCCCAACCATTGGTGTGTGGCCCGGATTCCGAGCAGTTATTCACGTAGTTATTATCCGCCCCGACGGGAAATGCCAACAATCCCAAAATGACCAGCCCACCGCAAAGTTTTACAAGTCTTGTTCTCATATTTGCCTCAGAAGGGTTCACCTCGATGTAACTTGTGTTTGTAACCGGTTCTCAATCTGTTTGAGCGCTTGTTGAGCCGGCAGCTTCAACCGCTCCTCGGCGCCTTGCAGCACGCGGTTCAGCAGCGGAATCTCCTCTGCACCTCCCATACTGCCCAACGCCCCAATCGCCGAAATCCGCACGGTCATCGTCTGACCGTTCTCCACCGCCGCCTGGATCACCGGCAACGCGTCTTGAACATTGAGCTGGGCGCACACCTGGATGGCCGTGATGCGGGTCAATTCACCCGAGGTGGCCAGGCCGGCCATTTGCTCCGCCACGCCGCCAATCTGCCGGGGATCAAATGCCTCCGGACTTTCCTTCGACAAACGGGTCAAACCCAACAGGGCGGTGCCGGCAATGCTGTTGTCAGTTTCCGAAAGGGCATCCCAGAGGATTTTCCGCGCCGCTGCCAGCCCGGCGCTTTTATCCTGCGGATCCACATCCGTTGCGATTTCCATCTGCTGATAAAACGCCGCCACATGCTGGACGGCATAATCCCGCAGCACCACGTTCTGGTCCGGGTCGTGGTAGATTTGCGCAAGCAGATCGAGCAAACCGGGCGGAGGAGGATCCAAGGCGCACAGCACATCCATCAATCTGTTTTTCACCACCTGTTCCAATTGGCCATTGTCCAGGCCGGACTTTTGCCGCAGGAAGGCGTAAAGCGCCTCGCGGTCGGCATCGCTCAGTTTTTTGCCGGCCATCGTATCGATGGCAGCCAGGCGCTGGTCGTAAGCGGCCTGATCATCCACAATCGCATTGACGGCGGGAGACCATTTCGCCTGCTGCCAGCTCATCACCTGGGAGGAAGAATCCGGAGCGGGTGCAACCGCCGTTTTGGTGGCGGCAACCGTCCGGGTGGGTGAAGGGGTTGTCTTGCTGGACACTTCGGGATGAAGCGAACTTTTTGCCCAATGCGCATGAGATAATACCAGCCAGACACTCGTGCCCAGAATGACGCATAGTGCGCTGTAAAAAACAATCTTGGCTCTCATGGCATGGTGGTTTTAAATCCGTATTTATCGGAGAGTTCCCAGGGCCGCCGGGCCCTGCCATACGGTGACAGCATGGCAGACGGATGTCTGGCAACTGGCCGGCCGGATGAAGCGCACCACAGCCTGGCCCAACACGTCAAAATCCGGCGGCGTCAACACCTTGGTCGTAGTGCCGTCCTCAAACACAACGCCGCTGACGATGACATCCATTTCCACGGTGAGGTCCGGCAATACCGGACTCCACACCAGCAACATTTCAACCAACTGGCTTCCGTCAGGATAAACCTGAATGACTTTGGTATAGGTCTGGTTGTCCAGCCAAAGAGCAACCCCGCGTTCCTGGACGGTGTCCAGAAGCGGCCCATTCGCCCCCACCCGGGCGACAATCGAGCGGGGTTCATTCAAGTCGGCCCGCAGGCTGAATTCCTCCCCGTTGTTGGTGAGACTGGCAGTTTGCTGGAAGAACAGGCGGGAATCGGCCTGCATCACCACGCCGGTCGGAACGTTCGCCAAATCCCAAACGCGCTGGTATCCCAGCCAGGCGGCCGGGTAGTTGGTGAAGTTGTATCCGACGACGGTGACCGTGATGCTTCCGCTCTGCGACGCCTTGCTGCCGGGAGCGTAAGTGCCCGTGACAGTGTAAACTCCGGCATTGGTGAAGCCATATATCACCGGCTGCGCTGTCCGGCCGGCAAACTGTTGGGTTCCCACCGTCACCGATAGAGTGCTGTTCGGGCTTCCGTCCGGCTGGGCGGTCAATAACAAACTGTCCCCGATGCGAATGGTCAGATTGGTGGCATGGAGCACGTTGACCGGCTGCCACTCCACACTGCGCTGCTCGATCCGCCCGCCGTTTTGATAGGAGACCGTCAGAACCGTGTTGCTCGGTGCCAATAACGGCACGTTGGCATACCAACGCAGACCGGCATTGTGACGGACCGGAATATTGTTGGTGATGCTGTCAATATTCACGTTCATCATCGAGAGATAGGGATCCCGTCCTTCCAAACAAACCGGCGACGTGTAACTGCTGATCACCGGGTTGGTCAGATCCAACCCGGATTCGTCCGCCAGCATTTTCTCCACCCAATCCTTGATGCCATTGCCGTTGGCATTGGGGGCAGCGGCACTCGATAACTTCTCCCCGACTCTGGAATTTTGGTACCGGGAAATCGTTTGGCTGGGCTTGGGATCGGCGACGCTCAACAACTTCACCTGTCTAATGCGCAGGCTCGTAAAGTCGGCCGCGCCGTCCCAGAATACGCGCACCGTGTGTGTGCCCGCCGTTAAATACGGCGTCACGATGTCCACCACTCCATCGGTGCCGTAAGTTGCATTCAGTGTGCGATGCCCCGGGCTTTCGCCGTCAATGGAAACCACGAGACTGAAGCCCGTTTCCAAACTGACGGGTACATTTTGGGTACCTATGACTTTGAGCACATACTTGTCAGCTTGGGAGACTGTCAGGTTGAATTCCACCGCGCCGCGGCGACTCAAGGCGTAGATGTCATTACCGTCCACCTGCCAGTTGCCCAGAAAGTTGGTGGCCTGCGACCCATTGGCCACCGCCGCCTCAGTCACCAGCCCATTGAGATTGGTGGGATTGACCCCGAGGTAGTCAATCACCAATCCATAAGGCAAACCGTCCGGACCGCCGGTGTCTGGCGCGTTGGGATTGATGCCCAACAGATATTTTTGCAGGTTGCTCAACCCATCCTGCTCCGGATCCTCCCCGGCGTCATTGAACGTCGGATTCAGACCATGGGCCACTTCCCATCCATCCGGCATTCCATCCCCGTCGGTGTCGGCATTCGTTGGATTGGTGTTGTGCAAGTATTCCTGCAGATTGCTCAATCCGTCATGGTCCGGATCAGCATTGGGATCCACACCCAGATGGCCGAAATAGTGCATCTGCCAGCGGTCCGGCAAACCGTTCCCGTCCGTGTCCGTGGGCTGCGAGTACAACTGACTTTGCGGCACCAGTTGCTGGCCGGTTGAAGGACTGCTCCACCTCAAGTGGGCCACCGCCTGGCCATAATTGTCGAGATACTCAATCCGGAACAAATAACGCTGGCCGGCGATGAGTTTGATGGGACCTGACGATACCTCTCCGTCCGAGTGCCACTTCTCCCAAGTGTCTATGATCAACTGTTCATCCAGCCATACCCGCACCCAATCCGCGCTTTTGCAGTCCAAGTAAAAGGTATAAGGCTCGGAAAATTGCGCCTGAATCTCACCCGACCAGCAGACGGCGAACGCAGCTCCATTGACCAGACTCATCGGTTCGCCATGCAACCAGTCGAAGGCCACCTGCGCGTCCACCTCGTTCGTCACCGGCGGCCCATCAAATGGGCAGGGGCACGAATAGTTGTAATATTTCCCCAACAGACCATCCCCTATCCCCACCTGGGGATGCATCACCTCTGACGGATCCGCCGGCCCCACACTTACATGATCAAACATGGCTGTCGCGGGCAATCTTTCCCGGTTGAAGCCGGTCAAAGCCAGTCCCACAAAAACCCGGTTGGTCAGGGCACTCGTTTCCCAACTCACCAGCGTCCAGTTGGTCCCGTCGGGGGAACAATAGCCGCCCACCCAATCACCCCAGCGCACCGCCTTCACCCAGTACGGCGGCACGTTGGTGCATCCTAGAGTCTGGTCGCATTCGTCTCCCGCCGTCGTCCGCCATTGAAAGAACATGCCGTTGCCCGGGGTCGCCAGCATCATGCCATTCTTGGAATTGTCATCGAGCATCTCCCGAACCATCACACCCGCCTTGACCCCCGGATTTGGTCCCTGAATTCCCAATACCCGCGCGACGATCTGGCCGTTTCCGTTCAATGGCTGGTACACATAATGAAATGAGTCCAAGCCCCACCAGATGTCGGCGCCCCGGCTGGTCAGGGTGAACACCCCATTGCTGTAACTGGCATAGTCTGCCGATGGATCATCATCCCCAATATCGCCCTGCCACCATTCAGTGGGCAGCCCCCAAGTCAAGGGATTGGTCGGATCGCTGTGGCGCAAATACTCCTGTAGATTGCTCAACCCATCTTGATCCGGATCGGCATTGGGATCCACGCCCAGATGGCCGAAATAGTGCATCTGCCAAATGTCCGGAAGTCCGTTCCCATCCGTGTCCGTCGGCTGCGAATACAACTGACTTTGCGGCACCACCTGCTTGGGCGTCGAGGGACTGCTCCATCTCAGCTTCGCCACTGCAAAATCAAAATCCGGATGATCGTGATTCCTGTAATACTCAATGCGGATCAAATACCTTTGACCCGCGACAAGATTGACGGTCGCCGATGCCTCCTGACTCATGGTTGTCGGATGTCCCGCCCAATCGTTGATGATTAATTGTTCATTCAGCCACACCCGCATCCCGGCATCACTTTCCGTGTAAAGGGTGTACGGTTCCGTAAATTGGGCCTGAATCTCCCCCGCCCAGCAAACACTGAACTCTTGCGCCTTGGGCATCCCGAGCAAAACGCAGCATCTTTTTTGATACTCCACTCGGTTCGTCACCATTTCGCCAGCGCGCAACGCATAGGAGAAACTAAAGTCCACTTGCGCATCCACCCGGTTGGTCACCGGGATCCCATACAAATGCCGGTTGGCATAATAACTGCCCAACAGACCGTCCCCGGTCCCGATCACGGCAGGGGTAGCGAGCGTTACTTCCGCCGGCCCCACGCTCACGTGATCAAACGAAGCGGTACAGAGCGAGCTGCTGGACACGGCCATCCCCACATAAACTTGATCAGCCAGTCCATCGATGGTTTCCGAACCCAACAGCGTCCAGTTGGTCCCGTCCGGCGAACTGTAACCTCCCAGCCAGTCGCCCTTGCGCACCAGCTTCACCCAGTACGGCGACACGAAATTCGTGCTGTCAACCGTTTGTTCACTGAAGCCTCCCGTTGTCAGCCGCCAATGAAAATACGTGCCCCGGCTCAAGGTCGTCCACATCATGGCGTTCCGGGAATTGGCATCGAGTGTCTCACGAATCATCACCCCCGATTTGGCATAGTTATTGTTTCCTTGCATTCCCAATACCCGCGCCACAATTTGGCCATCCCCATTCATCGGCTGATACATGTAATGAAATGCATCGGCAACATCCCAAATGTCCCAGCCGCTGCTGGTCACTGTACAAACGCCGAAGGCATCCTCCTGAGCGATCCCCGCCGAACCTGGCGCCAATCCAATATACTTGTCCATCCAGGCCGGCGTGGGAGAAGCTGCCGGGGAATCCTGGGCTTTGACCGCCAGTTTCAACGTGATTAGCAGTCCCATCGACGCCACTGACAACACCATCAATGCCAGTACCAGTCGGGAGATTATATTTGATGCACGCATAGATTGCTCGTTAATGGTTAATTGTTGAAATGGAATTGGCTGCCGTTGCTGAAGAGGACAGATCCGCGGCCGCCCATCCTGACATCAATGCGGAGAAATTCAGAAAACAAAAACAAGGAGAACTGTTTTTTAATAAAACCAAGAACCCAACTTGAAAGAGACGCCAGGAAATCGGCCCGTCGGAAGACAATCCCCACCCCGCCCTCAGCCGTGAAACGTATCAGCCGATTACCCACATCCCGTTGCCCTTTTGCTCTCATGCAGCCCGTCAATGATCGGCCCTTCTGAACGACCGGCGTTTCAATTGACGAAACAGTTTTATCCCTCTTGAAGAACTATGTCAACAAATTTTTCACACGTGGGGCGGATGTCTCCTGAGTTCGTCAGCGGCAAAGCCGGAAAACGGTTTGCGCCTCAATGTCCAGAAATTTCCCAACTCTTCCAGATTGTAACGTCAGTAACGGGCACCAAAACGGGCACTAAAGGTGTTGGCACGGGTTGGTGTCCGTAGGCGATTGTTGAGCATTGTTCGCTTGATTCAATCATTTATCAGTGTTAATCTCCTTGTCAGTGCAGCATTTTAGAGAAGTTTCCGCTGCCGAACGGTTTAGGCGGGATTCTGGATAGTTGAGAGACCTGCTCGATTCCGACTCCCGCCTCCATTCCTAACTGTGAGTGCAGCAATGGTTTAAGAGGTGCGAGGGTGTCAAGGGACACCAGAACGGACACCAGTTTATTTACTCCGTTAGAATCTAGCGTAACCGGCACTAACCCGCCCACTACTCGCTAACTCTGCGGAACCGGCTTCAGTTATCCTTGCGATTGCGTGAAATTATGAAAACACGTTATCGCTTAATTCGTCGTGGTATCCGGGGCAATAAGTTTTATTGCGTGGACACCAGCACCGGCAAACGCACCAGTCTCGGCACGGCCAATGAGGACGATGCCAAGCAGGTTGTCGCGGCCAAGAACAACTCCGAACGCCAGCCCGTTCTTAACCTGCAAATCGCCAAGGCGTATCTCGCCGGTTCGGACACGGGCATGACCACGCGGACATGGCAGAACGCCATTGAGTCGTTGATTGGCACCAAGCAGGGAGCGAATCAACATCGCTGGAAAACCGCCGCGAAGGACAAGGCGCTGGCCATGTTGCTGCCGCAGGTCATCATCGAATCCAAGGGCGAAGCGATTCTGAAAGTCCTGCAAATGGGAACCGTCTCGACCAATGTTTATCTCCGGCGGTTGCACAACTTCTGCGTGGACATGAACTGGTTGCCGTGGCCGCTGGTGCCCAAACGCCAGTGGCCCGCCGTTGAGTTCAAAGAAAAGCGTGGCATCACGCTGGCGGAACATCTGGCCATCGTCGCCCGCGAGAACAATCCCGAACGCAAGGCGTTCTACAAACTCGCGTGGCATTTGGGCGCATCGCAATCCGATCTGGCGGGCTTGAATGCTGAGGACGTTGATTGGGATCACCACGTCATCAGTTACGCGCGCCAGAAGACCGGCTCGATTGCCATCATGCGTTTTGATGAAGACATGGCGGAAATCCTGCGCGACCTGCCGGGGAGCGGCCCGTTGTTTCCGTATCTGCGGACTGTCCGCTCTGGCGACCGCGCCACGGAGTTCAAACAACGCTGCGATGGACTTGGCATCAAAGGCGTCTCGTTGCACAGCTACCGCTACGCTTGGGCGGAACGGGCGAAGACGGCGGGCTATCCCGAACGGTATGCCCAGGTGAATCTTGGACACAACAGCCGCGCAATGACGCGGGCGTATTCTCGTAAAGCTCCGGTGGAAATGCCGTCGTTAAGCGAATACGAGAAGCAACAGAAGGCCATTATTGGAAGCCACAACCCCGAACCAGCGGCGCAAAGCGTCGCGGCATAAGGAGGACATCATGCAACCCTGGCAAATAAAAGCACTCGAACTGGAGGCGTCGGGATTGAAACACCTTGACGGATTTGTTCACGACCATGCGCTCTATTTTCTCATCGGAGCCATCTATCTTTTGCTGGCTCTTTTGGTGTGGGTATTGTGCGGTGGATTGCGGCGAAAGGGAGGAGAATCCACGCACCACGTCCGGCCAGCGATTATCATTCAATGGCCGGGAACGCCGCCGCTACCACCGGAACCGCCCTTGTCGCTGCGGGAACCTGACTATTATGACCACGACGATTACCCTTCGGATTGACAGCCCTTCACGGCCTGTAACCGCGCGATTGTTTTTTCGGAGCTTCCGGGAAAATCAGGTGCGGCTTGATTTTCGGCTCCGTGGTTTCAGCCATGTGGCTTTGTGCCGGTGTCTGGACGGGTTGCTGGCGCGGCTCAGTGGATTCAACCGTTTGCTTGATCGTTTCAGTTTGCGCTTGCGCCTGACTTTGGTTTTGCCGCTGGCGCAGCGCGCGGAATTCTCTGGCGCGTTTGCTGTTGGTCATGGTGAGCGCCAGCCGCGTTCCCCAACGCTGTTCAATCAGGCGGAAGAACGAATCATGTTTCCGATAATGCGCCATCAGTGCATCCACCACCGAGGGGCGATCCCCGCTGCGTGTGATGTTCTCACGCAACTGCTCCTTGTCCGTGGTGAAAATGTGAATCCCCTTTTTGCCGCGCGAAATAGTGACATACCATTGCTGCTGGTTCGTCGCGCCCTTCGCCGCCGAATCCGAAAACAAAACGTATTCTACCGACTTGCCTTGTGACGCATAGGACGTGATGGCGTAGCCCCGGACGAACTGCCGGAAGTTTTTATCCAAGACCCGGCCATCGGCCAGCGCAATGCGGCCGTCCGGCTCGACGGCCTTGACCGTGACCAGTTCGCCGTTGACCAGCTTGCGGTTTTCCACGCTGCGGCCATTCGCCTTGAGTTGCAGCTTGTCGCCAGCGGCCAAAGCCAGTTCCTTGCGCTGGCAGGCCGTCAGCTTGTCCAGTTGCTTGAAGGCAATGGGGACGATGCGCTTGTCTGTTTCCAACAGCAAATGCGTGTCTGAAATTTCTTTCAGCTTGGCCGATTCACCGGCCTTGAACCCGCGCACGTCACGATTGAACACCAGCACGGTGTTGGCATCATAAGAGCGGGCATCGCGCTTTTGCGCTTCCGTCAAATCCACCGGCTGAAAGGCCGTGACCGTGGTTTCCGCTTCGCCGACGAGCTTTTCATTTTTAAGCGCAACGCGAATCGCGTCGTTGACCCGGTGAATCTCATTCCAGCTTTGCGAGACGACCACGGTGGATTGATGATCCTTCACCAGTTCCAAATAACGCGCCGTCAGCTTTTCATGCTTGTCGGCCAGTGTGCAGGATTCAATCGCTTTCAATTTGTCCAGCCGTTCAAACGATTCCGTGAACTTGCCGTCGCGCGCTGCCTCGACCGCCTGCCGGTATTCCTTGATGTGTTTGCGTTCCTCGATGGACTTCGCCAGCGCGGGATTCTGACGGCGGATGTTGGTCAATTCCACTGGCCGCAGGCCGGAATGCTTTTCAATCGCCCGCAGCGCATCGCCCGCCTCGACCGCCCCATGCTGGCGGGTGTCGCCCGACAAAATCAGCCGCGCATTGCGCTCAGAAACCAGCCGGAGCAGTTCCAACATCGGCTTGCCGCCAATCTGCCCGGCCTCATCCACAATCACCACCGTCCCCTCTGGGAGTTCTTTCTTTTGCAGAAAGCTGGCGACCGTCAGCGGCGACGGGAAACCGTCCCGCTCCATGTCCAGCACTTGCTGGCGTTGTGGCGCGAGGACGACCACGCCGCGCCCTTCGTCACGGATTTGTCCGACCAGCTCGCGCAGCACGAAACTTTTGCCCGTGCCCGCCCCGCCGCGAAAGACCGCGACCCGGTTACGATTGGAAACCAGCGTGGCGAGGGCTTCACGCTGTTCCCCATCCAGCATGGGATTGAACGGTTTTGGTTGCCAGACCAGCGGATGACATTCGCCAATCCCCTCTTTGGCCGTCTGGACAATTTCCATTTCGCGTTCGAGATGTTCCCGCGTGGACACCTTGCCGAGATGCTCGTCAAAATGCAGGTAGCCGCGCTTTTGCGTGACGGCCTGAATGTCCGCCAGTGAAACATCCTGCCCTCTGGCGCGTTCGAGCGCGTGCCGCCACAACTCATGCTCATGGACGATGGAACGGCGTTCAAACAAATGCTGCTCCGCCCATGTGATCGCCTGCTCGCAAATCTTCTCGCTGGCGACGGGCGCAACGGACGGCTTCGCCGTCAGCCCGTCCAGCGAAGCCTTTTCGCCCGTCGTCATTTGGCCGTCCCACAGCGTTTGCAGTTTATCCAAACCAATGTCCCGGATTTTCCGTGGCCGTTCCTTGTGCGCGATGTTCTCCCGGATCGCGGCGATGTTGTCACCCGCCTTTTCCGGTTCACGCGCCAGCAGTTCCTTGGTTTTCCGGTCAATCTCCCGATGCCGCTTGGAAAACTTGTCAATCAGTTCCGGCATGACGCCCCTGATTTCAAAATCGCCGCGCGGTTTATTTTCAATCTGATAGCCGCACTTCACCAGTTCGCGCGTGAGTTCATGGTAATAGACATTCTCGACAAACTTTTGAGCCGCGAACATTTCATGGTTCTGCAAAGCCTTCCATTGCTTTTCCACCGCGTCAAACGTGGCGTTGAACACGATGCAATGCGTATGCAGATGCGGATCTAAAGCGCGGGACGTGTCATGCCGGAACATCGCGGCCACAAGGTTGCCCGTAGGCCGGTCCGTGCATTCATCGTTTTTCCGCACCCGCGTTGCCGCGAAGCTTTGCAACTGGTGCATTGCCACCGTCACGGCCTGCTCATGCGCCGCGACAATCCGCGCGTCGTTGCCGACCAGCGCGGCAATGGAAACAGACTTTGGCGGTGAAAAAGTGAAATCGTAAAACACCCGGCGATTGGCGGCCTGCCGTTCTTCGCCATCAATCCCCTTTTCAATCCGCGTGGTTTTTTGCCGGAGCGTTAGCCGTTCGCCGGTTTGCGGATGATGATTGTCGCAGAGCCGGACAAACTCATCGGTGGTGGTCACGCCGGACAAGCCCAAATCCGCCGCACCCTTGCCGATCCATTGGCCGGGGACGGTCTGCCCCTCGGCGTAGTAATCGCCGACCGCCAGGTGTTCTTTGAAATACTTTTTGGCGTCAACCGGGTTGTATTGGGCTTTCGGTGCAAGCATGGACGCCAGCTTAAATCAACCGGCCTTGCCCGCGTTAGCGGGTAGTGGGCGAGTTGGTTGCGGTTAAGCCGAATAGTTTCATTTCCTCATTGGCCGGGCATGACCATTCTGTTTTCTGGCTTTGCGGGCGTTTTTCTTCTGCCAATGCTGGCTCAGGGCCGCCGTTGCCAATGACAGCCATTCCTCATCGTCCAACCGTTCCAGAACCCTTGCCCGCGCATAGTATTTATCGCTGTTGGGCATCGGATCGCCCAACGGCTTGAGGAATCCACGCGCGGCCAGCACCGGAATGTCATGCGGCTTGAATCCGAGATAGGCGGCGGTTTGCGCCGTATTCAAACGCGCGGGTGGCCGGTTCAGATTCAGGATCGCCTTGAGATCGTTGTTCAGCACATAAAGCGCGCTGGCCCGCTTATCGGCGTCGTCTCTGCTTTTATTCGGCTTGGCGCGAATCTCTTTTTCCATCCGGCCAGCGAGGTTGTTTGGCGCTTCATTACTCATACGTCACCTATGGTTTATTTATGTTTCCAGCGGACATTCTAACGGAAATTCCGGCTCCGCTTGTGCAGCCCATTGCACAACTCGAATTTTTCCAACGGCTCCCACTTTGGCAGAATTTCGCGGCGACCCAGTGCGGAAAACACACAGGATGAAGCCACCACTTTTGCCATGCTGGATGATTTTCGATTCGTTTTTTTATGGTCGTTTTTCATGGGTGTCATTTTCCAAAGTTTGGCGGCTCAATTTATTTTCGACTGGCATCCTGACAGGAATTCAGGCTCGGTTTGCGTAATCATTACACAAAATGATTTTTCCTTTTTTGCCATGCCGCATGGTTTTTAGTTTGTTTTTCATGGGCGTCATTGGGGCATCTTCTCAAATTGGCGAGGTGGCTTTGTTTCATTTTGAAACAAAATGGAAAGGCTTTTCGGTCTGGACTCCCGGCGGAATTCAACGACCGTCTGACCCAATCCTTTCCCGCAACCCATCGGCAAGTCTGCCGCCAATTTTTGAATTCAGAATTGCTCTGAAATCCAATCCACAATACACGGCAACGGCGTTTAGACTGTCCGGCTTTCCTGCGGCTCTCGGAAACCGGACAGACTAAACGCCGTATCATTCAAACCTATCCGGTGACGCACTCAATGGCCGTTTCAAAAACCGCGCTCCTCTGCTCATCCGTTTCGTTCCGCTCCGGTTTCCGCAACGTCCATTCAGTGCTGACAGTAATCAATGCCGGTTTTCAGGTTGAATGTTCATCACCAATTCCCGTTAAGAAATCATCATCGGCTTTGAAATATATGCCCGGCTCAATTTTCCTAAACGTGATTCATAAACCATCCGTTTCAGTTGCATACGACTGAAATTCATCATGGGTGTAATCCATTTGCTACATTGTGATTCAACGCTAATCGCGCGCTTTTAATCAATTGTTTAGCTTCCTATTCGTCAGCTTAAAAGGTGGACGCCCCACCCCTACGAATAATCGTAGGTTTTCGGCCATGCGCCGGACGCCATGAAAAATTGCGTTGAAGAGCGTTGATGAATTCAACACGATTCAACACCTTTCAACGTCACGGTTCAACACCGTTCAACAGGTTTCAACCCGGCGATTCAACGCCTTTCAACAGGTAAAAACGTTATCGCGTTTAACTCGCCCACTTTCCTGCTTAATCCGCCCACTACTCGCTAACGCAATCTTCATCGGCTGGCCTAAACTGGCGGCGAATGGATTCGGAAACCAAAAAAGAACGGCGTAACGGCGGACGCGCTTATCGCAGCCGCCTTGAATCGTTCGCGGAGTTTATCCGCGAGCAACGCCGACAACGCCGGACGTGGCAGGAAATCGCCGCCCGGCTTCGCACCGAAAAGGATTGCGTCATCACGTTTCAGGGATTGCACCAGTTCTACCGGCGCTACCTGAAACGTCAGGCGCGGTCCCATTGGGAAAGCGAAACGGTAACGGCACAGCCGGCCACGGTGAATCCATCTGCATCGGCACCAACGCCGGCGCAGGCAGCAACGACAAAAACCAATCCATATAAGTTCAACCTCGAAGAAATATGAAAACAACCAAACATCGCCTGATTCTGCCCATGCAGGCCAAAGGAAACCTGGGCAAAAGCATCGAAGCCGCCGCCCGCGCGTGCTGGCTGAACCAACGCGGCATCCCGTGGCAGGGATTTGATCTGGACGGCGACAATCGCACCTTGTCCCGATTATTTCCGAGCCAGGTCAAGCTCACGCCGCTAAACGGGCAGGCCGAAGACCTGGACGAACTCATTTTGATTCTGCGAAAGACCACCGCCCAACCCGTCACCCTGATTGACCCACGGGCGCATCTGGACGCGCACCTGATGAAGGCGCTTGCCGCCACGCATTTCTTTGACATCGCCAGCGCACAAAACATCGGCATCACGCTCATGGTGTTTCCCTTCGACGATCTGGACGTGATGACCAACCTCGCTGCCGTCTGCCAGTTCTGCGGCAGACAGGTGGATTATGTCATCGTTCGCAATCCGGCGCGGGCGTCCAAAAACCGGATGTTTGACAACAGCCCGCTGGAAAAGGAATTGCTCGACTGCGGCGCAGTCACCCTCACTGTGCCGGTGCTGTCGGAATTTGTGAAGCTCCGGCTCGCCAAGCTGGAGGCCGAGCAGCAGCGCGGCATCCCATTCAATGAAGCCATCGGCAACGACGCGCTCGGCCTCGACATCATGGCGCGGGGCGTGTTGCAGGACTGGCTGGCCACCATGTTCAATCAATACGACCAGATTGCCGCCAAGCTATTGCCCGTCATTGAGGCGGCCACCATCAAACCCAAAATCATGCCGCCCATCGGCGAACCGCTATCCGCAAAGCGCGGCGCGAAAGTGAATCTCACCAACTAAAAAGGAATCATTATGCCCGAATCCGATTTGTTTGAAGAAATGCTCGCCGCCTATCCCGCTGAAAAGCGGGAGTTGGCGCGGGCAGTTTATTATCGCTTCGCTGACGGCGACAGCACGCAGTTTTTCAGCCAGCTTTTTCTCGTGCTGGACGTGTATGCCCATTATGCCGAACGCATCCCCGCCCGGATGATTTCGGCCAATGCCGATTCGCTGGCGACGGTGCAGGAGCTACGCGAGGAAGTCGGTCTTCTGGCCAAGGCGATAGAGGCCCACGATGCCAACATCACGGATCACGCCGAAAAAACCGACGAGCTTTGCCGCGCAACCCAGGAAAAATGCCATGAGACCATTGCGGCCATTGAATTGACCGTGAAAAATCTTGGCGCACAGGTGGACACCAAGGCCATCGTGCAGGGCGTTCAAAACTCAATTCAATCCGGCATCAATCAGAAAATCATCGCGCCATTCGTGCAGCACACCAACGATCTGGCTTGGAAGGTCATGCCAACGCTGGAGAAAATTCAGGATGCCACCGACGAAGCCAAGTCCGAATGGTCAAAACGGATTTGGAAAACCGCTTGGACCACCAGTATCTTGTGGGGTGTTTTTGCCGTGGTCATCTTCACCTGCCTCATCTGCCTGAAATTTGCTGATTACTACGACCATAAGATGGCGGCGCAGATCGCCAACGTGGCGCAGGTGATGAAATTCAATCAGGCGGCGTTTCAAAAACTGGCGGTCGCCCAGGTGCCCATCCAAGTGCTGCCGACGCAAAATGACGGCTTGGACAGCCCACCGGGTTTTGTGCTGGTGATGGAAGGCGCTTACGCCGCTGATCTGCGTCAGGTCAACGGGCGAAACAATGGCTGTATTTTCTTCCGCAGCAGCGTCCCGAAAAAACAGATCCGCCATGTGCAGGAGGCCGGCGAGGATTTAATGCAAACGACCAACATCCCCGCAAAATAGTTTGTAACATTCTTTCCCTACGCGAATCCAAAATTCAATGGCGTGGCGCTAGTCGGCGCGTTCGCTGACGAAATCATATTGGGCTGTTTTCCGCGCCATTAAAACTAATCTTGACGGGATTTTTCAACGCGCAACAGCTTGTTGACCGATACGCCAAGGGCTTTTGCCAGCCGGAAGATGATTTCGCGCCCCGATAATTTCCCCGTTCTTTCCCAATAGCCCAATGTCGTCTGCGGCACACCCACCAGCTTGGCCAGTTTTTGCTGCGTTAATTTCCGCTCCTTGCGGAGATGATACAGCCAGGCTCCGTAAGCATCGCGGCGCGCTTTTGGTTTTCGACCCATGCTGGTTGCATATTAGAAGCGGAAAAAAAAGATGTTGCGTTTTAACAATGTATTGTTAAAAATAGGACCGTGCATTCAGCAGGGGCAGTGGCAGGAAAGCAAACGACCGGCAGCACGGGTTTTGAAATCCCGGCCCTCAAGGCGAAGTTTTCTTTGATGCAGGCAGGGTGCGAGGCGCAAATGCTGGACAGGCGGCGACTAAAGCTCCTCAACCAAATCCCGGACTTTCACCTTCAAGGCTTTGGCAATTTTCAACATCGAGGTCAGCGAAATCTCCATGTTGGCGCGTTCAACCTCGCCAATGAAGTTATGATGCAGGTCAGCCTTTTCCGCCAACTGTTCCTGGGTCAAACCAGCCTGCTTGCGGTAACTGCGGATTTTGTCGCCCAACACCCGGCGATGATACGGTTTCGACGGCATTGCACTTTTACTAGAACAGGAAGCGCGCCGCACATACACCCATTATACTGTGTTTTTATCCTTGCATGTTTTTGAGGGATCATTTAGAAATGGATGAGTTCTCAGAAAAATGATTTTGTTGGTTTGACGGGAACTCCGTTGGTTTATGAGAGACAAGACAAGAATTCTGGTGGTGGACGACCAAGTGGCCGTGGTAACGATGATGCGATTTCTGCTGACACGAGCCGGTTGCGAAACACAAGGGGCTTTGGATGCCAAGACAGCCTTGCGACTGGCTCAAACGCAGGTGTTCGATTTGATTACCCTTGACGTGGAAATGTCCGGCAGCAGCGGATTTGACCTGTTCATGGATTTGAAGCAAATCCCCCGACTGGCGGAAACACCAATTGTATTTATGGCAGAAAATGCCAGCATTGAAAATCAGCAGCGCGGCCTTGACCTTGGCGCGACGGATTTCATCGAGAAGCCATTCGGCACGCAAGATTTCCTTTCCCGCATTCTTTCACTGGTAGAAGAAACCGCGACGGCATGACAATTTTATCCCAACAACTTGATTTTGCACCGTGCTTATTTCAAAAGCTCGTAAGGTTCACGACCCAGCCCTTTTGCAATGCGGACCAGGCTGGACAGCGAAAGATTGTATTTGCCGCGTTCGACGCCGCTGATGAATGTCCAGTGCATGTCCGCCCGCTCGGCGAGCGATTCTTGCGACAAGGCCATTTTCTTTCGATACGCGCGCACGTTCTTTGCCACTCGCTTGCGATACTGGTTATCCATGCTCGGCAAGTTTGGAAGAAAAAAGCCCCGGCAAACATAGACGTTACAACTATCGTCTATAATACTAGACAGCCGCCGCTAACTTTGGCAAAATCGGGTCTGTTGTTTCCCAAATGTCACAGAAAAAATCTGGACGGCATGGGGAACCAGGGGACAGGATATTTTCGGGCAAAATGAACGCGGGGCATCCAACTGCGGGCGCGAACGGGAGGGACAACTTCCAAAAGGCAACCCATGAAAACTGTTAATCACATTAAATTGGACTTCCAGTTACTCCAACTAATCATACCCGTCGTGCTGCTCCTTTTTCTGGCGGGAGCGGCTGGTGCCCAAGTTCTGCCGCCCGGTTGGAAGGGTGGTCCCACCAATTCACCGCTGGATTCGTGGTCATTCACCGACTCCACCAACTGGACGAGCGATTTGGGCTATACGCCGGTCTCGTTCACAAACCTCAATTTTTCACACCTCGGCAACGGCGATTCGCTCGTGGTGGACACCAACATCCCGGCTTGGCTACAATACAACGTCTATGAAGCTGACGGCACGACCAATCTGACCGTGGATGTTGGCAGCGTGACTTTTTGGTTTGCGGCGGACTGGTCAAGCATCAATGACACCAACGGCGGGTTTGGCCCGCAGGAATACGGGCGGCTGCTTGAAGTCGGCGGCTACACGCCCGATTCGAGCTACGGCTGGTGGAGCATCTATGTGGATGATGCCGGAGCGAACCTTTATTTCTCGGCGCAGACCAACGACGGTTCGGGAAACACCTACACCCTTTCCGCGCCGATTGATTGGACGACCAATTATTTCCACTTTGTCGCGTTGACCTATTCCAGCACCAATGTTTCGCTGTATCTGGACGGCCAACTGGCGACGAACGATCCGGGCGGTTTGAGCGTCTGGCCGGGGAATGATGTTCTTGCCAACGGCTTTTACGTTGGCAGTGACAGCAATGGGGTCTTGCAAGCGCACGGTCTGTTCAACACGGTGGTGACTTACAATTATCCGTTGGCTTCCAACGACGTTCAAACCATCTTCAACCGGGATTACACTTATTACGAGATCAGTCCGTGGAACATGGCGATGTTCATTTCTTCCGCGCCGTCCAGTCCGTCCTCTTTGCCAAACACCTATGACATCATCACCGGACAGGGCAGCTTGCAGTCCGTTGGCTCGGTGACGGCCATCACCAGCACGAATGTTTGGATCACCAATGTCACCGCCACCGCCACCAGCGGCGCGATGTCCATAACGTTCACCATTCAAGGGGGTTCCGATAACACTCCATATGATGTCTTCGCCAATTCAATTCTGGATTTTTCCAGCGACACGAACAAGGCTTGGGCGTGGATGGGACAAGGCTTCCACGGAAATGTTTACACCCTTACCAATCTGCCAAACACCGCCTGTTTCCTGATTCTTGGAACTCCACAAGACTCTGATTTAGATGGGCTTACAGATGCCTATGAGCGGCTGGTGTCCAAGACCAATCCCTATAATGCCGATACGTCCGGCGACGGAATTTCCGATTCGGACGAGATACTGAATGGCAACAATCCGTTGTCTTACAATCCAGGTTGGAAGCTGGACTCGGACAATGATGGCCTGCCGGACTTGTATGAAACCCAGGTCGGGTTGAACCCCAATTCAGCCGAGGCCGCGCCGGGACTGCCTGCATACAGCAGCAACCCGATTCAGTAATCAGACGGCAACAACCCATTTTGTGAAATTTATGAAAAACATCAAACGATTTTCAGTGGCGCTCATGGTTCTGTGGACGGTCTTGGAGAACTGCCCGGCTCAGACCGGAAACTCAGGCACCAGCGGCGGCCCGAATTCCGCCGCCGACCAGCAAATTCAAGCCGCCGACCTGTTGGGCAAGCGGGGCCAGCAAAAGGTGGATTTGTTCACCGGCAGCTTCGGTTATTCGATTCCCATCGCGTGCGCGCCCGCGCGGAATAATTCGGAACCGAATCTGGCTTTGGGGTATTCATCGGCGGAAGAAAACGGCTGGTGCGGCATGGGTTGGAAGCTGGAGATCGGCTCCATTGAGCGTTACACGCGGGATGGCATACCCGTCGCGTATTCGACCGCCGCGACCCCGGCTCCGCTGACGCAATATGATGATAGCAAAGGCTTCATGCTCAATCTCCTGGGCAAGGGATACAGATTGTTTTCGGTGGCCACCAACAGCCCCGTCGTCGAATACCGAGCCGAGGTGGATACCGAGTTTCTGCGCTGCTTCCTGAACGCCAACAATAATAGCTGGACGGTTTATGACAAGAGTGGCAATGCCTATTACTTTGGGGAGAGCGCCGGTTCCCGCATGGCCAATCCCAAGACCGGCTGGAGCGGTTACAGCGGCACTTTTCATTGGGCGCTGGACCAGATCGTCACAGCCACCGGGGACTGGACGACGATGACTTACAATACTTACACGAATCCTGCCACCGGCCAGCCCGAGCGAATCCTCTATCCGGCGCAAATCACCTACAACGGACATACCAATTTTAACGGCTATGCGGCCAATATTGTCGGGCTGGACAAAATCATCTTTCAAACCGAGGTTCGCACCAACGACTGGCGCTTTTCCTTCCGGTCGGGTTTCCGCACCGAGCAGGCCAGGCGGTTGACCAACATTTTGTGTCAGGCCGGATCACAAAATGTCTGGAGCTATAACCTCAAGTATGGCATCTCCCCGGCGACCGCCCGCTCGCTGCTGACGAATGTGGTCGTTTACGGTTTCGACGCCAATAATAACGCCAGCGCGTTTTTGACCAACACGTTCGCCTATCAGGCCAACCCCAACGGCGTATCGTTTGGCTCCACCATCATGTGGACCAACCTGATTTTGAACACGCCCGGCACCAGTTCGGGTTCTTATGAGCCGGAGGTGTCGCAAGTCAATGATGAGAATGGATTCAGTTATACGGTGGCCGATCTGGTTGACATGGACGGCGATGGCCTGCCCGACCGGGTGAATTATGACAACTCCACTTCGCCGTGCAGGTATCAGGTGCAGAAAAACCTGGGGAACGGATTCGGCGCGCGTTATGCCTTTGGCCCCACCTCGACCGGCAGCGGTTTAACGCCTTCCGCTTCCAATCCCTTTCCCGACGGCAGCGGCTACGATCAATTAAACACTCCCTACGGGCGCATCCGGGACATCAACGGCGATGGCCTGCCCGACCGGGTGATGGACTATTGGGCCGCCCTCAATACCGTAATCAACAACACCCTGCCTTATACGCCTTATACCAATTATGATGTCCAGTTGAATACCGGGCAGGGATTTTCCGGGGTGACGGCCTGGCCGGTGACAACCGGGCCGGTGGCCTTGACCGACCAGGATTCATCGTATTATTTTTGCGTGGAATCCGGCGGGCCGGATGTGGGTTTTTTTGACATCAATGGCGATGGCCTGCCCGACCGCGTGCTGTGCGGCTGGTATACCCAGGGGCCGCTGACCAATTTCATGGTCCAGTTCAACACCGGCACAAATTTTACTGCGCCCAGGGCATTTGGTCCCTATCGCAGTCTCAACTGGAATAATTATCCGGGCGGCCAAACCAGTTATAATCCACCCTATTATTGGGCGGGCATTGAAACTCCGGATTCCCACATGATTGACATCAATGGCGACGGTTTGCCCGATCACGTCATGTGGCCGATGAATCCCACCAACGGATTTGCCGGACAGGAACTGCCTCATCCAACCTCTTTCTTTGCCTTGGAATACAACGACGGCTATTCCTTTGAATCCACCAATGCCTCCACGGCCGTTCCGGGAGCTTTTGACCAATGGCCGGGAGTCGTTGCCCAGGCCAATAACGGCCAGATTACCTATGGCACTACCACTTTTTATTCTGATGCCATCTTGGATTTGCCGTTTGCGGGTTTGTATGATCTCAACGGCGACGGATTGCCAGACCGGGTCGTGCTGGATCAAACCTCCTTGAACACCTCAACCACAAGGTGGTTCGTTTATTTGAACAACGGCCACGGCTTTAACACCACGCCCATTACCCTGACCAACATCGAGAATCAAGGCCACTATAACCTGAGTGTGGATTCTCCCTGGTGGAGTCCGCAAGGTTCCGTGGACGGCTACGGCGTCGTAACCACTTTAATGGATATAAATGGCGACGGGTTGCTGGACCGGGTGATGGCGGTATATTTTAGCACTGGCACCACCCCCACGGCCAATTATTTTCTCGTCCAGTTGAACCAAGGGCCGTTCCCGGATTTGCTGACCAATATCAACAATGGCATCGGCGGTAATCTCAGCGTCACCTACAAATCGTCCACCGCCTATGATAACCGGGTGGACCCCACCAACCCCAATTCCGTCAGTCACATGCCGTTTCCGCGCCAGGTGACGGCGACGGTGACCGCATCCGATGGCATCAATCCGTCGCAAACGACCACCTACGGTTATGGGGGTGGCTTCTTTGACGGCGTCCGGCGCGAGTTTCACGGTTTTGCCGTGGTTACCAATACTGATGCGACCCTGCGCACGACGGTTACATATTATCATACGGGTGGCGGCAGAAACTATTCGGCTTTGGGCGAATATCAGGACACCAATTCAACCACCGGCTCGGGCAACTTCGCCAAGGCGGGCATGGCTTGGCGGACTGAAACCTACGGGAACGACAACGCGCTTTACCACGTCCAGATCAATCAGGTTGACCAGACCAGTTTAGGCAATGGCCGATATTTCCCGTTCACGACGCTGACCTTCGAGTGCGATTCAGGCCCTGCCACAACCAATCGGGTCAGGGCAACTCGATTTACGTATGACACATCCACCGGGAACCTGACCAATAAAATTGTTTATGGCGAGGTAAACGGTTTCAATCCCAGCAGTGTCGGCAGCTTTTCCTTCTCCGATGCCGATGGCACGGACACTAAATTCTATAACACACACTATGCAACTCTTTCCGGCAACAGTTATATCCTCGACCACCAGGACGATGTCACCCTCACGGATACAAACAACAATATGATTCGAGAAACGAAATATACCTACGACCAGTCCAGCGGCACGATTGCTACCAAGCTGACCCGGATTTCTGCCGGTTACTATGCCACCAACAGCTATGGCAGTTACACTTTATATGGCATGGTCGGCACAACCACCGACCCGGTTGGTGTTCAGACCACCATTACCTACGATTCCACTTACAACACTTATCCGGCGACGAAAACAACCGGAAGCTTCCAGACCACGACCACTTACGATGCGCGTTCGGGCGCGCTTGCATCGTCCACCGACCCAACGGGCGTTACGGTGAGCAACAGCTTCGACGCCTTCTGCCGTCCGGTGGAGACCGACAAAATCTCCGTTGGCGGCGGGACAACGACTTGGATGAAGAAGTACAGCTACCCAGCCACGCTCAAATCCATCATCTCCGGGCTGGCGACCAATTATACCGACATGGTAACGAATGACGGTGTCGGCGGTTTCACCAATCGAACCTACATTGATGGCTTTGGCCGCACGCTCCAGACCCGCATCCAGGGTGAGAATGGAAATTTCCGGGTGGTGTCAACCGCTTACGATGGACGGGGAAAAGCCTTCCTGACCACTTGGCCGGTGTTCGGAACCGGCGTTGGTTTTACCAAGCCTGCCACGGGCCAGATGGCCATGTGGACGGGGTATGATGCTTATGGCCGGGTGGCCACCAATCGCGCCGTCACCGTCACCGTTGATGGCAACGGCGCGTTCAGCAGCAAAACCGATTCAGCGGGTGATTCCACTCAATCGCCGTTGGGGGCCAAGACCTGGACCTATGTCAATGGCTCCGATCCGTGGTGGGTGATTTTCACCGATGAAGATGGCAAGACCCGCCGCTACGGTCTGGATGCCTTTGGCCGCACCAACCAGATTCAGGAAGTGGACGGGGCCAACACCTATACCACCACCCTGAAATATGACCTCGCCAACAACCTGACTAACATCGTCAATGCCAATTCCGAAAACATTTATTTTGCCTTCGACAACGCGGGCCGCATGGTGGCGATGGCCGACCCCTATCTAGGCCAGTGGAAATATCAGCGCGATTATGCCGGTCGGCTCCGCGTGCAAACGGACGGACGCGGGGATGTCATCAAACTGAATTACGCAAATTCGTCCGGCCAGCAAGACCCGTTGGGCCGGATACTAAGCAAGGAAATTTACAGCCTCAATTATACCAACCAAACGCTCGTTCCAGTTTTCACCAACACGTATGTTTATGATTCCAATGGAGGCGACAGCGCCTACACTGTCTATCCGACGCTGCTCTACAAAACGACCGACAGCGAAGGGTGGGAGAAAAACGGATATGACTCTCGCGGGCGGCTCATCAAGACCGTGCGTTACCTGAATATCAACGGCCAGAGTTATACCAACACTTACGCCTACAACGATGGCGATCATGTCACGACTATCACCTATCCCAACGGCGGGCCGGTCATCACTAATTCCTATTTCACCAGCGGGACTCTCAAGCAGGTGTCCCAAGTCGGCGGCAGCAGTTACTACACAGTGGCGGCCACCGGCTTTGATGAATTTGGGCACGTGACTAATTTCAGCTATGGCAATGGGTTGACGACGACGCGGAGTTATTACTCGACGTCCAAGCGGCTGCAAAGTATTGTTTGCGGCTCGGTGTTTAGCCGCACTTACACTTACACGACGAACGAGGACATCGCCTCCTTGAGCGGCACTGGCCTCAGTGGAACGGTCAACGTGACCTATGACAACCTGCACCGCATCAAGACTTACAGCGGATTATCGGGAAGTTACGGCTATAACGCCGTCGGCAGCATGACAACGAATATCGAAAGCGGTACATCACAGGCGTATGGCTATGGCGCGCGGCGTCCACAGGCGGTCAAGAGTGCTGGCGGGAAAACGTATCTCTACGATTTGTGCGGCAACATGATCGTGCGGCAGTTGGACACCAATGCCTGGCAGTCGCTGACTTATGATGCCCAAAACCGCCTCGTGCGCGTTGCTCAAACTGGAACGAATTTCATGCTCGTGAAGTTTGGCTACGCGGCGGATGGAACCCGGCTCTGGAAATGGAACAATCAGACGCCGACCAATCTTCAAGTTTGGATTGGCAATTATTATGAGGAAAAGGGCGGCAAGAAGTTGTTCCATGTTTATGCCGGCGACCAACTGGTTTGCACGTTTGAGACGAACTCCGTGCTCTATGGCGGAACCGACACGAACAAGGTGAGTTACTATTATCACCAAGACCAACTGACTTCGTCCAGCGTGTTGAGTGATTCGGGCGGCAACCAAAAGGAAGTGAACGCCTATTATCCTTTCGGGCGGACGCAGACGGCCAGCCCGCAGGCGAGCTTTCAGGTGTCGCGGCGATTCACCGGGCAGGTTTTTGACGCGGAGATTGGTTTGTATTGGTATGCCACGCGCATCTATGTGCCGGAACTTGGGCGTTTCGGCCAACCGGACACCATCATTCCAGACCTGTCTAATCCGCAGAGTTACAATAGATATTCGTATTGCCTCAATGACCCGTTGCGTTATACTGACCCGTTGGGGTTGTTCAGTTGGGGGGAAATCGCGCAAGGATCTGGAGAGGTAATTCTTGGAGTTGGAGGATTAATTGTTGGTGGCTTACTTGAAGCACCGTCAGTAGGAACCTCCACCACTATTGGCGTCGGAGGGTTTCTGATGATAACTCATGGATTGGTTGAGTTTGGAACAGGTCTGCAACCTACGCCCACAACTCCGCAACAACAGCAATTTCTGGATGTCTATCCTTCTGGTCCTGGACAGTTAATCGGGATGTCTGGATACGCATTCGGGCCGTCCGTCGGCCAAAAGACTGAAACAATCGGCGGGCTGTTATGGGATGTCGGCTCTCTTGGAGGTTCTACGTTCGGTGTGCTTAATTCATTTGCCAACGGAGAGAAAATGGCATTGCCACTGACACAACTTGGGTTGGACTCAGCCAGTCTGTTTTCATCGGGGATGGATACCGCCCAAATGCTTTTCGAGACTCCAGGCCAGATTCCCAGCCAAATTCCGAATATCAACGACAATAGCAATCCATTCAACCTGCCGGCTGGCTCATCATTACATATGCCAGCGCCTGATGGTTCATCTTGGCTCACGCCCGGATCGCTTAATCAAAACTCCAGCATTGATAAATAACCTCATTAAACTTATGAATCTACTATTCGCTGTATTAGCATTGGTTCTCGGTTTGCTTTTCCTGTTCCGGCCCTCTTTCTTTTACCAAAGCAAGTTACTGACGCCCGAACAAATCGCCCGCAACAACCGGATTTGCAAGTGTGGTGGGATTCTATTTGTCGTGGTTGGAACGGCACTGGTCCTTATGGCGTTGTTCTGGAAGTGACCGACATACTTCTATGAGCAATATAAATCCGTCAACTCAAGAACAACGACTCAAGGCTCACAAGAGATTGATTATTGCCTCCATCGTCGGCTTTTTCGCAGCGCCATTGGTTTTATTTAACGACTGGAAAACAATTTCCGAACTTGGTGCAACCACACTGTTGGTCTGCATCGTTTTCTACGTCATTTTCGGCGCCGGTTTCCTTTTGTTTTTCCTGCGGCGATACAAAAAGATTGCCAGAGAACCGAGAGAATAATGTGGCAACCAATGGCATGACGAGTGTCATCCATTTGAAAGTCAACGCCGAGAGCCGCCCGCCCGCCTCCAGACTTGCCGCTTTGAGCTTGCTTGAAAAAGACGGCTGCGGCAAGTTGCCGTACTGGCATCGTAAGGCCGGGATTTTGCCGTTGCACCGGCTTTTGGCCGAGCTGGCATCATAAGGTTACGACGCCAGTGGTTGTTTTATGAGCCGGTGATGTGGCGCATGGCGTCGTGGAAAGACAGGCCGAGGACTTTGGGCATGGAAGTCAATGGCGTTGCCAGGAAATCGAGTCGCGCGCTGTCGCTGCGGGCAATTATATGGCGGCAGCGAAAAACTCAAGGTATTGCTCGCCCTGTGCCCTCTGCGCTCCACCTTGACTTTTTCGCCGCCGCCAAGCCCTTGCTTTTAGGAACAGCGCGCGGGAAAGTGACGCTGCTTTTGTCACTGGACAAACAAAAATTTTGGGCTATTTGATTTGATTATGAACAGCGAGCCAGATGCGAATTTGAGCGGCAGGTTGAACGAAGCGGATTCAATTTCGATTCCGAAAGCCGCCCGTCGCCTCGGCCTCGACGCCTATACACTTTGCACGCTCATTCAACGCGAGCGTGTGAAGGCCGGACTTTCCCCGTCGGGCGAATTTGTCATTGCCAGCGAGGAACTGAACCGGCTGTTGAAAAAGGATTAACGGCATGGAGAAGCGCGAAGAAAATCCACTACACGAAGTGCCGGGCAGCGATGCGCGACTGACGAACGGACAACTGGCCGCATACAACGCCGCTTTCCAGACGATTGAGGGTGATCTTGCAACCATGAGGCCCGTGCGTGAGGCGTTGAGCCGGTTGGAACACGTCCAATGGGAACGGCCGGTGCCAAAGGCTTTTGCCACCCACACCACGCCGGAAGGCAAATGGAATGCGCACGCGCTGCTGCTTAAACTTTTCCGAACTGAAATTTTGCTTTGCCGCAAGATGGACGGTGACGAATGGGCGGCGATTCAGCGGCTTGAGGCTTCTCCCTACACGCAAGCCCACGGTGATACCGAGATTTTGCTGAAAGGAAATGGCCCCCGCGAGGTGGCAACCGAATACATGGCGCAAATGCGGCACACGCTCCGATTCATGGCGCGTAACGCGGAAGTCAAAGCGCAGAAAATTGTTTGGGAACAATTCCCTGATGACCATCCGGGCAAAGTCATTCGCGCTCTTTCAGAGCGATGTGACAGCGTTGCCGAAGGCACGGAAGTAATTAAACAGGCGCAAACGCAGTCCGTGCGCCAGTCACGCGGCATCGGTATTTGAAGTATGGATCAGGAACGCGAAAAATTTCTGAATTTGAGGGAGAAGCCAGCACGCGTGACCGTGGAGGAGGCAGCGTGGATTTTGCGATGCGCCGCGCATGACATTCCGATTTTGGTTTCCAACGGATTGCTCAAACCGTTGGGGCATCCGGCGGATAATGCCACGAAGTTTTTTGCTTACGACACCCTTCAAGAGTTAAAGCACGACATAAAATGGCTGGCCCGTGTCACCGACGCGGTGAGTGAACATTGGAAATTCAAGAACGCGCGTAAATCGGAAAGCCCGGGGAAATTTACTTCGCCGGGCGAATCAGACCGTTCTGGCAAATCCGCGATGCAACGCGCATGAATGTTCTCATTTTGCGGACACCAAAACGGACACCAAACGAGTTAAAAACGGTATGGTTGGATTACGCCGAATTAGCTTGAATAGTCAATGAAATCGGCTATATTTGGATTGCAAACGCGGGGATAAATGGCCGATTCCGACCCTCGCCTCCAAATCGTTTGCAATCAGCAACTTGTTGATGCAAATGCAACATGAATTCTCTCTGTTTTTCTTGATTGGTGTTGGTTGAAAACCGACCTTCGCCTTCTTTCAAACCGTGCCAACCGATATCGGGTTTATGGACAGAAATGGTGTGGCTAGCGTCATCAAAGAATGTTACATCATCATGTTTTTGGAGGCTGGGGTAAGGGCGTCTGGGAAGACTCAAGCCAGGTGCGGATAAAATTCGCAAGCGCGGTATTGCCCTGTTCCGTGGCCAGATCCAAAGCTTGCTGGATATGTTGAACGGCTTCATTCACATTCCCTTGGCTGGCCAGCGCCATGCCTAAATTAAAGTGAGCTTCGGCATAATCCGGGTTCAGCTGGAGCGACCGCTCGTAATTCTGGACGGCTTCCTTCAGCTTCCCCTGCTTGGTCAGTGCGCCCCCTAAATTGTAGTGGGCTTCAGCGTCATCCGGGTTGATTTGCAACACCTCCTCGTAATGTTGAATGGCTTCTTCCAGCTTCCCTTGGTCAGCCAATATGATACCGAGATTATGGTGAGCATCAGCATAATCTGGTTTGATTTGCAGCGCCTTCTCATAGTATCGGATGGCTTCGTCCGGTTTCCCTTCATCAGCCAGGGCGATTCCCAAATTATAACAGGCTTCAGCATAATTCGGGTTGAGTCGAAGCGCCCACTCAAACTCTTGGATGGCTTCCGGCAATTTCCCCTGCTTGAGCAGTGCGTTGCCTCTATCGTTATGGGCATAGGCGCTATTTGGGTTGAGTTGGAGTGCCCGGTCATATTGTTGAATTGCTTCATCCAACTTCCCTTGATCAGCCAGCGCGAGCCCCAAATTATTACGGGCCAAAAAACAATCCGGCGTGCAGGCCAGGGTGTGTTTCCATAGGGACACGCTGTCCTTCCAATAACCCGTTTGGACATAGGCGCCCGCCAGTAGTCCGGCGAGAATTAACGCTGCGGCAAATCCCATCGCAATCCGTCGATAACGCCAGGAATTACACAGTTCCACCGCTCCCCAGGTTAACAGGACATATAAGCCAATTTGCGGCAGGTACGTGTAGCGGTCCGCCCGCGCCTGATCTCCCGCTTGCATAATGTCAATGACGGGCACAAGCATCCCCAGATACCAGAGCCAGCCAACCAGCAAGTAAGGATGCTTTCGTTGTCCGACTATGACACCTATGGAAATCCCGATTAAAATAAGCGCAGACAAACCGACATTTCCAAGGGGCAGGTTCGTTCCCGGACGGGGATAGATCAAAGCCAGTCCCACGGGGTAAATCATGTGTTTCAAGTAATCCGTGTAGGCCAGCAGGGCGTTGCCTGCCCGCCATGACAGGGTTGATCCTTGAACGGCAAGAAACGTATGCTTTTGCGTCAAGATGGTAGCAACACAAGCGGCAGCACTTAACAACAGAAAGGGCGCCTTTTCCAGAATCAAACCAGCCCAAACCTGGAATCGGCGACGGCGAGCACCGAGTGCAGAGAACGATAGCCGGTTCAGCGGCCAGTAGTCCAGAAGCAGCAAAATGAACGGCAGCGTTACCAACATCGCCTTGGACAGCAGTCCCAGTGCGAAAAACATCAGAGCGAGAAAGTAATCCAGCGTCCATCGTCGAGGGTTGATAACCCAACTGGCGCTTTCGGTTTCCGGCTTCAAATTCATCTCTCGCGATCGCTTTTGCGCATATCGCGCCCACGCCCACAGGGTCAGCATGAAGAACAGTCCGCTCAACACATCCTTGCGCTCCACCACCCAGGCCACGGATTCCACCCGTAATGGATGAATGGCGAATAGGGCAGCCACAAAGGCGGCGCGCCAGAACGCGCCCGTAAGCTTCCGAAGCACGAGGAACAGAAGCATGGCCGTCGCGGCATGCAGCAGGACATTGGTCAGATGATGTCCGCCCGCATTGAGTCCGAAGAGCTGCCAATCCAACATGTGAGAGATGTCGGTCAGCGGGAACCATTCGCCGAGGCCGTTATCATGCGTCAATACCCAAACGATCTCGTGTGGGTTCAGCCCCCCGGTGACAATCGGATTCTTGTAAACATAAAAATCATCGTCGTAGTTGACGAATCCATAGTGCAGGGTCCGGCCAAAAACAGCCCCCACCGCCAGGGCCAGCGCCAGGCAAACCGCCAGGGACCGCCAGCGGTCTCTTAAACGCGCTGGATAATTTTTGGATTCCGGCAAGCGGGGGACTGTCGTTCCCGGCATTTCACCGGCCGGCGAAACGGGCGCGCTCGAATGCAAAATGGGGGATTTATTCTTCGGACTTCGACTCATGGCGTCGAACACATGTTTAAGGAAACCCGCACATTATGACGAGTAAAAAAGGGTCAGTACCGGACGGAAATCGTGGGTTGTCTGGATTTGATTCCGAATTCATCAGACCAAAAACTGCACGCCCACCACCACCTGGCACAGCACCTTGCGTTGTTGAATGGCCGGCTGACGGAACCCGTCTTGCCGATGCGCTCGCATTCAATCATAAAAGAAAGTGACTTTAACGGAACGCGAGTCAGTACCGATGGCGGCACGGGTGGCGGCGGGCCAGGCTTTATAGGGTGAGCCATTCTGGAGGGCGCGGAGAAAGAACTGTCCCAGCGTGTCGTTCAGGGTGTTCTCGATGATTTTTGGCGAGCCGACCTGTCCGGTTTCACTCAGGTCAAATTGGACGACGACGTGACCGGGAGGAATCTGGGCAAAGTCATCATGGTTGGCGTTGACGTACTCTTTTTGGACGGCATTGTTGAATGCTTGCATCAGGGAGTAATCATATTGGTTGAAGGCATCGGCGGTTTCCGGTCCTTCGATGCTGGTGCTAAAATCGCCTTTGGCATAAACCTGCGGCTGGGCCGTGGCGGAGACGGCGTCGGCGGGAACTTCGCGGTTCACTGTGAAGTCCCAGGTGTCAGCGATGGAATCATTGATGATCAACTTCAATCGGTAATCACCGCTCTTGCGGATGGGCAGGTTAAAATACTCCGCTTTGCCGGCCAAAGCGTTGCCATTGAGGTTAAGGATGGTCGTGCTGCTGGCGACCTCGATGACTTCCAGGTTGAATGCCTGCGGATGGCTGTCATTGTCACCCCCGTAACCATAACCAACGATTACCGCCGCTGGGGTCTGGCCGGGGCCAAAGGTTTTGCAACTGGTGTAACCGGAAGCGGGCAGGTCCAGATTTTGGCCTTCCATGGCCATAGTAGTATAGACGCCGCGCTCCTTGATCACATTGGAATTGGTGGTACTGCACCCGACAAGGCCGGAAATGGCCACCCAAGCTAGAAGCGCAACCGGGAAAAAATTACATCCTTTCATCCTAGTAAAATCGGTAAAAGTTGGCACTTTGTCCAGTTGTTGTGTTATAGAACAGCCATTGCAATTATTTCTGCGCGCGTCAATTCTTCTCCTGGTTCTTTGAGGATTTTACCGGAAAGGACTTCTGGGCACCTTTTGCATAATGTACAATATCATAACGGTTCGTCAGTCTTGTTTCTTTATGATGCGCTCAACTTCTGCGTGAAATTGCTCGTCTGGCTGCCTCACATCTGCCCAAGTCTCTGAAAAATGAACCATTCGTTTGGCTTCATTTGAATCACATGCCAATATGGAAGACAACATTCCAACAGATAGCGCTTTTGAACATCCACTTTGTCGTAAATATTTTATAACATCTTCCGGCTTTCCATTTTTTAGAAGGGCAAGCGCCTCCTTTTTTATATTTTCGAGATTCATGGTGGTCTTCGTTATTTGGTTAAGTCAATGGTAGTATCTATCAACTTGCCTGAATTTGCACCACTGATCCGTTGTCCTGTAATACGCAATTGATTGAATCCTTGAGCACGTGCCTCAGTAGAAAGTAAATCGCGTATTTGTAAAACTTCACTAACGCCAGGTTTGATAGACGGACCAGATTCCGGAAACACGGCGATATCTTTCAAATGCAGTTGCCCACCATTTTTGGCAATTTCGGCATCAACGTTAACAAAGCCCTTTGATGTTTTAAATGAATAATAAACGCGATTTTCATAATTAAATTTCTGGCTTAATTTTACTGCTTCCTTTCCCGCATCAACCGCAAGCGATTCTGCCATTTTCGCTTCTCTCGCTTCCCGCGCCAGTTTGATTGCCTTGGCAGCGACACCAAGCCCAACAAATGACAAGGCGACGCCAGCCACACCAATTCCGGCTTCAATGTAATGGCCCTGTACCAAATCCAAACCGGCTTGGGCTGCGCTGGCGATGGCACCAACCGGTCCGGGCGCCAAGGAAGCCACGGTCAATACCGCATTCGTGGCTTTTAACCAACCACTTTCTCCGCCCGGTTGTGGTGGAGGCGCTGCATTTGGAATTTGTCCAAAAGCGCTGAAATCGGGTGACGAAAACCCGTTTTCCATGAACGATGATTCCGAGAGACCTCCATTCAGAGAGCTAGTAATGGCTGGGTAATTGATGGGAGCGTTCATCGGCTGGCTATTCCATGTCCAAGAGGCAAAAAAATTGCCATTTTCGTCAATCCCGGAATAACCGTAACCATTATTTCCAAAAGTATAATATCCGCTCCCACCGCCGCCAATATCACCGCCGCCAATATCACCACCGCCGGTATCAACAGTCTCGTATCCTGACGGATCCGTGGCATTGAGTGGATTATTTCGGCAATACGAATAGCGGTTAAGGCTTTGCGAATCTTCCGGATCGGGTACAGATGGGTCGGGCTGGATGAACCGCCCCAATTGCGGATCGTAGTAACGCCCGCCATAATAAAGCAATCCCGTTTCATCATCGGCAATCTGCCCGGTGTAACGATTGGAAACCGGGAAGGCGGAGGTGTTGTTTTGGAAGGTGGTTTGCCGCTGCTGATGCTCCCCTGCGCCAGATAATTGGTTGAGCGGAGTGAATTGAAGATATGGCGGGCGGCCTGCCAGTACCGGGCGGCGTCCGGCGCATTCGTTGAACGCTGGCTCAGTTCCAGCAGGCCGGACAACAGAATCGCGGCGGCGGAAGAATCTCTCGGTTCGTTGGGAATGCCGGGCGCCTGATAATCCCAATACGGAACGTAATCCGGCGGCAGGTTGGTCAGACAGTAATCCGCCAGCCGCTGGGCGGTGTTCAAAAAGCGGGTATCGCCGGTTTCCCGGTAAGCCATTGTGAATCCATAAACGCCCCAGGATTGTCCGCGCGCCCAGGTGGATTCGTCCGACGCGCCGGCAAAAGTTCCCCGCCACAGCACCGCGCCCGTGTTCCCGTCATATTCCACGATGTGGTAGGTGCTGCCGTCAGGACGGACGTGATTGAGCATGGTCTTCTCGGCGTGGCTGTATGCGAAATTGTAGAAATTTGTGTCCCCGCCCAGGTCATACGCCCGGAAGAGCACCTCCAGATTCATCATCGTGTCGAGAAACACATCGAAAGGCTGGTTGGTGACGGCACCCCAAGTGCTCAGGCATACTGCTGCATGGAGTCGGTGAAACCCCGCCGCTATCGAGCAGCGAAATCGATGTGTCCCTGATTTACGGCGATTACTATTTCATCGAATCATTGAAGCGTTTCAATGACGTATTCAACCAAACGGCCCTTACCTACATCCCGGCCACGAATTTCACCGGCACCGACACTTTTTCCTACCAGGCCGCCGACAGCGCCGGCAATTGCGCGACCGCGACCGTCACGGTGACCGTTGACGCTGCGAACACGTTTTTTGCGCAAATATCCCTGTTGCCGGCGACGGGCCGGCCCGCAATTTCGTTCCTTTCCTCAACCGGCAAAACTTACTTCGTTCAATATCTGGATAATCTTGCGGCGCCGAATGGCTGGAATCTTTTGGTCACGAATGTTCCCGGCTCCGGCGCGGTCATGGTCCTCAGTGATACGAATCCGCCCGCGCGCCGCTTTTATCGTGTGGGGATGGTGGCGAAATAGGAATGCGAGAATACTACCATAGCCGCGAATAATGCCCTTTAACCCAAACCCTTGTCGCGCCATAAGTTTAGCAAAGGCGGATCAACCCTCAAGAATCTCCCCACCACTGCCGCTCGAACATATCCCGGTCAATCACCACCGGTTCGATGCAACGCGCATCATCCGTCTTCGGGCTGTTGACCAGGTCGTTGACCGGATAAATCTTCAACGGCTCATCCAGCGGATGGTGTTGCCAAAAAAATGTCCTTTGGCTTGTCCGGATTGCCGCTCGGGGTGCCGGTCAAAATCACGGTTTTAAAGTGAGATTGAAGGTGTTTGCATCGTATGCAAAGTTTCACTATAATTGATTGGAAAATTTATTACACCATTATGCCATACCGAAACAAAACATTGGTATGAAATTTACGCAACAGCGAAGCGTTGGTGTGTGTGTGGACAGGTCAATAAAGAAAGGGCAAGCATTATGAAGTGTTTCATGACGAATCAGGATTGCATTTTTGAGAAAGTTATCCAAGAGACGAAAGCTCGTAAAAAAGAGACAAAGGCTCTCTTTGTCATTTCACCTTTTGGTTATCCGTACGATAATATCTATAAAAGCATCATTGAGGAGTGCTCGAAATCAGCAAACATTGTCGCAGGTCGGGCCGACCGCGCCTTTCAACTCGGGTTTGTAATGTGTCGAAAAATCTGTAAGCTCATTCAGGAAGCAGACCATGTTATGGTGGACGTGACGGAGGATAACGCGAATGTTTACTACGAACTGGGTCTGGCCTGGGGATTTGGGAAAAAAATTACACTCGTGCGAGATACACAACGCGCAAATGCGAGTGCTTTCAACGAAGCTTGGAATAATTTAGGAAGTCGAGTGCTCTCCTACGAAGATTTGTTGCCATTGGAAACGATCGCCAAGTCCAAACAGGGTGGCGAGAAGTTCACCGAGATTCTTCAACGGCACCTTAATGTCGAAAAGGAATATAACATGGAGCGACACCGCAAACCAGCGGCCTACATCAAGGTAAAAGGAATCTGTTTTTGTCATCAAGAAAGGCTTCCAGATACAAAATTTTATGAACGCGAGATTGAGAAATCAGCGAAGCAAGTAAGTGTGGAAAATAAGACCGCCGTGTGGAAGATGCAGAGCTTGCCCCTTGATCCAGCAAATATTGTGATGTCGTTGCCAGAAGATATGGCCTCCTCAAAAGTGTGGATAGTAGACGTCACCCATTACGAACAGCGGGTTGACCCTACAACGTACTTTGTGCTGGGTTTAGCGCATTCACTAGGGCGTGAGACGATTCCAATTACAAACAAGGCCAGAGGCAACAACATTTCCCCGTTTGATGTGCGCGCTCTCTGGCAGATATACTTTGACAACCTAGACACGTTGCGAGAGGAGCTCACAAACATCCTAAAGGTGATTGACCAGTCTTACGCCACGGAAAATCAGGAATACCCATTACGGTTTGTCTGGGATCAGGTTCTCGAACCCCATGCCAACCTAGAAGTATTCACTTGTGCGCGGGGAGCAGAAACGGAAGAGGATCGTCAAGGAGGCAGAACAAACGTGGACAAATGGGATTACACGTCCGTAGCGGAATTGACGTTCTTCCTCGCCCAGAAGTATAACCACGCAAGAGTACACATCGAACCACCTGAAGAGAAAGTCATTGTCGATCTTGATACAGATGCGAGGAAAGACGAATTGACAAGCAGAATCCAGGCGAAGTTGCAGAACACTTTGCACAGCGTAATTGTAATTGGAAGTCCTGATGTTAGCGACTATGCGGAGGTAGTTTTAGCAAAGAGCTATAGTGTGAATCCATACCGCAGCCAACCGTGTTTCCAACGTGAGGAAGCTAAACAAACTAAATGCTGGGATTGTATTGATCCGCGTAATTCAAAATGTATAGGGAAACATGGCTACCTTTTCTATAAGAATACCCTTAGTTCCGTCAATCCGAGAAAACACGGCGCTTTCTTTCGAATGCCACCGTCAAAGGACAAGGAATGCGTAGTATGGTACGGCAAAAAATATGAATGCAGCCACATAGAGCAAGGTGGCCGAGCACACGGCGAGACTTACGGTGTTCTTACTGTTTTCAAAGATAGCGAGAACTTTTTTGGCGAGAACAGGTGGATCGTTGTGTTGTCTGGGTACACCGGTATTGGCACATATGCCCTTACCAAGTTACTGACAGAAGGGCAAGACCTCCACAAAGCATTAACGGAAGCGGATATTGACTTGGAACACGAGGGCGCTCAGTTGCTGGTGGCAGTTCAATACGAGTCCGACGCACCCACGCATCAACACGATTCAAGACGGTATCTAAATCACAAGATCATGAATGCGCGCCCTTTTCTTACGCTCCAAGCCGAAGAAGGCTCGGAAGGACAAAAGAATTTGGCTGCGCCACTCGCCAGAGTAAGCAGTTAATAGAAGTCCGAGAATTCAAAGCGAAAGCATGGACCAGTCGTTCAAGATAATAATTGACAGCGACGGCAATGCGCTCGCCAACCCAAACTATCGTATAACGGCGCTTTACAGTGGACGGGACGCGTTTGGGGTGCTTCCGCCGGAGTAAAGCACTTCGGCCACACGGCTTCTGGGGCACAGCGGTCTGGCCGTGCGTCCACCCACGAACAAAGACAACATTTGGGATGTGGATTGTTCGAGTTTTTTCAGCTCTTGAAATGCTAATGAAAATATAAATCTGAAAAAATCTTACTTATGGTCCTGTCGCCGCGCCAGAAAAGCGAATCTAAGGTATCACTGCCCGGTAAAATCGGTGGGGTAAATTCGTCGCCGCCGGGTCGCGAAAATTAAGCGTCGTATTGGTGCCGACAAAATTGGTCAGCGTGATCCAGCTTGTCAGGTTGGTTGAAACCTGGATGTGTCCGTTCAAACCAGTGGACAATTCCAGGCTGAAGACCAGTCCATTCGTTTTCAGCGGGAGCGCGTTGGTGAAGGCTAGTTGCAGCTTGAACGCATTGCTCGACACAAAACTCACACTGTTTGTCGTCGAAAAGTTTCCAGCCAGATCCAGCGCGTAAGCCTTCACGGTATTGGTGCCAGAACTCAATTCCACTGTGGATGTCCAGTTTGTCCACCCATTCGTGGTTGAGGTTGCGTTCCAAGCCCCGTTGTTTAGTTGATACCAGACACCAGCCACTTTCCAATTGTCTCTGGCGGTGCCAACGACGGTCGCCAAGGCATTGGTCATGTGCTGGCCGGCGGTGGGCGCAGTAATGGTGTTCGTAGGTCTGGTCACGTCCACAAAGTTGGCTTGCAACGTCAGGTTCGACGCCATCATAAACTGTAAATTCGTTTTGCTCATCGTTATTCCACCCAGCCAATTCGTCGAAACCAGCCAGTTGGTGAACACAAAACCGTATGCAGGCGTGGAGGTGATGCTGTAATTCTGGCCAATATTCAGCCAGGCATTGCTGTAATTGGGCGAAATCGTCCCCAGACCGGTCGCGTGCATTTGAAGCCGGTTGGTCACCACAAAGAACACGCTTACACTACTGGTCAGCGAATAATTGCCGGAGACATCCACGGCGCAAGCGCGGAGAATATTGGTGCCGGGTGGGAGCGTGGTTGAAGCGGTCCAGTTGCTCCACCAGTTAGCGGTGGTTGCGGGCTGCCAGACATTGGCGTTCAACTGGTAATAGATGCCCGTTACTAGATCATTGTCGCTGGCGTTGCCGTTGAGCGCGAGTAGCGCACTGCTGACGGTACTGCCGGTGGCGGGACTGACAATGTTCAGCACGGGACGATTGGTGTCTGACGAGATAGAGTTGGTGGAAATGCTGAAAATGTTTCCGGCTTCATCATAGCCATAGTTCACTTTGCTTCCGTTAGCATATGTAGCACGCACTAATTGCCCGTCCAAATCGTAGGTGTAGGTCTGGGCATGCAAAGATAAGATAACGAAAAACACAAGCGAGAGCAGAACCGTTTTATGAATCATATTCGTCTTCATAACTTTTAAATCGGTTTGCAAACCTAAATACATGGCCATGATTTGTAAGTGTTTCATCTTTCGCCAAATCGTTTTATTTAAAGTTCATTGGGTAAAGCGGGGGTGGCGTGATGGTCATATCATAGGGGAGTTTAGTTGTGGTGATTCCTTGTGCCAAAGGCGGTTCCCACCCCATCCGGTTTAACATCCCGTTAATTCCTGACGCCACTTGGCCCAACGTCACTGCGCCCGTGACGGAACCTCCGGAACTAAATGAGGCGTGCCCTCCAGCTTCTAGTCCTATATCCACGGTGACACCAGAGATACTTCCCGAAGAATCGATATCCAAGCCACCACCCACACGGCCGATCAAGGCAGCGCTGACGCCTGTATATCCACCAATCCCATTCAGATCTTTTATCCCGTTAGCTTTCCAATCAGCGCCCAATTCCACGGAAACCGAAGGACCACCTCCGACTCCTGTTGAGAATCCAGCAGACCCTGTTCCATAGAAACCAATTCCATTTAAGATATCGCCTCTTAATAAATCATTTGGGTCTATTGCAATACCCCCAGAACCCGCACCTTCTCCACCGATCCCTGCAATAGCATCCAAAGCTCCCTGCAGACCAAGATAGAATACGAGTAGCCCAGTTGGGTCGCCGTAACTAAGCGGATTATTTCGGGCGTAAGCGTATTTATTACACGTAATGGATGCGGTGATATCGCCTATGAGAATATCCTGCGATGCAAACCTGTCAATTACAGGGTTATAATAGCGTGCTCGCATATACAACAACCCGTTGCCATCGGAAATCACGCCATTTTTCCCGGCAAAAAGGAACGGCGTGTCGTTTGTGCCGGTGCGTGAGGTAATGCTTCCGTAAGGCGAGTAGGAAATCCGATCGGTCACATTTCCATTTCCATCCGTCAGCGCCACCGTGTTGCCTCGGTAGTCGTAGTGATGGGTCAGTGCTTTGCTCGTGCCGTTGGCGGTGGTAACTTCGTAAAGTAAGTTTAGGCCATAAACGTAATAGTTGGTCACGCCATTCTTCACCCGCATCAGTACTTGGGAAAGCGCGGCATTCGGATTCACCACAAAGTGGGTCGTAATGCTGTTGTTGGTCAGAGCCACACGGTTGCCCGCCGGGTCGTAGGTATAGGTGGTTCCGCCCACGCCCGTCAGCCGATTACGTGCGTCGTAGGCGTAGGTAACAAAAGTGGCATTGGTCAGCGGGCCGGAAGTCAGGTTTCCGTTAGTATCCGTTGTCACCGCTTGTCCGCCATACGCCGTTAGGACGTTATCGGCATCATAATTCATGATCACGGTCACCGGCTGATAATTGGTGGTCACGGGTAGGTTGGTTTCGCCCACAATCTGCCCGGCGGCGTCATAGGCAAAATTGACGGTGCAGATGTTGCTGGACGTGTTGTAATTCACGTCACTTTGCCGGATCAGCCGCCCTGCGGCGTCGTAGCCTTGCGAGGTACTTGTGTAATTAAAATGCATGACGTTGGTGACACGCCCGTTGGCATCGTAATAGTAGGTAGTTGTATATCCGTTCCAGTCCTGAACATAATTCAGCCAGTTGTTAACCCCGTAACTATAATAAACAACCTTCCCATCGGGATAGGTCAAGGAAGTGAGATTGCCGACGGAATCGTACCCATATTTCAAGACATTCCCAGCAGCGTCCGTGTATTGGGTCAGGCGATCCAGCGCATCGTATTGGCGGGTGATTGTTTTACCATTTTCGATGATGGTCAGCAGTCGGCCCTTGGCATCGTAGGTGTTGGTGATTGTGCCTACTGCGTCTTTGGAGACAACTAAGCGTCCGGCGGCATCGTAGCTCAACACGGTCTGCGCACCGGAGGGTAGGAAGACATTGGTGACCAGATTGCGACCGTCCAACGTGTAGCTGGTCTTTTTGCCTGTGGCCGAGGTGGTGCCGGTCAGGCGTCCGGCCAGATCGTAGCCAAAGTTGTAGGGGGCCGTTCGGGGATTAATAATGCTTGTGCGGTTGCCATCGGCATCAAACTGCTGGCGGCTCGTCAACGACAATGGATCGGTGCCGGTAGTGAGGTGGCTTAACGCATCGTATGCGAGGCCGTTTGTGCGATTGAGGGCATCCACGGTCTGAATCAGGCGTTGCAAAGCGTCGTAGGACAACCGCTTGGAATTGCCCAAGGCATCTTTGATGGCAACCGGCTGGTTGCAAACATCGTAAGTTGAGATTTGATTGGTTACGCCCAGAGAATCCACGGTCGCCACGAGATTCCCGACGGCGTCGTAAAAGAATCCATTTGTATTCTCCCAAGGTTCCTGCGTGGAGGTCAAGCGGCCAGCCGCATCATAAGCCATGTGCCTGGTGTTGTAATTGGCGTCTTCTACGGAAGTCAGACGACCTTCGCCATCATAGCCATAGTAAGTGTAATGCCCCAAGGCATCATAGCGTTCAATCAGGTTGCCATTTCCGTCGTAATAAAAATAGGTGACGTTTTTCAGCGGATCGGTTTCATTAAGTTTCCGTCCTGCGGAGTCGTATGTGTAATTCCAGACATTGCCGAGACCATCGGCCTTGGCAGTCAGATTATCATTCAAATCATAGGCATTGGTGCTGACAAAACCATCCGCATTGGTAACAGAGATAAGTCGTCCAATCGAGTCGTATGCCATCCGTGTCACGTTGGTCACAGCATTGGTAACACTGGTCGTAAGGCCGCCGATGTGAACAAACACGGTATTGCCTCCCCGTGACGAGACGGTTTGGATCAACTGCGAATTGGTATCATAAGCCATCGTGGTTTGATTGGTCAGGAAGTCCACGGAAATGGTCAGATTGTTGCTACCATCATAAGCAAAAGAGGCCGTGTTACTGATGGCATTGACCATGGAAATCAGGTTGTTCCGGCTATCGAATTGAAAAGAGGTTGTTTGTCCGGCGGCGTCAGTTGAGGAAATCAAATTGCCCGCACTGTCGTAGGCAAACGTTTGAACTTGTCCCAAGGCATTCGTGCTGCTGGTGCGGTTGCCGTTGGCGTCGTAGCCGTAGCTGGTGGTATGACCGAGGCCATCCGTGATGCTCAAAAGCAAGTAGCGCTGGTCACAAACGTAAGTGATAATAGCACTAGTGCGATCCACCGCGGTGGTGACTAGACGGTTGCTTTGACTTTCATTATAATAGAAATAGGTTTGTTGATAAAGTGCGTCCTCCTGAGATGCAATCCGTCCGAAAGAATCGTAAGTGTCATAAAACACTTCATTGCCTTCTGGATCATATTCATCCTGAATTTGACCGGCAGAATTATAGTCAAAAGAATAATTCTGCGAAGTGGTGCCGTCGCTCTTGGTTATTTGGGTCAATTCTTCGGACGAGTCATAATTGAAATTGACGCTACGGCCCGAATCATCGGAAACAGACGTCAGCAGATCGGTATTTATATTGTAGGTCAAATACAACGACTTGCCGGAAATGACTTCTTGAATTTGAACCGGGTAAGTGTTGGTGAATTTGTAAAACAGTTGAATGGCTTGCCCATGTGCGTTGACGATCTGCTGCAAGCGGCCCGAGTTATCAAATTCATAATGTTTTTGATCGGGCTGCTTCAAAGAATAGCTGCCATTGGTGTTATAAACCAACGTGTCATATACGACTGCAACATCTGAGCAGTACAGGAGATTTGTGTTTGACAGGTTTGGAACAAAAAGGTTGCTGCGTTTTGCGTTCCAATGAAGCAATACATTGCCATTGGTCAAGGGTTGCACATTGACTTCAAAGTTATGTGACCAGCCTAGTCCCATGGCTCCAACAAAGAAGTAACAAATGGAATCATAGTCGGCGGTGAACTCAAGCGATTGCGCCCCTTGAACCTTCAGGAGACTGTGTTGAAGGACATGCGCCCCGGTTCCAGTGTCCACCGGCTCAGCAACGAGACTGCCCATCCGGTTGTTTGGCGGGTTGATTCCAGCATTCGGAACGCTGCCATATCCAGAAATCGTGGTGGAGCTTTCAACCAAAAGGTTATCCATTGCGAATTGCTCACCATGCAATGTGTAAGCAGGATCTTGAGTTCCACCCGAAGAGGTAAAATCTACTTCGTCCACACCGATATAGTTGAAGGGTATCAGAGTTGGAGTTGTCGCGCTCAATGTGCAAGTCTTGTCATAAACCAACGCCCCGGCCAATTTTCCTTGGACTTCTACTTGAAGATTGTTCATCCACGCAGCCGTCAGATAAGCCGAGATGAGGTTGAACGGCTGCGAACTGGTGATCGTTGCTGGAGTTCCGTAAGAATTAAATGCCACATTGGGCGGCGACACGAGGCCGGCATTGTAGCCGCTGGGAAATGATGCCACTGGAGTTGCCACATAGAAGCTGCCCCAGTTGAGACCGTTATATCCGTTGGGGATGGTTCCTAAATCGATCTCTCCGTATGTATCCAGTGTTGGCGTAGCTAGATCATCAAACGTGATAATGCGATTGGCACCCGTGACTGAATTTGCTTTCACCATGCCTATAGATGTTTTTTGAAGTACCTTTCCAACAGAGGGAGATTTAAGCGATGCTGAAGTGGAGTTGGATTGTCCCCCAACACCTTCAATATCTGAAGCAATACAGGCTGATGTCAGCATGACTGACAGCATTGCAAGATCGAAGATTTTCATTCCATGTTCCTTTTTATGCCATTATGTTTTGACCTAGTTAAAACCTGTGGCGCTTTATTTCGCTGGGTGCGCGGGCGGCGGCTGCGTTTTGTTGAGGGTCGGGGTTAAGTGTTGAAGAATCAGACACCGGTGGTCAGGGCAAATGCCTGTCGCCGGGCGTTGGCGACATCAAGAAATAAACCTTTCGTCTGAGGGAAGCTGAGTATAAAATAACCTGTCTCCGCTTCGATTTAACCCCAACTCCGCATGCCGTTCCCGGCCCATAGTCTTCTGAATCTTCCAAGAGCCAAGCTTTCAGACGATTCATCAGGAAAGCTTGCTTCAGATGCAGGCCATCATAAGCGTTCGGCCAGGCAATGCAAGGATTTTTTGGGAGGACAAAGAGCCGTGAAATTAATCGGAAACTGATCCGGCCAAGGCTTCCGCATCCGGGACTGCCATTTGTTGCAACGTTTCGTCGTGTCCCAAGGCAAGGGCGGCGGCAATTTTCTTAGGCTCAACGGTCGTCGAAACTGCCTCGGAATCCCGGGCATTCCATTCCGTGCGCTGGACGTAGTTCTCGGTGGGCGTCTCCTGCAACTGGTACCGCCCATCAATCGGCCCATCCTCGGCCCAGCGGCCCTTGGGACACCAGCCTTCGTGCGGAATGCCGTGCTCAATGGCCCAATCCAGCGCGGCCCGGTCAGCGCCGGTCTGGCCGCCACTGACAATCTTTATGATTTCGCACTTCATGCACCGCGACGATACCGAATAATGTTACGGAATTATCCCCTTGACATACGGTATGTGTTGGCGTATATTTGGGGCATGAAAGAGAAGAAAGAAAAAGCCAGCGCAACGATTCAAGAATTTCTCGCAAAATTCTCGACCGCCGAAGCGTGTTTGCAACACCTGTTTGACACCCGCTTTGGTCAGGGCCATGTCTGCCCGTCCTGCAATCGAAAAGCCAAGTGGTATCGGATTGAAGCCGAGCGCGCCTATTCCTGCCAGTGGTGCGGACACCACCTGCATCCGACTGTCGGCACTCCGTTTGAGGATAGCCGGACGCCGTTGCAACTTTGGTTTTATGCGATTTATCTGTTCACCACTTCCCGGCACGGGATTGCCGCAAAGGAATTGGAACGGCAACTTGGAGTAACGTACAAAACGGCGTGGCGCATGGCTGACCTTATCCGCCAACACATGGCGGAAGTTGATGACGAATGGCCGCTGTTTGGTGATGTTGAGATTGATGAGACTTACATCGGCGGTCGTACTCACGGTGTTCGTGGTCGTGGCGCGGCGAACAAGACAATCGTGTTTGGCATGATGCAACGCAAGGGACAGGTGATGACGAAAGTTGTCCCAAACGTTGCCAAGAAAACTTTGCAGCCGATTATTGAGGAAAATGTTTTGGATGGCTCTACGGTTCACACGGACGAATTGAAATCTTATAAGGGACTGAAAAAGGCTGGCTATAATCACCAGACCGTAAATCACGCCGCTGGCGAGTATGTAAATGGCAAGTCGCACGTCAACGGGATGGAAAACTTTTGGAAACACGTCAAGGGCGGCGTTCGCGGAACTAACATTCATGTCTCTAAAAAGCATTTGCCAAAGTATGTTAAGGAATATGAGTTTCGTTTCAACCGGCGCGGGAACCCTTCCGAGATGTTCCCCGCTTTGGTTTCAACTTTCCAGAAACCATAGATTTCAGGACGGCGTGGAAATGCTTACGGCTGGCGGGCGGATACTTCGCTTCATGCTCTTTGGCGAACTGCACCAGCTTGTTTTTTGCTATGGCTTCTTTTAAGTGCATATTTCATTTATTGGTATTGGATAATATGGATTCTTGATTAAGCACGAGCCTTCCAATCGCTTCATCAATTTGTATTTTGTAGCTATCTAAAGTAAACTGAAAGTTATGTGCTGTGCCACCGTCAACATTTACACCCCCTCCACCCCTAGTAGAATTCATACCAAAAGAACCGTGTCCGTTAATGACTAATTGTGGATCAAAAGGAAGCAACACGATTTGAAATGTGCATCCTTTATTTTTCTGTAGCTTAATATCCGCTACAGGTATTGGTGTGTTGTTTTCTGGATTTACGCTTGGCGGCAATCCATAAAATGTAAAATCAATTTTGTCATCATATAACGCGGCTTCTTCTGTCAGTATATTGGTGAAAGATTGAATGGCGTATTCAAAGCACACAAAAAGTTGTGTGTATTTGGACTGTTTATCGTTTATTTGTTGTTCACGCTGAATTTGGTTTAATGCGCGTTCATCTTTATCCCGCCCCCTCAAGTTTGCCATATAAGTTTTGAGGTCATCTACTTCTGTATGTAGTTCCAGATATTTTTTATGAGATGCAATCATGCGTTCCCGAAATTCGGGGGAATATGATGAATTGGTGGCGAGTGCCATCATGATGATTTGCTGTTCCTCTTGAAAAGCCAACAGGTTTGATCGTAGAGTGTCGATTTTTGAAGACATCGTTATCGTTTGATAATGATACTCTTTTTTTTGATTGTCTATTCTACCTCCCAGGCGCTCAAACCGGCCCACTGTTTCGCGCTGGCTCGCCTGCGCTTGATTCTGTGAATAATAATAAGCCCTAAAAGCACCAATAATGAAAATCATGGTTCCAAAAACGCAGAACAGCGTCTTATAAGTAAAGTTGCTGTGAGCAATTGCAATATAGATAAAACAGGCCCAAGCGAGAATAAGGCATGAAAAAAAAAGCCAAGGGTCGCTGGTCGCAAGAGAAGCAAATCCTAAAAATAAACCTATTCCCATAAAGGCCAAATCCTTTCTCTCAGACTTTGGTTCCCCCCCATTAAAAGGTGGCTGCCTTTCTGGAATTTCGACTTTCGGTTTCCCTGCTTCCGAACGCGGCGGCGATAAGGCCTCTGGGTTTTCGTTTCCCATATTTCTAAATAATGCTGGAAAACACAAAATTTGTCAACACCGTATGTCGAGGGGATAATTCCGTAATGTTATGCTTGCGGATTTTTTCCGCCTTGGGTTAATTACGGCGGATGCGGGAGACTACCAACTTCGCATAAGGGTGCAACCCAACGGGCAATGCACTTTATTTGCTTTGTAAGCACTTGGTGCTTTTTCTCCTGCATCTTTCACTTTTCTGCGCGGAAAAAGAGGCAAGGATTGTTGGTCGCGGGGAAGTTGCTGGTTACGTTACCAATCACGTTGTTAGTTCCCACATTCCCCCAATCGGAGAGGTTGGTGCTACTCTGTAAGCCGTAGCCTGTCCATGTTACGACCGCCTCGTCGTTTGACAGGATCATGCTAACACTTGGCTCAAGCATAGTCGCCGGTATTAGGAAACCTCCCGGCCCCCCACCCTGAAAATCCCAACCAATTAAAGAAATGCCGACAGAGGGTCCAAATGGTGAAAACGGCGCGATAAATCCTTGGGGATATTCAAGCACCAGCGTAGCTGATCTTTGGCCGTAAGAAAGTGGCGGATCGAACGTGTATGTAACACTGAAAAGGTCGTCGCTACCTGTGCCCCAACCGGGATAGCCTATATTCAGTTGCGTCGTCGTCGGCTCAATGCCGCTTCCGGCGATGAATGACGCCCCCGAAAGGATGGCATAATTACCTGGACCTACGCCATTGCCTAGTAACGCCAACATAAGACTGCTGATAGTTTGATTCGTGTCTGTAATTTCCACTGCCACCAAAACATTGTCCACGCTGGCATTCAAGCCTGTGAACGACATTGGAACACAGGTTTCGACATCATTGCCTCCTGAAACGCTATAGTCATCGGCTTTTGATTGAGGAATCAAGACTGACACCACCGCTAAAACCACGCCAAAGAACTTTTTTGTTCTGTTCGGAAGATAAAGTGCTTTCATTTTAGTTTTCTGATTTTTGTTGCTTGATCGATTTTTGAACGTCCAGAGCTCACAGTCGCCGAGCAGGACATCGAAAACGAAAATGACAAACAAATCTCATAAAATCAATCGCAACTGACAGGCGCGGTGGCTGTTGCCTGCAGCGATTTTAGGCGCCCACATCTCTAACAGCTCCACACTTCCAGCAAGACAGGAACTGCCCCTCTAGTGCTTCCCCAC